>ENA-UOTZ01000024-UOTZ01000024.1-compost-metagenome-genome-assembly--contig:-NODE-24-length-93179-cov-12.791197_pt1 | contig 93179 bp, 67 predicted proteins | sample MGYA00238144_ERZ746983 | MGnify/ENA primary metagenome ERZ746983 (study PRJEB28759, sample SAMN06268863) | compost metagenome | isolation source: single cell | place: USA: California, Emeryville, Joint...
GTCAGTTGACATCGCATTCGCAGCAGGAAGATGATTTGAGGTGGCTGCACAAAATGCAAATAGCTCATTTATATAATTTTATTAGGCGAAGCATGATATGGTTTTCATAAGGATGATTTATCTGTCATGAGAGTCTTCATCTTATTATATTTAGAAAGCTGCCATTTTAGGCGCACTTTTAATTATTGGGTACTAAAATTAATGCTGTCTTACTCAATCAAGAAGATAAAGATGTACTCGCTCTGCCTTCAAAGGGAATTCGAAGGCGGTCATAATCAGCTTCATTTGAAATACTGAAACTCGTTGTACTGTTCTTATGAGTACTTTTCTTAAATCTGCCCAATCTCATATTAAATATGAAAAAGACGATATTAGTGGTGAGCTAGCACATAGCCGTGAAAATTTCCACGATTCCAGAAGTTTATCATCATGGGAAGGAAAGAATCTTACTAAGTAGTTGAATCGCTACTACCAATTTCGAATTGCTTACTGCTTTCGACCTCATTAAAATCAACAAGACCTTCTAAGGGCTGTAGACTGATCAATTTAGACTTTTGAGGGATAGTTTTGAGCCATGTTAATATACTTCATTGTTTGCGCTATTTTTGCATCGGCTGTTTGATGGTAAATTCGGATGGTTCCAAAATTAATCTGAAGACCATAAGCTGAGCATGAGATATCATATCTCATTCAACTGTTAAAATTTAGTATTCTGGTTAAAAAATGCAACCAAAAAATAAAACAGCAGCCTCTGAAACCCGCTTACGGGGCCTGCTCTCATCCCACCTAACCACGCAACCGACCACAAGAGCAGAGATCAACGGTAGTTCATTGAACCAGCCTTCCCAGCAAAGCGTAATTGTCAATCTGAAAGATCGCTCGATGCTCCTACCTAAAATTGTGCCCAAAGTCCACCAAGAAAGCCAAAAAATTATCAACAGCAGCTATGTCAAGATACAACGTAGCGAAACGGATGCAAGCGTGCAAGGTAGCAGTAGTCGGATTGAGTCTCCAATCGGAATGGACGATCAGAAATCAAAATTGTTGAAACAAGCACAAAAAAGCGCTGCAGCTCGAGCGTCCATTCGAAAGAGCTCAGGAAAGATGTTCGTTAATGAGCTGTGGGGAAATCGATATAACTCGCAAATTGCAGGAAGCACTGGGCTCATAGAAACGATTAAAAAGTTAGAGCATGAAGGTCATCACAGCCCTCGCAGAAAGCTTAGCAAATTCCATATACATTCCCGAAGGAAGGTAAACAATCAAGAAAAAGCCACGAGAGAAATCATAAAAGACTATCTCCAAAGAGATGAACCAGAGACGGTAATATCCAATGAGAATGAGTCGCCTAACCAGCGCAGTTCTATCAAAATGCTAAATCATTTAGTACGCACTAGTATTGAACCGGAAACAGTCAAAGAACAACCAACAAGCCCGAAAAATCGGCTATCTTACCTCTCTCGTCCTCCTCGGAAAGAGCATTTATCGCCGGTACTCACCAGAACCTCATCTGAGGAAGTAAATCAGCCAAAATCACCTACAAATGGCTTTTATAATCCCATCAAACTGCGGACTCAACGTGATGCTCCACCAAATCGACAGAGGAGAATCGGCAGCGAGAATTCTGCTATAGAAGACGATCCATCAGCATCTTCCTTTCAATTTAGAAACGAAGTGTCTTTGCCGCACATAATCAACAGAAGCGAAGCTTCTCTAAATAACGATATTGAAAGGAATGATCAGAGAATATTCATACCACTGGAGGAATTAGATGAGATAATGGAAAATGAGCTGTTAAAAGGAAAAGATTCTTGGACGAACCTAATGGCTCAGAGCCCGAGTAGATTGTCGCTTCCGCTGTACAGCTTAGGCTCGATAAGCAACCCGCAGAGAGAGGCATCAGACTTGAAAGAGAAAAAAAGGGCCGAAGTAGCTGCGTTCAAAAAAGAGTTTCGGATACTGATGAAAATATGCGATCTTGAATCAAGCGAGAGAAATCGAAGCAAGATATCGAATCCGTTGCATTTGACACATGGCCATGGCAGGAGTTCAAAAGCAGCGCAGTATGAAGAAGTGAGAGGAAATTTGGTGAAGGAGGAGATAATTGAGAGCTGTAGGGCTGTGATCGAGAAAAAGAACAAGCTGAAGCAACTATTGAGAGGAAAGAAAGACAACTAATGCAATTAACGAGTGAGCAGGCGAAGTCCTCACAGAACCAATCATATTCAGTATGAATAATGGGTAATTAGATGTCCTATTTGAAGATCTTTCTATTTGTATGTATAATGAGAGTTTAATATTATCATTGTTTTAGCAATGGCTAAGCGATATGAATCGAGTTGGGTTTATATCATATAATACATTTAAAGAAGAAAACAACTTTGCATCTTTTTAGCTGTATAACTTTGAGTATTTTCGAACTCTGATGCGAGAGAGTCCTAAAAGCGTTATTATTATGGTTTCCCAGCAAAAACATCAATGAAGTAGCATTTTGTTATAAGTAGGTTAAGTTAAAAATATCATTCAATATCTGCTTAGAAATTGAATGCTCATTTCTTGGCTTAGCACGAATAATTTTTAATCGAGAGCCTCCGGCAGAATGTCAATAATAAATTTGATGAGAATCTGTGTTTTGTATTGCTTTCTCATCATGAGCAACATTCATCTTGCTTTTTCCTGGAGAGTCAATAACAGCTGCAGTAAAACCCTCACGAGTTCTCATGCTAAATAGCCACTAAATCAATTATTTTAGATCCAAGGTTCGAGAACTGTGGCTCTGAGTTACCAACACATAACAGACAACCCCAACCTACACCACCTGCCCCGGTATCCCTACACCAGTTGAATTTATTAAAACAGCTTTTAAGAAATTCGATAAAATGAAGCAATTTGCTGATTTGAACATTCTCGCTTCACAAAGCTCGAAATTCAAAGTGCCTCAAGAATTGCAAACTGTGAGGAGAAGCACGGATATCGAATCGAAGAGAATAGCTGTTCAAGCTGCAATAGAAAATTACAAAAACCGAGAAATCTCTGAATTATCTCAAGATGCAAGCAAGTATGGAATCAATTTCGTGCCATCATCTCTCGCTCTCGGCACAATGTAAATCATGAAAACTAACCCAATAATTATTTACAATTTCCTGGCTACTATATATATAGACAGCTATATCAGAAGTATAGAAAGACGATTCAATTGATCAATTACTCCAGCAAATATACGATTTGGTTGGTGGATCTATGGGCGGAAAGCAGCAATGTCCTTCCTCAGAAAGAAAATCGCGAGCCTTACATTTACGCTGAAACTTCTGAAGAATATGAGATTACTATTATCTCTGAGGAGCTAAGAGATATTACATCATTTCTCTACTTCAAGCTGACCTTCCTCCCAAACGATAAGAAGTCACCGCCTTTTAGTCGCACATTTGCTTATAAAGTCGGAGCCTGGGTATTTTATATATTGAACAGCTCCGGATTGTTGTGCTAACTTAATGTTATATAAATTCAGGTAGCGCCGAATAGCTTTGAGATTAAAGCACCTGCAGCAGTCGAACTTAAAATTGAGCAGAAATGGAGATATACCGTCACGATTTATAACCCTTATTATAAGGTAGAACTATTATTGTTGCTGTTTCCATCTTAATATCAATGAATCAGGTGATAAGTTGCAAGATCAAGTCTGATTTCAAAGACCCCAATGCTCAAATAGAATTCGATATCCCCGATTATGCGACCTCTAAGAACAAGATCCCTGCCATCAAAGAAAAGAATTTACCACAGGTTTGGAGTATTCAACCAAACTCGACAGAAGAGGTGCTGCGGATAACATTTTCGTCTACTCATGCTGGAGATCATGGGTTCTCTCTGATGATCTCTATAGACCATGAACTATTGCAGATTCCCTTTAGAATGATCGTCCTTCGGCAAGGGTTGAATTTTAATAGCTATTTCTATGATTTTGGGATCATTACCAAGCGCAAAGTACTTTTCCAAGCTTTAAAAGAATCGACTTAATACCATTGTATGTATAGGTGGGGCATGAGATATCGATTTATGCGTCGAATAATCGAGCAAGAGACATTGAAATCAAAGACATTATTCCCATGGTTAACGACCAAAAACACGCAATCATCGCGACAAAGCCTGTGAATCTGAATGTTCCGCCCCATTCTGAAAATGTGCTAGTCTGCCATTTCGAATTATCCCCAGCGTCTTATGAATCTGTAACCTGATTTCTGGCTTCAACATGTTAATGGATTGATATTATTTTAGCCTGAGATATTTGAAGGAAAAATCACTTTTGTGACGGACGAAAATCGATGCTCTGGAAACTGCCCGCAAAACCGTATCGAGATAAGCTTCCAGGCTGCATACTTCGAAAAAGCTTTTCTTATCAGCCCTTCAGACCAGATCATCATCAGCAACCCAAGCTATTCCGTATTCAGTTCGCAGGATGTGAAGCAATTAGAACAAGAAACTGCTGGATGCGCAAAATACGAAATTTCCAAGAGCTTTAAGCTCTCGAGCAATTTTTCGCTTCATTTGTCGTTAAATAAACTGGTTCGCGTCAGTGGAGAAATAATATTTACCTCAAGGGATAACAGCACTGCGTTGACTCCTAAAAAAAGCACTGCTAACTTAGAGTACCAATACACCTTTTCCGAATGCACTCGGCGCAAAGAGCTGCAAGTTTTCGCGCTGCCTATCAACCTCCAAAACCTATTTTTCTTCGTTCCTGTCCAGATTTTTGACCCGAGCTTGACATGTACGCATGCTCAGAGCGGAAATGCGAAAATTGTTGACCAGTGTAAATCGATCAATGGGACATTTGATCTCAATTTCGCTGGATTTCATTACGAGGAGGTTATTTCTCTTAGAATGAGTGATTACTTAAGAATATATACGTAGGTAAGGAACAGCACGATTTGGATTCGTAATGGCAACCCGATCTCGATTTCCGTAAACCGAATCAATAATCCATGCAACAATTTATTGATCGAGCTGTTCTCTCACAGCAAAAAACAAAAGATTCCTCTCCAGATAAACCAAGGTGCGCCGGACCACCCACAATATACGCTTTCTCCGGGAGAAGAGATTGAGATTAAATTTAGGCTTTCTGTTAAGGAGCCTGAAATGTTTGAAGGAAATGTGACTATTTTCACAGAAACGGTAAAGACATGAAACTCGTGTCCTTAGCTTTCAAACTGCTTATAGGAATTAATTATATTCATGATCAAATACCACGCACACAATGGCACAATCACATCAGTTCCATCTCAAATAAACTTTAATCCAGCGTTCCCAGGAGTTGTTCAGACCAGAATGCTACACCTTAGAAATACCTTCCCAACGGAAGGTCAGATTTTGAAAATCGAAAGCAATGATACTCGTTTTTGGCCAGTGTCTTATGGAGGAGTATTATACCCACAAAGCGCATCTGCCCAGGTTGAAATTGCATTCGATCCAGCTGTTGAAAACACTTCGGAGACGTCTCAAAGAGTAGATGAATTATAAATTAATGAGTTATACTAACCTATCTTTTGTTTTGTTAGAACGATTACTTGGTGTATGCAAGATATATGAACCAAGCGAAATATTCACTGACGTATTATGATTTTTATCTTGCTTATAAGACTCATCGGAGGTGGATACAAATATCTGCGGAGCAAGAGCAGCAGGTGACAGCCGCCCTCACAGTCACGGCGGATATTGCAAAACCATTTCAGATCCAAGCGGCCGGGACTTTAATCATGCCGGAGATTGTCGATTCTACCGTCATAGATTTTGGTATGATTGAAATCGCTGAAGAAGCAGTCAAACAAATAAGGATCAGGAACCCCTCAGATCATCCTCTCTTTGTTCAATTTCATATTGGACCGGAGGATTATGAAGATCCTGAGAGTTTACGAAAGATGTTTGAAAGGGTTGAAAAGACGCATCCCGAAGCAGACACTCATGCTGAATGGAAGCCAATATCGAAGAAAATTGCTTCAAATGTCCAAATTTGTAAGATGAGCATCATTTGTAGCCAAAGTAATTAATTAACATCAATTAGCTGATGAAGTTGAAGAGATCGCAGCAATGACAAGGATGAGCTATAGCAAACATCGACAACAACAAAATTTAGAACGCATTCATGACAGTCTCTCAACAAAGTTGAAAGCATACTTAACCCATTTATTTGTGCAACCATCCCAAGCGAATGCTTCAACCTCCTCTGACAACCCACAAGAGTTTTTTCTGCACTCCGAAATCAAAGGAAGAAGTTTTTCTATCGCACCTCATAGTTTTCAAAATTTCAACGCGATCATCTTCTCTCCAAGCTCTGTTAAGCAATCCAAAGGGATCCTATACATAAGAAATAATCTCACCGGCGTGACTCTGGTCAAGCTCAGCGGCATTGGAGGCACTGGAAGACTCGCTGTTATTCCGTTGAGAGGCGAATTTTCAGATATTCCTAAGAGAAGCCTTCAGGTAACATTTATCTCCCATCTTAAAATTTATTAATGAAAAATGATCCAGCCTCTACCAGAAGAAGATGAGTATCGGAAGAAAGTCTCAAATTGGGTGGAATTTCAGTTGACAGCTGAAGATCTCCACTCCGCAATCCAAACTCAGGAAGGAGAATTCGCAATTCGCAGAGAGATTCAAGTGCAAAATGTGGATAAGATTCCTGTTCAAGTGAGAAGGTTGTCTATTCAAACTGCCGGATGTAAAGGGTACGGGTTCGAAATACTGAATTGTGAACCGTTCAGAATCTTGGGAAATGAAAAACATACAATCCAGCTACAATTTTTGCTTGATGTGATATTACAGCCTATCTCTCCAACAATTTATCTTTACACTCCCATGGAAGTGCTTTCAATTAGAATTTCATTCGCACAAACAGACGAAACTCTGTTTAGAGCCATTCAAAAAGAATCAGCAAAAATTTCAGTCTTCGAGAACGTGACGTCAACTCTAGCAATTATAATCTCCCTGGTGGCTGTTTTGCAGATGATGTTAAAAGTGATCATTGATTTCACTAAAGTACGAAGAGAAATTGTTATCTGCAAAAATATCCGTAACGACGGCCCCAAAAATATCATCGATGAAAAGATGTCATCGTCGCCTGTTCATAAAGCTGAAATCTCAACAAGTAGTATTATGAAAGCTACTCAACAAGTGAAAGAAGAAGCAGAGGTTACTACTCATTCGCAAACTGAAAAAATAACGAATGAAGACTCGAAAAGTGATCTGCTTGTCACTGATATGACGAAAAAATCAACTAATCAAAACAGTGCCAAGGTCAATTTGAAGGAAACAAACAGTTTCCAAAGAATCGCCTCTTCAGAAGAAGTAGAGGGCTACACGCATGAAATAACACTATCTGGAACACTTGGAGAGCCTCCCGGTTTGGGAAAACTCAATGGAAAAACGGGCGAACAACAGGCTCAAGGCAGAAATCAAGATGTTTTTTCTATTGGTGCTCCTGATAAACCCGACAACTATCAAAAGGGAGTACACTCCCCGACTCGAAGAGGGAGATACTCATACTTCAGTAACTATCACTCAATGCTCGCTCAACTCCTTGAAGAATCGTCTCACAGCCAAGAAGATGAAGATCCTGACGATGATACTCTGAATTCAAGCAAAGTTGAAATGGTGAAACGCCTATTAGAAGAAAAAGACGAGCAATTCCAAGACACTTTGCTTGAGCAAACGGCGAGTGTGTGGAATCACCAGTTCAATCCCTTGCAATCCAGCAAGCCTCACGTTTCGAGGTTTGACTTTGCAAGAACTGCTGTAGAGGAAACAGAAACCGATTACTTTGATCCTTTGAAATTTTTCTCCAAAGAATCAAGCGTACTGTGACCAAATTATCCAGCTGGCGAACAGAGTGGGAACATCCTTAACTTTTCGATCGAGCTATTGTGTTCTATCCAATTCATTCACTCATTCACATATTCTGTAATAAATTTATTTCACTTTCTGTTTATAAATCACTACTAAGTGCAATTTTTCGATCGTCCCTTCATACTTTCTCCTTACAGGTCTAATAGAAGAATGCTACTTGCCATGAGTTACTATCTCATCTTGTTGTCAAAAAGATTCTGATTGACGCTGTAGTGAGGTAAAGTTTAAGACCGAGATGGGTTATATAGCTTTGATAAGGTGCTGATTGGGCATTGTGGCTCTAGTATTTTCATCGAATGGTCTGAGACACACCCTTTTTTAAACATTAAGCGTTTCTCATAATTTACTTGCCCTCATCTCGGTTATAATAGCAAAATTTTGAGTGCTATTTCAATTATTTAAAACTGGATTCGTGCATCTAAAATAAAAACATAGGAAATCTAGTCCTGTTTTATCATTGAAGAATCACTACCGTCCTTCTTCTCTATTTCAGTACTCGTAATCATCCTAGTCGACATCCATAGAAGTCATTTCTGAAGAATAAAAGCACAACACATCGATTTTTCAACCGAAAAACCTATTAAACGAGAAGATGATTAAGCAGCACACAGAAAATGTCCTCCTACCAGAGATCGACAACATTTTCTGCTACATAAGACTCAAAAAGGACTTGGAAGAACTACTGCAACTTACTCATCCAACTGTGGAAGGCAAAATACGTCTCAAAATTCTCATTGGTCCTGCTTGGATAGACAATGCGTACCAAATGACCTTTCAAATTGCACCAAATTGTAGCATTTTACGAGGCGTGACTTTCAATGTAAGATTCTACGTTTTTTGTGTTATTTTTCCTTTGAAATTTAGTTTGATATGAGGATAAGCAAAAATTATCCTTTCGAACCGCCGCGCATCAGGAGTATCGAAAGCGTTTCCCATCCAAACATCGATTATCAAACTGGAGAAATTCATCTAGGTGTCTTCAAAGCGTGGGGACCTGCGATGAGGTAATCATACTATTATAATAAAATAACACTACTTTAAAAGCCTGAAAGAAATAATAGAATCACTTGAGCAAATTTTAGTAAGACCTGACCTCAATCAAACGATTCAAACGAAGATTGTGAAAATGCAGCATGATCAGTATTCCAGCACAGAGAAGGAGCGATTTTTGGAATCAACTGAGTTATTAGCTAGTAAAGAAGACGTTATTAGCAGTAATTTGATATGATAATGTGTCTTACTATCTTTTACCTCGTAACATCCAGGTTTTCCGAGAAATTCTGAAGCTGAGGAGGTCAAAACTGATACTATGGATTGTGAGACTGTTGGGGAAAAAGATATGAAAACTCATGTGATTTTGAAGGAAAAACAAAAAACTGCTGAAACACAAAATCGCTTAAGCAATCCTCTAAAACGATATAGGAGTGATGATTGTTTTCTCGAAAACCCTTGGATAAAACAATTAAAAATGTAGAGGTTCGTTTACTCTCAGTTTTAAACGATAGAGGTGTCAAACTTTTAAATATTTTTTTTTATGCATTCGTTTTTCATCGATTTATCGAGGTAGGTGAAAGCTCTCATTCTTTAATTTTGAATTGGGCACTTGGTTTAATCTTTCAAAGTGATTTGCTTCCTCGTGGAGATCATTATCTCCATTATACTTTTTGATTAAATACATAAATTCTGATTAATTTGGTTTTCAGCAAGCAATTGTTAAGCCTGTCAGATGAATATCTTTCTTCATTTTCTTCAGCGACTCGATTCATTTTTCCTCTCTGCAAATAAACAAATTTATCGAATTATAGGAATCACTCGAGATTGATTTCAATAAATTTACAATTTCAGCTTTGAAATGTAAAGTTATGCGATTGCTGACAATGCTTAGCTTACATTCAACAAACTTTACACCCAAGATTCGTATATGAATGCATGGTATTTAACGTTACTAGGCTCCTTGCTTAATCTGCTTTAAAAACCGTATTATTAAACTCTGTTCTCGATATCATGGTTCTCTTTTTATTTATTCGTTCTATCCAGAAATAAATTTTAGAGAAGACATGGTAAATTCCATTACTGCCTTAAGCTAATTTTAAATAGAAAGAAGATCTAGTCTTCTCATTATGGACTTCGAGGAGCATTTATGCGATTGTAACCATCGCTTGCTTCAAGCTCTACCTATTTTCAGATAATTCTTTCCATGACGCGTTGACAAACCTCCATCTCGTGACCATCACAGCCTATTTGGGATTATATTCAATTTCTTTATATCTTTTCTGGACTTGTGGTGCGAATCCTGGATATGTCACCCATAAAGACTCAAAGCAACAGTTCACGGGTCAAACAATTGAATTACATGGTATTCACTGCTGTTAGTTTCTCCCATTCAACACGTACATCTAGAAACGGATACAAAACACCACACTCTCCATCAAAGCTTACTCGCGCAAAATTCTGATGTGACTGACAAGCCTGAGGAGGAGATGTTTGCTGCAGTTCAAATCTTGAATCCTGAAGGTATGTGTGATTTGTTGTGCAATTGCCTAATGTGGCCACTGGCTTTATCAGCGCAACAGCCTGGTGCAGAAGTTCAAGCAACGTTACGTTTTTGCCATAGATGCAATGTATATCAACCACTGAGAGCAAAACACTGCAATTTCTGCGTCAGATGTGTCAGAACGTATGACCATCATTGCTATTGGATTGGTATGAGAGCATGTGTTGACTCTGGGTCTGAAAATTGCTAGGATCATGTGTTGGAGAGGGGAATCGACGCAGATTCTACATTTTTCTCGTTTTCCAAACAGCGTTGCAAATATGGAGCTTTTTTATTGTAAGTGATATGCGCTAGAAATGGCTCATTAATGCAATTCAAGGTGAGGTCTGGTCTATATAGATATATGGAAGGCAGCCAATCTATACAGGACTCACAAGAAAAACGGTTTTCAACGTATTTTTTGCATATAACTCTCTGTTTAGTGCTATTAGCATCTGCTTTCTTTACGGTAAACACCGCTTTTTCCAGCTTCTCAATGAAATAATAATAGGGAGGAATGCTGGTCTATCAGTCTTTTTTGATTGCAACAAATCAAACAACTTGGGAACACACTCGCAGCGATATTATTACATATCTGAAACAGCACCCCAAAGGGTATCGACCATTTGATCGAGGAATTTGGAATAATATTCGTATGGTCTTTTTTGAGACCGAAACAAAGTAAAAACCCACCAATTCATCGTTTTTTCATTATCTCTTATGAAGGGAATGGGAACTCCCAAAGTCTCCAAGTTAAAGCTCACTCACATCATAAGGATCAGCACTTATGAAATAATTTTTATAGAATTTTTTTCCATCTTTAGCCATAATGACTTTACATACAATGTTCAAAACAAGCTCTTTCATCAGCAGCAATAGCTGTATTTGTGTAGATTATATGTATCTATTTTATAGTTTATAGATTGCTGTTCATCAGTTTAACAGTTATTAGGTAAATTTATCGATTTTTCTAAATGTAATAAGAGAAATATTTGAACCGCCTTTACCTATGCTCGAGTCTTGCCCTCATACGCCTTCCAGCCTTCAGTTCGAGTACTACATTGACCACTTTTGAATCAGGTTGCTTATATGGCTTTAGCCAACTGGTCTCTCACCTTTTCTCTGTTATTTAGGAATTAAAATGATATAAATAAGCAACAATTTGGGTTGGGAGAGTTCAACAGTTTAAATAGGCTCAGTCAACATATAGCATATATGATATCCAGACTCTATAATTAAATAGGCATAAAAATTAAAATTAGATATTAAGGACACAATAAACATAAAAGAAATCAACAAAGTTAGCAATTAGATCCTCAATTATTATTAATTATGTTCCTGATACTTTCGAACACAGCTAATTTCGGGAGTTTAAATAATTCAAGAGAAGTTTCCTTAAGCAGCGTAAGAAGATCCTTCTCTCTTTTCGCGTTTTCAGCGAAAGGTTGGCAGCAATTCTGCAGACAAGCAAGCACATGCTGATATTTTGGTTTGAATTTTTTCGCTCTGTTCTTTTTGCCTTGTCTGTGGATGAACTGACAGCGTGGTCCGTAGTGGCAGTAGGAATTCTTATGGAACTTAGTGCAACGAATCGTCTTGTATCTCTCTGAAACAAAGCTTTTCTGCTTCAATTCTTTGATTCCATGCGCGAAAGAGCATCTGTCTCCATAAGGGCATTCTAACCCAAGCTGATACATCTTACAAACCTAAGAAACAAATGCTACTTCAGCTGATACAACTGAAATTCTTACCTCAGTCTTGAGTTTGATTTGGAAGTTCTTTTGCCTCTCTTGCAAATAGATTTTGCCACCACCAGAGTTAGAGCCTTTTAGTGTATGCTTTTTCGACATCTTATCATTATCTTTGTGCCCTGCTGACGCGTTGCTTTCAGTGGAGTCATATTCCAAGGACAAGTCAGTAGATAGCACGCTGACATTGAAGCCGTTCTTGAACTCTGAGCAGTTTTTCTTCTGGTTTATGCGTTCAGACGCTTTGGACATTGCAGCAAGCTGTTATATTATCTTGCTGAGGACGAGGGAGGAAGCTTTTCTTAATATAAAAATTCTAGAAAGGCTGGAAGGCCTGCCGTATATTTACAGATCTTTATCAATAATAATAATCATCTTCCTGGGTGATTAGATATAGATAATTCCAAGTTCGAACAAGAACATTTTGAATGGACATCAAATATTTTATGAGGATTCTAAACTACTGAATTACCTGTTTGGGTTGAAATGACGTCATTTGTAATGATTTAAGGAGCTTATTCATTGCCTGGCGAAGAAATGTGATGCTTCTAGAATTGACGTTATTTTAAGGTGATCGTTACTGTAGGAAAATATTTTCTTGCCTTGGAAGAAGGAAAGCATGCTTCCTTAGATTAATGATAGAGAATTTATCTTCGAAGGGCATTTTATAGAAATTAATTGGGAGGATTAATTAATTCCTTTTGCCTGTTAATTAATTAATTCTTTTTGACTGTTTGAGATGTTTTGTAAAATCCAAAATAATTTAAGGCAAGCAAGCGTGAAGTAATCAACCTCATCTCGCTGTAGCAAACCGAAGTCCTCTATTTCAAATCGTAAGGAATGATAGATTCAGCAAGGAAAATAGTATTTGAGTGTAAATTGCATGGCAGAGCCGTAAAGAAAATATGGTAAGAAAACGTGGCAATATGTACTTGCTTCTGCGTGGTTATATACTCGATTGACTTTTTGAGAGTTCCTCATGAATTAAGAAAAACTGATTAACTGATCCAAGGGTATTGAAATTAAATCGAACTGAACCTTCGAATTTGGAATTTTCGTTCAAGAATTTGTCATCGTTCTTGTGTTATTGATCTAAACACCCTCTGCATTGCAAGAGATTTCTTGCTTTCAAGTCTTCTTGTTGGTGTTTTGGCTTCTAAACCGAGCTTGAAAATTTTATAATTTTAAGCATGGCATTTGGATTCGATTTGCTCCATTCAAACTTCTCATCCTTTATTCAAACCCTTTAAATCTTGAAAACGTTCTCTTACTTTTAATTCTTGTTAAAATCAATTGTCGCACAAGCAGATTGCCGGCTAGGATTACTTTCTCATGCAAACAAACGCTTGAAACACTAAAATTTAAGGAAAAACCCCACTCACTCGCCGCATTATATTTGGATTTAGGAAAAGTGGGCTATGTTTACTGCATTACGTTCTCTTATCTCCTGCGACTTCAATTCGGAAGATGTACCACAGAACGAGCAGTTTCATATCAACCTCTTGAACTGCTAATAAAATGTATTTTGTTTAGAATTCTACCATTATTTGTATCAAACGAACCACTAATTGGAAATAACACATAAACTTTTCTCACTCGCTAACCAAAATAATGCTATCTGAAGTCAACTACACAAAATGGTTTTTTTCGATGAAAGAGAAGAAATCTATTAAATATCGTTACTTCGAGAGAAGTTGCGTTTTAAAAAAAAGGCTCATTATGTTTTAAAGTTTATTGAAGGATTCAGCATTTTGATGAAAAAATCTTCTGAGATATGATCAGCTGTCAGCTAATCCCTGCCTTCTAACAACAACCATCTCACCTTTCCAACGACCTTCTTTCCTAACATATATAATAAACATCAGCGACCTTCACAGCAATAAAGTAGAATGATGCACAAAAAACGCACTCTTTGTTCTTGAAAATTTCAAGGTATTCAAGGGCTGTAAAGTCGAATTCGCACCCTATCAATGCCTCCTATTTCATAGAAAACGGAATTGACAAAGCATCATGCACTGATTTGCTTATGAATAGAAAAAATTTCCCTTGGAATCTCGCCGAGATCGCTTCCGATGTTGATTAGCAGAAATCGAAAGACTATTAGCGACAAATACTGCGAACTTGTTGTGATTATGTGAATAGTTATGAAAAAGACTGTTAAACATTGAAGATGTTAAATTTATCTAAGCCTATATTTGGGAAAAATATCCAATAAGGAAAAATGCTCACTTTAGTCAGTTACTATTAAAGGATGACTGGTCTAACCAAACGGTCTTAACCTCTTCAACCTTAACATGGTGTGTTTGTCGGCTTAATCTCACGTTCGCGATGTATCATTTTAGATGAGATCAGAAATGCAAGTTGTTGATCAAAAATTTCCTCTGAATCCATATTGTGCTCTTGTGCACACTTTCTGATAGCATTTTCTTCATCTACTTCATTAAGAGCTCTCCTCAGTTTCTTTGACGTTGTCCTATGTCACACGGACATGTAAATTACTTTAAATTTTAAATCAGTTGAATAAAAAATTTGTTTTAAATTCAAGATATTTATTCAAGATAAAAAATCAAGATATAATCAAATACTTTTTTGCGAAAAAAAGAGCACCTGACTCAGTCAACACAAACTCTCATCAACCTTTATCTCCAATATGGTAGAATTCGCCGAGGACGATCCATTCAACGTGAAAGAGTGGATCGAAAACCCTCTTGATCCACTCTATAAACTTGAGGTCGCTATGGAGTACCTCATGTTTGAAGAATTAGATATTGACACAGACAAGAGTCTGAAAGATATTCAAGCCATCATGCAATACTTACAGCAAGTATTGAAAAAAGAAGGAAAACTCCATCTTCTTTGGACCCGAATCTTAGATGTCATCGCTCATGTACATCTAAGGCTATTTGAAAAAGATAACATGAAAGAAAAAATTGAAAGACTAATCCTAACCCTGTTGACTCAAGACCAACCCATTAAGACCATCGATTGGAGAATAGCGAAGAAACTTCTCAGCGTTTCTCATATTTTCCGCAGTGAGAAAGAGAGCTGCCTCCTACCTTTAATCTCTAAAGATTACTTGCTCATACCCTTCCGAAGAGAGATCGATAAAGCCTTAGATGACTTGGTCTGGCTACCTTCAAATTCCTTAAAGAAAGCAGCCGAAGACTCTCTTCAAAAATTACAAAAGCTCTTTGATGACGAATCTTCCCGTGATCGTGTGACCCAAGCGTTCATCATCGGTCGCTTTGATAAATCCGCATTTGGACTTAGCCATACTCTCGTCTGTGGAGAAGACGGCGGGCTGTACTTGCTGTTGAACAAGCTTTCACAGCAGCAACAAGAAGATATGGTGCGTGAAAATATCGTGACGAAAGAATACCTCAAGGATAAGATAAAAGTCCCCAAACAACATGAAGAAGGTAAAGATGCTCACAAACAAGGAGAATCCACTGGCGACAGAGTGGTGATTGGCAAAGGCGGGTTCGGTACAGTCAGATTTGCTCTGAACTTGTTCAGAGGAAATAAAGCAAGCCCTGGAGACGTCGTCTGCACAAAAAAATCAAAAAGTCTCACCTCCCTTGCTACAAGAATATGCCAAGATCTATTGGCGGTGGATTGGGCCGAGACAAATGAAGAAGAAAAGGAATTTTGTATTAACCATGCTTCGGGTGATATCGCTATACCAACCCTTGGGGATTATTTTTGTCGAGACGTGGCTGAAAAAGTCTTTGCTCCTCATATCTTTGATATGAGTATCATAGCTGGAAGTTTATCCAAGGAGAAGCAAGACGCTATTGATCATCGCAAAGGCTATACTTTCATGGAAGTTTTCCCTCAAAACTCCGCACACGCGATCTTTTCTAACCCTAAATACCAGCTTTGGAAGTACCAAAAGCCTTATTTGATAAGTGTCTTACAAGCTACAGAAGACCTCTTGAACGGTGACACTGCCTTTGTAGATTTGAAGCCAGAAAATACGTTATATGATTCTGATCTCTTCCTAACATCAATGATTGACATGGGCAGCGCGCTCAAGCTAAACACTGCGCCCGAAACTATTGCTGAAAGTTTTGCTAGGAAAAGAGTCGCGCAATTCACCCCAGGATTTAGTCCTCCTGAACTTGATGATATGGACGAGAACGGCAAGGTTAACATGCCCAAAGTGATCGCTTACACATGCGGAATGGTCATCCAAGATGTCGCTGGAAAAAACACCGACTACAATAATAACCAAGAGATTCAAGAACTGGTGAAGAAACTAACCCACACAGAACCGGATCAAAGGATATCCATTAAAGAAGCGATTGAACGGTTACAGCAAATGGGTAATGAGGACTACAAAGAGGATGCAATATTGAGGCACTACGTGAATAAAGTGAGAGAAAGCATAGAGAATAACCGCGCTACTCTCAGTATCAATGAAGACATTCACCAAACAAGAAAGCTACACATCAATCAAAATGTCACTTCCCAAGACCCTGATAAATTCAAAGATCTGGAGACTGAAGATCTTTTCAAAAAGGTTGATGAGTTCTTGCTCCCTGAGCAAAATAAGCACCAAGTTATGGTGATCTTTGGCTCTGCAGGGTCAGGAAAATCCATTGCTCTTCAACTGAAATTCATTGATGCAGTTCGAAGCTGGGAGATCGGCCAACCACTGCCAATTTATTTTAACCTGGCAAATGGGATTGAACTAGAAACTATCATACAATCGATGAATCGAACGCTTGGTACCTATATAACATTCCAAGACCTCCGAAAAAAAGGAGCTCACCTCTACATTGATAGCTTCGATGAAGGACTTGGCCTTGAGAGTGGACTTCGAGAGACTTTAATTAAAGAGTTCATGAAAGCATTGGCCCCTCTCAATGAAGAAGAAGCTGTCACGAAAATCAAATTCATCATTAGTTGCCGCACAGACTACCTCGTAAGCGAGAGCAATTATAAGTGGTTTACACCGCAAGCCAACGCATTTGACAAGCTCTTGCCTGTCTACATTGCGCCCATCGACTATGGAGGACATGCGAACTTGAAAGACATGATCGAAGTGTATGCGAAGCACAAATTCAACGGAGATGCAACCTATGCTACGAAGACTCTTGCAACGATAGAGAAATTGCGTCTGAAGGAAATGATCACAACAGGCTTTATGTTCTACGTGATCCTCGAGGTGCTACCTGACTTGGAGAAAGGAGAAATCCAAAACGATAGTCTCGGCATCAGCAAGCAAGCTATCTTTTGTAAATACGTCGGTCATTATCAAGAAAAAGAGTTGCAAAGGTACAACGAGGACCAAAAGCGCCAGTTGCTTAAAAAAACTCAATTTATTAATCAAGAAGAGAAAAAAGTCGAGGAGGTCCCGACTGGGTCTAACCTCCAGAGGATTATCAGCCTGAGACTCAAAGAACTCGCCAAATACATCGCAGCGCAATTACATCTCAGAGCCAAATTCAGACTCGACCAAGACGCGTCTTTCTTCCAAGCTTTCGGGTATGACAGCGTCACTCCTTTCAAGAAACAAACTCTATCGTATCTCCTCAAGGTGCTGCCATTTAAAATCGAGTCAAAGTATTACAGCGACTCCAGAAGCAAGAAACAGAGTCAGGAAGTGAAGGTGGGATTCATTCATGACATGATTAAGAACAGTTACTTACTCGAAGCAATTCAAGACGAGATGAAAAGAACCAACGGCAACAGCTTGATCTTATCAAGCAAAAGCATCGTAGCTGATCGCGAGTTGGTAAGATTCATCGCAGATGCAGTAAAATACGATTCTGACTTGAGACAGCATTTGAGAAAGGCGATCGACCTCAGCAAAAGCGATAAAAGCGAGTGCGCAGCGATCTACGCAGCGAATAGCATCACCATACTTGTTGCTTCTAATTATTCATTTACCTGCCACGATTTGAGCGGCATTAACATCCGCGGTGCCAATATCAGGAACGGCATGTTCTCTGGAGCCGACTTTACAGGAGCTGACTTGAGCTCTGTGAATATGGCAAACATCCAAGCGAACGGTGCAAGGCTCGTCAAAACAAATCTCAAGGGTGCCAAGTTCGGTATTCTTCCCGATCTGCGAGGCCATAGAAGGGCAGTGAAGAGCGTAAGTTCTTCAGGTGACGGAAAATATGTCGTGTCCGCTGGAGAAGATGGAACAGTGAGGATCTGGAACATGCAGACCTCTGTATGCCTTGCGGTGCTTAAAGGCTCTGAAGACGATGAAGTGACGAGTGTAGACTTTTCAAGTGATGGTAGATATGTCGCATCAGGCTCACGTGATAGACTTATAAAGATCTGGGATGCAAAGACCTTCGGATGCCTTGCCACTTTGAAAGGCCATGATGGAGACGTGTTGGGCGTTAGTTTTTCCCACGATGAAAAGTATATTGCTTCTGCCTCAAGTGATCGGACAGTGAAGATCTGGGACTTGCAATCCTTCAGCTGCATTGCAACACTCGAAGACCACACAGATGAAGTTTTAAGTGTGAGTTTCTCTAGTACTGGGAAACACGTTGCATCGGGCTCAGGCGATAAAACTGTGAAAATTTGGGAAGTAGAGACCTCGAAATGCCTTGCAAGTCTACAAGGTCACACAGATTTAGTAGCGAGCGTAAGTTTCGCTCTTGATGGGAAGTTTGTTGCTTCAGGTTCATGGGATAAGACGATTAAGATTTGGGAGGTGGAGACCTCCAACTGCATCGCAACTCTTATAGGCCACACTGATCAGGTCACATGCGTAAGTGTTTCTACGGATGGAAAGTGCCTCGCTTCAGGCGCTTGGGATAACACCGTGAAGATCTGGGAACTTCAGAACTTCAAGTGTCTCACAACTTTTGAAGGGCACAAGGATCCTGTGTATTGCGTGAATTTCTCACACGACGGAAGATATGTTGTATCAGCCTCAGAAGATAAAGCTGTGAAAATCTGGGAGGTTCAGACATCCAAATGTCTCGCACTGACCGAAGGCCATACTTTAGCAGTGACGAGTGCAGATATTTCAAGATCCGGAAAATACATTGCTTCAGCCTCAGAAGATAAAACTGTAAGGATCTGGGAAGTGAAGACCTCCAAATGCCTTGCAACTCTCGGAGAACAACAAGATGGCCACACAAAGAAAGTACAAAGTATAAGCTTCTCTGGCGATGACAAGTATCTCGCCTCGGGCTCTGCGGATAACACAGTGAAGATCTGGGACGTACAAACCTCCAAATGCCTCACAACTCTTGAAGGCCACACGAGCTATGTTATGACCGTGGCTCTTTCTGAGGACGGCAAGCTCGTTGCGTCAGCCTCATTAGATAAATCTGTGAAAATCTGGGAGGTACAAACTTCTAAATGCCTTGCGACTCTTGAAGGTCACACCGACGAAGTCAGAGCCGTGGGTTTCTCACGGGATAGAAAATATCTTGTGTCAGGTTCGAAAGATAACACCATGAAGCTTTGGGATGCGCAGACTTTCACTTGTCTTGCAACCCTGGAAGGACACAATGATATTGTGATGAGCACAAGCTTTTCTAAGGATGGGAAATATATCTTGTCAGCTTCGCTAGATAATACCGTGAAGATCTGGCAAGTGCAAACCTCTCAATGCATTGCGACTCTCAGCCATGAAGACTCTGTGTTAAATGCGAACTTCTCCGATGATGGCATCTATGTTGCAACAGCTTCATACGATAAAATAGTGAGGGTCTGGGAAACGAAGACCTTCAATTGTCTTGCCACTCTTGAAGGCCATGCGGAGCCCGTGAACAGCGTAAGCTTTTTCGGTAGCGGGGTTCTCGTGTCTGCTTCAAATGACAAAACAGTGAGGTGTTGGGGAAACATCAATGGTTGGTTTTGTGACTTAATATTTAGTGCTACTGAAACTCCTCTTGCAGCTCATCAAATGTTAGTTGAGCAAGTTGTTATATCTACTCAAAACAAGGCAATACTTGAAGGCTTGACTCAGGAAGAGATTAAAGAGCCCGAGATTAATGACACACAGAATGAAATTGCGCAAAATTCGACTATTGCGCTAGATACTGCAACCAAGCTCTCAGAGCTATTTCTAAAGGGAGCGACAGAACAAGAAGAGCGAGCACCACAAAAGTTTACGACGATAAACCTTGGAGATCCAATTTATCAAAACGCTAAGCCATTCCAGAAAAATCCGAAAGAAGCCGGCCACGAGAATCATGACCGTAATCGTGATGGGTGCTATTGTACCATCTTCTAAGTATTAAGTCTAGTTAAGAGTCTTTAACATAAGACTACTCTAACAGAAGAAAATCTTAAAATAAGATATATAAGTAATTTGAACCATAAATTACATACTAGTCTCAAAGATCGAGCCAAACTTTATATCTTTTAGCAAATATGAAAAATTACAAAAAATCAAGTTATCATTCTCAATGGCTCAAGCGAAATCGATTAATATTACTTATTCTTCACGGCGAAAGCGTATTTATTCTTCTTGATGTAAATGCGATCAAATGTAATTGAAAAGGACCGTTGAATTTAAACAAAACTCTCATATTGTGGTGTTTCTTTTTACAATTAAGATAAGATCTCAATAATTAACCTAGTTAATTGGCTCTTATTTTTCAGTCTAATAGCACACGTCGAATCGATAAATATATGAACTAGGATTGGCAGATTATTAATAAGTTGCGCAAACGAATTTAGAGAATGTATTATATATATATTTATATCTGTATGCTTCACTTCATCTCCGTCCCTCCTTTTCCTCTACATGAAACCGAATCCTTCCTTTCCATAAGAAATTGCTATAAGCAACTTCTCCTTCAGCATTTCTTTCGTTGGATATTCAGGTAAGTCCAATTGGTTGAAACTATGAGGTTTTAGCTCAATTCGCAAAATCATGTGGGCTTACCATGTATGAGTGGTTGGGAGTTTATAGATATCGTTCGTTTTGTGGATTTGGAATCTCTGAGGTCCATGCATTCCTTTCAATGCCTTGAACCCGTCAAGCGGCACTTTTGACGTTCCTGAGATTGAAAAATGAATAAAGACTCCTGTGTAATGATGATAAAGCACCTGTAACGAATTGCAAGAAGGCCGCTCTTTGAGTATGGTTCATTTCCTCCATTATTTCCCAGAACGCTTTGATAATCGCATTATTTGGATCGTATCCGTGATATTCCGTGTTTTCTTTCAGATCCATCACTAAAGGAATTGTTAATAAAGCGTTGATGATAATCATATTATTACCATCGATATCAGGAAGACCTGAAATGAGCAGCTCGAGCTCTCTCGCATCGAATATTTGAACAAGGTGCTTCGGAACAAGCTCAAAGAAGCCTTCCAAGAAGTTTTCGATTTGAGCCTTGATATTCACTGCCATTTTCGCATAGCATATCTCCTTCACGTACTCCGCTTTATTCTCTTCAGTTACTGGCTTATTTCGACCGTCCTTAACCAAATCAACGATTTGCGTCGTTCCGAAGTAGTCGCTTTCAAAACTATTGATTTCCTATGGGTTAGAGGAGAACACCGCTGGATATAATTCACCTAAATGTGAGGTCCAAGCCTGCGTCAGTGATATCGTTCTCTAATGTCCATTTCAGACTCTTATAATAGCTGTTGTCAATATCCTCCATGTCATGAATAGACAATGGTTGACCTAAACACAAACAGTCTCAGAATCACAACTCTCATTAGTAATAACTCACCCAGAATATGCTTGTAGAAAGAACGAGTGAAGTAGCACTCCAACAATTGTCCCTCAAACAAAGCCTAAGAAAGTATATGTGAGATACAATTCAAGGTGATCAAAGCTTGTACTTTTGCGATGAACTTTCCAACGAATTTGAAGTAGCTCAGATGGTGATGATGGATGCTTGAGTGAGGATTAGGCTGGAAGGTATTTCCACTAGTGTTTGGAATAAACAACGCATATTGAGGGTTAAACATCGCTCTTGACAGCTCCAAGTACCATTCACGGGACACACCGCCTACGATTATTCACTCTCATTGACAAATGTATAAGAAGTAACGCTACCTGCATCAACGCCCTCTTCACCAGCAAACTCAATGGTGACCTTTCGTTTCCACTCATCGTTGGTCCTTGGATTCAGCTTAACGAATGACTCATCAAATATTCTGTTTCTCTTGACTCTGATTCCTATTCAAGCGCAACAGACTTTAAATATGTTACAAAATTAAGAGTGTTTACTGATTCCACCTGGTCTTTTGTCCTTAGCAAGCTCGTTTCTGAAATAGGTTCTTCTTATTTCAAAATCAAAGACTTTCGGCATCTTCTGTGCAATGATACTAAACGAATCGTTCAAGAGATTCGGATTCTGCTTGACCATCGTGTTCAGAATTCGCTTATTTCGATCGCACATGAAATGGAACATCTGCTCAGGCTCAAGCTTGAATTTCCTAACGGCGGAATATGACTTGTCGAGCTGCGGTTGATCCAGATTCTCCTCGACGAAATTCGAAATTGAAATCTTTCTTGGCCCTTCGCTGCGTCCTTCAGACTTATCTCCACTCTCATCATGAAGGATCTTATGAATAATAAAGAAACTCTCGATAATCGGACGGAGTCTTGCTCCCAGCGAATTGTTGATATCATGATCATTAGGGAAATAGTCGTAGGTCTGGTTCAAGAATTCGGTCAAATTGATCCAGAGCTTAGTCAGGTTTTCGTCCATGACGATCGTATTCAAGCTCGAAACGATATCATCCTTAGCTTTCTGAATCGCCAGTTCATGAGCCTCTTTGACCGGTTCTTTCTTTTCTTCCTCCCCGCCTTTCTTTTCCTCTTCTTCTCCTTTTTTGACCTCGCCTTCCGCAGGTTTCTTAGCAGCCTGCTGTGGCTTTTTCAATGACAATTGCCACTTCATTTCATCAGTTGACGTTTCATAGAGTTTTTGGATTATTTTAGATATGCGGAGGAAGACATCCTCATGCTTGAGTTGCTGAATGCTCTTGTAAAGAGACGCTGCGATCGACACATCCGTGACCTCCTCAGAAACCTTGCGAGACTGCGAGGTAACACGCTTGAAGAAGTCCTTCTTGTCTTCTATGATCTTATTAGAGTTCTTTGAAATGTCAAACATGAGATTCTTCAACTCACTAATGAACTTCTCAAGGTTCTGTTTCTCTCTGCAGAAGGTAAGAATGATGCGCGAGAGGCTGTTTATCGAGTTCTCAGAGAGCGAGTCGCAGGAAAGAAGCGAGCAGATGGCTGTTACGCTTTCAGTCGAGAGCTTCACTCTGCAGATGATGTCTTTTATGCGCTTTTCAGGAAGCTTTTTGCTCTTGTCGTCCTTGGTTTCTTCAGGGTCTTCCTCGACTTTCTCAAGGATCCGAGGGTTCCTCGTGACGTTCTCGATGATCATGACAAGGAGCTCGATGTTCCTAACATTCTGCGAGATCACTGGATTTCTGCAGAGTTTCAACAGCTCAGCAAGAGGATGCTCAAGGCTCATCGCCATTAGGTTCTTATAGTGGCTAATAGACTTCAAACTCTCGCTTTTTGTAAGAGAAATTGAAGGCAGTTTCGAAATCATGTTTTCTTCAGCTTTGCTTTCCTCGTCCTCTTGACCAAGGATATCTTGAAGGAAGAAATCATTCTGCTGGTTGCAGATGGTCGTGATAAGATAGAGAACTTTCGTGCTCACGGATTCGAGGACCGATTCTTTATTTTTGACAATTCGCGTTTTTTCGTAAATGACCTGCGGAGGGAACTTAGTGACTTCTGGTGACTCTTTTTCTTTCACAGTTTCTAATTCCTGGTCCAACTCAGATGCTTTAAGCAAGAACAAGAGGGTTTCGAGGATCTTGAACTCGTTCTCGGCCTGCTCGCAGAGGGCTCGGAGAAGATTAAATGGGAATTTATTGAATGTCTGCTGTTCTAGGTAAAGAAGCGTGAGTAGACTTTCAATGAGTTTATCGTCAGCTTTGAAAAGCTTATCTGAGATTTCTTTCTTGAGTTTCTTGTTGGCCGATTTAGGTTCAATCACCTGCTTTATCATTTTTAAGAAATCTCGCTCTGGGATTCGCGAGTTCTGTTGGGGAGGTCTTTGGAGCCCGTCGTCGTATTGAGGAGGTTCGTCATAGTCATCATCTTCTTCCTCTCCATCTTGTGGGCCAAATTGACCAAATCGGCCGTTCATGTTTCTATCTCGAAGCATTTCTGCTTCAGCTGCGAGTTCTGGAGGGAGCTGGTCAAGGAATTGAGGTCCAGCGGTCATTAAGACCTCTTGGCGAATATCAGGAGCCAAAGTAGCGAGGAAGGTCGCTGGGTCCATGTCTCCTTGTATTGAGCTGGGGTTGGTAGGATTTGGGTTCGGATTCGCGTTTTGATTATCTCCTAATAGCTGCGCCTGTTGCATTAGGACTTCCTGTCTGATGTTCTCAGGGAGACTGTCAAGGAACTCCTGCACGTTAGGATCGTTAGGATCGAGCTGGGTGTCTGGGTTGCCTTGCGGCTGCTGATTTGGTTGCGCTTGCTGTTCTGACTGTAGTGGTTGGGCTACAGGGGATCTGCTGCGGTTTCGTGCACGTTGCACTCGGCTACTCGGAGAACATGGCTGTGAGTTGATTCTGATGATTCCCTCCAAAGGCTGGCTCTGTAATTGTATCTGTGGCTGGGCTTGGTTTTGGATTAGTGGGGATCTAGGACTTTGGAGTTCGGCTTGTGCTTGATTTTGGATTAGTGGGGATCTAGGACTTTGGAGTTCGGCTTGTGCTTGCGACTGTTGTGCCTGGGATTGCTGGGGCTGTGATTGCTGAGGCTGGGATTGTTGAGGCTGTGAGATGAAAGGCATCAGGAGTTCTAATTTGCTCTCTTCGTCCAAGCATTCAAAAATTGAAGGGTCAATACCTTGCTCGATCAAAAATTCTCCAGTTAATCCGAAATCTTCAAATCTGATGCCTCCTTGATTCTCTGCTGGTTCGCCTTGGTTAGCGTTGTTTTGGCCAGCATTGTTTTCCACTTGCTGCTGCTCTACCTGCTGCTGCTGTTGCTGAGGTTGTGCGAGTTGCTGTTCGCTTTGCTGTTGTTGCTGCTCAGTGGGTTGCTGTTGTTGATTCTGCGACTGCTGAAGCTGCTGCGTTATAATCTCTATGGCGCGTTCTTGGCTTTGGGCTTGAGTATCAACAGCCAATAGAGGTGATTGGATCCGGTCCTGATTACGTTTAGGTGATGATGTTTGAGGTTGATTCTGCAGAATCGCTTGAGCTTTCGTCTCTTCTTCGACCTGTGTAAACAAATTTTCTTCGGGATCTTCAGCCGCAGGTTCTCTCTCCATCGTATTCAGCAAATTGTTTGCTATGTCCACATCAAATTCTGGTTGCTGTTCTCGATTAGCCGTGGTCTGACTCGCAGAAGGTTGGTCTCTTCCATATGAGTATGACTGGTAGTAATTCCCACCATATCCGGAGTGTCTCGGCAAGGTTCCCGGCTGTACTTGAGTCGGATCAATTTGCCCAAACTGATTACTACCGCGATCTTGCCATCCTCGTCGAAGAAGCTCTGCGTTGACTCTTCTGTCTAAATGGTCTCTGTAACTACTTTCAAAAGCGCCAAACTCTTGTCGCGCTCTGTCTTTTTCTGAACGAACAGCACTGCTGCTCACACCGACGCGAAGTAGCGTCAGTTTATTTGAAATTCTGCTTAGAATTCTGTCTTTCGAGCCTTCAACCTCTGCAAAAGTAGGAGTAATTTTCTCTCCTACAGCTGCTAACTCAGTAAAGACCTGCGCTAATTGAACGTTTTTCAGGCTGGTCTCGGTTAATATCACACCCATTCTATTGAAAATAGCGTCGCTGTGCTGTTTTCGCTCCTCTGTTTTCGATGCCTTAAGCTCTAATCCAGCAGGAACTGACGAATTAGCTTGTCTCCAGCCGATGTATTCATCGAGATCTATCATTAAATTATCTTCAATTTCATCACTTGTAACTAAGCCGCCTCTCGGCTCTTCATCGTTTGCCATCTCTTCCTCCTCTTCATAGAAATCATGTACTTCTTCGTTGCCAGCAGCAAGACGTGGTGACCCGACGGAATCAGCGTCATTGACGGCATCCTGCATCGCGTTGAGTGGCTCACGGCCGACTGGTCGATAAAGATCTAGACCGCTTAATGGCTGGTCCATCATGTATTCCTCATCAGAGGACACCTCATCCACGTCCAAATTACCACCAGGACGTAGTCGAACCCCTCCCAGGCCTTCGCCGCCAATGAGATGTCTCAAAGGTCTGATTGCCTGATCCAGTGAAGTTAATTGACTTTCCAGATTACCACCGAGAAAATGGCTTCTGATAAGCCTTTCAACGCGATCAATTCTTGCATCTACAACTTCTGCCATGAATCTTGAAGCGCCGCCTTGGTTCATTTGGGCTGAGACTGAAGGAGCTTTATTTGATGATCCCAGGTTCAATGATTGGGTCTTATCGTCTTGGAAGACTTGCGGCAGCTCTTTTAATTTCTCAAGGTCAACTCTATTCTTCACGAAATAATTTGAATATTGCAAAAGCAGCGAAAAGGGCTTGAAAATTGAAGGCAGCAACGGCTCAAGCTTGTAGTAGCGTTTTATATCGAACTTTTTGATAAATTCAGCGTAAAGGTCGATGAAGGCAGGTCCAGCGTTTTTCTCTGAGCTCTTTCCCATGACCAGCAAAGCAGTTTTCGTTTGAGACAACAACGGGATGAGCAAACAGCTCGCAGCGCACAGTTTACGGGTAGAATGAGCGTCCTCGAACACAGTTGGGTGCTGAGAGAGCGATTCTAAGGTGTTGCGTAACTCTGAAACGACCTTCTGGCGAATGAAGGTGTCGTAGGTCACGGTTTCACCGAGCTCGTCCAGCGAGAAAGGGTTTTTGCAAACAAAAAGTCCTCCTAAGAAATGCTCTAATTTGCCAACTGAAACGTAATTTAACACAACCGTATAGAACGAGAGGAAATCGAAGCCGTTTTTCCTCTGTTTATATTCGTTCAGGATCGGGGTTTTGTATGTCGTTCTTTCGTTGAAGTGCTTTGAAAGGTCGTAGGTCGTGATAAAAGGAATTAACACGGGGTAAGAGTGAGCAAGGACAAGCAGAGTGTTGAGGAGATCGGTGAAATCAAACACCGATTCGATCTCCCAGTTGTTGGACTTGTCGTCGTTAGGGACAGCGTTCTCGAGCTCTTCGATGACGGAAATAACGATATTATCGATAATGGAGCTGAGAGCAATATTGGCTAGAGGAGAGATCTCGAGGGTCTGTGGATGAGCGGACTCCGCTGATTCTTGACTGATCGGATCTAATGAGATTTTAGAGCGGCTCTTGAATAGAGTGAGAGAGTGGTATTTCGTGAGACTGACTTCAGGGCGAAGTTTGATGGTAGTCTCATTGAAAACCGTCTTATCAACCTGAGCTTTTTCCGGCTTCTTCTCTTCCTTGTTCTTTTTGCTTTCTTCCACAGAAGGAATGAATTTGGAGATCATATCCATTAGACTCGTGATCGTTTTCTTTTGCTCTTCCCCGATGTCTTTTTTCTGTTCCTCAAGTTTAGGTTTCTCCACAGGCTTAGCCTTCGGCGCAGAAGCAATGCAGATCAGTTTTACAACATCGCTAAATATCGTTGGGTTATGACTTTGAAGCTCTTTAGTCACAGTCGTAAATCTCGCAAGCGTCATCCCAGTGTTTTTCTCATCAATCTGCTTGAGATTCGTAAATAGATGCTTTATCTCATTTTCAATGGTGCAAGCCTGCACCAAAGGATCCTCCAACGCGTACAATAACATCTCCATCATGATTTTGCTGATTTGGGACGCTGCGTCCTCCGAGAGGATATCTCCTAACTTCACCTTCATCAGCTCGATCACTATCTTTTTCTGGAGGATCAGTTTGATGTTTTCGCTGCTCTCCTTCACCATCGTCGAAATTATCTCTAAGTAGCTCGTCAATGACTTCGCTGTGAAGATCAGCTGGTCTTTGTACTTGGCAATGCCACGGTTCGAGTGCGGAAGGAGCGAAATCAACATTTCGAACGTTGTTTTCTTGCCGTGCTTGCTCTCTGAACCCTTCTTGGTCGTAATCAATGCCTCAGAGGTCTTTTTCTCCTCACCCTCAGCATTGCCCTCCTCTTTCTTTCCTTCAGCTGCTTTGCTTTCGCCTTGTTTCTTTGATTCTGGTGCCCGTCGCGTGAGGATTCTATTGGCGATTCTGATGTGCTTCTCAAGCACCGACCTAAGCAATTTGAACGCTTCCTTTCGCTCGTCTTCAGAGAGCGAGTCTAGTTCATCTAGATTATTGAGTAAATGCTCGATAAACACTAAGGACTCGTGCAAAAAGCTCGATTTCAAGATATTCTGCTCGAAATTAGGAAGGTACTTATAAGTACTGAAGAACCAGAGGTAGACGGTGTCCAGTCCTTTAAGTTTTTCAAGGAATCCTTGTTTATTTAGGTTCAGAGACTTGATAATTTCCTCGCCAATGTTCTTGTCAATGCTTTTCGGGATCTTGAAACTTTGGATGAATTTCATTCCTTTGAAAAACTCATTGATGTATTTGCGGAAAATCTTCGCGATGATGAGGGAATACTCGGACGGATAGCCTCTCGCTTTGCATTCTTCGTGCAATCTGAGCGATGTTAAGGTGATTTTCGTTGTGATGTCGCCGTATTTGTCGAAACTCGAGAAGAGGTTCTTCAAGAAGAAATGATCGGTCTCTTCCATTGCTTTCATAAGCTCCTTTTGGAAATCTTCATTCGCAAGCTTCGAAAGGCCGACGTCTTGGAGATTGGAGCCGAGGTCTGCGGTCTCGGGCTTATTATGCGTTTTTATCAGCATTTCTTCAGCGTTAGGGTTTTCCGCCAGCCAATCCAAAGCAGCACCAACATTTGGATGCGATGCCTTAATAACAGCTAATTCGGCGACTTCTTTAAGGACTCCCATCATCATCAGATCCTTCACGACTTTTTCATGCACGTCGCTGGCGGGTTTCTTCGAATCTTTCTCTTTTGACCCTACATTCAACAGCGGCTTGGAGAGACCTTTAACCATGCACTCAAGCATCTGTTTCAGGACATTGTCAAGGCAAGTTTGAGTCTCGGATTTTTTGATCTGCTTCAGCTCAGCGTCTTTCTCAAGTATTATCTTCTCAGTGATAAACTGCGGGATTTTCTCAAGCTCTCGGATGGTCTGCCAGAGCGCCTGGATCTGGTGGTTCCAGATCTGATTGGTGTATTCGCAGAGCTCTAAGCCTTTCACCTTCTTATCGTTGATCAACGTGAGGAATTGGTAGTCGATGCTTTGGAAGAGCAGGCCATTGAGGATTGTCTGTGACAAAGATCTCAGCATCGCATTGTAGCCATCATGGGCTAAATATCCGCCGACGGTGTCATCTTCCAGATAAGCTTGGTACCGTCCGCTTTCGAAAAACTGTAGCATGCCTTTTAAGAATTCGAAAAAGGCTTTTGCGCCTCCTTCCTGGTAGAAATCGATGACAAAGGTTGGACGTGATGTGATCGAAATGAAACCTTCAGTAGTCGGTGATATTTCAGAAATAGCACGTAAATGAACAACGTTCTCGATGATTTTATAGATTTGGTTGTCTTTCTCTAAGGATGACATATCGGAATGGAGGTTCTTGCAAAAGGCGGACACGATAGTCGAGAAGACGGGAGGAGGAATGATATCTTTGCTCATGCTTTTCATGGAGAGATTCGTCCGGAGCAAGCTGATGAGCATTTCGTCCAATTCAAAGAAATTATCAAAGCTGCTGCGCTTTGTTCTAAGCAACGATTGGATATCAGTTATAATCTCCTTGCTGTCCACAGCCTTTAGACTCGCTACTTCTTTCATTTTGCGTTTGAACAGCGCAAGTTGTTCTCGCAATGACTGTTCTGTGAGAATTCGAGAGAGCTGGGTGAGTTTTTCGATATCCTTGATGGTCTCAGGCTTCAGGGCTCGCTGAAGAGATAGAAGTCCATGGATATTTGCAAGCTCGAAGAACAAATCAACGATTTTCTCAAGTTTATCTTTGATCCCTTCTGTAGTAACTAGCGCTTTGAATAAGCCTTTCTCTCCAATTTCCAAAGCCAGCTCATCATTGACGAGACCTGAAAAGTCTTTCACGAGATGCATTTTCGCGCCGAGGATCTCCTCAAGTTTCTTCAGACTTTCCGAAATCTGGGTGCCTACAACTTTCATTGCAGCATCATCGTAACCGGCTTCGGGGGAACTGATAGCTCTCGAGCAATAGTCCAACCAAGTAATATTGCCTCCAAAATCGCCCTTGAACATGTGCTGACCAGCGATGAGCTTAAGGAAGGAAACGAACTCTCCTTTTTCAAACAAAATATTTTTCAGTTTGAAGTTTTCTCGAAAAACCTTTGAAAGATAAGCCGTGAAGTTATGCGTCGCTTTATAATAGAAGAGGAATTCCTTCTGGATCACCTCGTATTCCGCTTTTTTCGCTGAGTCCTTCTCGATCTGAGGAGACAGCTCTTGCAACTTCGTTAATCGCCTGACATTCTCGCTCTGCTGTTTCAAAAGCGTGTTCTGTATCTCTCTTAGCTTCTTGACGATAAGAGGAGTATGGGGGACTGAATTCGTGAATATCTGCGAGGTTTCCCTTGACAGCAGAGTGATGCCGATCCATCTTGTAAAAAGCATTTGTCCCTCATTATTCAACTCAAACCATCGTTCAATAACCTTCTCATTGGAAGGCTTGGTGAAATATCCGAATATTTGGTCTACAATCCCATAATTCATCTCGATTTCAACGCATTTCGCGTTGAGGCAGAAATTCGAAATGAACGCGAAAATTTCGTACGAAGTTTCGCACTGAGGCAAGCTGTTCTTGATCTGTTTGAGGATTATTTCATAGATACCGTTCTCAAGGAACCGGGAAATGAGCGTCGGACTCTCCGAGACTAAATCGCCCACCAGCTTCATGATCGAGATCAGAAGCTGCGGATTCGGGTTGGTCGCAATGCCCTTCTCCACCAGAGTCTTCCCAAGGTTAATCACTCTGCTCTCAACGATTTTCCTAGCAAGCGTCGGGGCTAATTCGGCTCTCACGGCGGTGTAGCGTGGGAAAGGCATAGATAGAATATTGACTGTGCTTGAGACGATTTGGATGTATTTCTCTTGGTCGAGAAGCGCCTTTTCTCCTTTTTTGTTGAAGGAGTAGACTTTGCTCTGATCCTCTAACTGTTTGAAATGGAACTCGCAATACTCGATGACAGAATCGATGATGTTGTGGTCTCTCGCGATGTCTTTGTCGCTGATGAAGTATTTGATTATTTCCGAGGCTGCTTCGATCTCTTGAGAAGTGAAAATTTGGGCCTCCGGGAATGGTTTGAATAGACTGAGGGTTGGACTGACGAGGCTTGAGATGCTGTCTGGGAGTAACTGCTGCTTTGGAGTGAAAATGGTTATGAAATTCTCGATGAATTTTAGGAATTTAATGAGGATTTCCGACTTCAATACGGTTTCTGAGCTCAGAATGAGGCTCTTGGCGAGGAGATTTCCCTCACAGTCGACGAATAGCGAGGTGCTGTCTTTGAAAGCTCGGAAGATTGTGCCGTTTTGTCCTAATTCTGTAATGAAATAGGGTGCCGCGTTCACGAACTCTTGGGATGTAACAACTGCATTGAAGTAGTCAACAACATGAATATGCACTTGAGGCACGAGCTTCAAGTTAAAGAGCTCAGCCGCTTGATTGAGCTGGACATCATAGCCTTTAGAGAGAGTAAACAAGCTCTCGATCTTAGAGTTTGCTCCATTCTTTTTTAAGTTCATTTTCAAAGTACCTAGAAGAAAAAAGAGGCTTTAGTTTTGCATTTCAATGGAAAGATATTCTTACAATAGCAAGCCTGAGCAAAGAGAATCGCACTTACAATAGCCAGTCTGTCTTCATATCGAGGAATCGCCAACGCGAGTCTCACTCTATGTACTAGAGCTTTAAAGATCGGGTTATCTTCCTTCAGAGGAAGCCTTTCATCCTCTACGAGCTTCTTCGCGATCCAGAAAGGAGTCATGTTCTGGTACTTATCGGGAATTTGCTCAACGTTGACTACATAACTACCATTGGAAGGCTCGGTGGTCGTTTCCTTCCCCGAGCTTTTTAAGAAAAATTCGAAATGTAATGACGGTTTGTAGCTCTTAGTCAGTGCAGGGCGGGATTTTGTGTCCACGTGACTAATATAATCCTCGTACTTGGGATCATCATGGAAATAATCCACCAACTTGAAGCCGATCTCGTTGTAGAGGTTCATATGAGTGCACAGATTAATAATATCCATGACAAATTGAGAGATGGTCTCTATTAGCTTCAGGTTCCCGGCGTAGAAGATACTAGAGAAAGCCATCAGAGCGACAGAGAGGGCTTTAGCGATAATTGTGAAATTCGTACTAACATGCACGATTTCAGCGATTTGCTTAACGGGAAGATGCAATGCGATGCTACGGGCATGCTCTGAGAGCTCATCAGTGAGCAGGAAGAAGAGTAAATAAAGTTCTTCAAGTTCTGCTATTCTTCGGACGTCGTTATCGTCAAGCAGTGGCTTTTCTCGTAGGAGCTGGCGGTATTCTTTGGTTGCTTCATCAAGCGTGGGTTCAATACGCTTAAATAGTTTAGTAATCCATGATTCTTGTACTTTCTTGAATTTTATCTTTGAAAGAAGCTCGATGAAGCTGTTCAGGTATTCTTTCGAATCTTTCACAGCGAGGAGTTCAGTCAGCTGCTGAGTATAAGGCTATGAGGGTTTGATGGGTAAGTTTGGAGAGAGAGAGATGGTAATACCTGGAAATATGGTTTTTCTGGTCTTGACATGTTCAACTGAAGTCACGATACTTGAACAGATCAAAGATTGATTTATTTGATTATAATTTATCTACAACTCATTCCAAGTATCGTTAGTTATCTCATCGCAAATTTTGTTGATATCATGGTCTACATGCTCTAATAAATTCTGTGAATGATATTTTTTTCCTCTGAAAGGAAGTGGTGGGCCACCCCCGATGACTGCAAGACAAATTTCTTCGAGAAATGGGCTTGAAAAAATGAAAAAATAGTCTCGAATGGGTCGTTTCTGGTAGGAGCTGTAAGCTTTTTTTAGGCGTGATGAGAAGTTAAAGTTGAGAGTTGTGAAGATAAGAGAGAATCTAAAGTAAAATATAAATTTTGATAGCCTTTCATTTTTTGGATAATATTGAATACAACGAAATGAAAATGAAGGAGATTCAAGTGGTTTTCAGCATTTTACCCATTAATATTGATTTGAAGAGTCGTTCAAATTACTGAGAAAAAAAAAAATAGCATATAAGAATTCATTGAAGGAAATTTAGTAAGGTACATTTTCGAATAAGATACTAGAATGAGCACCATTGCTCACGCAAAGGAAGAGAGCTTTTCATGAGAAGTTAAACAGCTTGGCTCAAATCGAAATACAAATAAAAATCTCAGAATCTAGGAAATTTTGGTTTGAAAATAGGATTAAATAGCATTATCATAATCACTTTTGAAATTCGAGTCTCGATCGATTTGATTGCTTTATACAATATTGAACTTAACGATGCTCTAGTAGTCTCTTATTTCAATAGAAAAGCCAAATGGTCGCTGAATAGCAACTTATTTGTGCTTTGATAAATTAGACATTTGATCAAAGATTACCTCTACTATGAGTTTAAGCTTGGCTGTAACAGGTGTGACTCCTTATATAGCACGAAAGATAATATAGGAAGGTAATATAGGGGTGCGGACGCTTAGAAGAAGTACAATTCGACCCCCTACCAGAGTTTTTTTATTTTAAAGCTGAAAAGATTAGATTCATCCTTTCTGGTTGCTAATTAAACAGCGAAGGCACATCCTTTTAACCATTCCACAATAGAATTGACTATCTTCAGCAAAAGCAGAAGATTCAACTTGAATATCAATTTTTTTAATCCAAATTACGACCAGAAATTTACCATTAATTGAAATTTGCATGCAAATCTAACTCACGGGAGAGCATAGATTATATTTATTAAACTAATTTTTGTTAGCTCATCCCTACATGGTGTCCAAACACTTTGAACAGATGGAACTCCCTGACCCAGAACTTCCAGATCTCGATGACGTCGCCATGGGAGAAGAAGAAAAAAAGCAGCCAGCCGCAGAAGAAGAAGACGATAAGCCAGAAATTCAATGGAGCACGAAAGCTCTTATTGAAACCATCGATGGAGAATCCTATCTCAACAAAGTCCTCAAGATACACTCCACCATCGGGTCCGGCGCCTTTTCAAAAGTCAAAAGAGTCACGCGTCACATCGAATGGGACGAAGATGGCGTTCACAAAGAGCACACTTTCGACTACGCTCTCAAAATATTTAATAAAAGCGCCCTTGAAAAGAAATACGTCACTGATTTCCTCGCCGAGAAGCCAAAGACTTACTTAGACAACGTTTATGACGAGATCTGCCTGCTTGCGAAGCTTAAACACCCCAATGTCGCAAGACTCTACGAAGTTATCGATGATGAAGAGTCTAATACCCTCTACACCGTCAACGAGCTCTGTGGACTCGGACAAATCATGGATTGGATTCCTGAAAAAAAGGAGTACAAAATAGGAGAGAAATTCTACACTGAAATGAAGGCGCAAGTAGAGGGAGTTGTAACTGATCCGCCTATCTCAGAGCTCGAAACGATCGCGCTGGAGACATTCAGACAGATCGCCGAAGGCTTGAAGTATTTGCATGTGAAAAAGAATATTATCCATCGAGACATGAAAGGAGAAAATCTCTTGGCCCAGAAAAACGAAGATGGTAAAGTGTATGTGAAAATCATTGATTTTTCGATCTCAGTCGAAGACACTGATCAAATCTTTAACGATACTGCTGGAACTCCAGAGTTCTTGGCTCCAGAGACAAGTAACCTCGATGGTTATAAAGGAAAACCAACGGATATCTGGGGATATGGACTGTGTCTCTATGCCTTTGTGTTTAAGAAATTCCCATTTGATGACATGGAGATGGGAGTCGAGCCAGAATATAAACTCGAGTTCCCAGCAGATGTGACTGTCAGCGATGAATTAAAAGACCTGATCAAGTCAATCCTCGAGCCAGATCCAGAAAAGAGACCAACTATCACGGATATTCTTGCTCATGCCTGGTTTAAAAAATTTACTCTGCCTGAGCCACCGAAAGTGCAGCTGTAATAAAGTTAAATGATTGAGTTTAGAGGAAGCTGCGATTTAGATGCGTATATTCACGTGAGAATTTACATGAAGTATGATTAATAAAATCATATCGAACAGCTATAAGTTCTTACCCACAGAAAATAGATAATAGGTTGTAGTTTGCGGAGGAAAACTCATAAATCAAAAAAAGAAGTTTTTAGATCAATTTTGATTCTAACCAAACTGTATTCACTAAACTAAAATTTCTCATGTAAGGAGTTGAAAATCCGAATACAAGGAGAAAAATTCTTTATGATCTTCAAAAAACCGATTGAATCAATAAGAAAAGTCTTTTCGATGTTTTATCATAACCGGAGAAAACAAATTTATTTTTCCGAATCACTCTATCATAATTAATTCTGAGTACGCGAAAATGAATGTGCTAACTAATCAATGGGAAAATATTAATCTGCTTCTCATACAAATTATGAAAAACTAGTCATCTTTGATACTTCATTAAAAAAACGAACTCTAGACTCGAGATTGCAAAAACGACATTTGAAAAAGTACCCACCAACATCAATAGAGATTTAGTCTCGGTAATTCCTTCTAAGAATCAAGAAAGAAATCCAAACTCAAAGTAAATAAGATCTAAATAGATGAGAAACACCGTCATGGAAGCCTAGAGGGTTTAGCAAACCCTCTGATCTGTAACGTTCTGAGTAATTAGCTTGAAATTCCTCTAGATAATTAAAATTTTATTTAACAAAGTTAAAAAGCAATGCTCTCAGTTAGCGAATCAAAAGAAAGTCAGAGCTCGGTTCATACACCTCTTGATGAATCAAAATCTAACAAAGCCGCAACAAAAGATTATTCCCTTAAAACTTCTGGTTCTAAAACGCTAATCTATTTATTTGATGAGATATTTCATTTTTCACTCATTCGATCTCTTACCATCGTCTCACTTTGCGTAGAAGAAAGATCTCCTACAAATCCAACTCTATTTGCCTGGTGCTCAGATGGAGCAAATGCGATTAGTATTATTGAAACCGATACAAAGGAAGAGTTTAGCAACTTTTATGGAGTGGAGATCAACCCAGATTATGGTGTTTTCAAACTTATCATATTTGGTTCTAAACTGGTAATGATTCACTAAGGATATGCCAGCAGATCTTATACTCACGTGAAAGAGGACTCTTAGTTTCCGTCAACCATGGTTGAACACAAATGCTAACCTCGAGATATTTGATGTCTCACGGAAATGGCAGTCGAAGAAAATATATTCATTTGAAGAAGTTTCTGGCCGTAGAAACCTCGTTAACTCTAAGGGGAAAGCATAAGAAGTGATTTGACACTATTCACAAATTGAATGCCAGGTTAAAATTAGAATGAAATAATTTTGTAAAAAGAAAAACAAAATAAGTAACTGAAGGAAAAAGTTTTCGAAGTATGATTAGCTCTGTCTAATTGCCATAAGAATGAAATAGGAGTGTGCAAATTTCTGGATCCCCAAGAGTGTCTTGCTAATGGTCTCGTAGTGCGACAGGCAAAGAAAAAAACCGTGGACAGCAGTCCAAAGTTTTTGTCCCATTGACTCAGAAACTACGAGATATAACGGCAGCTTCATTCTGTAATTTCTTCCCCTTCCCAGAAGATAGTGTTTCTATTGAAGATTGTGGCTTTTCGCAACTCAGAGAAATCGGATTATATTGAAATTCATTGTATGACTTCATTGAACCGACTAGGATTTGCAGATGTCGATTACATGAATTTTTACAAGATATAATTACATTCAGAAAGAATAAAATGCCCACTTCCCGAGGGTTAAAACCCGTTTCATAATTATATCCTTATCTAGCAACTGGTCCGGGAGCCGTGGGAGCCGTGGCCTATAACTTATGAAGAAACATTCTTGGTGCAATTCCTGTTGGCAAAAAGATATTTTACCATCTTTACAATTTCACCACTTCGAGGGCTGGCACTACTGTAAATCTCATCCGAAAATCAAGATGACACTCTTATGCTAATCCAAAGAGTATTTAATACAACTTTTACTATGAGAGACTCATTTATTTACTCTCATTAAGGTTACTTCGTATGCAGCCTGGATTTCAGTCCTGATGGGGAGACGGTAGCAGCCTTTCACCAAACTGGATCATGCTTAATAATATCAGATTTGAACACTAACAATTATCGCTTTCACATCCCGAATAAAACCTTAGGTAGGTAATATTTTCATATCTATAATTTTCTAACGTCATTCTTCCCTCCCACAGTGATCGACTTACCTGTTATTTTTGAGATCCTTTTCCTCGCTGTCAATGGAGCGTTAATCCGAATGAACCGCGATTATTTGTAACGTATGAAAGGATTCACTTGAATATCCTAGATACTGAGAAGAGAACTCTCATTATGAAGAGCCCGATCAAATTAATTGAGGCAGAAAACATGTGTAAGTGCAGTTAATCGCTGTTAGTCTTCTACTTTGGCTTCTTCTCTTGATTCACAGGCCAACGCCTCATCAATTTGTTATTCTATAAAATAGGAACTAAAAAGATTGTCCTTTTAATTTTTTTTCATTATACACCAGTATATCCTTGTTTACGTACTTATAGACGACACTATTTTATGCATTGATGCTTGTCAGGGCAATGGAAACTTATTGGCTTCAGATGGGAACACTGATTCTACGTAAGATCATCAGAGTCTGTCCAAATTTTCGATGACATCCACAACCGTAATAGTTTTCTCTTGATTGATAAATAATTTTCTAGTCCCAATTCGTTGTGTGCGATGGAGTCCAAACGGCGATTTGCTTGCGAGTGCTTCAGAAGATGCGAGAGTAGCATTATTGGACTTCAAAACTGGAAAAAAGCTTTATACTGGAAAGACCTCAGATGGAAGTAACTTTTCATTGCTTAATCGAGAAAAAAAGTGTTCTCATTTAATTCGTAGGAGACGCGACATCTGTTTGTTTCATTTGAGAAATAATCAAATCCAATACCGCTACTTATCATGAGAAATAGTGGTGTACAATCTCTCATGACAGAAATATATTCTCTATACCTCCTTATATATCAAGGTTCACAATGTGCGCTTATAAACCGGGAACATACCAATCAGGAGGTAAAGGAACTCTAGAACTTCATTAAAATCAAAACAGCCATCTCAAAATAATTTTCTTGATTTCAATTCATCTCAACAATGCTGGCAGGGTTTTTTTACTAAAGGAAACTTTGAGTTCTAAGAATCGCTTAACAGTAGTTAGAAGTAGAGAGAAAATAGACATCAACTAATGTTTCTTGAAATATTTTTCTTTGATGAATGCATTGAAAGTAAGAAAGTTAGATTAACTTAGAGGCTAAATACCAAATTCAAAAAAGAGAGAAAATGAAAACTATCAGACCTATTTCTCTGAATTATCTATTGAGAATCATTTTTGGCTTTAATACAACGACGAAAGCTCTCGAAGAATTCATAATTTACGCATTTAACAAATTGAGGCTGACCCTTTGGAGTTTTGACAAGTTGAAAGAAATCTTCCTGAGAAATTTGGCCCTCAAATACTCAGTAATTATTCGAACGACTATTGGATAAGGATCAAAAAACTACTTTTTATTGGAAGATATATCAATAAGCATCTAAATCTAAAGACGTTCTCCTTTGCAATTTAGTCTAGAAGTCACTTGCTGAAAACATTTGAAGCAATGTTTCAGGACCTCATCGTATGTGTCAGAAGGAGGGAAAAACTTTATTGAAGGGTTTTCCTACCTAAATAATATGATATTTTCAGTTTTCTTTTGGTAATTTATTTATTTCTCTAGATTCATCTAAAGCATCACAAAAGTACGACATAACATGATAAAGCTTCTCTTTAATCAAATGCTCTTATCATAAACTATCTCGCACTCTCAATCTACTTTGAGAGGAAAAGTTCATTGAGGTTCTTGATCGTATCCGCAGGACCAGTCACGGAATATCCCTTAGTACGCTCATGAGTGTATATTTCGTAGTCATTTCCTCCTTCGAAGGTTTTATCTCCGAAGAAATACACGTCCTTGAACTCCTCGAGGAAGCGGAGGCAGTAGGTCTTGTCCCATCCCTTTGGGAAAACATCGAAACTGATCTGGCCGCCAATCGAGAACTGAAGATTGAAGTCAGGGAACTCCTTCTTGAGGGCTTCAATGAATTTCTCTCTAATTTTGTTCTCTTTGTCGTATCTCTCGTACTCATCGCGTTCTTCTTGGTTGCAGTTTCTTCCAATAGGGCTCACGTTGATCAAGCCTGCTCTGTATTCAATGAAGGTGCCTCGTTTGATTGGGATGTCCAAGTCAGCGATGTATTTCAAGCAGAAATTGATAAACTTCTTGAGTCTATCTTCTCCGAGCTCGTCTTTGATGCTCTTGACGGCGAACACTTTCCCTTCCTTCAAAGAATAGAGACCGTTCTCAGAGAAAGTAAAGTCCATGGCATTGATGATTTCTTTTCCGACTTGCTCTTCGATTTTCTTAAGATCGGAGCCTCCAACGATTCCGACGTAATGTTTCTGCTTGAGAGCTTTGAGTGTGTCGATCATGTCTTGTTGAATTGGGTTTCTTGGCTTTGTCAGAGTGCCATCGACGTCGAAAAGCACGATAACATCCTTAGTGCGTGTATTTTCCATTGAGAGACGAATAAGATTTTTGAAGTACTGCGTTGATTCTAAGTATTCAGTTTATATTGAATTTATAGACGAGATGATACACGCGTCGTTGATAATCGAAATCAGAAAATTTAAACTGTCGAAAAATAATTTGCTAAGGAAGACAGCAGATAACAACCATTATATTAATAAATTCATGAAGAAAAGGAGTTGTTAATGAGTTTAATATGCTTCTTGAGTATTATCGAAAAGGATGTTGGTAATTTAGACCAGAAATTTCTCAACAGAATCTTGCATATAATCAGTGCTTATTCATTTAATTGATTGATGAGAGATACTTTGTTTTCAAATTGTCTGCTCTTTCAAAAATGTGTTTTGCTATTAAATATAATACAACTTTGAAAATAAAACAACTCAACGTATAAACAAAATTTCTGTATACTTGAGACGATTAGTCCATTATTCATTAATAAAAATTTCAAAAATAAATCGTTTTCCTTCTATCCTAAATAAAATTGTAAAGGAATTTTGCATAACTCAATACCTCATGGTATTGGAACAAAAATTAAATTGATATTGCTTACTCTTGGAGATAAATGAGCAAGGAGTGCCTCTGTATTTTTCATCGAGTTCGCACTCCTCACCTTATTTACATACAATTAATTGGGTCTTTTCACATGTTTTTATTTCCAATTTTGCAAGAGGATATGAGGCAGAGACGCGTTTGCAAGCTCTTTGAGCTTAAGATGCTCTGCGTTGAATTCTCTTAAGTCTTCGGCATAGCTCGCTTCGACGAGATAATCCATGAGATAATTCAGCTCTTTGTCCTCTTTTTCACCATTCCATTCGAGAATCGGCACACCATTCTCAAGTTGAAGTCCAAAGGAATGAACAAGGTTATCTACGATAATCATGTTCTTTAATTCTCTGTTTTTGATTATCCTGAGGTCCTTAATCGCGTACCCGTTCTTTGTCTCAAGGCAGTAAGTCCTGTCGAGAATAAAGCTGATGATCCCTTCAGGGTCGATGCTTTCGATTATGGCTTGCGCATAATGCTTGGCCGAAGCTGTGAATACGACGATTTCATAGTAGTTCTTTAGTTTCTTTAAGAACTGAGAAAGATACGGACGCAGTTTGAACGGAATCTATGTTATATTATACAATCAATGATGATGTAGAAATTGGCTAGTTACCTCTAAAGTTTGGTCGTCTTTCTTCGCATATACAATTCTATCAGGATCAGATGCACCCACGCAGCATTTGATAAGAGTCTCGTCGAGGTCAAGCAGCAACGTCTTCTTATCAACTCCTTTAAGATTAATTAAGAGCATTCAAGGGAAGTGATTTTACTGGTTTCATTTGGATCGCCTAAACTTATTTGTTTCGTCTCTAAAAATTTACTCGAAGGCCCTCTCAGGAACTGCGTCGCATATATCAACCCACTATGTACCATGAGCAGGTGCTTCTTGAATACCGCCTTATCTATTTGCGGCGAGAAAATCAGCTGCCTAAACGAACTGGTTTTCTTTCCGCTGTCTTTCTTTTTCAGCGTCCTCACGACCTTATCGTCTCCATTATCACTGAGATACTTATCATTGTCTTGCTTCATCTCTTTTATCGGTTGAAGCTGCGTGTTTTTCCCAAACTTAGCTCTTGGACTTAATGCATACGTCGCTTTAATTGGTTGAGTATCATCCAACGCTAATTCTAAGTTCGTGTTCGTTTGCGACCTCAACAAACCTTTTAGATTTGCCGGCTTTGGATCCAATGAGACTTCATTTTTCATTTTTATGTCAGGGAGATTCGTCATGCTTCTAGGTGAAGCGACTTCTTTCTCTTTTTTTATATGCTCGCCTATCTTCGGGAACCTTCCTTGCTCGTTTGTCTCCGCGTTTGCAAATATGATCAAATTGGAGCGATCTTTCGCTTTTATAGGCCCACCTGTAAACCTAGGCGTTAAAAACTCTTGATCTCGCTTTGACATAACCATTGCGAATCTCGAGGAATCCGCTGGCGGTGCTTTTGGCTTATATTTATCGTTTTGCACAGGAATGACATCTTTGCCTTCCTTGTTTTCCGTTGGCACTGAGGAAAGGGTCTCAGGCACATGTTTATCAATCTCATTCGCTTTTCGAATGATCCTCTCGCTGGCTCGTAGGGCTCTCGACTTTGGCGTAAGGTTGTCTATGTGGCGTGGTGATTTGTCATTGAGTTGTTCAAGGGATATGTTTCTAAGAGATCTGAAGGTGGGCCGAGTGGTGGGAGTTTTGGGGCTGAGAGGTGAGTTGGGGTCAGAAATGGGTGATTCGAGGGATTCGATGACGTTTTTCTTCAATGCGATTTTCATCTTGAGATCAGAATGGGTTAATACGAATGTTTGTTGACAATATAATTCAAGAGGAAATTAATCGAACTAAAGGCTTATTCTACTTTGGAATGCGCAATGCATGATTCGTTTTGATTAAAATAATTTTAATTAGTGCTGGAGAATTGGTCTCAAATTTGGAGCTATTAATGCCTCCCTAATTGAGACTTTTTTTTCTTTCTAGCATTTATGATAACGTTCTACCAACAATCACGAATGGGTGTCTCAGAGGAGCTCTTGAATAATAGATGTCTCTGGAATAGCTAGTTGTAGGAGATATGAATAAGAATAGAAATCAGTCAAGAGCTGGAACCCTTGGAGCGAGCAAAATTGTGATGGATGACGAAGGGTTTATCGAATAACCTGAGCTGAACTGAATGGAAAAGAAATAAAGGAATCAATAACGACATTTCCAAGTTTTTCCTGCGAAACTCTAATAATTACACTTCATGAATTAAACTCCGGAGTTAATTTATTTCTCACAATACAGCGAAGCACTTGCAATACTGTGTTGTGGGAATAGATGAGTAATCATCTATTCGAAAGCTAATCATGTTTGAATGTGTAGAGAGACAACTTTTAGCGAAAAGAATGACGAGAAAGGTCTGTCTCTTGAACTGTTCTAAATAATGGGATTCAGAATAATTTAACGAAGTGGTAGATCGGATAAAAGAATTTGGTATTCAATAAGCGAATAAAGAGTCCTGATTCTTTATTAATGTCAGAATTAGATTGCATGGATCTGAATTAATATTGTTGATAGTCAATTATATTTGAACTTCAGATTTTATTCTTGGAATCACAGGATTGCCTCTGAGGAGGCGCAAACACAGTAGGAAATAGGCAGTAAGTGGAAGCATGGCTCTTAAATATCCTTTTTACATGGGATTCACTAATAATAATGATCGAATAGTAACAGACCACAAAGATGCTTCTTTTCTCTAAGCCCATTTTATTTGAAGGTGAGAGACTCAAGATTTCATAGATTTCATCGCGGTAATCAATAAGTTCAGGCCAACAGTTTTATTAATTCACGAAGAGAAATGGACCCCCTTTGAATGATCTTATGACCTCGCTCCTTCCTCCTTATCGCATAGAAGTAAGATACATATTTAAATCAGATATTTGATAACGCTCCGGATCGTTCTATTCTGATTGGAACAGCTTCGGCCCATTTGAGCAAGTGAATTTTAATTTCTAACTTTGCAAGGACGTAAATAAAATTTCCTAATTATGATTTGAACTTTTCAACGCTCAATTCCGTCTATAATTATTCTATAAGATCAAAATTAACTATTGCATCTGCTAATTGCGCAACTACAAAATTAATTGTTCCAGAACACGCGATTTGTTTCTTACATAGGCTCTTGAGTATATTCCTCTGAGCCTCCTAAACCATAATGCAAAGTTCTACCCAATTAGACTATAAACAATTGATAGCATTATCCCACTACTCAATCTAGTCAAAGTGAACGGTTCTCTTCATTTTTTTCTCCTTTCCAGAGCAACCTACGTTTTTTTTTCTTCTTCCACAGCAACATACGTTCATTGATTCCGTGGCACTACTTTAGCCAATAAAATCAATATGATACTAATCAAACTCCTCATTTGCTGACGAGAGGAATATTTCCAAAGAATTTCGAATGGCACCTCTGCAAAGTTAATTAATGACTCTTTAAATATTAGCAGCAAAAAATAAATACTGGAATATTTTAAATGCATTCATGGATATAAATTTCAGCGATAATTTAAGATTTTTCTTATTGCATAGATATTCTCTTACAATTTTTCCTAAAAGACATCAGATAAAATAACACAATAATCATGGGTTTTGTACGTGAATCAGGTGGCGAAGCTCGCTCATTTAGCGAAATAAAGCAGCACATTCCAAAAGTGCGCGAAGCTGCAATCATGCAATTTCTTCATTTACTCAAGAAATTCGCAGGGGTTGTCAGCGAGGACCATCTCTGGGGCGATGAGACTGAGTTTCATATCGTCCACCTCGATAAACACTCAAAAAAAGCAAGAATCTGCCTCAAAGGAAAGGAGTTTGTGTCAGGGATAGTGGATGAACTATTTGAGGCTCAATACGAGTTCGGGAGCTGGATGGTCGAAGGCGTCCCCAAAAACCCGTATCATATTAAATGCGATCCAGAGGAAATTAGGAGAAACATCCAAGCGAGAAGACAAGGCATCGAGAAGCATCTAGATCCAGATGAGTTTATTTTAAGTTGCCCGATTTTTCCATTGCTCGGCATAGCGGACTTCTACCGCGATATGGACGAAGAATACAAAGATCAGCATTCTGCTGAGGTTGAGGCGACGTTGGGTCTGAAAAAGATGAGCGCTGTGGCAAAATCATCGGTCGAGCAGCAAGAACGAAAGGGACTGTCTGAGGCTTTCCTGACCGGGTCTGAAAAGCATTTTATGTGTATGGGAGAAATTGTACCCGATTACCTCATTACCAGCCACCCTCGCTATATCACTCTTGCGAGGAACATTCTCCTCCGAAAAGGATCGAAACCGCACATCAAGGCGCCGATCTATAAAGACGTGAACACTTCGATGGAGCCAACCCTGGATGAGCCGTTTCCAGGATACATTTTTATGGACTGTCTCATATATGCGTTTGGGAACTGCTGCCTCCAGCAAACTTTTGCTGCGAAAGGCTACCATGAGGCACGATATCTCTATGACCAGTTGGGAATCCTCTCTCCTCTTGTGGTAACTAATATAATGCTGATATTTTAGAACTTAATTTTTCTTAAAAATCAGCTTGCTCTGTCTGCCGCAAGTCCGATTTTTAAAGGAAAACTCGCTGATATTGATACTCGATGGTCAGTGATCGCTCAAGGAGGTGATGATCGAACTCCAAGCGAACAAGATTTGAATAGTAGTGAATATATTCCCAAGTCGCGCTATGATTCAATCTCCTTCTATATTTCCAACGACCCGATTTGTAAAGAGGAATACAACGACTTCCATTTTCCTGTGAATAAGCAAGCAATGAACTTTGCCACAGAAAAAGCGAAAGAGCTTGGAGTCGAGTTAGATAAAGCGATGCTTCAGCATCTTGGCTTTTTCATGACGAGAGACCCTCTGATCATTTTCTCTGACCAGATCGAGGTCGATAATACTCAAACCTGCTGTCACTTCGACGTAACTTTACATTACATCACCTAATTGCTAATTCTCCAACGAAAAATAGTACATTCATGGCATGAACTGGAATTCCGTTCGATGCAAACCACCACCAACGTTCGACAGCAAGATTCCATGGAGAGTTGAGCTGCGAACTTGCGAGCTTCAAATCACTGATGAAGAGAACGCTGCTTTCAATATTTTTGGATTGCTTTTGAGCAGAATCATAAAGACCCAAAAGCTAAACTTCTACATCCCAATGTCAAAGCTTCAAGAGAATTTTGAGAAAGCACATAAGAGAGATGCAGTGACGAAGGAGCGATTCTGGTTCAGAAAAGATTTCTCATATAGTAACTAATTGTTGAGATGAGGAGCTAGGAGCTGATGATTAAACTTTTTATTCTAGATAGTCCAGACGAATACATCCAGCTAACTATCCATGAGTTCCTAGTTGGGAAGAACGGTGAATACAAGGGAATCATGTCAGCCATAGATAGGTATCTTACTGATACCTACAAGTCAAAAGATGATACGCTCGCGGAATCTTGCAAGAAATATATCATAGAGTACGTCGTAAAGAGAGCCTCAGGCGAGAGGCCAACACCTGCGAAATGGATGAGAGATTTCGTGCTGAATCATCCTGCGTATAAGAAGGATTCTATTGTTACTGAGGTAATTATTTGAATGTGAAATGCGCGTGACGAAATTTTTTGTTGTTAGGAAATTGGCTATGATTTGATGAAGGCGATCTACGAGATGACACATAAAAGTGAACTTGATAATAATGTGATTTAGTGTGAACATTTGGTTCTAAATTAATTAATTCGAATTGTACATATGATACCAAAAAAATTATGAATCATTTTCCATATCACGCGGCTGATCCAGAGTTTTTGGAGCTCCAAAATAATCTAACATGTATATTCACAATTAAAAACTTATTTAATTCATCTAATTGTAAGTAATTATCTATTTTAATTCATCTTTCCAGGAAAATTAGTTTTGATACAATCCTCTAGCAGACAAGAAATTAGATGTGTAATTACTAAATTCGCCACGAAACTCCTTTCGTCCATTCTAACGATTTGGACCAATTAACGACGCTAACTTTTGCCTCTCTATTTCTTTGAAGAGCTATCTGAAATTAGCTAAACTTAGAAATTTAACCTAGGTATAGCTTTATATAATCTTTTATATTGGGCAGTAGACAAGAAATCAAGTTGAAATTTCTGGGAAAGAATTGTCTTAACGATCTGGAAAGCATAAGAAAGGAGACATAAATGAGGTTTAATTAAGATAGTATAATAATAAAATAAAGTAGGTGTTCCAGTCTGAGTCCGTTAATTTGACCGTATAGTAAGCAGAAATTACCTTTTGTTAGATTTACTCGATTACCTAATAAACTTTGAAAGGTTAATATTGCAAGCTCGTGACATAAAATAAACCTGAAAATAGGAATATAGGACTTGAATCAAGCATATTGAAGTTTTGCTATTGAGTTGAAATCAAATGAAAGAAGCGATTTTTGGAAAAAATTTATGAATGTAAAAATTCTCTGTTTCAATGTGTTTTTCTTCGTAAAAAAGATCTAATAATGAAGCTGATGATACACAATAAAGACCTCTTCTAACTCTCTACGTATTATATTCAAACTTGATCAGAATATCTTTTCTGAAAAAACCGAAAAACGAAAATCCTTTAGTAAGTGTAATTTTCTTCTCTGTTTCCAGATTTACAAGGCGGATGATTAATCTCTAGCGCTAACAATTTATCGAAAATTTTCCATCATATTAAATTCTTCCTCTGATTGCTCAACGACCAAAATAATAATTCGAACATCTCTTCTTTTGACAGATGGTTATATGGTTATGGTTCCCTAAAACAGCACCCGCAATCCCTTTACGAACACCCAACAAGCGGAATTCTCTATTCTTACAAGGAAGAAACATCATTTCTTTAACATTCATACATAGAAATTAGAGTACAGCGATTTGCCGAGACAGGAATGGCAAAAACATACGAATAATATTTCGCTTGGTGCTAAAGAATTATTACTCAGAATTTCGAAAATCAAATCTGCAAGTAATTTAATGACTCATAGAATAATATCAGCACAAATACTGAACCACCTAATTAAGTCATGACTATAAGTCCCAATGCAGCATTGTTTATAAACATCATTTTCTGACAATTTTGTCACAAATCGAAACCTTTTTCCAAGATACATTTGTTTACAATTCTATCATCTTGATAAATCACTCAACAAACACTCAAATTATACACCAACCATGGGTTTTTTACGTCCACCAGGCTGTGAGGCCTGTTCATATGATGAATTTAAAAAGCACATTCCAAAAGTGCGTGAAGACGCAATCATTCAATTTCTGCTTCTGATGAAGAAGTTTGCACATCTTAAAAGCGAAGATAACCTTTGGGGCGATGAAACCGAATTTCATATCGTCCACCTTGATAAAACTGCAAAGCGAGCGAGACTCAGTCTCAAAGGAAAGGAATTTATTCATAATATAGAAGACAAATCTTTTGAAGCGCAGTACGAATTCGGAAGCTGGATGGTTGAAGGAGTTCCCTTATATCCTTATCACATCAAATGCGACCCCGAAGAAGTGAGAAAAAACATCCAAAATCGAAGGGAAGGGCTCGAGAAGCGCCTGCACCCCGACGAATTTATTTTTACTTGTCCAGTGTTTCCTTTGATGGGTGTGGGAGATTTCTATAAGGTTAGAAACCCTGAGTATAAAAAGCAGCATTGCACTGAGGTTAAGATTGCGATGGGTGTCAAAACCGAGAAAGGCATGCGGAAATTATCACAGGAATTTGAAGAAAAGAAGCAGTCGAAGGATCCTTCCGAAAAGGACTCTGAGCACAAGCACCATCACCATGTGTGCACTGCGACTTCGATACCTGACTTCACAATTACCAGTCACCCTCGACATGTCACTTGTGCGAGAAACGTGATAATTAGAAGAGGAGAGAAGCTGCATATGACGACACCGATCTACAAGGACATGAACACGTCGTTTGAACCAACCGAGGATGAGCCTTATCCAGGGTACATCTATATGGATAGTATGCTTTTTGCGTTTGGGAACTGCTGCCTCCAGCAAACGTTTTCAACAAAGGGCTTCCATGAGGCGCGGTATCTCTATGACCAATTGGCAGTTATCTCTCCTCTTGTGGTAAATATCTTTGCCTATGCGACAACTTATCTTTTTGTAACACCCAGCTCGCTCTTTCGGCTGCAAGTCCGATTTTTAAGGGAAAGCTAGCAGATATTGATACTCGATGGTCCGTAATGGCTCAAGGAGGAGATGATCGAACAGCAAGCGAGCGTGATGTGAATAGCAGTGTATTTATTCCAAAGTCGCGCTATGACTCGATCTCCTTCTATATTTCTGACGACCCTGCTTTCAAGGATGACTATAATGACTATCCTTTCCCAGTGAACAAAAAGGCAATGGATTTTGCTGCAGAAAAAGCAAAAGAGATGGGAGTCGAGTTGGATAAGGAGATGCTTCAACACCTGGGTTTCTTGATGATGAGAGACCCTCTTGTGCTCTTCGCTGACCAATTTGAGGTTGATAATACCAAAACTTGCTGCCACTTTGACGTAATCTAAATTCCTATAATCTCTGTTTTCTAATCTCTCCTTGAAAAATAGATCATTCAAAGTATGAACTGGAACTCCGTTCGATTCAAGCCACCACCAGCGTTCGACAGTGAGATTCCCTGGAGAGTTGAGCTGCGAACTTGTGAGCTTCAGATTACAGATGAGCAGAATACTGCTTTCAATATTTTTGGGTTGCTCATGAGTCGCATCATCCAGACTCAAAAGCTGAACTTCTACATCCCAATGTCAAAGCTGCAAGAGAATTTTGAGAAAGCACATAAGAGAGATGCAGTCACTAAAGAGAGATTCTGGTTCAGAAAAGATTTCTCATACAGTAACAATTTTTTGAGATAATGGGTCAATCAAAATCTTTTGCTATAGATAGTGGAGACGAATACATCCAGCTAAGTCTTTATGAGTTCCTTGTTGGAAAGGATGGTGAATATAAGGGAGTTATGTCAGCTATTGAGAAGTATTTATCAGAAGCTTATAAACCCGAAGAGTCTAAACTCGCGGAATCTTGCAAAAAATACATAACAGAACACATCATCAAAAGAGCGTCAGGTGAAAGCCCAACAATTGCCAAATGGACGAGAGATTTCGTGTTGAACCATCCTTTATATAAAAAAGATTCCATTGTTTCTGAAGTAATTTTTGGTTTAACTGATTCTGACAAGAAAACTAATTCCTTCTAGGAAATCGGATACGATCTGGTAAAAGCGATCTACGCAATGACACATGGGGGTGACCCTGATAAAACTGTTCGCTAGTGGAGATGCAATGGTTTTATTTTAATTGATTAACCTTGAATGTGGCATCTCGTGAGCCATAACAACAAATTTAATATTATCTCTGAAAATATTCCTTTAAGCTCTCATCATTTTGCAATTTTGTTCATATCACAAGATTTTTGTTCATAGAATGTACAAAGTTCTTTGTTTCTAGACAATTATATGGAACTTAATTCATATTATTCTATTTACAAATAAATAAAAAGTCATCGTAACTAACCTCTTCCGAATAACCTTTGAAAAACAACTTAACCTTGTAAAGTATGTTTTGCAATTACAAGATAAACAGGATGAATTAATCAATTTGAGAGCTTATTACATTCAATTTAACAGCTGTTGTAGCATTCCGTCTTTGCAAAATGTTATAAAGTATGGGTCTTCGACTCGTCAGACAATTCCTGTCGTCGACTTGGAAGTTGTCCTTCAAGACGAATTAACTAGGATTTCTCCGGCAACGAGAGAGGATATGCTCCCTATACATTATCTCCTACACAATCGAAGAAGATTTCATAATGCAACTACTATTTGAGACGTTAAATTTACCTCTCCGAATCTTTGAAGAGTTATGACTGAACATAACGACGGATGTTATAAATAATAAAGTTTCAGTATTTCAAAAAAATGCAGTATCCGACTTCGCTTATGAATATTCATCAGCAAACTCAGTTAGCTCTCAGGAATATGACCAAATAACAACAAAGCCCCCAGAAAGGACTTATATAAATCGCCTTGAATCAATGTGATATTAGAGAAAAAAAATTTATGAAAGCTTCAAATGTAAGTACAGTAACTTTTCATGTAAGAATTAAAGTCCCGCCCATCATATCCAACAACAATAATTGAGAGTTGGCTCGTTTAGTGCGGTGATAATTAAGGCTCTGTCAACTTAAGAGATGCGAATAAAATATCAGCTTCTTCCAATGACATCTAGTGTCAAGTGTCAGAGATAGTCCACGAATCGATTGCTGCATTCTTCTCTCGGAGATAAGTATCAAGAACCGTATGAAAGAAGTCTCAGTAAAACATCCACTGCAATTCATACTGATCACCATTAGCGCTCAGAACTCATAATTAAAATTTTAAAGAAGAAATCTAGTAACCCTTTCTACAAGCAAAGACGAAACGAAAATGGAGATAACCATCAGATACTTAGGAATGCTCGTCATTTACTACAGGTCAAGACTAGAAAATGATCATCTTCCTTCTTACTTACTCAAAACTAAGTTCATTCAGTAAGTAACGTCGACTTCTAATTTTTACAGTGAAATAGAAGATTATCGATCCTAAAATTTTGAGAGTTAACTACCTAATTAGTGGTAAAATATTATCATAATAATTACTGCTAATGAATCCGGAATTACTCATCATAAATGCCTATAGTGCGCACTTTCCGTAACTGCAGATATTTAACAAAAACTCTCCAAATCTAAACAATTTAGCAAATAAGATCTGATTGAAAAAAAATCATTATCTTGACCACCTTAATTCTAACAAAATAATCCATTCTCCACCAACATGGGTTTTGTACGCGAATCGGGCGAGGCCCACTCATTCGATGAAATCGAAAAGCACATTCCAAAAGTGCGAGAAGACGCGATCATGCAATTTCTTCATTTAATAAAGAAGTTCGCAGGTATCATCAGCGACGATAGTCTCTGGGGTGACGAAACAGAGTTTCATATCGTTCACCTCGACAACGCAGCAAAGAAGGCAAGACTCTCTATCGGAAGGTGCCAACTCGTTCCAAAGATCAAAGACAAAGATTTCGAAGCTCAATATGAGTTTGGAAGTTGGATGATCGAAAGTATATCAAAAAATCCGTTTCATATTGGCTGCGAGCCCGAAGAAGTGAGGAAAAACATTCAGGCTCGAAGGTTAGGCATTGAGAAATACCTCACACCGGAAGAGTTTGCTCTAACATGCCCAGTATTCCCTTTGATCGGTGTCGGTGATTTCTATCACATGAAAGACTCCGGGTTCAAAGAACAGCATTCGGTTAAGGTCGATTCTGTGTTGGGGCTGAGAAAAGCAAGTGTTGTGCCGAAATCATCGGAAGAGCTCGAAGAAGGAAAGGGAGAGCCGGTTGACCCTTTCCGTGGGGGTGAAAAGAATTTCTTGACGTCTTCAAAGTTTGTGCCTGACTATATGGTTAACACGCATCCTCGTTATGTAACTGCCGCGAGGAATATTGTGCTTCGGAGAGGAGAGAAACTGCATATGGCGGTTCCAATGTACAAAGATAAAAATACGTCATTTGAACCGAGCGAGGAAGAGCCGATCCCGGGATACATTTATATGGATACGATAGTGTTCAGCATGGGTTGTTGCTGTCTCCAGCAAACTTTTTCAACGAAAGGGTATCACGAGGCGCGGTATCTCTATGACCAACTGGCGATAATATCTCCGCTTATGGTAAATTTGCTTTGTGTGATACGATAATTTAAATTAATTTTATCACAAAGCTGGCTCTGTCGGCTGCAAGTCCGATTTTTAAGGGGAAGCTTGCAGATATTGATACTCGATGGATGGTCGTGGCTCAAGGAGTCGATGATCGAACGCCAAGAGAGCGAGATGCGAATGATAAGGAATATATTCCCAAGTCGCGCTATGATTCAATCTCCTTCTATATTTCTGACGATCCTGCTTTCAAAGATGAGTACAATGACTATCATTTCCCTGTCAATAAGCAGGCGATGGAATTTGCTACGGAAAAAGCAAAAGAAGTGGGAGTTGAGTTAGATAAAGCGATGCTCCAGCACTTGGGTTTCTTGATGCTGAGAGACCCTCTTGTACTTTTCAATGATAATCTCGAGGTTAACAATGCAGCAAACTCTTGTCATTTTGAGGTAAAGAATATTTGCATTGACTACAATGTTTGTTTACACATGTTTTCAATAAAAGAGTATTCAAAGTATGAACTGGAACTCCGTTCGATTCAAGCCACCACCAGCATTCGACAGTGAGATTCCCTGGAGAGTTGAGCTGCGAACTTGTGAGCTTCAGATTACAGATGAGCAGAATACTGCTTTCAATATTTTTGGGTTGCTCATGAGTCGCATCATCCAGACTCAAAAGCTGAACTTCTACATCCCAATGTCAAAGCTGCAAGAGAATTTTGAGAAAGCACATAAGAGAGATGCAGTCACTAAAGAGCTATTTTGGTTCAGAAAAGATTTCTCATACAGTAAATATTGATTGAGATAATATTTCATAGGCTAACAATTACATTTCTCATGATAGACAGCCCAGATGAATATATCCAACTTACTCTGCATGAATTTCTCATGGGAAAGAAAGGGGAGTACCGAGGGATAATGCCAGTCATCAACAAGTATATTTGGGAAACCTACAAATCCAAGGATTCTAAAAACGCAAAATCTTGCAAAAAGTACATAGCAGAGCACATTGTTAAGAGAGCGTCAGGGGAAACTCCAACACCTGCTAAATGGATGAGAGATTTTGTGTTGAATCATCCTGCATACAAGAAAGATTCCATCGTCTCTGAGGTAATTTTTGACATGACATATAGATGGGACAAAGTTCTTATTCTTGCCCTTAGGAAATTGGGTATGATTTAATCAAAGCAATTCACGAGATGACACATAAAGGCGATCATGATAAAAAACTTAGCTAGTTTATTGGAGTCTTCATCTGTAAACTCCAAGTTACATAGTAATGAATGGACAATACAAATTGCATGAGAATTTTACAATATTACATGCTTTTGCTAATTAATAATTTTACATAAACACATACAATAAAAACGACCTACCAACTATTATTCCTCTACTCAGATACATAAAAAATATATGATATCGCGAGGATCTTTAAGGAATGATCTCATTATTCTTATTCCCACCCGTGTTTTGGCAGCAGTAGTATTTTCAATAGGTTTCAATTCTTTCGGTCAAAGCTTTGTTCGATACGTATGCATCAAATGAGTAGGATACATATTACTGTGAGTATTTGAAACTTTCAGCATATATAGCAAAATTGCAATCTTAGAGCGGATAAACTGATATTATTTATTGTATATGGCTATCATTAGAAAGAAAAAATATCATAAAATTTCTTTGTTGAGGAGGAGACAAAATCGATTTACAATTGCCTCTTCAATAGCATCTTTAAATTTGTTTTGCAAGTATTTTTTTGTGTTTTTGTCAAGGGACTTCCACCAACTTCTTTTAGCGCAATCGACCATAGCCTTCTCAATCATGTGAGATCTCTTTTCAGATGAAAGTTAGCAAACCACCAGCATAGCAATAAAGTTACTTCCGAGCCATGTTTTAAAAGAATTGCCTTTCCGGTCTGTTTTGCGGTCTCATGTGATCATTTTCTTCATCTTCCTCTTCGTCTAATACCCAAGGACGGAGGTTACGGTCCTTTACAAGGAGAGAACTGCTTAGAACAGCTTTATCTGAGAAAAATACCTGCTGGTTCATCACAATGGAAGATCTGAAGTGATCTTTCAACGCTTTAAGTCCTTGTAGTCTCGCGTATTTGATTTTGCATATCTTTTCCGGAGAAAATTACGGCATCGCTGAAAATAAAGCTAAGTGTGTCACCTTCTCGCTTTTAAATCTCTCCCATTTTTTATTATTGAATTCCAAGTAGAATTTTTTGATGAATTTGCTATCAATAAAATTGATAAAAGCATATCCAACATTGCATTTATTCTACAAAATTCGTTAGTTTTGATTTTATCCACAGCAGTAATTACTCTGAAATCAATAGGGAGATAGAAGAAGTTATAGGTCCCTTGATGGTTTTTGTTAATGTCCTGCATCATCAACTCTCGGTTATATTTATTGGGTATGTTCTTAATCATAACAGACGTTTTCGGGTTCATGTCAACCTAAAGGCACATCAGCACTCATAATAAGAAAGGAAGGAATTACTTTGTCAATGTCTATCTCATAGACCTCGGAATTTTGCTCTTCTTCGGGAATTCTCTGAGAATTTTTGCCCCCGGACTTTATCTGAACTCCTGTCGTCGCATCTGAATGGTAGCTGACGAGACCAGTGTTCTGGATTCCGAACCCTTTAAAAATATTCATCACGTTTAAATTGTTGCTTTGAGCAGTTTGAAGGTTAGGATATGGCTGCGCCATGCCGTAGTCGGGAGAAGGCGAATTAAAGCTCTCCTGAGAAAATGAATTAGGATTCCAATGAAAATTCCTTAGAGAAATTACCATTATGTTCTTTTGGGGATATGTTTGAGGAAAGATAATCAATGGCTGATTCTGTGCCTGTGGAGTGCTGAAATTGCTGTGGATGGTGTATTCCTCATTCAGCGAGCTTCGATCGCTGCTCTCGGTTCCCAGGATCACGGCGCTTTGGTTCAGACCTGGCACAGGCTGAGTCCGCAAATTCGGCTTGCCTCCGGCACAGCTCTGAGGTATTCCATAGGTTTTTTGATTGATAAACGTGCGGACTTGGTAATCAAATTCCTTCTATATAAATCATATATATCATTTAAGAGAAACACAAAAATAGCCATACATCAACCAGTTTCGTTTCAGACCCTGATTTCTGAGGCGTCTGGAAAATTTCAGAGTTCTTTTTGCTTGTCGCGCTAAAATGCGTCCCATTCGTCGTTGAACTTGTGTTTAAATTCTCATGGGCAGCGCCCAAAAAATCGGCATCAAAAGTCGTTTCTGTACTAAGAACCGAAACCACCTTATTATTCGGCATCTTGCGGTTGTCAGGCGTAACAAACTTGAGAGCCATGGGCTCTTCTTGGTACACATCATATGCCTTTTCCTCGCTTCGCTGGGATTGCGAACGCCCATGCGACAGTTGTAGGTCGGCCGGTAAATAGGACGACTCAGGTGATCTTATAGCAAACTCCTTGGAATTTGCAGTGAGACACTGCTTTGGTCCCGAAAATTTCTGCCTCCATTCGTTTGGAGACTGTCCCCATTTGTTGGTTCCGCTGACTGGCGTTTTGACATCGCGATCAAGCAGGTTAAGGATATCTTTCTGCATTTCATCACTCGAGTTCTTCTTGTTTCCAGAAGTATCTTCTTCATTTCTTGGCTTAAGGATTTCCTTGAAGGAGGGCAGTCTCCTTGAAGGGTCAGTTTTCCGTGTCTGAGGGCTTAAATCAAGTTCGGAGCCATCAGCGTACACTTCTTGGTTGTTAATGCTCATTATAACAGGACTCTTTGCGACTATTTTTCAAAAAGTTAGTTAGTTAGCTGCTCCTTGCAACAAAAAACTCTCAAAAATCTTAGTAAAAAAACAGAAGTTGAGTCTATAACCGATGTATCTAATGAAAAAATAAACTATAGGTACCTATCCGATACTGACTCTCCTTGAATTCTTCCTCTTCAGTTTCTAATGATGCGCCTAATTTCTTTTCTTTCGCTTTGGAAGCCATGAACTCCGAGAGAAAACTGTTTGTAAATGAAAATTGATTTGGGTTATAGCTTTGCGTTGTCGAACTGACTTTGCTCTTGATTCTCTGAATTACTTCCTCATTCACGATCTTCGACGCTACTGGAACGGATATCCGCTTCTCCTTCATCAACGGGCTCGATTTATCCACAGGCTCACAGCATTCAGTCTTACTACGCGATTCTCCCAAAGCGAGCTCGTTGAAATTGTCTAGCTTAATGTTCAATTGCTGAGATTGAATATTTTTCGCGGGTAATGGAGCTTTGTTCAGCATAGACTCCGGCGTATTTCTCCCAAGAAAGGCAGCATCGACGGACTTTTTCGTCTGGTGCTGAGGTTTCAAGTCGGATAGGACATTCTGGTAGGAAGCATTTTGAGAATTACTGTCTTCGTTCGCGTTTTTGTGAGAAGAATCGCTTGAGTCTTGCTTAGAGACGTTACGGACGTCAGGCTTATCGGTGCTTTCATCGGAATGCTTGAAAGATGAATGGACGCTCGATTTGTTGGAATTTGAATGTTTATTTGACTTCGTAGACCCAAAGGATTTCGTTTTGAGTTGCTTTTTGCGTACAAAAACTCCAACTTCTTTAAAATTAAAGAGTTCGGAAGCTTTACTTATACTTTTGTTGCCCGAATGGTCGCTTTTTTCAGATTTATCTTGATTTGAATCTTGACTCGCTTGGTTCAAGCGTCGACGGAGTGTTTTAGAATCCACGGAGCGTGTATATGGGGGATTGCGAAAATTCTCTGGATTTCCGTTGTCCATAGAATAATACAATAGCTATTGACAAGATGCGGAGGAATGAAGCTATCTATTTCTTAGTTAATTAGTAAATTTTTTATCAAATAATTATAAAAAAGAACATTTAATTTTTGAAAGGTATTTCCAATGGAGATATTGCTTCGATATAGGGTTAGAAGATCCTCGAGAGGTTTCAATTATGATCTAGATTTTGTTTATCAAATTTTTGATTTGGCTGAGCAATAGTAAGCGATTAAAGGGCAAGGTATAAAGTTAAAATTTTCTTTTGTATTTTTGTAACTCCGCGCTAAATTTCCCGCACATTGGCATCTGTGTGAGCTTAGGGGATATTGACTCTTAATTCAAGTGTAAATAAGGTTACGAAAGACATTCTATGAGAGCTTGGACTAATGAGAAGTTGAAAAAGAACGTAGCTGAATTTTTTCTTTTCATTTTCTTGTCGAATATGAAAAATATTCATGAAATTTTCCAACCACAAATAAAATACTATCAGCCTTGACTTTTATGAACTTCGAGGTTCTTCTCGAAGCTACTGAAAATGAATTTTGTTTCTTCATCAAATTTCAGTGGGTTTATTTGTTCTGCGTTTTTTTTTTGGTAGTAAGTCAAAAAACCCTCAATTGCAAAAATTAAATTCGGCTCTGGCTCCTGAAGTTTTTATCAAGGGACAGAGATTTTCCAACCATAGCTCATTTCGTCACCCCTTTGGAATGATCGACAAAATTTAAAACTTTGCATTGCAGTTCCTATGTCCTGACTGTGAATTCGGGTATGGTATCAATTCATTGAAAAGCTGTGTTCTCCCAGCAAACAATTTTGGTGAGAACAACTAATTTTTCAGACTCTGATAAATAGTTTAAGCAATATCCATGATCAAAATTCTGGCAAAAGGAACACAAAAAGCAAGGGAAAAATTTACCACGACAAAGAGGAAATCATACAGCTGAATCGAATAATCTCCATAAATAGATTTGCTCTGCTGAGTAAAAATCTGCATAGTGTTTCCTTGAGAGGCACATACCTCTGAACATTAAAATTTACTAACTTAGCAGATTATCCAACATTTTAGGAAATATCGTATGGATTTCTGAAGAGACAGAACTTTCAAAATCTTCGGAAATATGCACAGATTTTCAGGCACATGCTTATACATAAAAAATTTTATCCATTACCGCCAATATTCTAAAATCGTACCAGTTCCATCTCTTCTTGCAAGACCTCTCACTACAAATCGGAAAGGAAGGAGGATTGTGCTGTGTTCACAGTTGATTTGAGCCTCAAAACTCAAGATCTACCAGAAGAACAATGAACTTAGCCATAATTTCCTTCCTACCTTTCCTCCTTTCCTTTCATTGGCCCTAGCATCGAGACCATGTGTATGTATATGAACTCAATGCAACAGCTCTTTCATTCGGATGATACCTTGGTTCATTAATACCTGAAACCAACATTTGCCAAATAATATCACCTTATTTGTTTTGAAAAGAATAATATTTATTCCAAATAATTTTATTCCCATAGTCATCAACACCAAACAACTAACCAACATGTTTCTTCTGGTAAGAGAAACCAAGCGATTTAAATAAAGCCATACCTACACACTTGTTAATTATATGAAAAGATCATTACTCAATTATTTCCATTATCATACATAGTAAATCAACAAAAAAAATTGTCAATGATTACTCACGAAGCCAAGAACGAACCACACATACGAAAATTTAATAAAATAATTTATCATTAGTAAGCAATTTCATATATTTCTTACTTTATTTATTCACAGTTCAAGATTATTTCGATACTTTAAAAGGAATTTAGTAATCTTCAAAACCGTAATATGATTTTCCAAAATATCAAAACTCGTCTGACTATTCATCAATTTTACCCCCGGACCGTCGATCAATAAGCGCATTTCCTTCGGTTGAAGCAACTTGCTTAAGAGATCAAATCCAGCACGTTGCATTATCTCTGCAATTTCATAGCTCTTCTTGATTGGGTTTTCGATAATAAATCTCGTTTCCCTATATTTTGCTGAAGGGTCAACCTGTTTTTTCCACTCTTGAGCCTGAATAGAGAAAAAGACGCCTTTTTCAGTACAATCCGCAGCATCGTACAGAGTCGCTTTAATTCCTTGCGGCTTTCCTTGGACTCCGATTAGCGAGATGGTGACTGGGATTTTATGCTGCTCTCCTGAATGATTTCAAATGAAATTCTTAATCTAATGAACCAATCCGATGAAAATACCAATGAAATATCGCTTGAATCCACCACATTCTAAGCTGAGCTTAATAATCGGATTTGGATCATATGTTTCATAGTCTTCTGGTTCTATCGCTAGTGGGAATATAAGCATACGTTATTATTTGAAAGAAATTACGTTTTTCGTAGACCTCTAATTTGAAAGATTCGCTAAGCATCGCAAACAGCGCTTTTTTGTCTTCAGCATCTGTCTCAGAGTACGTGATCGCGTAGTCTTTCCAAAACTGCTCATATCTATAGCCATAATGTCCTTCCATCTTCACCTTCTGCTTCTGAGGAGCTAATGTATCATCATTCAGTTTCTTTACAATTGTAGGAAAAACTTACCGTGAGTCTCGTAAAAATTCTTCAAATAAACTTCCACAGCGCTCTTCTCAGGAGCATCTCTCACTAGCAAACCGCTTCTTTTCTTACATTCATTCGCAAATTTCAGCTTCAGATATTTTATCTTTTCCTCTGAAGCAATGCAATCAAGTTTCGGATAACCTTTCTCCTTCAGATACACCGAGAATTCTGACAGGGAACTTTGAAATAATTCAAAGAGGATTTTCTCAAATTTTTCTTCTTTTAATCTCACGCCTATCATTTCACTCACTCCTTCGTCTTCTCCCTCACATTGCGAGGTCAAATCCATCACCTCTTCCAAGTCCTCTTTCCCAGCGTCTTCGTCGTGAAATGTATTAATCACTTTAGCGATTTTTGCTGCATCGCTATTTTTTTGATTTATTTCCTCGAAGTACATGCCGAAGCTTGACTCATCAAATGAAACGTCAATTACAACTGTTAGCTTGTCTCTAATCAACGATGTGATGGATTCATTTATTTTCCATAGTAAGGAAAAAGCTTTACATTGTCGGATGAGTAAGCGCGATTCGGAAATCGGCACCTTGAAGATGGTAAAAACTCAATATTAAAGCTTCTCCAAAGAAAGAAGCCTCAAACTCCTGCTTGAAAAAACTGAAGGGCTTCCCCCAGACCTCTAACCTTCGTTTCCCGTCCTCAGTTTCTCCGACCTATACGAATAGAGAGGTTACAGTACCATTTTTTTGAGATGTTATATTTACCCCAACAAAAGGCATCAAGAGATATTTAACAAGATTCGAGTAGGATTTTATAGATTTTAGGGTTATCGTCGAGGACATGCAGTCCTTGTACTCGATATGATTGAGGACCTTCTTGAACTCTTTGAGGGTCACCACCTCCTGTGAGACTTGCTTGTAATCATCAGAATCCAATTCCGCTTCCTTCAACGAAAGAATAAACACAGGCTCAATGCCTCGTCGTCCAAGACAGCATTCGATTAGCTGATTACACGTATAAGAAGTTGGCAAGTGTTTATATATGATCGATTTTTTTGGGAATTTGATATAGTCAGGATGATGAAGCAAATCCAGCGGTTTTAGCGGCTCATTGAAATCGTCAGTTTTGAAATCATCGGGAAAAAGAAAGCTCTCAATCCTGTTGTTTTCCCATTCAAAGTTATCAGAGTCAAGTTTCGAAAGCAATGACCCTCTGATTTTAGAAATCGTGTTGCTCTCAGCAGTGTCACATCTCTCGGATCTCCTCGATATATACTCGAACTCCTGCTTGCTGTCTTGGAAAAACCCTCGGTCTCTCGCCTGCAAATGGCCATTACCTAACTCGCTTTGAATTGGGTGCTCAGAGCCCCTTTCCGAGCAGTCAATCTCTCTGGAACTGCTTCGTATTAATTTAATAACTCCAGTCGAATTCACATCTTTCGAGGATGTTTTGTTCAAGAGAGACACTGCTAGCTCTTGATTTATCTCAGGCTGAATAGGCCCAAGTTTTTGACACTCTTCCAATCCTTTCCAGCCCTTGAATTTCTGATCTGTCGCAATATTTTCTTTGGTTTTGCTTAGATTGAAGGTGGCTAGTTATAGTAAATTAGAAACATTTAAATTTCTGTCATTACATGTGAGGTTATCTTCGGGTTGTCGAACACTCTCCGGACTGTCGTGCACCGGCTGCAGTTTCAGAAGCTGATTGCTAGTGTCCTCAGACTCAAGCGACGATTCCGTGGTTCCTGACCTAATGATTTTATTAAAGCGACCGCTGGGAGTTTTCACAATCACAAGTGGCATTTTTGCCGGAGAAGTAGCAAGGGTTTGAGGGGTTTTGAGAGGCGACTCCCTCTTCCCACTGGGAAGCTCGCTGTCCTGCTTTTCCAGGTGCGATAAGCTGGCATCTGACTTCAAAGTCGGGCTGATGATCCCGAAGTACGGAGAGTTTTTGTCATCCCACGCAATGGAGTCTCTTGTCTCTCGTCTTAATAGACTCGGAGTTCTCACCGAGGGTGCTATAACTATTCCATTAGCTTCGGCGCTGGATAGGCTTTTCACTGAAGGCAATCGGTTCGTACTCTCGTTTGGCCTTAGATCTGGAGCCAAGACACCCTGAACCGGCACATTTTGCGACAATTTCGACATTTGAGTATCGATTGAAGGTATTCTTTGTCTAAATTTCTCGATCCTCTGCGGCTCCTGAGAGAATTCGTTTTCGCTTCTAAGCTCCGGTTGAGTTACTAGTTTATCGAGTGTACCAGTTTTATCCACGAAATGTCCTTGCGATTTATCATCGATAGCTCCTGCAGTGGGGAGAGTGCTGCCTGTATTCACTCTACCTGGAAAATGATCACTGCCGAAATGAAGCCTTTGAAGCGCATGGGTATCTCCTTCCGAAAAATAATAAGGAGAGCTCAAGGCTACCGGGGTACCGAGGGTACCCAAGGTGCCAATGGAAGGCGATGGGATTTGCCTCATGAGATTCAATTGAGCTTCTAACTGCATTTTCCTTATTATGCTGTTCTGGTTCTCTTCTTTGAGTATTTGGATCTTCATCTCCAGCTCCCTGTTTTTCATTTCTTCGAGGTGTTTCCTCATATATAGAGAAAGGTGGAATCTTTCATCTAAAGTCTGTCTGATTCTGTTTTCAAATTCTTTCTGATGCTTCAGGATAATATCCATGCTCTTCTGCATTGATTCTTCAAAGATGTTCGGTTTGCTGGGAGGCGGATTTTTAATTTTATTATGAAATTGTAGCTCTGATGCTGAGCGTCGACGGACTAATGGGCTTTCTTTCTGTTTTTTCGGCTTCGAAAGCACCTAAGTGATAAAACTCATTAGTTTTAACGCTTATTGGAGATTTATTACTCGATGTCCTCTAAATATCGAAAAATTAGACGATTGATTAGCAACTTTTAGCTCTTTTTCAATCCTCTGCGTCGCAAAATCCGACTCTGGTGAAAAAACACATGGATTGACAATTCTAGTCAAACGAAGCCTCGCGCCTGATTGCGAGAGCCTATTTTTCGGCTTTTCTTTGAAGATTTCTTGTTTTGCGAGGGACGGCTTATGGTCGCCCTTTAATTTTCTTTGAACAAGACCTTTCTGAAACATTATAGTCAATTGCGAGTCATTGCCTAGAAATCTTTTCGAAATTTTGTAACCGCTTGCAAAAAACACTATTTCATTGGTTGCAGTTGGAAGTTTCAAATGCGCAAAGCGAGAAGGATCGTTTTTTATTTTTTCAGTGCTGAGCGCGATGTTCAAGTAAGCGACCAACAGCGTTTTTACTGCGTTTAGGAAGCTGGTGCTGAGAGGCTTGGGCGAAGGAGAGTCAGCTGTAGCCACAGAAAACACCTATGCATATAGCAATGAACAAAGCGTTATCACACATCCAACTACCTCTTCCTCGACGAGATCCAGAGTTTTTTTCGAAAATTCGATCGCTTTGTCGAAGGCCTCTTTTGAATAATACAAAGAAGCGATGTTATTATAAATTATTCCATAAGACGCGTCACTCTCTCTTCCTGATGCCGTTTTTACGCTTTTCTTTAAAAAATTGCTTGCCAGTTCCTTTTTGTTCATGCTAATTGAATAACGCAGGTTAATAGGTCACAGCAAAGAAGCAAAAAGATACAGGTCGCTCAAGATCGAGAGATTATTCCATATTGCCGGCTGTATGCATTTTATATGCGGTTCTTGCTTCAAAGTAGGAAAATTTGCTATTGAAATCGCTTGTTCCAGAAAAGCAAGCGCTTTAGTATTTTGCTCTATATAACCGATGAGCGTTTATCACGATTTCGAAAAATTTGACATACGCAATATAATTAGCCGGCAGGCATATTTATTGAAAAATATCAGAAGCGCTTTGACCGCAGCCAATTCCAATTCTGCGATTTTTTCTGTGATTGGTTCTGTGCTCAGTCGTTCGAGGGCCGCAATTACTTTATTCTCAAGACCCTTTCATAGATAAGTAAATCATACTACTTTTGCTTACTTTCGACTCAAGCAGCCTTAAAGATCGCAGCTGTTGCGTTAAATCAGTGCTGGATAATGTGGATTCACAGTCTTCTGTCGATCGCGTTTGCTGCATGTGAATTTCTGAATAAATTTATTTCGAATAATTAAAAATGAATCAAATTTTTATGATTGATTATTCGATTAATACCTATTTATTTTATCAGATGAGCGTGCGATTTTCAAAGAGGTGTAAAGATACTTAACTCCGTTAAATTAGAGAAGTATAACACTGACATGATCTGATCTGAAAGTTAGGTCAGATTCGTGAATGGAGGCAAGGAAGTTGGGTAGAAAAGCTCGAATAATGGGGTGTTTTGGGCTTGCAAAATCCAATATAAACAGAGGGTTCTGAAGAATAGATTAGAATTATTCTTGGCATGGAGGCATTAAAAACTAAATTAATTTTCGAAAAAAATTCAGTGGTATCAAAGATCCTTCCAACGGATCAAAGACAACCAACGGAGATTCTTCGGAATTGAAATTAATTGAGTTCAAAATCTTCTGGTTCTGCTTCTTTCTGCAGGTCGTGATCAGATATTTGGAGTATATTGCCACAAGCAGCCGATATTCAGATACTTATTATGGTATGTATCTTCATGTGATTAGAGCCATAAGATGATATTTTATGTCCCGATTTGATTCGGTGATCAGTAACACTTGAACTGTTATTTCAAAACAGAGGGTGCTGTATGACCCTGGTACTCTCTTCATGAGGAAGCGTTTGAAAATTGCGGATTAGTTAACTGGAAGGTCGAAAGAAGAAAGCTCTTAGTATGAAGTCCATCCACTTTTCGGAATACACTTAATTGCTAGGCGTTTCGGGTTTGGAAAAAAATTGAAAATTCTAAACTTCTTGAGCGAAATTTAATTCCAATCAAAACTCGGAGCTGGGTTCTTAGTTCGATGAAGTAATTCTAATTGAAACAAAAGATGCCATCAAAGCAAATAAGACAAAACTATTTCTGATACGTTAGCCATTACAGAAATTTCCTGATGATATTATGATGGAAGTTATTTGTAGTAAGCATTTTGCAGGCTTAGTTTGGATTTTATGCTGGAATGAGCTGAGCTGATCTGTGATGAGGAAAGCCCTGCTATATTCTGAGGGCTCTACGCAAGCAAGCCCATTATAGGTGGAAGCATTGCATTGATGATTGAAATATCGAACTAATTGTAAGAATTTATTCAAAATACGAAAAACTTATATTGGATCCTTGAATAAACGGCTTTTCCTCAAGCAAGATTCCCAGAAGACTGTTATACGAGGTTTTACACAATATTAAACTAGCGCTCCGTTCATGATTGTTTTTAGATTTTTGAGGGGATGTTTCTGTAAAGTCCAGAGTAGTTTTTGTGAAGAAACTAAACAATCAAATTATTACTTTGTTGGCGAGGAAGTGAAATTGTTTCAGTTTGAACCCAGTAATTAAGCATGGCAAGAGCAAAAGCAACCCATTTCTCAAGTTGAAGAGTCTAGTAAAGCTTCATATGCAGACATCGAGTGATTATAGAAGGAATCAGAGGTCACCTTGCGCAAGAGTCGCACAAAACCAAGATCAGAGTATTTCCTAGGATGACATGGTATATATACCCGATTAAGATTATTTTTTCCCAGAAGCTATCGACAAGAAGCCCCTGACTGTCAAGCCATCATTCTTACCTGATCGCTGTTGAGTCCAGAAACTTAGTCTTGATTAATTTCCCCTGAATACCGAAGAGTCACGTGCTTGTGAGAGAGCTCGAAATGCCACTTTATAAAACCAAAATCACTGATAAATTTGAACTGCTTCTCAAGGCTCCTATATCTATGCCTCTCTTCAAGAAAGTTAAAAAAAAACAATAAGCCGAATATTTCAATAGCTCAGAGCCGAAACTCTTTTCTTAAAATGACTCTACGCAAATTGTCTTTCAGTAATATAGGGAAGTTACATAAACTCAAATGAATGTGTATAAAAATCCTTCAAATATCTGAATTTTTTAATAAATTCATTGAAGCTACCATATTGCTTCAAAATTTAAGTGTCCAACTCACCAACAAGCTTCAGCAAGTACGTCAGTGACATAAATATATCCGCAGAATTTCAAATAAAACCCACAACTTTAATTCTGAGGGAGGTATTTCAACACTCAAAGCGTTTTTATTTAAATGAATCTTGATTGCAACCAACTCATTAATCAAATAATTTAGATATGATCCACGCAAGTCCAGTTCGCCACCAGACTCTAGAAGCAAGGCTCAAGGTCTCGGAAGAGAAAGTAGAGCAGCTGAAAGCTGAAAACGAGTCACTTAACGCAGAAATTGCCCGGCTTAACGACGAAATCGAAGTAAACAACTTCTTTTTAAACGCATATATCACTCTCTTCAGAACCAGAAGAAAATAATCGAAAATTTAAAGGAAGCAGTCAACGAGAAAGGCACAGGTAGTCCATCACAATCTCACATACCCAACTAATCTCTCATTTGCGCCTTACTCTTTAGCTGAACCACTATCTTTCTTCAAAAGGACCAGCATACAAGATTGGGGCATGAATATGGTAGGCAGACTTTCCAAAATCAGTGATGTCGATGAGCCTTTGATGATTGATCCTGCGAGATTTGCGAGTATGCGATACACGATAACCAAAATACCATCTCGAGGGCACTCGTCGATTGGTGCAGCTGATATCTCTCCGGAAAAAGAGGGCGTATCCCCTAGCCTTACATCGGAAACTGATGTCCCTCAAGACGACTTCGAGGAAGTGATTTTCGAAATTTCAAAGGATAAAAACAAGTTTTATGAGTATAATGATATGCATCAGTACTTGGAGGACGGCCCTTTGAATTGGCAGATACTGCAAGCAAATGAGAAAAAATATGACCAAATCGAGGTTATTTTTAAAAGATGGGCTGATTTTTTGAAGGAGCTATCAAAAACTGGTCACGCGAATGTCAAAGTGATTGATGGTTTCGCTAATCAGCTTCTAGCGGATAAAGAATCGTTCGTGCAGAACAAAGAGATCTATCACCTCTTGTCCTCGTTCGCTAAGTTCCTTAAAGAATATAATACTTATTTCGAGATTTTCTTGAAAATAGTCACTGAATCCGTTCAGATGTAAGTTAATTGCCGCTCTTGCTCTTGTATTAATTTAATGGTGAAGTCCATTGAAGAACTTTTCGAAGAAAGATGCCCCGCTGTACAAGGACATAAAAAAACGGTTAACAAAGGCGTTTGAAGAGATGGAGGCGGCTGAGGCGAAATATATGAGCATTAAGAAATCCGCAGCAGCGAAGGACCCTTATGGGTATCAAATGGCTCAGAAAGCTTACTTTGTCGCTGCAAAAGCCTATGAAAGTGTGCGAATTGATTATATTCAGGGAATTAACTCCTTGAATCTCAGCATCAATTTGGAAATGATTGATAAATTCTGCGCCTTATTCACTGGAGAAATGGTATATAAACCCCTATTATCACTCAGATAACGAAAAAAAAGGCATTTTTCCATGCTGGGACGACTTTGTTGCAATGCGTTGAAAGGAAACTTGACTTACTCATCGATGGCAGTCACAAAAAGAACGCTCATTTGGAAGAACTCAACTCCGAGCTCAAAGTTGCAAAGGAGCTTATCGAGAAAAAGTTTCATCCTTCTTCCGTTAACATGAACGTAATGGCTAACTGTCCCTCCTCTTCCTCTGATGTGTTGTTTACCACATAGAAACTTCGGCACGAAGGGTTTTTGTATATGAAGAAAGAAGGCATAGGGATGAAAAAACGTTATTTTATCGTTAAAGAAACCGGAGTCATGCTGATGATTAAAAAACGAGATCACCAAGCCGCTGTTATCGTTCCGCAAGAGCTAATGAATTTGAAAATGTGCTCTGTGAAAGAAAGCTTTGACGCTGATTACCCTTACTGCTTTGAGATGGTTAGCATGCAGAACAAAAAGCACTATATTTTCCAGACCCACTCTGAGAACGAGCTGAAAGAGTGGATTACGACAATCAAAAACATTACAGAGAACCTGCTGTATTCAGATTTCAACACCATTGCCACGCCCACTTCCCTTGGAAAAAACGCCAGCGCGGAACGCGCTGTTAAAGAGCAAAAAATCACACAAGCCACTAAGAGAAACTTCTGTGCGGACTGCGGAGCTCAAGAACCATCATGGATTAGTCTAAATTTACTCGTGCTAATATGCCTAGATTGCTCTGGCATCCACCGCAAGCTTGGTATAGATCATTTGCTCGCTAATTAGTCGTTCTAATTGATATTTCCTGCTAATCAGGTCCAAGTGTATCGAAGATGAGGTCGTTGAAACTGGATAACATTAATGACATGCTAATTGAAATTTTCTTGAGGTTCGACAATGAAAAGATGAATCGCGTGTGGGAGGCCCAAATTACAGCTTATAAGACCATGAAACCAAAGCCAGACTCCTCGGTTTTCGAAAAAGAGAGGTGGATTAGGATGAAATATGTCGACAGAATATTTTTAGCAAACCCAAGTAATTTTTATTTGCGAATGCTGATGCGAAATTTCATGCGTAGCAAATTTTGATGAGCTGAAGAGCATGGAAGCAGCGATCAAAAGCAACGATTTTTTGAAGACGTTGGAAGTATTGGCGTTGAGTCAAATCAATGTGAATCAGATCTTTCTCCTTGACGGCAAGAAAACTAGCTTCTTCCATATGGCAGCTGTTTACGCAGATGAGTATTTACTTGAAATGCTTTGTCAAAACGGCGCAAAGCTTGATATTTTGGATGAAGATTCAAAGAGGCCGTATGATTTGGCGGTTTTAGCCAAAAGAGTAAGATTAAATTACTTTGCTACTCGGATCTAATGATTTGCCATTCGTTTGGCAGCATGAAATCGCGGATTACCTCATCAAGAAGAAAGAAGAAACCGAAATGCACTAACGCATGTGATTCAAGCAAGAGAAGACAATAGAAACAAGTTTACTTATTTATCTAACTTGTGATTTTTACAATTCTTTATATGTTTTTCAATCCGCAACAAGGAATGATTTGGTTAAGAGGACTCGATTAAATATTTAATACCTCTCATTATTTCAACTAAATAAATTCGATATGATTATCGATATCATTAATATCCTAGCCAGAGAGCACTTCTGATACCCATCAAAGTATTAGCGGAGAAAGGAATTTTTGGTGTATGAAGAGTGTTAAAACGAAAATGTAGATGCAAATAAGATAGAAATATAGTACAAAATTATAACGAATATTTTATTACATCAAAAATAAAGTCATCAATCTTAATCGCTGAATCCAATTCTATGAGCCTCAATCTAAGTTTTTTATGGTGATCAGGTCGAATGATACAATGGATGTATCATTGAGTGTGGAAAATTGCTTTAAATCCCAAATAATCAATAAATCTGCTATTTTTTCTTAAGCTTCGCAATGTATTCCTGTTCCCGCATTTGTAACTCACCGATCTGCATCACATACATTGCCAAATCGTTCTGTAGCTTTTCCAGCACAGTCTCTTTCTCCGCAAGCTTCTGAACGAGATCATCGTTTTCATCCTCTTTGCTAGACAACTGCGCAGAAATGTTCTTATTCTCTGTTTGGAACTTCTTAAGCAGCGCTTTTTGGTCTTCCGATAACTTTTTAAACCTCTCTAGCTCCTCAGCTGCCTCTCCATTATCGGCCTGCTGATTTCCTCCACCGCCTCCTTGGCTTTTCAGCTTCTGTATTTCCGCTTTCAATGCCAGTACTTCCTTCGTCCGAGCAACCAATGCCTGCGTCGCTTCTTCATTCCCGCTTAAGCTGTTCAATTTCTTCGTTTTTGCTTCTAGCTCATTCTTCATTTTCTCGTTCTCCGCCATCAGCGTGGACATCTTCTGCTGCGAGCCTTCCGTCTCTCTCGCATATTGCTCTTTCAACGCGTTCAATTCTCTCGTCAGCTTCTCAGCCATTAATCTATGCTCTTCAGCCGCTGCAGCTCCTTTATCCTTCGCGGTAATCTTCGTAATTTGATTTTTCAGATCCTGATTAGTCTTCTGCTCCTGAGCTATTTTCTTCTCTAAATCCTTCTGCAAATTGTTTAGTTTCTTCTCGAGGTCCTGAATGGTAGATCCAAGTTTCTTGTTCTCTGTTTTGAACTTATCAGCTTCGTTTCTTGCTGCCTTCTCTTTCTCGCTTACCTTCTGCGGATTATTAAGAATATCGTTGTATCTCTTATCCGACTCCATTTTCTCGCTCTGAAGCGTCATGATCGTAGTGCTCATTTCAATGATCTGTCTCTCCTGGTCTTCAATTTGCTGTTGCATTTCTTCCTGGCTCTGAGACCTCTCCGCCTTCTCCTGAGCCTCCTTCAGCTCTTTTTGCATGGCTTCAAACTTCGCAATGATCATGCTCATTTCTTTTTCGAGCCTCTGGTTTTCGAACCTCAGCGTCGCTTCGTCTCCGACAGGAGTTTGATCGAATTTAAAGGCTGGCGCTTTCTGCGCTTGCGATTGCGCTTCTTTCAGCTTTGCCTCGAGGTCTTTGATCCTCGACTGAGCCTCCTCAAATTTCATCGTCATGATAGAAGATTGATTTGGTTGAGACTCAAGCTGCTTGATCTTGGCTTGATATTCGTTGAGCTTTGAATTCAAAATCGCCAATTGATCGTTTGGCTGGGCCTCCAAGAGTTTTATTTTCGATTGAGCTTCACTGAGTTGCTTATTCAGCAAGGAGATCTGTTCATTCGAATGAGATTCCGCTCGTTTCAACTTTTCTTGTGCTTCGGCGAGTTTTGCGTTCAGAGCAGCCGTCCCTTCAGTCGACTGTGACTCATACAGCTTGATTCGCGTCTGAGCCTCGTTTAATTTCGAATTAAGCGCGTTAATTTGCTCCGCAGTCTGAGTTTCGTTTATTTTTCCTTTATCTTGCGCCGTCTTCAGTTGTAGGTTTAAACTAGCGATTTGATCGTTGAGACTTTTAATTGTGCCCTTGCTTTTTTCGTTTTCGGTCGAAAGATTACTAAATTCGCTTTTCAATTTCTGCAGTTCCTGCTGAGCTGCCCCGCTGTCCTTAGGTACCTGCTTCAGCAAATTGATTTCTTTGATTTTTCCATCGATTGTCTGCTTCATTAACTCGATTTGCTTCTTCAAATCTGCTTCGCGGTCGATATATTGTTTCAGCCTCTGCTCAGTTGATTCATTCAGTTGCTTCGAGACACTCGACGTGCTTTGTGCCTCGGATAAACTCCGCTTTAACGTCTCATTGTTCTCTCTCAGCAGCTTCAACTCTTGATTCAACACATCGATTTGCCTTCTCAGATTCTCCTCCTTCTCGACGTTATTTCTCGAGCCTACATCCGATTGTGCCTTGAACCTGGCAAGTTGTATCTCATATTCATCAAGAGATTTCTGCAATTTAGATGAAAGATTTCTTGCGTCTTGAAGGGCTTGCTCAAGCTGCTTTTTCTCGCTTCCTAGTCTTTCTACTTCGAATTTAAACTTGAAAGAGTCTGATTGAGTGCTCTGGATTTTATCCGTGAGTTCCCGGAGCTTCTCCTTCAGGTCAGCAATCTGGCGGTCGCGATCTTTCAGTTTATTTTCATACAATGAGATTTCTTTCTTTAGATAATGCACCTCGATTTCGACATCAGAGGACATGGATGCCATCCCAGACTCCTTTAAAGTCTCCTTCGGTCTGAGGCTTTCAGGTTTTATTGTTGAGGTGAATGGCGAGAACCCTGGTTTTGGCATGTTTGGGTCTTCAGTGCCGTGTTGGAGAGTCGAATAGTTAGAAATAGGCTCAGCGCGGTAGCCGCCTTCGTTGTCATGGAAGGAATTATCTGGGGCGCGATTTGTAAATAGTTCTGTGTTGTCGCGGATACGGGTTTCGTTGACTGAAAAATTGCGGTTGCTCCGAAGAAATTCACCACTTCGATCGGTGACGGTTATATCCGGCGTTGTGCTGCGATTATGAATACTGCGATTAACAATTTCCTCAATAGATAAATTCAGCAAAGCTTTTTTCGACGCTTCCTGTTTTGAAGGCGCAACAAAAGGATTCATTTGATGATCCAGTCCCGAAGCTCGCTGCACGTTCACTTCTAACTGGTGGTAAAACTTCTCTTTATCCAACTTGAGTTTCTGCATAAACTCCTCAAACCGATGGCTTACCTCGTTCTCTTCCACCATCGGCCCATACATATAGTTATTTTTCTGCGCTCCATCTACATTTCCCACATATATCCCCATTATACTATTCTGAGACGGGGTTCTACTGCGTGTATATTTCGCCCTAGCATCATGAAAAGACTCTGCTGGCATATAATTCCCTCTTTCTCTTACATGCCTCTGATCTTGGTGACTTGGGAAATGGCGCGACCCCCCAGCAGCATAGAACTCTTCACCATTCATCGAATGAGGCATATTTTGCATATCGTTTCGCTTAGGAGTCTTCCTTACAGGCGATTTCGAGCTGCGAGACTGAGATTTCGGTCTCTCGGGAGTGTCGTCAAAATATGAGAGGATTTCTTGATAAGGATCATTATTATTTGATTCTGGAAACCGGTTTTGAGAGGTAGGCTTGCGGTTATGGGCTCGGGCGGAATAGCCGCTCTGCGGATTTTTGCGTGGATTGGTGATTTTCGAGTACCCGCCTGCATTTTCTTTATGGAGGTCGGAAGGCTGATAAACCTCTCGAGAGGTTGGTCGTTTAGCGGTGCTAGTGCGAGAGGAGGATGCGACATTTCGAGGGAGCTTTTCGGCCGTGCGATCAGCTTGGTTAAAAAAATTGCTTTTCTGCATGTCGGTAATAAACTATTCTTCAACAATCATAAATTTGTGCAGTTAAACGAAATATAATTTTTGTTTTTTTTCAAATCAAACGCTGTTTGCGCGTCCTCTGATAAAAGCTTCTGCCACTAAAAGACTGGATGAATAGTATAATAGATACTAAGTAGCTTGCTTTAGGCTACAACCCATGCAACAAAGTTAAACATTAACATTATATCTAATCTAAAGGACTCCTAAATTTATTTGAAAAAAAACAAAAACACTCATACAATCGAATACTTGAGGAGTCCTTAATTGAGAGTGCTTTAATAAGTCTGCTAAGATCTCTCGCTCGTGTAATATTGGTATTCAAGAGGAGATGATAGACTCCACAAATACAACAAAAAACGAAACAAGTTACACGTAATCACTAACCTTGTTGGGATCCTCGAACTCCCGCCATCGTTTCCATAAACAATTTTGGCATCTTTGTTGTTCTGCAATGAGCTTAACGAGCTACTGATGCTAATTATGTAAAAAGAAGTTAATTACATTATTATTTTATCTAACGTGTTCAAATTTTCATATAAGCGAAATTAATGATTCTAACACGTCAATTTTCCTCTTTTCATAACAATGCCTTACGGCTGACCTAAATTTACAGCATTAACAACTCCTAATCTTGTCTATAGCAACAATAAGAATAAGTTGTCCCTTTCGCTATATCTTATCCTTAATTTAACAAGAGCTCCTAAACATGAAAAGAAAATATTAGACTGGTCTTATTCACACATTTTCCAAAGAGAATCAGAGCGAAAAACAAAAATTCCGCCAGGTATTTATTAGAAGCCTAATACCTCAACGCTCTAGACCAAATCTAAAAAAACTTATTTCGATTCCTCAGGAATCATGTCCTGACCACCTTCTGGGTTTCCAGATTTCTCCTCTTCCATTCGATGTTCTTGACTTTCATGTTCTTTGCTTTCATTTTCATTATTTCCTTGTCCTTGCGGATGTTCTTCCTCAATATCACCTTGGTTTTCCTCTCCCTCCTTCTTGGATTCACCTTCGTCTTTTATTTGCTTGATCTCTTCTTGAGCCTCGTCTTTAACCTCGCCTTTTACCTCGGTTGTCTCGTCCTTCATTTCATCCTGTCTCCTAGGAGGCTCCTCTTCCATTTTTCGGTTTTCCTCCTCTTTTACATCTCCAGACGTCTCTTCGAGTTTGCCTTCCCTCGCCTTCTGAAGATAAACATCGAATCCTTGACTTTTCACCAATGCCTCGAATTCATTGTCCAAGGCGACGCCGGTGCTTCCAACTTCGGAAGTAGTACCGTTATATTGTATACAATTGCTAAATACACTAATAGATGAGGTTAATAGGACTGAATTGGCACGATAGCTTACAGTTTAACGTCGTTATAAAATTCCTCAGGCGATTGGTAAATATTCGCATTTAAACGAGTCTATATAGCGAGAGGTTAGGGGGCGAGAGGGTCTAATAAGAAAGTTACCTTGATGGTGCCGAAGTCCATGGGATTCTTGATAATATCGAAGTAATCCTCAATTTTCAGCTTCTTCGGGTCCACCGGCTCGAAGAAAATATAAGCTCCTCTCATTTTCCACAACGTGCTTAAAATCTTTTTCGCGACCTTCTCCCATGAGTCCTTTTTTTCTCCCTCTTCCATCATCGTGTTAATTTTCTCAGGGTTCATCAACAGAGCTGCCACCTTAGGATAATCCTTCTTGAACTTCTCAAACTCCTCAACTGACATCTCGTTTTCCTTTCCAGACTCGTCTTTACGCATCAGTCGGTAGGTAAACTTTGGCTCTTGCTTCTCTTTCTTCTTTTTTTTATTCTTTTCAGGCGCAGCTGCCGTCTCCTGAACAGGCAAAGGCTTCGTCTTAGCTGGCTCTTCTTTTTTCTCTGCAATTTTCACAGGTTCCTTCTCTTTCTCTTTCTCTGGCTCTTTTTCCTTTTCTTTTGCCTTTTCTTTCTTTGCTCCAGTCGTCAGAGCCTGGAGGTAGTCAATCAGTTGTTTATTTTTTGATCTCCTCGCAAAATAGAGCGCAGTTTGTTTCTTTTCGTCCTGGTGTGCGGGGTTCACACCTTTGGAAACGAGGAACTGGCAGACCTCGAACTTGCCTGTCTTTGCCGCGTAGAAAAGAGCGGTTTGATTGAATACATCAGTGTTGTTCACGTTTGCGCCGAGTTCGACGAGTCTTTGAACAGCCTCCAGATGGCCCTCTCGCGAAGCGTAGTACAACGGCGTTTGCCCGTTCTTGTCTTTATGATCGGGGTTTGCGCCCTTCGACACGAGGTAGTCGATAATCTTTCTCCGGCCGTCTCTAGCAGCGTAAAACAGCGCGATTTGGCTCATATCATCGAGATGGTTGACATTTGCACCTATGATATGCAACGAAAGGTTAATCTACTGCAATGCCAATGGATTTGTACCATTTTCGATTAATTTCTGCGTCATTTCTAAGCCCAAATCCTCGTTTTTGACTATAGCTGCGAAGAAGAGCGGAGTCTGGTTGAAGTTCTTCTCTGGGTAATCAAGTAGCGCTTTATTTTCTATTACCATCTCGTTGTTAGACTACACATTGCAAGTTGAACTGTCATTACCAACTAATTGATCAAAGATCTCCTTGTTTCCAGTTTCAATTGCATGTATGAACTTAATTGACTGGCTCTCGAGCAGTGCGCCTTGCTTTGGCTCTTCGGCGGATTCGTCAATGAATACTTCTTCTCTAAAGGAAAGAGTTTGAGCGGGATATTATTTTCAAAAATAAGCGAAGCAGTTGATTCAAATAAAAAATATCGAAATTGCTGTGTACTTGTTTTCTTTTATTTCTTGATTCTGATCAGGATTCTCTCCGTTCATGTAAACCCAGTTTCTTCGGAGATTTTTTTTCGAAACAAATTTTTTAAAAATTATAAACCTAACTTTGAAGTTATTATTTGATTAGAAGCGGTTAAAAAAGAAATGAGCGTAAAACTAAACTGCCTTCAATACCTAACAAAACCTCTACGTAATGATACTTATAGCCTTAGGATGCCATAGCAGAGGTCACAGGCTAGTGAAACTATGAAAACTCTAACGTTTCTCAAAGCAAGATAATGCTATTTCTTTTTTCATTTCTGCTCTAGTTAACCGAATCCAAGCCTAAGTTACAGCAGAAGCTAGAATAATTGAACCCCAAGGCTTCGTTTTTGTAGAAATGATAACTAGCAAATGGCTAAAGGGTTGAAAATGGATAAACTGTTCCCATTGAGCCAGGATTTGAGCACACTTCTCGACTTTGGATGGGAGTTTAGTCCTATTAGGCGAGCTTTTGCCATCCTTCCAAATAAGAATTTTCTGTTGAACTATTTTCGAAATAAATTAATCGAGTTATTAACGAAAGACTGCTGTAGTGTTGTTTCTGCGTTCCAAAATTTTGATGATAACAATGATTTGAGTTTTTATTTGAGTGCGTATTTGTTGTGTTTGAGCTGAATTGGGAGGTCCTCGGGTAATTGTTGGCAGTTCTAGAGCATTTTCTGTTTAGAAATCCAATAAGAGCATTCGTTGGATGGGTCCCATTCTGGAAGATTCGTTTTCTTGGAATGAGGTTATCTTGAGCTATTTGAATAATGATGGCAAACCGCGGCTGATCTACTTGAAAAAGAGGCGAGTTGATTCAAATTGTCCAGAGAGGTGACCCAAATATCACTATATCTGCTCGTGTATTGTGGAAATCGAGCATTTTCGGAGCTTTATCCAAGGCCATGAAGAGAGAAGAGTGAGGTCAATTAATGAAAGGTGCTGAATTTAAGGGAAGCTGGCAAACAATCTCAAATAATTGCATTGAAGCGAAGACACCAAAATTGAATTTTTGCAAGAAACTCTGGAAAATGGTCTTTTTCTGGTAGTTTTGGGCGTAACTCGCTTTGTCTATAGATCTTTGAGTATTGTGCTTTAGCGTCTTTGGATTGCCCTCTTGAGAAAATTTTTAGTTGAGTCTTTCGAAAACAGCAGCTCAAATAGAATTTATTCGATCAAAAATTGTGCAAAATAGAGGCTTTTTGCACTGAAATTTGCAAGCAATGCAATTGCTTTTCTAATGAAATCGCTCCTGCTAATTAATTTTCTTGCTCATTAAAACGATCGAAAACGAGATTGGAGGCACCATGGCTTCAAACTTAAATGATTTGTAAAGCCTAAAATTCAAACGAGCATTTATTGTATGCCAGCGAGGACCAAATCACTTAAAATAAATTACTGCTTGCTCAAGCAATAAGTAAATTAACTCACTGAGTCTCAAGCATCAATTATTCTGTAAAACAAGCATGGAAATAGAAAAGTTATAATAGAGTTAATAAGGGCAATTAGTTATGTACAGTTCGAGTTGGATTTAGAATTGCCTAAAGAATACGAATGCATCTCTATTAAATTTGATTGAGTTGCCTCATGTTGAAAATAATCGATAGTTAGACAAAGAATAATCAGCATAGATTGTTCTCTAATGTATTGTTAGTATTGAATGTTATGGTTTATCCACAGTGTGGTCTTCAATATCCACTATGATAATATTGTCGGGTCCAGGATATCATTAGTTCCCAAAATTTACCCATATTAGTTGCAATTATTCACAAGTCAGCTATCAAACATGCATTTATTCTCTGGCAACAGAATTGAAAAGTGAAAAATTCAATAACGTTAAAATAATTTAAATCTTCATATTCATCTAAGGAATGCAACCTACAACAGATACACCAAGTCTGCGGGATCCTGAATGTATTTCTCCTCTCTTCCCATTTACTCATCCTCCTTTCACAAAAGTTCATGGACAAATTGTCTCGGAATGCGCCAAACAACTTATGACAATAGACGTGAAGAAAAAGCTCGCCACCATGAAAGACATAATGAAATCTTATGAGGAGCAGTACCTGATCTATCTCTTTCAATTCCAACACATTACATGACTCTTTTTAGAATATATCAGAAATATATGCCGCTCGTTTTCCCACAGGGCGTCAGATTAAACCCTTATAATTTCCCTCCCAACCTCGCCGACGATGATAGAGCCTACAGACCTTACCATTATATCGTTCAAGAGAGGTTATTCTCATAGTATGTCTTCTTTCCTCATACATTTCACAGGCTACTTCGTCAATACGACGAAACAATGGAAGGAATCCTCCCATTCGATCCAGAAGAACTCGGCAAGTTTGATTTCAGAATCACTCAAAAGCCAAAGTATGAAACAGAAGGAGATGATTGGGACACAGAGAGGCATGAATCGCCGACGGCTCGGAGCTTGCGATCTACAATTAGACCCCAATTTGAGGGTCCAGAGCCGAGACACTCTGAAAAGCTGATGTTTCCGCTTCCAGACGATGAGTATTATTTGAGACACGGTCCTGACCACGGTTTCCAGGAGCGTCCGCATAGCCAGTCCTTTTCAAGAAAAAAGCAAGAGAGTGAAATTCTTCGCGATCTAACAAATACGATGAGCTTTGGAAACCAGCAAAGGCCGAACACGAGCCATGATAAACGCGCTAATAAGAAATCAGAGACAAAACCGAATGTGACTCAAAATCTGGAGCAGAAGTTTCAGTTTGATGTTCAAAACAGCCATCGACCGGTTGTTAAACCACGATTCAAAGCGGCTTTTCCTTTTGGAAAAGATTTTCAGGTTGAAGTTAAAGACGCGACAAACTATATGAGGAGCCAACTGAGAGGAGAATTCGATTCGGTTTACAAAGTAAAAGATTTTGATAAAGAACTGTTTGAATTGGTGAATTAGAATACACCGCAAATGGAATATGCTTCAAGCCTGAGAGAGCCTCCCACCAGAGATCGAATGGGGCTAACCGGAAATTATGTAAGGAAACCCAATTAACCCATGATCTCATCGATTTAGCAGGAATTTCGACCGAATGAAGAACCTGAAATGAGGCACACTGCGCCGACATATCATGAAGGACCTTCTGAAGTAATTAATGAATTGTTTGTATTTTTCTCATTGAACATTGAAGGAAATCAACCAAAGGGGATCAGTGCAACCCATTCGAGGAGGAAGCGTGCGAGGTCCGACTATTCAGCTTAGAGCATCTCGAAATTTAGGAGAGACTTACTTCGACCGATCAGCGTGGCAGCCACAGCAACAACAGCATCAAGAAGTAGTTCCTGAACGAAATCAGCAGACTCCTCTGAGGCGAAGGAGCCTAGATGTTAGAAGGCCAGAAATCCCAGATACAACAGTTTCTACCTGGAACAGAACTCAACTGCATCCACTTAACGAAACGATGAACTGGCAGTATCCAGCTAGAAGGAATATGAATACGACTATGCTGCCCGATCTTGTACCACAACGACTGGGAGGTATTTAGCTTTCCTTGTATTTCGAGTCTTAACTTTTCTATTTCCGCAGCAGAAAGGCCTCAATATCATCACGCTAACACAGTCTGGATTCGCCAAGAGCCCAGCAGACTCCCACCAAAAACTCAAAGTCCATTGATTGATATGCCTCTTTGTTCATTCATTTTTACATCAATAGGCCAATCCCGACCAAAATCAGGTCACCGAAGCCAGAGTACCCCAAACAAGAGAAACCAGAATTTATCTGCTGAACAAATCGTTAACGAATCAATAGTTAGTCCATCTAAAAAGCTGAGACTCGAAAAACTGAAGCTTCTGAAAGGAGAATAGTTCGAGCTAACGAGGTAGTTAAAGAGACATCAATTTATTTCTATGTATTCAAGATTGACCTATATACTACTCTTTTTCGTCAAACACTTCAAATATTAAACAAATTTTTCTCATTCCATAATCTAAATCTATCTACAAAATTTCCACAACTTAAACCGTCTCTTCCTTTGGTAAAATTCGCTCCATCTTTTCCTTTTCCATATCTAATGGTTGCAATTTCGAGCCCTTTGGAAGAACCACTTTCACCTTCAACGGTGCTTCCAGCTTGATGGGCATCGCAGCAACTCCTCCCTTATTCGATTTTCTCACATTGCAACCGATTTCTGTGCAGTATTTCATGAACCTATCGCACGCATATTGATTAATCCAACGAATTTCAAAAAGCAAGCTTACAAGTTATCCTCGATTTTCATAAAGACTCTGAGCGGTTCGGCATCGAAATCGAAATCATTAAGCGAAAGGGCAAGCACGATAATATAGCAAACCAGCTTTGCCTCGAGTCCTTTCGATGACTGGTATTGGATGCTTTGGTTTTCGCCGACTCTTGAGAAGAAAAATTTGTCAAGGGCCTCTTTTACAAGCGGCACTGGCATCTCCAACTCCTTTGCCAGTTCTACAACTGGCTTATTGAAGTTCCTCTTTTTCATAATCTTCAACAGGAAATTAAGCACCATAGCCTTTTGAACCTTATATTTGTTTTTCTGAAACTCGTGAGATTCGCTCCAATCCTTGATATATTTCGAGATGAACCCTTTGCCTTTCTTCGTATCTTGCTTTTTCAGCATTGTCAAAAACGCGTCGGTGTTCAACTGAGAATTGTACTCATGATCCCAAACTGAGAGTAAAAAGTAAGTAAATCAGTCTGGAAAAGGGGGAGGGGTTACTCGAGCCGATGTTGTAGATTTTCGAAACGTCTTTAGTTTCAACATCGAATTCTGGCAGCGTGAGGAGTTTTGACTCGATGGTCAAGAGAAGAGGATTTTCTGGGTTCTCCTCGAGTTTCTTTTCGATGACGTCAGCTTTTTCAAGCAAGAGCTCCTTGATTTCGCCAGCGTTGGCAATGTTGTCGTCCTATTTATGATGTTAGAGTCAATATGGGCGGGTAAGGAGGTGTTTGGTACCTTAACGATGGTATTCTTGAGATTCTTGAGGATTTTCTTACTCTTTTTATTACCCAGCTCCTCGACCAAAATCTGCTTCTGCTGAATCGCTTTGACGCCGGAGAACATGATATCTTGGTCGTCGGTAACCTCTAAATCCTTTGGATACTGCTTTAGGTTAAAAATCTGCTCTGCTGGGATCAGTTTGAGCTCACCCGTCTCTTTTGAAAGGATACCCACTGCGTATCTTTAAATGCGTAAGGAAAATGTTGGAAAAAAGACTAATTCTACTTTGCTGATTGCGTCTTCTGGAAACTGCGGCCGGTATTGCTTGCGATCCAGTCGAAATGCGAATTTTTGAGATGAAGCAGCTTCTTTGTTTTGATTTCCTTATGCTTGTAAAGGTTTGCTTTGATAGCTTCCTCGGCTTCATCTCTCTCAATGAGAAAATTGGACGGCGGCAAATTCTGTGGGAAGGTGACTATTTTTCAATGTAACTCATCAACCTCAAACAAATTTACCCAAAAACGGGTCCACAGCGTCGTCGCTTTGTTCAACCACTCTTATAGTCGCTGATTTACTTGCTGATTTGGACATTTCACGGTCAAATTTAGTTTTTATTTAAGATTCCTCTTATGCAGTTTTAATAAAATAGTACATACAAGTCAGTACAACTTTCCTTTGTATCAATAATTTGAGTTGCTCCTTCTTCAATGAACCATCATCGCTCTATGATAGAAACTCCCTTACGCGATCAAATCTTAGGAAATGCCATTTGAAATCGTTCTCTGTACTCGAATTTACTTTGTTCTAGCCAGAATGGAGGCTCAGTCGTATAAAAGCCTTAAACTATAGATTCAACAGTCTGTCGAAAAACCAGCGAACTAAATTCTTAGCTCTAATAGGTTAAGTACAGAGCGTGATTATTTGAAAGGGCTTTATTGCTAAGTTCGAAGCTAGGAGTCCGTTTTTAAGGTGATTCGTAGTTAGAAATTTAAATGTATTTGAGCTTTATTCAATAAACATCCTAGTCAGCTCGGAACTTTCTGCAAACTATCAATTTTTTTCTATACCAAATGAACACAAGAATACTTCAAGAAGGGTCAATGGAGAATGAAGACTCCATTACGGCTCGCATTCTCACATTCGCATACAACCATGATGAAATACGGGCGATAAACCTTATTGAGCAGGAAATAGTATCGAATTCAGGCTTCGATCTGCTCCAAGTGAGAGATACTCGAGGCTATACCTGTAACAATTAACCATGACAGAATCTAATGGAACTTCTGTTTAAAGTGCTGCACATATCGGCTCTGAATAACTTGAACAGGCTAATAGAGCATATTTTTGAGAAGATCATGCTCAGACAATCCGTTGTGAAGTCGAAAATTGCAGAATTTGTTAATAGTCCAACTGACGAAGGGTTCACGGCGCTACATTTCGCAGCATTTAGAGGAAATGTCGTAAGATATCAAAATATCAAACATGGTTATGCTAATACCGATGAACTTTGAACGCAGAAACTTATTCGATTGCTACGAGAGCATGGAGGTGATATCCATAGATCCAACGATCAAGGTATGGTTGGCGGTTTTTGGATTTTGAAATATAATGGAATGGATGTTAGGATTAAACGCACTGCATATTGCAGCTCAAGGCGACCAGCCTGTTTCTATGGTAATTTACAACAGTGGAATATCAGTAACACACAAGGCAGGCATATTGTTTGGAAAACGGGCTTACAATACATGATAAAGATAAAAAAGGAAGTACTCCGTTACATTGGGCTGCGTTTCTTGGGTAATATTAGGTGGGATCTTCCGAGGGTTCTCATGGGGATTTGTAAATAGCTGCGAGAATTCTACAAATTTTTTAACCGTTTGGGGTGCCGACCCGAACCTACCTGACGATGAAGGTGGCTTGACTCCTCTTCATCTTGCTGTTATCTCAGGTATTTTGAATCAATGCTCTCGATACTAACTAAATCTGTGTAATTAGGAAACACAAAAGTCGTGAGGAAGCTGCTGATCAAAGGAGCAAACCGTCATCTCAAAGTAAGTCAGCATTGTCAGAATAATGAGTTTATCTATTAATCCCAAGACCAAAGAAGGGAAGCTCGCAATGGATATCGCTAAGGAAAGCGATTATGATAATATTATCTATTTGCTGGTATTAATTCGCAGTCCTTAATTCATTATTATCCTCTACCATAAAGAAAGGGAGAAATTTCTTCACTGAATGTTGCAATATCAGACCAGGCCTTGGCAATAAAAGATCCAGAGGCTCTTTGATTTCATTCTTCCTGATATATTTCCTGCCTGGCATCATCGACATGGTGTTTGTTTTGCCATGTGAATAATATTCGTTGGCTCTGGCTCAACCAAATTAATTTTAGATGTTGAAGATTGGATGGCAATAATTTTCCTCGTTATATACACGCTGGCAATGCTGTTGTTTTGCCTCGCTTGGCTGACGGACCCAGGGTATATCAAAAAACGTCAAGAGAAAAAAATTTTGGTAATTATCAGGCTCAAAGAGAGCAATTGACAACAGCGTGCTTAGGAATTATTGGAGGAGAATGATTCCATGACCATCTGTCCAGAATGCGAGGTCATCAAGCCTCAACGATCTCGACATTGCGATCTATGCAATAAATGTGTCCAAGTTTTTGATCATCATTGTCCCTGGATTAATAACTGTGTTGGTGCAAGGTACAATGTGCTGCTCCTACCTCGACTCACAAACTAATTGTTTAGGAATCACGCTTACTTTTACGGATTTATTCTTCTGATGTTAATAGATTTAGCATTCCTGGCAGTCTTCGGCTTGCTCAGTAATCACTCAACGCAGTGTTTCAGAATACCTAACTTTTATTGCATAGATCTAGCCAATGATGATCCCATTGGCTTTTTCCCACAAATACTTAATTGGGACGAGGACGTCCTCAATGTACTCAAGAATATCTTTTGTATTGCGACAAGCGCAGGCAGTCTCCTCTTTTTCTTCCCATTAGGGTAATATCTCAGTTATGAAATTTCATTTATCGATTGATTTTAGCATTTTGGTTTATGTTCAAACGAAGAATCTGCTCCTTGATAGGACTACCAGCGAACGGTTCGGATATCAGAAGAAGCCAAAAGACGTATGATTAATTTTATTGGTTGCATGAACTCTAATACCACTGCTAGGTTACTCCTAATAACACTACTCAAGACGCGTTCAATAGAATCAATTCTGCTGATGACAGCTACTCAGCATTGCGTGAAAGCAAGACTGAAAGCTCCTGCACTGTCTATCTGAGCAACTGTTTGAATATGTGCTGCAGAAACGCGAAGAGAAAAGAGTATAAAGGCAGAGAGAGCCTGGCTGAGACTGAATAAATCCAGAAAAAATGTTTGTGTTCATTCTATATCTGCTTCATTTGTATAATTTGGGACCTCTCGTAACTTAACTTATGCAGAGGAGTTATTCTGCTTGTATTGTTTCAATACACACAAAGACCGCAAAGACAATCCTCCTTTTCTTATATAGATAGGAGCGTATTTAGCAGCATAGATTGTAGAGCATTCTCAAGACTGCATTCTATGTAGAGCTCAAAAGAAATCTCTGTAGAGGTCACGATCATCAGGTAGCTGCAAAGGAAACTGGAAAAATTTATTGAAATGATTTTCGAATTTAAGCTGGAGGAGAAAGCCTGTGTCTCATCTTGTCAGAATTATCTCTCTATTTTTCTGTTAGAAGTATAATTAACCAAAAGGGAAACAGTAATCAGATGACTCTGCTCTTTAATATGTTACAACAAATTCTAGATGGAGGCTGACTTACAAATTAATATAAACGAGGTTGATAATGCGAGTTAAGGGTAAACAATATGCTCCACTCCTCAAGATTCGCCCATACGAAAGCTTTCCACAGTCAAACTAGGAAGTCTGAGGGCAAGAGTTTCAACAAAATTTGTAAATTTTCTTCATGATCCAATTCTGAAAAAAATAATTGTGAATTTGTTGAATCATTCAAATTTGGGAGTCACAAAATACTGAGTTTCTGGAAAATACCTCTCCATTACCTCCTTGAAATATGAGCACAACCGCTATCAAGATAGATTTGAGATAGTTTGGGAAACTCTTTTAAACAACAACCTCATTGAAAAATTGGGGTTTTGATGTGTCTAAAACAGACTCTTAAAATTTATAACTTGGTTGACTCTGCTATATAAAGGCAGCTTGAGCCGATATTTCTAATTACATAAAAGGAAATAAAATTTCAAAATCACATGAAGAGCGTACTATCCCTCTCTCTCCTCGCTATTTTGCTGCTTGCTACCACCTCTCTCGCCGCGAACTCCTGCGAAAAGAGTCTCGGCTCTTTGAACTTCGTTGACTACGTCCTTTGTCTCCAATACCCAGTCGAAACTCACACCGTCACCACAAGCGATGGCTACAAGCTCACTTTATTCAGAATCCAAGCCAAAAACTCAAAGATCACAGGCGGAAAGCCTGTCATTCTTCTCTGGCACGGGCTTCTCGACTCCGCTGACACTTGGATCATTAACGATGAATACAGAGCACCTGGACTTATCCTCGCTAACAAAGGATACGACGTCTGGTTCGGAAACTCCAGAGGAAACAAATACTCCAACTCCCACGTGAACTTTGACCCTAAGAAATCGACTGAGTACTGGGCATTCTCATGGATGCAAATGTCAGAATACGATTTACCTGCTGCTTTCCCTTACATCGCTCAGAAGACGGGTCAAAAGATCAACTACATCGGTCACAGTCAAGGCACGACTCAAATGTGGGCTGCCCTTGCAAACCCAAGCGGAAAGAACTCTGCCATCACTTCCAACCTCAGAAAGTTCGCTGCTTTGGGCCCAGTGGCTTACATGGCAAACGTCAAGACCAAGCTCATGGTTGCGCTTGCTCACACACCGCTCTTACCGCAAATTATGGAGCAAGTTGGCAAATACGGTATCTTCCAACCAAACTGGGTGTCTAGTGCTGTTGGACAAGCTCTCTGCAAATATATGTCATGGGCTTGCTCGCTTGGTATCGCACTTGTTGCTGATGTCAACCCAAGTCTTGATAATATGGACAGAGGTGGTATCTTCGGTGGACATTTCCCTGCTGGCACCAGCGTTGATGATATCCTTCATTGGAAACAGTCAGTCCAATCTGGTGGAAAATTCAGGAAATATGATTACGGAGAAGCCAAGAACAAGCAAAAATATGGACAACCCACCCCACCAGCGTATGATCCAACTCTTGTCACGGAGGATGTTGCGATGTTTGTCGGAACTGGTGATGAACTCGCGAATACTCTGGATGCGGCTAAATGGCATGCTGATATGACTCGCGCAACGAAGCAGATCCATTACTACAATATGGGTCATGCTACTTTCTTGATTGGAAAGAGTCTTCCATACATGGACGATCTTCTCAAGTTCTTGGATCTTCCGAACGGACATCAGAAGAGATGGGACGAGGAGGAGTTCTTGGCTGTTGAAATGAGCCAGGAATAAGCCTATTTCGAATAACCATCCGAAACTGAGTATTAAATAACTGAAACAACAACGCTAAGTGATTTAGCATTTACATTTCATCGTAATATCAGTACCCAACTCGGTATTCTATCAAAAAAGCATCTAATATCATCATTTAATCAAAAATATCAAAAAATGCAGAGTTTCCATCAAACATAGAGGGAGCGAGAAGCTTCGGTTTTTATCAATGTCAGAGATAAATGTTATAACTTTCAAAATCAGAGCGAATAGCAGAAGTTGCAAATCAGTTTTTCTAACAGATATGCATTTCTGGGAGAGCTTTCTAGTATATCCACTGTCGAAAGCGTATTAATGATCCTACTAGTGACTAGGAATATCAACGTGACTCAGAACGAATATCTTTATTTAGTAGAAGTATTAACTATGTTACAAGAAGAGAGATATTTTGCAATAGTGAATATCCATGAACAATCTCTCAAATAATGAATTGATAAAGCAACCAAAAAAACTATCTAATAATATTTAACGGTAAATCATGCGGATTAATAAAAAAATGGGAAATTGACCTCTCCCATTTAAACAAATTGCACACAGCAGATATATTTTAATTAACTAATTAACCAACATTTTGCTTTAAAAACACCCGGGCTCTCTATGTGCCAACATCATCTTTTTATTGAAAAAATAATCTTCGTTCATCTTGGCCTCGTACTGATACTCAATCACTTTTATATCCACGTAATACAATGCCAGATAAGCCTGGTTTATAAAAATCGCAATCGCCGCCGATATATTGCACATTGAGACCAAAGTCCCAGTAAACTGCGAACTAGCATATTTAGCTGAGAGGATGTCGCAGCAAAAACCTATTATCGGAACAGATTAACCTCAGCACTCCTCCAATAAGATTTAGTTTACTGATTGCGATAGTGACGCAGCTGAGAATGAAAACAAACTTCTTCAACCTGTATAAGAAAGCGTCCCTCGCATGTTTTTCCAGCGTTTTGTCCTTCGTAAGCTTGCTGAGTAGATACAAATTGACCGCGTTGTACAACATGATTGAACTGAAATAAATCTTCAAAAAAACGGCTTCTCTTACTAGAAAATCAATTGGAAAAGATAAGTTCGATCATTAAATGCCAAAAGCAAGTACCTTTCCATGGAGCCGCGTTTATTTGGAGCTCTAACGCAGTATATACAAAAAAGCTAACCACAGTAATGATTCCAAAAGGATAATTCACGGTCAGTAACACCAGCTGTCTCGCATATTCAGGAACGGAGAATCTCTTCTTCATATAAGAGTACAAAACGCCGATTGTCATGACACAAGATGTGATTGCTAATAAATTTCCAATCTAATAATGTTTTATCAGTCGCAAAGTCAAAGAACGCTAGGACTACCATATATATCCATTGGAACAATGGCGATAACTCGAGGAATTTTAGTTTGATGCAGTTTGCTGAAGGCGCGAGTCCGCAGGAAATTACAACCGGAAGCACATTAGTGACGAGAAAGAGCAGAAAGCTAACGAGAGGAAGCGATTTGCGAGAAGGAAACGAGATGCTTTGTTTCGCAGGGAGGTCATATGATTTGAAAGACATCAGACTCAAGGTTTCAGAATCTCGCTGGAATGCAGATTCGTGATGAAAATCAATGAAATTATCGGAGTTGGCTGTTGGCAGGTCATCGATGATGTTGCTTCCTTGAGTGTTGTCTGCTTCTGGTGGATTTTTGGAGGCTTTAATGGTATGTGGATATCCGTAGCGGTTTCTATTGACGAGAGTAAATATTAATAGTACAAGAGATGGAAAAGAAAGAGCTACTTTATCAACATGGAGCGATTTGTTGGCCTCGGCGACTCTAAATTTTATTATTAGTCGTTTTCTTCTTTAGAGACAAATGGAATTAATGCTGACATGACTGATTTGTTTTTTTCTAATTCAAAATAGAATATTTCTGTCCAGAATACTGAAAGAATAAAATTTTTCCAATCAAACCATGATAACCTTTCTGGCGAGTTACTCAAAAAATAATACCGACTATCAGCTTTTACTATGTGATTCAGCGTTTTGGGGAGAGAAATGAGCGGATTATCGAGCGAAGTATTGTTAGTTTTGGGTTTTAAACGATTCGAACGCGTTGATTGGAAGTATTTATTTGCGGCTTAGATTAAATTAGTCGTTTAGAATTTGCTCAGCCAGTAAATAAAGCAGAAATTATCCAGTTAGATTTTTTATAGAATTTTCGGTGTAGCTCCCGGACTTTGAATGTGCGAAAATTAATAAGAACAATGAATTCAAGATACCGATGCCTGGCAGATAGCAGTTACAAGATCTCAGGAAGCTCGCGTATATATGATAGACAATGCAGAAGGAATATTTATATTTTCAAGCTATATGAAGAACTGGAAACCGGAGACTAGTTCTCTCTCTCGAGACTTCAATCTAATGAGAAATGACCAACATTTTATTATTTAGCTAGAATAGTAAGAGTTAAGATATAATAAAAAGCACAATCTTAATCTTGATAAGAAGGCCTTATTCCATTTACCAAAAGTGAAAGACGAAACTTTTTTTTCACATCCCCATAATTTGCTTACAAATAATTATCTCACAACATAATAAATATTTACTAATAATGAATAAATATTCTCTATTTTTATGAATAGTTGGATGATCAATCGATTTAAGATCTTTTTCCACCAAAAATCCCGATGAAAGATATTTTTGGTAAAAGTTTCCCTAATTACTCTGCTGAGTCGGATTCTCCTCTGTTTAATGCTTTCTCGTTCTATCTCGCAGTCTTCTCGCGATCGGAGTTAACCCTCTCTGCTGCTGCGACATCATATTATCTGACCTCGAGTCATCTTCTGTTGACGCTTGCCTTCGTTTTATTTTCGCCTGTCTTGCCTTAGAGCGGCTCCGATCTCCTTGAGAGGTCTCCGGCTCCTGAGTTGCTTGACTCTCAATAAAATCCATTGCTTGAGATTTCTGCGTTGGTTTCTTTCTCTCTACCTTCTTCTTTTTATTATTTCTCGTCCCTTTCTTCTTTTCTTGAAGGTCTTCCTGGCTGTCCTTTTCTTCGTGATCTTTCTCCTTCTCGTTTTCTTCGGATAAACGCACTGTGAAGATTTAAAAAAGGAAATCTTAAGAGTACCTTTTTCATTATCAGCCTCGTAGTTGAGAGTGTTGTCATCTCCTGAAGTTTGTGATGTGCTGTTTTCGGTTGCTGTTGACTGTGGGTCTTGGGTTTCAGGGATGAGTTTTGATTCTTCAAGGGCTGTTCCTTGAGGTTGAATGAGATTTGACAGGAAAGAGTCGTTGATCGCGTTAAAGACGAAGTAGTTCACAAGAGATTTATTATTGAGTGAAGGTTGGAGTAAATTTAAGCCTTCATAATTGTGGTTGAGTTATAAGTCCCAGAGATGAGATAGTTACCTGTGGTGTCTTTCCTAGCATCTTCAGGGCGAGGAATAGGATTACTAGCGAAATAATTCATAGCGTCTCTTCGGCTGTTCTCAGCAACTCTCCTTAGTTTCTGTGTCATTTCCTGGGCCGCAGATTCTCTTTGCATCTTCTGGATCAGATCTATGCGAAATAATGAGATATGATTATCAACAAACCATATACCTTCAAGATATTGAATCTTCGTGTCTTTCTCAGAATTATCCTGCATTGATTTCATCAATTTACTTTGAAGGTTCTCCACAAGCTCCGGATGCTTTGAATCATGACTCTTTGAATTCGGGTTCAAATTCTCCTTATCCTCAATAAAGCTCTTCAGTATCGTATCTTCATGTGACACCAGGCTCGTGATATCAGTCGAAACTTCTTCTCCGATTTTGCTGCGGTTTAGCGCAGCAAGTGGGAAATTAATGACCTGCTTTCTAATACTATCAACCTTGCTTCTGATCGGGAGAATCTCCTTCGACTGCGCAGCATAATCCAGCACTCGCAATGACTCTTCGAAATCTGGGACGGTTGGATTGATATTCGCAATCATAACCAAATTGCAGTCTTCATTGAAATATTCGTACAAAATTCTCGTTAATTTGCAGTCTCGATAAGGCACAACAGTGTTTGTATTGCCCGTGTTTGCTAAAGCTTTGATGCATCTCCCAAGGATAAGCAACGACTGGTTGATTTTCCCAGCCTCCGCCAGTTCCAGCCCCGCATTTGCGGTTTTTTTAGCTCTTTCTGCTCCCGCGAGATCGACGATACAAAGCGTGACCTCTTGGGTATACTTAGTGCTTCCGTTTCCATAATTGAATCTCATAATGAGCTTGAATATAGTATGTGACCGGCTGCTTCGGTAATTGATGTTGTTATCACCGAATGTGCGATTCGTCAAGCTTTTCTCGAGCAGTGAGGCCCAAGACTCCTTTGAGGCAATCTCGATACTGCTCAAATCTATGATTTTCGATAGTGTTAGCTATTGCTGTTATACTCTATAGCAATTACCTTTGATATAGCATTTCTTATTGTCTTTTTCTCTCATCTGCAGCTTCGGTCGAATCATCACGCTCTTTTTACTATCCTTGGCTCCCGCAATCAGATCATAAATGTCCTCGTTGTAAATTTCAAATGACTCGAAGTGCAAGCTTGTCGAAGCAATCGTGAGGTCTGATTCTGAATTGAGCCAATACACCGAGGACATCGCGAATTCGAACTCAGGCAACTCCAGAATAGCGTTTGGGTTGCCGATGTTCTTATTGATGAAATTTTTCACTTCGTTGAGGATTGCAAAGCTGCGAGGTAAGAGCCCTGGATCTTCCTTAGTTCCAACGATCGTGTGGGTTTTCCCCGCGTTTGTGATTCCGTAGGAGAAGACCAAACTCGATTTTTCTGCATTATTTGAATGTCAATTTAAAAAATTTTGCGCTAATCGTGTTACTTTTGTGGAATAGGTCAGATATCAATGGCAGGCAAGTCGCCCTCGTGACGTCTTTTTGAGTAGCTTCTTTGCTGAACACCTCAGTGAAGAAAAATTTATCCTTCCCGCCATTCCTGAGGATTGCGTCTGGAGTCTTTGTTAGAGACACGGAGTTTTCATCTAAATCGAGGGTGTAGAGGTCTATCGAGGTGGTGAGTGTGGAAAAATGTTTCGTTAGACTTACCTTCGATGCTATCGTTGGTAGGAGGCGCTCTAAAACGAGCATAAACGCGAATTGTGCTTGAAAGAGAGCTGTCGAGCTTGGAAAGTTTCTTTTTTTTGCTTGCCGTGGTGAGAGGTGCGCTGAGGGCTGAGTTGGTGTTGAGTGCTGAGAAATTTCTTTTGATTGCGCTCATTTGGGTGCCCTGGTTTTTATAAGTTGGAAATATTCTGATTTTTAAACTACTAAGAGGTCAAGCAATTTTTTAAAAATTAGTTTGATTTGTGTAGTCTTAACGAATTTCAGTTAAATTGGAGATCAAAAGTTTGAAATTTTGTATGGTCGAAAACAATGAACCTTCAAATGTTATGCATATAGTGAGCAAGAGGAATAGGTTATGATTTGTGAAATATGCCTGGAGGTGTAACCTGCTTCTTTGGGTGTTGTGGCTATGCATACATGAATGATTTTTCCCTTAAATGGTGGATGATGATGTTCTGCTCTTTCATTAAATTAAAACTATACGAGAGCCAGGTTTCTAACATCTACTTCGCACAAGTGCAGAAAGTGAGCGCTACCCTCTGAGTCAAGATTTTATCGGATTTAGAAGTGATGAAGTGGCTTGAAGATTTCCTGGCTCGAAAGACTATGCACCTGAACCTTGGTTGTTTAGCTGTCAACATGATAAAAATATGGAGTTTACTAAGAGAAAAATGAAAGCGGTCAAAGATATTAAAAACCGCGCACATATTAATTTTTGAAAAAACAGATCCTATGAAGATGTCTGCATTGTTGAGCATTGATATTAGCTGATGAGGTCTCCTTGTGTTATCATAAATTTTGAAATTTTTCTTATTTGTAAAACCGAGTCTCAAACATTTTGAAATAATCCATTTAAAGAAATACTTCAATAGATTAGAGGAGTCTTTATTCTTTTATTCGAAAACCCGATATTTTATAAGGTTCCTCGATATTACATTTTTATATCCGTTCAAACAAATTCCAGCAATTGTGATAGGAAATGATTATTTTGAGATGCCCCAGTTCTCGTCTGCTCTTTTTGTAGGCATTTTTCACTTTGAATCTTCCATTTATTTTCCTTATTCCTCTTGAATCTCCTCAGAAGGTGGCTGAATCTTTCTTTCCGTTATAGAAGACATGAGAATAAGCCATAGCTCATTCTAAACTTTCATTCTAAGATTTGTCCAGGGAATGTGCTTTAAGTCACCCGCGTTAACTCGTCTATCTCAGGATCATCCAAATAAAATAAAATATTGAGTGAGATGGCTCATCTGTAATAAAATAAGACCTTTAAGCGAGAATATTTGTTTAGATAATGTTGACAAAACCAGCAAAACCTAGTCCACTTGACACCAACTTCATCGCCTATCAATTCACCGCGCTGACTTCTCCTACTTCAACCCTAACAGCAACAGACCGATGTCTCACTCCCGTCCAACGGATCTTTTCTCCTCCCAACTCAAGAATTGCTGCCTCTCATTTCTCTACTTTAAAACCCGAGAGAAAGTGCGTCATATCCGAACCACGAAAACCTCTCCATCGTCAGGAGCCACTCAGCGAAGGAGCTTTACATAGACGGAAAACTCAACCGACCCTCAAACATCCAAAAAAACCCAAGTCTATCGCCCATTTCCCCGAACATCATAACCAATCGAAGACTCATTATCCATCAAAATTCTCCGGTACCTTATTCAACATCAAAGATAATGGCGTGGCACAACACAATAAAAACAATAATGATCTTCTTCCATCCTTCATTCATCACGTACCTCACAAACCAACGAAGCTCTCATTGACAGAACTGCTAATTCCTGGAAAGAAACCACTTTCAGCTCGAGCAAGCACTTTACCATCGTCTCGAGGGGCTAACATGAAAAACAATGCTTCCAACAGCAACTTGCCAAAGGAAAAGAAGACGCCAAACTTGCTAAAGCTCAAAATAAACGCGATAGAGAGCTCAACTCCAATTATTTTCTCTGAAAGAGAAAGCTCGCGCTTCCATACAGAGGGTGAAGGACCTCTCAGAAGAAAAAATACTCACTCACCCGCAAGATATATTGAAATCCATCGGCCTATATATCAGCAATACTCTGCTGAGAACCTTCATGCCTATGAAAGGACAGGAGGCGTGTTTCATTTCGAAAGTCAGCAACTACCTAAATCAGAGCAGCAGGAAGAGGTTGGGGTTATTGAGAGCTATCGGCAGAAGCTAAACGAGCAGTTTCTGAGTAAATTTGGACCTTGCAGAGAGCTTAAACCTGATCTCGAGGCTGAATTTCATGAGTGTGAAGATAGATACTTCAACGATCCAATTAAAGCCACACTTGAAATGATCCCTAGCTTAGAGAGATTAGACTCAATTGGTAAAAGCTCAAGCAGGCATGCTCGTTTTTCAACAAGCGGACTCGGAGGCTCCGGTGAACTGAAAACGAGGAAAACGCTAAATTCGATAACAAAGCTTG
>ENA-UOTZ01000025-UOTZ01000025.1-compost-metagenome-genome-assembly--contig:-NODE-25-length-91420-cov-20.850136_pt1 | contig 91420 bp, 58 predicted proteins | sample MGYA00238144_ERZ746983 | MGnify/ENA primary metagenome ERZ746983 (study PRJEB28759, sample SAMN06268863) | compost metagenome | isolation source: single cell | place: USA: California, Emeryville, Joint...
TAAAACAACCCAAACCCAAACAATAGCAGCACCAAAAGTAGCTTGCAGTGACAAAGGCGTACAAACTGATGAAAAAATCTTTTGGTCTCCTCACAAACCGACCGAAAACAAAAACATTGCTGAAAATTTCCAGGCCAAACAGCAACTCAATCGAAACAAAGAAGAGAGTTCCGAAATGATGAAAGACCGCAGATATCCTTCGTATAATGAAAAGGCACTTAAAGACCCTTACGAGGTTACTAATGTTATCAAATCTATTCAAAAGAAGCGGCTAAATATAGCCACTGACAGGGATAATATTACAAAAGAAACTGATAACCGCTTTTCTTCTTGGAACGATAAATCTGTCAATTCAGACGATTCGCATGAAATAAAATCTGCAAAATCATTTAAAAGCGCTTTCACGCCACTCAGAGGAATGGTAAGTGCAGACTTCTCCCAGTCCAACCTCAAAGGTGGCTCAGATTTGATTTATTCAAAGACTGAGGAAGATTCCGGCTACCTCCAGCCTTTGTCCCCCCTATATAAATCCCCAAGTCAATATCAAAGTCCAAGATATTCTTACGGCTCCCCTCTGGGTAGGTCTCCGCAGAAGCTCCGCTCTTTATTGAACCAAACCGGAGAGCATAGTGAAAAGCAACACTACCAGTCTGGCCTCTCTCCAAAACATGCAGTCGATCAACCAGAACTCACCGAAGAGACCAAAGAAATGCTGAAAGAACGCGAAATGAAGAAAATTTACTCGGCATTGGTTGACCGCCTGCAATCTCAGCCCGAGCTAAAGCGAATATTCAAACACATTGCGAGAGAAAGACATGTTGACGCCAGCCAGCCTTTCGATGAGAAGAATTTCAAGGTTGATTACGAAGTGTTTTCGGCATATTACACTCAATTGAAAAACTCGCATCGGAAATGCGGGGACGATTGCCCGCATCTCAAGCGGTTTTATCAAAAGGTAGGATATTTCCCATTCCACTCAAGTAGGCCGTATCTTCTTTTGACGAAGACAGACATCGACAAACTGCCTATTATTAAAAAGAGGGGGTATCCCTTGGTCAAGAACAATAAGACAATTGATCAAATTATTATGAACTAACTTTATCACTATGAAATGACTTTCTATGAATATGAATAGACTTTCATTTACATTTTGATTTTTTGTGAGATCCTTATTTATTGTATTGTGTATACTCACCTTCGTTGTCTCTCCATAAGATCAATTCTCTAAGCAAATTCTCTAATAAGCCTTAGTCTTAGTAGAAACAGTTATTTAGATGTATTTGTTATAGGTGTGAGAGAGGATCCTCGTCTTCGTTAGAAATTAATGAAACAGACTCATTCAACACCAAAAACCCTAAATATCAGGCCTTAACTACGACATAATGAAACTGATAGCAATACAAATACTCTATATATGATCAATAAACCTAGTTCTTCTTTGGATTGGCAGCAATCCAGTCTCTGATTCTAGCAACACCTTCAGCTTGTTCACTAATGAACCAGTTGACGACGGTCTTTGGAACGCTACCTTTAGCATCAGTTCCCAAGATGTAAACCATGTTTGTCTTGGTAGGATCTTCGGCCAAAGGAGTGAGAACATAACCCCAAATAATGATGTCGGCTCTCACGATGCCTGATCTCTCAGGCATGTCAGGGTGGTCGACCGATGTACCAATGCAGTAGATGATATCACCTTCCTTGATAACACGGGTCATAGTAATAGTGTCTCTTGCTGCGACGAACATCGAGGACTTCTTGCCGAGTGAGTAATGGAAGTAAATGCCATTGATATTCTCGAGGGCTTTTGATTCTTCGGTTGTGGTGTCGTATTTTGCTTCCTTTGTTTCTGAGAAAAGGACTCTGTCAATGATGTCTTGTGGGACTGTGTCAACGATGGTTTCTCCTCTAACCCATTTGCAGCCGGTTTCAGCATCGTCTCTGGTGTAGACTTTCAAGCCTTTCTTATCAGATTCGAGTTTCCAGCCGTTTTCAGCGTCCAAAGTGTGGTATTTCTTCAATTGTTTGAATTTGTTATCGAGTTTATCGATCTTGTCTTGGGTCAAGTTGCCTTTTGGTTCGATTTTAGTGGATTCCATGTTTGTCTGCGAAAAAGTTGGACTGTGCTTTATTTGGATATTGATTATAAAAATGCACCCATACACCTGAATTTAAACTGTATGAATTTTAATTTGACGTGTATGATGACATTGCGCTGAAATAAAATAATAAGGTATTTTGGCTAATAAGATAACTGCAGCAATATCTATTGTAATATCCATTGTGGAGCCATGGGGAAGAAGAGATGGAAGGGAAAGTCACGCAATTACCTTGGAATTAGGCGCTCTTTGTCTTAGAATAATACAATAGTGTGTAAGATTCGATAAAATGCGACGCGAAATTTTTATGGCTCTTAACTGATGTTAACATATTAAGGCGTAATACATGGGCTTTGTTAACGTCATTACTAAAAGTCTCAGACTAGCATTATTCATTAGCCGGCTCTCTTATTGAGTTGAAACACTTTATCAGGCAGTCAGTTCAAGGACAGATTTGATTCTCTGCTTGACCTCGTGAGTTTATTGCCAATTCTTTATATGCAATCTAAAATTACTGTCGTGACTTCTCAATAAATTTTGTTGAAGTATTTGGTATTTTTAATCCTGAGTCTCACTAATTTATTGCCCATTCTCTACTCATTCACAGGAGAGAAAGACACAAAGGAACGGAAGGAAATCCACTGCTCCCCGATTTCATAGCTAACGCAACGAGTCTTGCCCTTCCCGCAATCATCACCCCTTAGATTCAGAGTATGGTGATAACTATGATCGTCTTTATCAGCACAAAATGTGCAGTTTTCAAAGCATCTACATCCCTAGCATCGACTCGCTGGGGTTTTCCTTCATTTCGGTAACCTTCATAACGAATAGCATTTAGAGACTCTCTTCAACTTAATTAATGCCAATATCTTAAAGTTTTTTTGTAACTCATAGCAAGATCCATTCGATATTCATTTATTTTTTGCTTTTTGCTTTTAGCACTAAATCCAAAGTGAAAATGCGTTTATTAATACTATGAAGCTCAAGGATCAAATATTAACGGTAGTTTCTTTCTGGCTACAGTTTCGAAGGATTCAAATGAAGAATTCTTCGCTTCACAAACTTTGACTTCTCCAATAAGAAATTGAACTCTGCCACAGGGTCAGTTGAGAGCTTTGGCATCATCTTTCTGGAGTATTTATCATAGAACATCTTGAATAGAGCTCTCTGCTGCAAATTCTTTGACATCCTCAGATAGAACAAGATGCCGATCGTCTCAGCACTCAAACTCAGCAGATAAGAAATCGGCTCGACGACATCCCAACCGTAGACATAATAACACATATAGAACAGCACGATCCATTGGATTGCCAGCGCGATCAGCATAAATCGAATCACGTTTCGTGATTGCGTCAGCGCTTTCTTTTCGATATCAAGCTTAACCTTCGCGAAATCCGCTATATGTTGTTGGCAGAGCTGTAACAGCTCCTCTTCCTGTGCGATCCTCGCTGTGGCTTTATCATTGAAAATTTTCAATGTTTCCTCAATCGCCTCTAACACTTCCTTTGGCTGATAGACCGTCTTTCCAGGGTTTCGCTTACCAAGGTGATCGTTCAAAATATGAACGAATCTCGCGACCAACGCAGCATCATTGATCGGGATCTCACGTGACTGGAAGAAGGGATCAAGCGCCGATTTATTATCGTATGATGGAGCTGAGTTGAGGTCCATGGTAACAGTGTGGTTCTTTCTCTCGAATTCAATTTTGAAGTCGCAGTTTAATATTGCCGAGAGGAGGGTAGCGTTTCTGTTTTCAATAACTTCTTCACCGTCTTTAAAGTTAATGGCAGTATGTATCTGTTGCTCTTGTTTGATGAGGTTTTCAACATCGGCTAAGGTCGTCTCGCTGTTGACATAGAAGCGCTTCGCTTGGCCTTCCGCGAGATAGAGGTCGAAGTAAAATTTGAGGGCTTAAAGGGGGAAAATGTTAGTAAAGCGATAGGTAGCTGATTACCTCCTGAAGAGAAATATCTTCGAACTGGGTAGCCGTATAGAGGAATGCTGCTGGCTTTCGCGAACTTATTGAAGGTCTTGGATAACATTTCCTTTTATTTTTTTAATCCTTCGATGTGTCGATAGATAAGATAACTTGAATGCACCTTAAATGGAGGCTAAACTGTTAAGATATCTTAATTAATAAATTGTCTTTATAAAAAAATCAATATGTTACAATGAGATCTATATTAATCCATTGAAAGAAACGTATTAATGGAATATAATTATTTGCCACTGATGGACACTATGATATAAATCAATTTCTCAGTTGTTAAAAGCTCTTTCTGTGTTGGGTCTCATCTATTTCAGTTTCCAAAATTATTAGATGTCTGAGGAAGTTTGGGAAAATCATAACCGAGCTGGTAACAAAAGGAGGTGTTTGTATTACAAGCCTTAAGAGCATACTATTGAATAAGTAGCTTTGAAGTGAATCGAAAAAACATAAAAATAGGAATAGAATATCTAATTGCCAAGGAACGAAAGTTTGAGTAAAACAAAATTGTAAAATTTCATTTCTATTATCTGGCGTTCTCTATAAACGAGCCACTTAATTTCGAAGCGCGCTCACGAATTTTAAGCACCTGACCGAATCTCCTTACATCATCACGACACTTTTCTGCATCACCGATTCATTCGTTACGAGGTTCGAACCGAACCCCATACCCGACTGCATTAATGAGAATTGAGGTGTGCCCAGTTCCGTTGGACTCTGGACTTGAGTTCCATCGTAGTCATAGCCTTGGAACAAAGCTTCATTATGAAGAAATATGAGTAAAATGCGGATTTTGTAGATATATATATAGACATACCTTGTACCGAACTCCTTCTCAAAAGAAGTGTGTTCTGTTGAATTAACTCCGCGTTGGGGTCATTGTCTTCATTCACAGATTGTTTGACATTAAAATTGTCTTCTCTCTATTACATAGAAAGATAGTTAGCTATTAGTTTCAAGTTCTATATCTGGTTATACAGGCGGAATAAACGGAGCGGGTAATTGCTTAGCTAGCAATTTCTGCCATGGAAAATCTCTTAACCATGGGTGGTTTTTGACTTCGCTCGGACCGTTGAGTCCGAGTCTATTCGATGGCTTTCTTTGGATAAGCTTGGAAGGGTTAGGAACGGAGGAGCCATAAGGAAGTTTCCTACGCGATTAATGAAATCTGCGGCCTCGAGGGACCAGCCTTCCGGGATTTCGTGTTTTTTGATCTGAACTTGCTTTGAGAGGATCTGATCTCGGATGTCTTTGCGTGATTTTCCTACATAAGGTCTCTAAAAAGATAACGATCGATGGTTAAAGTATTATTAACAAGTTTCTATGTACCCTTCCAAGCATGAACTCATAGCCCATTACGCCCACGGCATAGTAATCAACGGCTACACCGTGGTTCTGTCTGCACATGACTTCCGGCGCTATAGTCAGTAGTCGCTCAGAAAAAATCAATAAACTGCTAATAATACCCATGTATCCTGGAGTTCCGCTCGTATCATTCGCGTTATCTGGTCTCCAAACTCTCGCGATACCCAGATCAGTAACTCTCACATACCCTTTTTCCCAATATCAGATTGATTAGATAAGTTCGCACAAAGGAACAGGCTACCATCGCCTTCTAAAACCAGATTTTCTGGCTTTATGTCCCTATGGATTACGCCATTCAGGTGCATGTATTCCAGGGCAAGGATGATACAAGCGATAAAGAACTCTACACAGATGTTTTATCCTGCTCATTAATACATTAGAGATATCTACTTGTCTGCTCTTCAGTGAAAACGCGGTATCTTCCGACATGGAACCTGAGATCGCCGCCTGTCATGAGGTCCATTACCAGAAACAAATTTTCTCTGTCTTGAAAGGCGTAGACCATATTGACGAGAAACCTATAATGTCATTTTAGCTCGTTGGGTCTGTGAATGATGCGAGTACGGGTGTCTCAGTGTGTGTAGCAGCTGTCTCTCGTTTATCACTGAATTGACGCTTCGTTTGGTAATGATTCTATCGGATTGAGATCACATGGGCGATGGCTGAGATAAGAGTGTTTACTTGGCCTTGGACATTTCTTTCATAGCGTAGTACTGACGATTTTTTCTCATCTCGACCTTCCAGACCTATAAAGACGGGAAATCACGCTTTACAGCCTGAACAGCAGAGGGAATGAGTACTTTGCCGAACCCTCCTCTTCCGATGACGTAGATTTGAACGAAATTTGATTTAGCAACGACTTTGGTGAAAGTGATGTGAAAATCTCATTGGGCAGACGCAATTTATACCAGAAGAAGCTTCAGTTGCTTCCTTTTTCATTGAACAGTTTCCCATTTTAAGGATCGATTAGCGCTGTTGATATAGATTCAGGATCTGTTTACGATTTAGACACTAGTGGGATTATCATAGTTTACTGCCGTGCTCTTCCTCTTGAGGAATTAATTTTAATAAGACTTGGATTGGTTCTTAACACAGCTGTGATCAAATAAAAGCATTTTAATTGTGTTTGCGTTTTGCATTGTTCATAAGTTTTGATGATTTTAAGAAGAAGCATTTTTGGTTCCATAAAATCAATTAGTTAATAGACCTTGATGGCAGCTTCACTTACCAAAGAATTAGTTTATGAAAATTCTTTTTATTGTCATCAGTATCTGTTCAATTCAGTATAGAAGAAAGGCACATTCTCTCAATACATGAAAGAAGAAGCTTACTGCTAGCCTCATCGATGCATAAACTATATCTTATTTGATGAGGAATAAAGTGTGCAACCTCTTTAGCCAATAAAAAAAAAAACATTAAAAATCTAACATGCATTGAATATAACACTGTGTAACTAGCAAGCCTGAACTTAAGCCACGCTTCATCTTTAGAAATGCTGAGTATTATATTCTCTTTTCAATGTTTCTCTCTCTCTGTGAGAGATAAACCGGGCCAGACTTCTCTTAAGTAAAAGCATTCATTAAATTTGTTTTATTTCCGCATTCGAATTAAATTTCTCAAAAATTTTTCCGAAATTACCAATTATATGCCTTCTTCATCTCTCCTCCAAAATAGCCCTGCATTTTCACGTTTAGCATTCAAGTAAATTTTTCTAAATAATTAAACGCAAAACACTCAAAACGCAAACACACACACTCACATATAAAACGCGGTGTTTAATACTCCAACTCAAATCTCATTGATTACAGAAATTCTTCATCGCTCCCTCATTCTCACACAACGCATCATGAGGAAAAAACAAGGAAAACAAACACAAAACACTTAGATCTCTATATATATATTAGAAGCCTATCGTCCTGCGGATATTGTAATTTTCATACTCCACCCACGATTTATCAGGATCCTCGATGTTCATTTGATCTCCACCTTTGCTATATTCTCGTTTAATTGTCGACTTAGACACTCGGACGTCTGTATCGTAACTGATATTCAAATACTGATTCCCATATTCCAATGAATTTTGAAAATCCTTTGATTTCCTTTTCGTTTTTATTTGCGTTGGCAGCTCAGCAATCATCTCTTTTTTGCAACTGCCCAACTGATAACTCGTATTCCCATAGCTAAATGATTCATTCTGGAGCTTATAAGGCGTTTCTTGCAAATACAACGAGTTATCCACCGTGCTTTCATACTCAATGCTCATTTGATGGTTTCCTGAGAAATTATACCCGTCGTTCTCAATCGACATTTTCTTATCGCCAGAGTCAGACTTGCTTACACTGGATAAATCAATGCTCTCAGGATCGTAAGGTTCGTGCTGCCTTTTGCTTCTCTTTTCGATCGGATCCGGGAATGCGGCCTGGTATGTCCGAATTAACTCATTGAAACAGCTCGTGATCTTTTCCCAGGTAGAGGTTGTGAGCTCAGTCAGCTGGTTGTTCCAATACGACTGGATCCCCAAAGACCTCCTCGCAGCGGCAATGCATGCGCAAGCGACTGTATGAGAGTCAAAGCGATTGAATGAGTAATCTTGAAGTGCGAGATCGGCGAAAAATTCTGCGTATTTCCTAACGGAACGAAGAGCTTTCTTGTCAATGGCTCTAGTCGATGAGCTATCTGAACTGAAAATAACGCCTCTCACGAGGAAAAACTCAATAAATTGCAGCGGAGTGATCGTCCGAATTTTCCATTCGAGAGCGTCAAGGACCATCATTTCCGTTCTTTCAAGCAAATCCATCGAGTAAGCTCCTCTGGCAAACTCGTGGATCTCTCGGATCTTTGCTGCAGTGAATTCAGCTTCATTGAATTTTCCTTCAAAAGCAAAAATAAGTAAATAACGAGAGATTGTTTAATGGTAATTACCTGCAATGTAAATACATATTAGCGCATATAATTGAAGTTTCTCTTTCACTAAATCGAGTTTGGTTAACACACACTCGAGATATGACACAGCGATATGGATCGTATCGCTGCTGTATTTTAAATCTTCGCCAATCTCGCAAATCCATTCGACCAGAATCTTCCGACACTATTAGACAATAACATCATTGAAAATTCAATTGATTCGCTTATGGAATTACCTCTACAAAGCCGCCTTTGAAACTATACGGTCGATTCTTGTTCTGGGAATCAAGCATGAGTCGTAATACTCTATCAGGATTCGAGCCGAGCTTCCGTTTGTACTGCGATTCTCTGAACGTTTGTACATTACCCTAACATGGTTATTCAGCTTCCAAGACCAAAGGTTAAGTTACCTTTGGGATGAAGATGCCACAGTCCTTACAGTACTGACAACGGTAGCTCGCGATATTCTTATGAAAACACTCATCTGAAGGGCTGGAGGCCATTTTCCCGTTACTATTCAGCTTCTGCGGCATCATAAACGTTTGTTCTTTGGTTTTGTTTTGGTGAGAAGGATAGGTCGCCGTGCCCGGTTTCTCCACTGGTTGATTATTCGTTATGTTGAGATATGTCGTGACGGGAAGCTCCGAAGGTGGAGCGAGCTGTAAATTTTTATTTCCTTCATCTTTCTTGTGATTATGGCGGTCTAGTTTCGGGTACGTGGATTTCGACTCGCGGCTAACATTCTCTTTTCCATCATGCGATCCCATTTTAGTCAAAGGGATATTATTTGAAAATAATCTGGCCTCTCGGGTAACTTTCTCAACTTGGGCTCCTTCGTAATAGGTGTGAAACGTATTCATTGTGTTTAGTCTTTGAGATCCTAATGTTTGTGTGCTGTTTAAAATGATATATAGAAAAAACGTTCTGTGATTAAAAGATTTGAAAACAAGTTTAGTAACAATTTGAGGATTTGAAATGTTAGAGTTGATATCGAGTATTTTTGAATTTTAGGAGACTTAGTGTGAGTGAAGTGGGAAATCAAAGTGATTTCAGGGTAGAGGAAGGAGAGTTTCGGTTCTTATTAAGGTAGGTTGTTTTATTGTGCTCAAATTTAAGGAATTTCTCGTAAAAAGGAGCGAAGTTGTCCTCGTAAATTTGATAATTTCAAAATTAAAAATTCGCGCGAAAGCATTGAATGCTTTAAAATCATTGTAATTGAAGAAAAATAATCTCCATGAAAAAAAGCCATGAATATTAATTAATTCTTCTGAAATGGATAGTTTTAGGTGCCTTTGCTTTTTACTAAAGAAATTTTAAGTTAAAGGATGCTTATAATTCTGTAATAACCCTCTTTGATGGTGACTGTCATGGAATTACTTTTTAGTAACATAAATTCTCTCAAGCAATTAATTCCTGTAACAATCAATGTCTTTTCAATCGTCCCTTACCCAAGACCTATAGAGTCTTTCACTAGTAAAAATACTTTTGAAAATTTATTTCTCTCCATGATGCACTGGAAATACAGGAGAAAAATTTCAAACGAATTTCCAATAAAGAGTTTTGATGCCCGTGAACTTTAATATTTCCCTCATCATTGCTAAGGAACAAAGAGCATCTTCATATCAAGATACACGAAATTTATCTTCAAATCAACCACTAATATTTGTTACAACTGTGTACCTCTCAGAAGTGTTAAGCCGATGATTACCAAATCAGGAAATATTTATTTATATTGATTATCAACACCTTTTCCTTCAATAGCTTCCAAAGCCTTCGAAAGCAATAAGGTTTTTTTAACAAGCAGCTAATTTTATTTCAGTGTATCTGATTCTCCAGGAGCAATTTTCAACTATGATTAAACGACTTCCCGAATTCTTTCTGAAGTGTGCAAAGCCGAACGCAATCTCCTATTGGACATACCAGCCTCGCTACAACTTTGCCGAGAACAACGAAAACGAAAATAAACCGAAATTGCCTCCTATTAATTCACAAAAAGAACCTCTGAAGTTCAACGGAATTCGCATCATCGCGCTGCTTGTCGGAACTAGTTGGATATTGATACTTGGCATCTATATGAACGCTGAAAAATTTTTAATGGCCGCCAGAAATAACGAACCTTTGCCCGTTCGTGATAGCAGCACCTCTCAGGCCGCCTTGCCTGAAGAGTACCGCAGCGAATATGTACTTCCAAACCATTTTCCGCACTCATTATCTTAAATTTTCTTCAGATTGAAAAAGTGAAGCGAAAGATGCGCCTGAAAGCCAAAAAAGACAAGAGCCAAGAAATTACAATCGTTACTAAAGGCGATGATGGAGAGATTGATTAGAAATAAATTTTTAAGCTTTGAGAAACCTTCGCAGTGATGAATTTCCTTAGTTGAGTATCAGGATTAGATGATAGAGGCTGTATGATTAATTTTCATGTCTTCGTGAAGTGGGATATTGTTTATATGTGTGAAGTAATCGGGAACATCCTAATTTTTGTGTTAATCTATTACCGATATAATTCGACCCTAAAAAATAATTTAAATCCCCAACGCGCACCTCGATGAACTTCTTCAGCTCACTCACCGCCCAGGGATCGTTCGCAGGTCTTCAAGACTTTAGAAATAAACCCAAATCGACGAAACAAAAAAGAGCTAAACCGAAAAAGAGCAAGAAAAAGCGTAATTTTTGCCTCTCCCAATGAATCCAGGTGAATGAACTGGCTTTGATTTTTTTCTCAAGGCAATGGAAGCCTCAGTCCCCTCAGAGACGAGTTCGGCTTGAACCAGAATTCAAAGAAAATCGAAAAGAAAGCTACGAGTGAAATCATAAGCAGAGCCATCGCTTCCCGCAAAGTGAAAGATAGGTCTCAGGCGAGTAAGCCGGTGATAAAGGACAAAGGAAAAAGTAACCAATTGCGACTCAACGATCCTATTTTTGAAATTAACCAGGTTTTTTGAATCCGCTTAACTTTTATAAAACGAAAATTTGCCCTTACCATGTCGTAGTAAGTCCATTGATTTTTGGTCAGAGCTTCATGTGTTTTTTTGGATATTAGGGGAGTTGCAATAAAGGCGATGGGTGCTATTTCGCTCACTCTCAGAAGGAGCTGAGAGAGCCTCCGAGCCTCAAAAAGACTAAACTCTGCGCTCAGTTTATGAAAACAGGGCAATGTAATCTCGGCGAAAAATGCTCCTATGCGCATGGAGAAAAAGAGCTTCGCAACACGGATCAGTTTTATAAAACGTCGATGTGTCGTGCGTTTATGACCGGGAATTGCCCCAAGGGGGAGCTCTGCAGATTCGCACATGGGGCGGATGAGCTCCGAACGCCTTCGCTGACACTTCCGCCGAAATTAGACCTTGAAGTTGAGGAAAAGAAGAATAACTCCCAAGAAGATGAGGAAATGATTCAAGAAGCGTTAAGAGCCTCGCAGAATGCAGTGGGAATGAAATATACGATGGATGCTCCAAGTAATAGAGAAGGTAATTTAATATGCGCATTTATGAGAGTTATTCGAAAGATATGTTAGTTTTAGGAGGGGGAAGCATTGTCGGGAACCAAGCGCTGTCTGGGGGCAGCAAGAGCCGCTTGGCAAATGTGACTATTAGGTCAAACTATGAGACTGATGTGGAGAAGTCTCCTGCTCCGAAGTACATTGGAAACATTGGAATTGAATCAGGGGCTGAGGACTATTGGGCGATGAACTCGCAGATCGCGGGGTATTTGAGCAGCCATGATGAAAATAACCGTGGAATGAAAAAGAAGCTTGATTTCCAAAACGGCTTTTCGAATCCGACTAAGCATTCAGACCTCAACGCAAAGAGCCATCCTGAGCAGGAATTTCATATGTTGAATTCAGAAACCTTATTTTCCTTCTTACAATAGAAGGTTTCGCTATAATCTTAATCTATTTATGTGTATGAATATGTGTGCAAGCTGCAGGAAATGATCGGGTCTGTCGACGGCTCTATCGGTTGATTCACAATTATAGTAATTATCATTAATATGATGTGTTATTTTGAAAGGATTGAATCGATTTGAAATTCATAATGAAGAAAATTAATGTAAAATGCTTGAAACGTTTTGGCAAAAATAAATATGCTTTATAACAATGGAATTAAAATGATAAATAAAGATGCATTGTACTCGCATATTCAGTAATTACAGATTAAACTCAAGCTAAATCAGTGGATGAGTTCTTGTTAATTCAAAAAAAAAGGAGTCGGATTAAACAATTATACGATTTCTTCCACAGAAACAGGGATCAATATGCGACCTGTTCCTCTGTCCAAACTATCTATCCTCTGCCTCTTACATGATGTCGGCGAAGGCAGCGGAGACTGCCCAATATCGAAAGGCTGAGGTATCACAGCAGGATTATTTGCCGCGGAAAGCTGGTTAGGTGTTACTAAATTATTATTCATGGGTGCACTATTTATCTGCGAAAGATGGGTCAGATTTGTCAATGAAGTAGGAGTAACTACTGATTGGTGACTATGAGCATTAGGAATTCTTATATCTTCATAGGGAATCTCAACTAGGGAAGGATTAGAGGGCTTTGGATTGATGCCAATGATAGACATCTGTTTGTTCTTCTTTGCCTTTAATCTCCTTTTATTTTCATTATCTTTGCTCATGTAGCTGTTGCTCTGCTCTAACACACTCGGAACAAGATCACCGCTGATGTCCAGAGTAGCTCGCTTTCGCACTTCCTCGTATTTCTTCCCTCTGAGTTTCCAAACGACCGACTTTACCACTCCAAACACGTTTTTCCCAATGAACAAGAGAATGAAAAGCGTTGCTACTACAGTCGTTCCGTATGCGAAAATCAGATAGATCAGGTTCACACTGGGGTCGCTGGGCTGCTGGAGCAGGATCCCCCAGATAACTCCGAGGAAGTAGGATATAATCGCAACCTTCTCGCATTTTGCCACGTTGGGAGAGTAATAAGGATTTTTTCGGAAGAAGATTACCGCGTAGATCACTAGCACGAGCAATATTAATGTGGATTTCACCACTAAAGGCACATTCAAGACCTTCGTGATCATGACGAGGGCCATTTTAAGACACATTAGCACGATCCCCCAATAATACGTCTCTCTTCTGAAATCATTATAAATAGTTCCCAGTGTCATTCGGTACTGGCTTTGGTGTAACGATTTCCGCTTTAAGAATAATACGACCATGAGAAACACCGGGAATGAGATATGGAAACCGAAAGTTGCAGGATACACCACGGTGTTTAAGAAGTTAGTATAGTCCTCAGTCTCGCATTTCACGTTCAGGTAGGTAGTAACGTACGTGTCAGCTACGTTGGTGTCCAGAGGGCTACAGTTGAGGTACGAAACTAACCCATCAAGCATTGCGGGTTGGTCGCCTGTTAGAATGGTAATTGTCCCGACAATAATTGCATGTGTGAACGAGAAGCCTTTCTTGAGAAGGCTCAATATACCGAGGAAAAGAACAAATAGAGCCAGTTTTACAAACGGAGCAGCGATGAGGATATAGATCTCTGTTTGGAGGATCTGCTCCGCACTCCAGCCGAAGTCTAGAAGAAGGCATTCCATATAAAACGCGATTCCTGACAGCGGATTCGAGAGGAATTTGAGAAAACTGATATTTTCAAATATCTCAGGCGCTGCGATCCCAACGATCGATATAATCTGGAAAAACAACATAAGCTGGCGCAAGAAAGCCCCAGAGTCCTCTAAGTCGTCGTCAGCGCTGTACTCCGATGTGATGCTAGCTTTATTATTCTTCCAAGTTGTGTAAATGATCCATATCTGAAAGAGGAAATTTCCTATGAAAGCTCCAATAGAAACTGAATACCCCAGGGCTTGGCTCCCGCATAATTTGCATTTACCATCATAAGTATTGACGTATCCAAGGTCGTTGCGACAAAGTTGGCAGAGAGGTCCATAATAACCTTCCGAGCAGTTGCCATCAGAAAACCCGAGACAAGATTCAGTGTCCGTCCAGCAAGGAAGGACGGACCTTCGATCAATCAGACTCCTGTAATAACCAACTTCCGGGATGATTTTATCTCCACCAGGACATTTAGCACCGACGGGGCAGTCTGTACAAGAGGCATCAGTGATCTCTAAAGAAAATTTGTTTTCAGGGCACATCACACAAATTTTGAGATCAGGGTCAACAATTTCTCCAACCACGCAGTTTCTGATTTGCACAGTAAAACTGTTGTATAATGTCCCGCTGGAAAGCAAGTAAGAAACGACCGTCTGGAGAGTGGTCCCTGCACCAGCAATATAGCTCAAGCCGTGAGAGCTGACGTAGCATTGGTCTGGCGTGCAGTTGTAGGAGGCAACGGTGCTATTCTGGACCGGATAAACGACTGTGAAGAGTATCGCGTTGGCAAAATTGTAATCGTAGTAAGGTTGATCCAAATAGTCGAAAGGAGAAAATTTCATCTTGACTTTTTGCATGGAATACCCTGTGACCCCAGTTATTAAGAGCGTTCCATCAGGATTCAGCGCGGACGATGAAGAAGTGGCCGCTAAGTCAGTCTCATCCATTGTGAAGGTGAAATATTTCGCTCCAGTGCCAATGTCGACTTGTTTGCTCAAATCAACGCGACTGTTTATAAATATTGAACCGTTGGTGAGTCTCCCTGCCTGTTTATCCACAACAGAGACGTAGAAGCATGCACCACTTATATGCGCTGTGTTGGAATCAAACTTGCAGCCATCATATACGGTTGTATAATCCAATGGAGCGTAGAGCACTCCGCCCTGCACTCGAGCGTGATTAAGGGTGAAATTCGATGCACGTAGAGATATTTCGGAGAGAGTATTGTCCGATACAGAATAGAAAACCGCTCCGCTGTCCGCCTGGTTATTTTGGAAGTTGCATTCATCGATGGTGACGTTGATTGTAGATGTCTTCGACGAGGCTATTACGCCTCCATTGCCTTTGAGTTTGTTAAATTCGCTAAAATTTGAACCAATTATATTTAGTTGAAGGCTGCAGTTGCCAGATGCTCCATTCAGCTCGATGAAACTCGCTGAATTGTTTGAAATTGTCACATCGCTGCTGATTACTCCATTCAAAACAGCGCTCAAATCATTGCTGCCATCGCAGTCGAGGATTATCCAGCTCGGTCCTCCTAAATATAGGTTTTGAAATTGTTCTGTTATCGTCACGTTTCCACTCGTTTGGTAGAGATAGGACGAGTGTATTATCTGTGAAGCGTCTGTTGTTTGGATCGCATTGCCAGAGAATTCGAAGTTATCCACTTCGAATGTCGAGAAAAGCACCGAGCTTGAACCCGAGCCTTCATATAAAGTCAGGTTTTGGACTCGCACAGGCGAAGTTGTTGAGGAATTCGAATAGCTTATTCCCATAATAACGCTGCTTTGAGCAGTCGAAGCTGTATACACTTCAACCGATTGAAGAACTAGCGCCTGAATGGTGCAATATGAAAGGGCGATGATTGGTCCTATCGCGTTGTTATTGGTCAGATCCACGGAGATGAATGAGAGAACAAAGACCCCATTTCCGATAATTGAGATTATACCTCCACTGCCGCCACTCACTGAAGCCACAAACAAATTTTGGATGTCTATATCCGTGGCAGTTTGAGGGTTAGCGCCGCTGAAAAAACTGAGTGCTGCGCCGTACTCTGAAGAAAGAAATTCGATGGTCTCAATATGAAGATTGGCTAGCTTCGTTGCCTGGGAACTAATCATTATTAATCCTTTGGTCGTGTCTGAAATGGCATACTTAACGGTCAAAGCATCCACTGAAATATTTGTTCCCACTAAATTTATGAAATTATTTGAGTTGAACATGTTAACTTGCTGAAGCGTGTTCTGCGAGATATTCAACAGCGCGCTCGAGGCGGAAATTTCCAGAAAAGCCCCCATTGCTGAGCCTTTCGAACTGACGCTACCATTTTGGATTTGATTACTTAGGATAACGATCTGACTGTCTGGGCTTGCTGAAGCAATTGTAAGTAAGAAAAAACTCAAAGGTTGTGTCGAAAGGCCATTGTAGTCCAGCTGAAATGCTGAAAATGAGTTGCTTGAGATCGTAATAATCCCTTGTAACTCATCTGCTTTGATGATAACCATGGCTACTTCAGTACTAGCAGCAATTGAGGGGGCGCGGCTAAAGTTAGTAAAGGTGTTCGAAGTCATGGTCAGAGTGCTCAAATACGATGTTTCGACTTCTAAAAATCCGAAACCTTGGCTGTTTGTCAAGGTATTCGAGCTAAGAAAAGCGCCGCCTCCCTCAAGCAAGTTTCCTATTGCCACCGCAACGTAAGGGATGGAAATATTCGTAAAAGTGTTGTTTACGACTGATAACACGGTAATTTGGTCCACAATTACCATTGCTTTCGGGATGAAGGAAGTACTAACCGACAGGTGAGACCCACTGACGACATTGCTTGTAAACTCGACCTGTTGACTGATCGAAGAGGCATTTACAAGAATAAACCCGCCAGCGAGATAGCTGAACTTGACCAAAATTATCCTGGCGTAATTCACGTTTCTTAGTGTTACGATTGAGCTATAAGACTTTGCAGAATTCGCTGTCGTCGACAGCCCCTGCGTCTTCAAATCGGTCATGTACACGAAACTAGACGCCTGGTAATTCGACACCGAGATAAGACTCGACGCATACAGTGGCATAGTCGAAGAGAAAGTGACTCCTTCGATCTTAATAAAGAAAGCTAGCTCAACCGTCAATGCTGTCCCAAGGAAATTGGTATTAAATACTGAAGCCATTGTGATTCCTCCCGCTCCTTGAGACTGAGTCGTCGCAACGATAGCACTATTCGTACTAAACGTTAATTCGGCTAATTCGTCCGTTGTAGCTGGCTGGAAATTTCCGCCGGAGATAATCGTCGATTGATTCAGCTGATATTCGTTGAAAATAGCATTATTAACCAGCAGGTAAGGCGCGCTAGACTTAAAAACATTCGAAAGAGTGAACGTATTGCCTTGGGAAAGAATATCGCTGATAAACATTGGTCTGACCAAGGCGTAGATCGCGCTGGTGTTAGGAAAGAAATTTTTATGGTAGTCTTTCGCGGTTAAATGCTGCTCTTCTTGGTAGATGATGGAGGAGAGATAGAACTCATTATTTGTGATTTGAGCCTTTGTGAAGAGGATATTTCCAACAACGCCTTGGCTCTTGATAACCGCAGTCGTATTGAAATTATTGCCTGAGATTTGAAAGTTGGTGCCAGTGAAATGCGCTGACTCGCAGATTAACATCAGCCCAACCGGACCGAACTGGTACCCTTTCGGAGACTTTGAGAACGCTGAGTTGCTAATTACAACAGACACGAAGTCTATCTTGACGAATGGATATGATTCTATCGAATACGCCAAGTCTCCTACCAAACTTGTGAGTTCGTCCATTGTAAACGAGACTACAGCACACGAAAGCTGAGAGTTTAGCACCTTCACTAAACTCAAGGACACACCGGTCGTCGGTGGTGCGGAAGCATCGATTCCGTCCTTGTATCTGAAGATACCGATGCCAAAAATCGTTAATGCGTATGCGACGCTCGTGGTATCGACCACGATCGAAGGGAGCACAAAATTGTTGAGTTTCTGTGGTGTATGAGTGGTCAATGCGCTGGCGCTATTATAAATTGCAAAAACCTTTAAGAATACGCCTGTTAGATTAGAGTTTAGCAGCTGGACTGACGGATAGGTTGAGACGGGTGTAGTCGCGTACATTGATCCTCTCACTATTTGCACTATGCCACTGCCCAATGCCTCGTTCGTAGCAGTCGTCCCATCAACCCAAGTCAAATTGTTAATTACAGTCGAGCTTGCAGCGTTCAACGAGCCGAAATTATGAATTTGAATGAAAGTCCAAGCTGTGGTTCTCGTGGCAGTGCTTTCAAGGTAGCTAGAACTAATCTGCCAATTTCCGAGAGTAACAGTCCCGATATTCATCAAAATAAAGCTGCCATTCGCAGCTATTTTGCTGCAAGCCTTCGAATCCGGAGAAAATAGCGCTGAACTCTGATCAAAGTTGTTATTCAGATTCGTAATAACCATATTGCTAAAAGTGACGCTATTATACCTCGTTACCACGAGAATCGGGGCGAGAGCGCCAGTTGAATAATTCCCTCCATAGACGGTGAGTCCATTGAATGTCGCGGAGACTGCAGAAGCGAAATTATTGCAGTTGGAGTCATCGGCTGATCCGTGGAGGAATATTATTGGATATTTCGCTGTGGTATTTGTTTGATAGAAAAGTATTGAACTCGCCAAATTAAAATTTAGAACGGATCCAATAAACACTGGCGCTTCAAAAGTCTTATAAATCAGACAATTTTGAAATGAAACTGCGCCGGTAGCGGCCGAAATAAAAGGCTGAGAGGAAGATAGGCCTGAAGCTTGTTCCATGATGCAACAGTTTATAAAATTTAGAGGTAAAATGCTTGAAATTCGAGTTGTGCCGTCGGGGATGAGAGTGACCCCGGAGTATGTGTTGCTTACACTATTCGCGAAATTTAAATTTCCTGTGGCAGTAAATTTGATTATTGCGAGAGAATAACAATCCGAGAGGTTTAGAGGCGCAGTGGTGTTTGCGGATTTTATTGTAACAATGGTGGCGAGTGGAAGTTTTGTGTTTACTGCAGTGTTCATCAAAAAAGGAGCATTGTAATTCTCAATTAAGAATTCCACTTGGCCTCCTACCCAAGTGTTGGAGTTGATTGAGTCAATGAGGTTGCTTCCACTTCCTTGGACGATAATTTGTCCTTCGACGTAGAAAGGCAAAAAAGCGATGATTTGCAAAATGAAAATTGACAGAACGCTTTGCATTGTTCTGAGAATCATAGATTGATTATATAATAGAGAAATAAATTTTATTTTAGTATTTAGTTAGTTTCTAAAACAACTTTCGTATCTTTACAGGAGTGAGTTTGCAACAGTATTTTATAATTGAGGAGAGATAGGCCTGGGAATGCCAACCAAAGGCAAAAAGCAGAATTTTAAAAGAGATGTAGGTGGGGAAAAGGAAAATTTGAATGACAAAGAAAATCTTTGGAATCGATTCTCATTACATCGATAAGAGAGCCTTCAAATAGGAAGTTGCATGTAGTAACATTTGGCAAAATAAAGTATCTAACAACCTTTGTTGTATAAATTACATTCAATTGGTTCAGAGGCATCGATTTGATCGAACATTTTAAAAAGTTTAATCAGTAATAAAAAACTTTAAATGAATTTAATCCCTTGCGTTGGATTTTTGGAGTTTTTCAAAAATTCTTTCAAAGACCTGACACAATTAGAGATGTTGTTTAATAAGGGTTAGACAGAGACAACTCGGATATTTATATTTGAAATGAAATCTTATTTAGAGATTGGTTTTCCATCTATTCTACTCAATAAAAGAGTATCGCAACCAGGCCGAAAGGGCCAGGAACATAGCATTACTTCATACAATAGCACGGGAGAAGAAAAAGATGATGATGATCTCGTGATTTTATAATTGAAGTCTCTGCACGTGAAGAAATCTCAAATCTAAATACATTTTCTAGACATCCGAAAAAAGCTCGTGATTAGTGAGACAGGGTAAATTTCGACAGCGGAAACAACTTTAGGTTGCCACGTCAATGAGATTTCGATAACATCTCAATTAGCAGGAGCCCTCTTAAAGGAAATGTGGCATGCTAATTTTTGTTTTGTTAGCTATTTTAAGCTATGACTCCTTCAAAGAAAAAATTATTAATTGATAAAAAATTCAATAAGTTTCTACTCATGCTTCAATTAAACAGATTTAGGTTTCTTATTTGAAAGTTCGCAAGAGCATGATTTAATAGGGATGCGAATTAGCTGTCTAATGGTCACCGTTATAATTGATACCAAGATTTAATTCCTTTTACAAAGAAAAATGACAGCCTGCTAATTTTTGAAAATTGATTTGAGCAGAAAGAAGTCTATTGTTTGAACATCGGCCATTGTTTTTAAAATTATTTAGCGGCAAAAGGTCTAAGTATCTTGTTGAGTGAAACCAATAGATTTTCAATAAGAAACGCGTGGTAGATAAATTTGATCTTTGTGAAACTACCTCAACAATCCATTAGGCGAAGCTCCAGTAATTATGAATAGAATGATTTGTTATGGATGCTATGCAGCTTAAACATTTGATCTTACGATGAGGAAAATTGGGCAAGGCGTACGATTCGCCAAGATTTGCCATAGAGGGTTGAATTTCTCCATGTTTTTCAAACTGCAGGGAAATGAGGGACTTGCAGCGCTACAATTTCCAGTTAGATACAATCGTTCGTATGAAATTTGGTCATTTCATCTTAGGAGGCATGCCGTGTATTGTGATAGAAAAACAGATGAATTAATGTAGTTTTAATCATTTTTTTTCGAGTCAGTGAGTGCTAGCTCTATCTATTATTTGCTTGTTACAGCCCCGAAGGCATATCTTATCACCAGTCTTACAATTCATTTCTTTTGTATAAGCAACTGTATTTAAGGTCTTTCCACAAATTTTCACCATTCAACTGGGATTGAGATCTCTTCTTCAGATCTTTGGATAATTATTGATCATCAAACTAGTTAATAATAGGATCTCACGCCTTTCTTGATTTGACACCTAGCTCAACCTGAATGCTGTTGAAAAACTTTGACATTAAATCATAGAGTTTATTACATTTTTGAAAATAGTTCAAGAAAATGAAATACTCAAACCTCTTTTGAATTCTTTTAAAATTCACAGCTTGGAACGTGTCGCTTATTTGAAACTATCTACAGTTAGCCAATGGTTCATCCGTTTGTAAAACATTTCCGAAGAGAGCTTTGTTTATTAAAGTTTTCTAAAGGAATCTATAAATTTCTTATTGTCTCGCAATAAATTAAGAGATAATGATAATTCCAACCTTTACAATTTCCAAAACTTTTACTGTTCTGATCACAATACATTTACTCAACTACCTTTTTCAAACAACTCCCTTTACCTATTTCGATGAGCCAATAACCTAATTACATACACTATAGAAAGGCGAATACAATCTGATACATCATTTTCCTAAATAAAATTCAAATTATAAGTTGGAACTTATATTATCCTAATCTACCCCTACAGATAATTGAATTACTTCCCAAAAGCCAATTATACCCACTCGAAGTAGTTTTCATCTACTATTCAATTGCAAAACTTCTCACTATCAGCTCGAATATCCTCCTGATAAGTACTGAAGTATAGTAAAATTGGTAAAAACTTATTGAAACTCACTAAAATTATTTGAAACTTAACACTCCAAAAGAAATTGCTCAAGAATGACTGATCATACTAAACAAAAAAAGACCATTGCTAATCCATATCCACTGAATATCACAGGTGTTAAACGAGTTAAAGATGTCCATCAAGATACTCAATCTGTGAGAGACGATTCAAAGACTTGGATCAAAACAGAAGGGGATGATCCGTCCATGGAAAATACAAATGAACGAGATTCCAGTGAAAATCTTTCTCCAAAACAGGAGGTTGTTCCTAATATGACTCCTTCAAGAAACCAAATTCGGCCTACAAAGCCGAGCAATAAATGTGTGTTGAAGTGCCTTATTCTGGATCTATATCCGAGTCCAACACGATCGAACCACAACTACAAGCATGCAGAGAGAAAGCCACTAAATCTAAGCAATACGCGAAATATTCAACCATTATCATTAACTCCATCTACTGTTGGTAAACGGTTGGACAACCCAGTAATGGCTCAGAGTACTGCGTTCTCTATAAGCGATGAGTTGCTAAACGGTAAGCAATATGTTCTCGAAGGTGCTTTTTTCCTTGAGGATGAAGGAAACAAACCGCAAGCCAGGATTCAAATGGAAGAACAAGGACGGAAAGCTCGAGTACCCAAGGCAAATATTCGTCTGAATTTATTGAAGAAGACTCTAAAACCTCAGAACACCACTAACCAAAACAGCTTCAGTAATTCCCCACTTACTCCTTTTAGCCCCTCTTTCAAATCAAGCAAAAGCCCTCGGCAGCTGCTTCCTTCAAGACCTCAAAACCAAGATTTAACTAAAGAGCTTCGAAAAGCAGACAGTAACTCCAAAAGCTTGAAAATTATCGATGGATTTTCACTGGCTGATATCGAAACTGAGCGTTCGTATGACACCAAGGCGCACGTAAGCCTGCCTCACTTAAAACCAAAATTATTTTCTCCGAAAACAACAAAAACTCGAAAGATACTTAATCCTTCACCACTTCAAACCAATTTCATTGATCCGATTGTCACACAGAGGTTTACCACGCAACAACAGCATTTGCAAATTAACTCAGCAAAAAACAGCCAGTCGCCCAGCAGTCTCTGCTTCGATTCCAAAACACCTTCAAAATCTTTTATTACTGATCCACCAGCATTCCAAACCTCTCCATCAGTCTCTAAGCTCGGCAGTCCAAGCCATCACAAAACTCAAATTCCTCAGCAGTATTATTTGAATAGGAAATTTTTGTTGCCTCGTCCTAATTTACAAATCCGCGAAAATGCATAACAAAGCTAAATTAACTGAATCAACAATCTAATTTAATTATATCAACAACTGATAACACATTTGCTACCATTGCTCAAACAGAAAGGCCTATTAACAAAACGCAGATAGCTCGATGGTGACATTCGATTTGAAATGAAAGGAGCTCAATTTCGAAATAGCAGGCAGGTTCATTGCTTCATTCTGTTAAGGCATGACATGACACACATATTTTTGTTAAACACTCAATTCACACATTACTAACTAAAGCTCTTGCCCTCATCTTCATAAAATAAATTTTACTTTAGAAGTAACATATTAAAATTGCAGATCACGGCCGAATCCGGGCACCAGTTTGCAGACATTCTTGTAGGCATTGACGATTTCCTCTCCGTATTTACCATTGAGACAAGTACTGTCAACCAACATTGCAGTAACGAGGTACGGATCGCAGTTACCAGCAGGTCTTCTATCCTCATAGTAGCCCTTCTTCTCGATTTTAGTCGACGATGGAATTCTAATCGATGCTCCTCTATGCGCAAGACCGTAAGAAAACTCCTTCATTGAACTTGTTTCATGGCTGCCGGTAAGTCTTTGGTCATTGTCCTGTCCATAGACAGCAATATGCCTGTCATGGAACTTTTTCAATTGCTCCATATGTTTGAAGCAGACGTCCAGGCCGCCTTCAGCTCTGATAGAGGCGGTGGAGTAGTTGGTATGGCAACCGTTACCGTTCCAGTCACCCTTAATTGGCTTTGGAGCGTATGTGATATCGCAACCATAATCTTCAGCAACTCTAATCAACGAAAAAATTTAAATACAACAATTCGAATTTTTTTGGTTACCTGTCAAGAAGATATCTCGAAACCCACATATGGTCACCAGCCTCGATGCCCTCGCAAGGTCCGCATTGGAATTCCCATTGTCCTGGGAAGACCTCAGCGTTGTTTCCTGAAAGCTTCATGCCAGCGAAAAGAGCAGCTTTCATGTGATTCTCCATGATAGGTCTACCAAAGGCTCTTGAAGCGCCAGTGGAACAGTAGTATTCGCCTTGGACTTTAGCGAAACCGCCCTTAGGGAAACCGATTGGGTATTTGTGAAGAGTGCCTTCAGGAGAGAGAATGATGTATTCTTGTTCAATTCCGAACCATGGCTTCTCGTCTTTGGCTTCGTTCATGATTTTCTCGGCAAAAACTCTGAAGTTCGTCTCGTGAGGGGTTTCTCTGTCTTGTTTCCACGTGTCGCAAAGGACGATGTGAGAGTTAGGGAAGCTTTTCGCTCTGAATGGGTCAGGGCACCAGAATCGTGGCTTGATGATGACTTCGGAACTGTCGGTCGAAGCTTGTTTGGTAGAAGAACCGTCGTAGTTCCACATTGGGAGGTCCTTGAAGTCGGTAACAATTCTGGGAATGATCTATTGTGAGTGAGTTGAGCGGTCTATGCAAAAAGTGATTGTTACCATGGTTTTTCCTCGGACGTCGAGACCGGTACCGCCGATCCAAATGTATTGAAGGATTGTGAGTTCCTTGTCCACTGGGAAGTGGAAATCGTAGTCAAACATGTTTCTGAGCGAGTCCATTGATAGCTATAAGGTTTTTTTAATTTCTTAGAATAATTAACTTTCGATTACAAAATTCTGAAAAAAGTTTCTATTTATTCAGATTACGGAATCTTTTGATCCAGTTTCTCTTGAGTTTAAACGAACACTTTTGGAATCGTCACTAAATTAGTTTCTTTAACGTGCAACAAAAATGAACTATGATCGACAAGACTTGGTATCTGATAGAATGGGTGAGGTTAAGAACTCCCTGGTGATTTGAACCTTGAATGCATTAGATATCTCAACTAGTTTAAGCAATTCTATATTTACAGAAATCAGATCTGATCTGAAAAAATATTTGAAAAACAGACTTTATGGTCAAAAACATACTTCAGATGAAGGAAGGAGGTTGTTGGTTATGGTTTATGAGAATTGTGAAATTTTTTGTTCCTTGATGAAATAGTCAGGCTTTAAAAAAGCATTCATTATTAGTATGCTGTTTTTGAAATAGCTAAGCTTTATCGGCTACAACGGTTGCAACAGGAAAGAGTGTATGATCCATTTTTGAGGGATTCAAGTCTTCCTAACTAAGGATCTCACCTATAAGATCGTGCAAGGTATTCAGATGACGAACTAAGAATCACAATTTTAGATCAGTGAATACTTTTATTGAATTTAAAAGACTTTTTTGGCTTGAAATTGTAGAACTTCTTCACCTATTGGACAAGGTGGGAAGCCTGTTGATTCCAGGGTAGAACTACGATACATTAGTGCTATTTAGTTTCACCGTGGTAAGCTTTTTTCAGAGTGGCAAAGAGTAGCAAACTCTAAAACTTCAATTTCTGCTAAAGAATAGATATTGTAGTAGTTCCTAGCTAGTCTATTCCATCATTTCAAACACAATCATGAGGAAGGTCTGTGATTATTGTCGCTGTAGGCGATACGTTTAAGTTTGTTTCTCTTTCAAGGTTAGATATTGATTTTTATTCACTCAGTTTGCTACAATCTTAAATCGGTTCTGGAGAAGATCGATGCCACTTGCTGTGGACCCTGCTCAGATTTCTCGAAGGTATTGTGCTGGAATTTTCTAGACAAGAAAAAACAATCAGAAAGTTTCATTTTATATCTTATCCGTTTTGGCATTTTCTGAAAATTCTTGTAAAATCAAAGGTTTTTCTTGTGATTTTCAGATTGAAACTTTACTCAGTGATCTATGGCAATTTAAGAACAAGATGAATTATGGGTCTCTGGAAGTGAGAGAATAAAGACTTTCCATATCTGTGGACTGGATAATTATCATAGGACAATGTTCTCTACATTGATTACTTGAATCTGCTCCTTTTGTCCTCTCAGTAGCTGAAAAACTAAAAATGATATTAAGAAAAACCGCTTTTATCTCTTATTCCTTGCTCTGCTTAAATATCAGACTATGAATTGTTTTATGCGATTTTGAATCCGTAGCTAAGAAATCATCAACACAGATAATTAGAACAAAACGATATTCGTGTGCAAATGCCCGTTTTATGAAGCTAATTTACATTCACCTTCATTTTTTTGGTTGATTTTCATTCCGTTTCAAATGATCATATTGATAGGAGTTGGACAAGAACTATAAAAGGTGCTAAGAGTTCGTATAATTGATGGGATCTTGATATAGACTAAAAACTCTAATTTCATATTGCGTCTTCTTCTCTCAAGATTTGATTTGATAAAATAGTGTTGCTTTTGATCTTGATTTTTCTTCGCTTCGGAATTTAAGACTTCGAATTACAGATTCAAAAGATTATGAATTTAAAGGAACTCCTCCAAAGTCCCCTCTATTTCTTTAGCGATCAAGACATTCATGGATTACATTATGCTTCACCTAGCTGTCTGCTTTCACAATGAAACACTAAACTTGAAAATTTCTCTAATATCTCCACATGAATTCAATGCAAGTAAATCTTGAGAGTTAAAAAAAAAAATAGTTAATCAACGACCTCTATAGAATGCAACAGTTTTGTATCAGCTCCCTCTTATTTTCGATTGAGAAATGAACTCAGCTGCAAGACCTCTCAATATTTCGATTCGAACTTACCCTCTCTTGAATGAATTCATATATCTCATTGAAACGCTAAGTTTTTCATCCATAATTCGACTCTCTAGTCGCTCAAAACTTCAAAGAATATTTCAATTTCTATGATATTCACAGCAATCGCTCTTGAAGCCATACAATCCTCGCTTTGCATATCGCAACATCAAATAGTCACAACATTCTCAAGATAGTCATCATTCCACCTTTTTTTCAGCTAGAATCTCATGGTATGAACGCAACTCGCACTGAAACGCTCATAAGGGCCAGCAACGAGTCAGACTTCACCTCCGCCAATAGAACTCAAATTCCGCAAGTAGACAGCTCAACTAGACATTTGTCTTGGCAACCTCAGATATTTTTATTATTCAAGAGCCCGATTTCAGTTCTATCTGTCAATAAATTTTGATAGTGTAGAATTTTGCTGAGCTCGTTTAAATTCAAGAGGTTCCTATTACATTCTGATCCTCATTACGAATAAATAGATCCCGAGTCCCACTCTATAATTAATCAAATTAAACTTCTATCTAAAATCGTATCTCCATTAACACATGGGCAACGAACCATCAACCCAAAAGAAAGGGACTGTTCCTGTCTACAACAAAGTCATCGACAAAACCAAACTGTAAATGACTTCTCTCTTAAGCGCAGACTTTATCTGACTATTTCTATAGTGAGATCGTACTCAAGAAAATATTTTTCACCACACAGCTCCAAAGAGACCGCAAGAAGGGTCTTATCGCTCAGAAAGAAAAGGAGCTTCTGAATTTAATCGCGCAGCCTAAAGTCCAGAGAAATAAGGACTCAGAATCCGCAAAGGTACTCTAAATACATGAAAATTAAAGGTGAATTGCCCTTAAGGCCTCGGCAATCGTCAGCGATATAAAGACTGTGAAAGCCCAAGATGCCGTGATGAGATACTGCGACATCGTAAAGGATAGAGCTATGGTTATCGAGCAGTCCAAGGGGTAAATTCGATATATTTCTAAGGAAATTGGTTCCTAACCCTTTGCTTTACCAGCGATCCCTCAAAGATTAACGATCTTCTTCCATACATCGAGAGCATTGTTTGGGGATCAAAGAACCTTAATCTCGAATGCATCAAGGACTTGGAAACTTTCCTTCATGGGGCTTTCGGTCCAGAGGTCTATGGGCATCTATCCAAGGGTGCTAATGTTACTCCAGACGTAAGGATAATTGCAATAATTGGTGAAAATAACTGCTGCGAAGCTTAGGGAATGCTTTGACTCCGTCCTCCCAAGCGAGAAGGAAATCAAGAAATACCTTGTTGAATTTTGCAAGAAAAACTCAATTGAAATCGAGCTGATGAGTAACTTTGCCCTAACTCATGATCAAGGCTAAATTAACTTCAATAGATGAGATCGGTCACAATATTTCCGAGACTCTCTTGATGGATATCCCAGACAACAGCACCCAAGGAACTGGAGGTAACAACAACTGTTGCCAAGGCGGAGGGTATCCAAGTGGTGGATATCCAGGCGGGGGATACCCAAGCGGTGGATATCCTGGAGGCGGCGGTGGTACTACCATGCAAGTCGACCCAAATAAGGGCATTACCATCACCATTGGAACAAACAACGCTTACCCTAACCAGTTCCAACAGCAGTCATACCAACAGCAAAACTATCAACCTCAGCAATATCAACAACCCACATACCAGCAGCCCACATACCAACAGCAGCAACCATACCAACCAACCTATCAGCAGCAACAACCTTACGGACAGCCTACCTATCAACAGCCGACTACGCAACAACAACCAACCTTTACCCAGCAGAATACGCAACAACAACCAACCTTTACTCAGCCGACTTATCAACAACCAACGATCCAGCAGCAGCAACCATACCAAGACCCGAAATACCAGCCTCAGCCATATCAGCCGCAATTCACGGGAACTACTGGCGGAAATCAAACTCCTACTACTACCACGCCTACTACAAAGACAACTGATGTGAAGCCTCAGCCAATGGACTTCGGCACGGGCGGAGATAGCTCGTACCCAACGTTCAAGAAAATGCAAATTGATCCTTATCCTGGAGGTCCTAAGAATGATTTAGACGATTTCCAAGCGAGATTAAAGAATATTAAGGATGGATTGTAAGGAAGATTATATATATTTTTTGTGTGATATCAGTGTGTTTTTCAAATGATCTCCTGAATACAGAGCCGTAATCATAAATCTTTGAAATTGAAGCTACGCCTATTCATTTAAAATTTAAAGCCCAAGCCCTCAGAAAATTCGAAAGCTTCCCCTCCCATCTATCATTAAGCCCATAAACAAGCAGTTATTTATTAATAAGATATCAGATAGTTTCGAACTGCCATATTAAATAAAAAGAAAAAACACATTGACAGTATTACGCACGAAAAACTCCTTTTATAGTACTAAACTTTAAAGAGCTGGCGCAGTTTTCCTATACCTATAAGAGAGAACGCTGAATACGTTCTTATCAGCAGTACATAATCCACGCTGAGGCCGAGGATCGTATGCGGATACATCCTAAACTCCTCCTGTAAGTCATGAATGACCGATTTCAGCGTCCGAGTCACCAGTTTCATATGTTTTTCATAGTTCTCTAAGCAATACATCTCTCCATAGGCCTGTTTAAAAATCTGTAGAACACGCCTATACTCATCAAACGTGCCCTCTTCATACGATTTCATATCTGAAGATTCCTCGCTTGAGAGGAACTTGATGTAGTCCGACTCCATATTCCTTATCACTTCGAACGTATGCAGCTGCTTTCCCAGCATGTACGCATGGGAATCATGAAATTTGTTTATTTCGACGATCAGAACGATACTTACCATCAGGATGAGGATCAACACAAAGGTAAAAGTGCTCGAAATCGCCTCGAATACCTGCTGGCTCGCTTTATCCTTAAACACCTGCAGCGTCTCGCCAGTAGCGAACTCATACACTAGCTGAAGGAAGGCTAGCACTAAGTATACGATCATGTACGACAATACAACGTTGACGATGATATAGAACTCTCTGAAGATTGAATTGCACAGCTTCCTCATGAAATACCAGCTCATGATGTTTTCTGGGATAACGAAATGCGGGTTAGGAAACTTGTTTTTGAGTTTTTCATGGTCTTGATAGAGGAAGGACTGCAGCTGAGAGAGCACGCGCCATTTCTGAATATAAACGATGATTCCGTAGAAAAGCACGTCGTAGACAATGGAGCAGCGATAAATCAAATAAAAATAGAAAATGCTCTGGAATAGATAGATGAACTCATCAACGACGGTGAGGTAAATGGGCGCTGTGGTCATGAGGAGGTCAGTTGCGAAAGGACCCAAAAACCTGATCAATACGATAAGCCTTGATAAAATCCTCGCGATTCTGGTGTTGAACGCGAAGCGCTCGACCGTGTACTCGCACATCCTAAGCACGTTTTCCGTGTAAGAGAGACCATCGAACTGGGAGACATTCCTTGAGAGGTCCGAAGGAAAAAACGGCTGAGTAGGTCCTTGATGCCGTGGAGTCATGTAAACTGACATTCTCCAGTTTCGAAACGTGATAGAGCTGTCGAGGGAATAGAAATAGAAGGAGCTCACGTCGATGTCTTTGAAGTCTCTTTGGAGATTTCCCAAGTCGAAAAACTTTGATTTTGATCTTTGAGCCTCTCGGAAGTAGCGCTTCGCGATATTCAATTCATCTTGATCATAGTTCGTGTTGACTCTTTTCGCGAGCATGTCTTTGACCTCCGACGGCTTTTTCACCGAAAAAAACGCACTGTAGACGATAATGAGGGAGACTTCTGTGTAAATCAACACGAAAAGCTGCACTTGGTTGAAGGTATAGACAAAAGAGACGACCACAGCGAAGACTCGAAGGATATATGTGAATTTTTGTTTGTAATTGCCATTATTGTCGAGAATTTCGATATTTCGTGCGATGGTGGTCCCATGTTTGAACATTTTGTAAATATATAAGCTGAAAGGTCCAAGCAGCACGGATATTGTGAGAAAGGCGACGCAAATCAGGAAAAATCGAGTATTAAACTGTGGTTTTTCACATAAGACTATGGTATCATAGCCTCCACCCAAGTAAGCTGTATACCCACGGCCTGAAATCCGTTTCATTTCAAAAGAATTTGGGTCGTGGTCGTTTGAAGCGTCCTCTGAGTTGTTCTCGCGTTGGGGCTCTGTGGAAGGTTTCATAGCGGACTTTGGAAATTATTTATTTATGCAATGAAAAATTAACAAAACAACCTTATCAATCGAATTTGCTATTACCCTATAATATATCGATACCCTCGTTCATAGTCTCTTACGTTACTAACGCAGGTTATTGACAGAGGCCCTCAGCTTTCATCAATCCAGTAAGATAGGAGGACGTCTCTTATTTCGATCTTGCTATGAGTAAGATCGGGTATGCATACACTAAGTTGCAAGGAAGGAATACTGCAAGTTTCTCAAAATGGCAATATATCATTGAAGCTATGAAGAATAGCATCATCTATACGATTCAGGCGATGCGAATTAGAAAACAACTGAGACACTTTAATCCCCGATCTACTAAATTTATTTTTCGGAGAATCCACCTTTCTCTCTTAAATAAATAATTTTTGGCTAGCAAGTTTTTATTCGCAAGTCAGATTTAATGTCAATGAAAAAGACAAAACCCAACTTCTACATCCCTCTTAATGTAAAAACTCCTGACCCTAAGCGGAGATCTGAGCGTGAGATGCTTTCAGCTCGCAGCGCCTCTTCACTTGCCAACCTTCTCACTCGATCTGACAGAAGCGACAGTCTTCCCGACGTGAACATCTTGTTCAGCGATGAGAAATGGAGAACTACGGACTATACCCCAAGGAACGATGACCGTGACTCGCTCAAAACTCCAAAGGCAACAAGTGCTTTTAAACCACTAGCAACGGCCTATAGTGCTTATGGTTTTTGTAACGTATCTCCATGCGCTGACTCTTGTAACTAGGCATGAAAATCAGACCTACCAACACTGATAGTACCACGAAAAGCTCAGCTACGTTTAAATTACACCTGACAAAAGAACGAAAGACGGAGGAGATTGGTCATACGGTGAGAGGTTCAGCTCAAGCGCAACATGTTAATGGCTTTTGTAGATGAAAGTGCTGGATTATATCTCTATGATGAGAGACAAGGCAGCTAGCTACCAGAAATCAGAATCGTCATTACCGATCGCTACTGATGTTAGACACGCGATAAAAGCGCTTGAACTGCTGTCTGAGTAAGATTTCTATATTTACCAACGAGAGTCTTACCTGATGGAATAGAGAGAACAGTCATTATTTAGACATTATGAAGAATATCGTGATCATCTTAAAACGGAGCATTTTTTTCAATAAAGCATTAGTGAATAAATACCAGAGTGTTTGGGAAACTCTCGAGGTTGAAGAATTAAGTAATTGTTACCTGCTGGTTCCAGGCCTCATCCTATGGTTTTATCGAAATAGAAGAAGTTGTTCAGAACGCAGGACACTCGAAAGTGCCGTATTACACTGTATGCAAACTGCTTCTGAAGGAACTCACGAGCCGTGATACTGAGTACAAAAAAGTTAATTTAGAAAAAGACTCAGTGATTGAAGGTAAGCTATCAGCTCTTGCGGGAACGAAATTGAGAGTGTTATAGATTTGAATAAAGAGATTGAGGAACTGAAATCGGCGCTTCAATCACGTGAAGACGGGAGGATTAAAATCGAAATCGCGAAGCTCAAAAAAGAGTTTCAGGTTGAAAAGGACGAGCTTGTTAAGCAGGTAAGAGACAACGTGCCTCAGTCTCGCTAATATTATCATTATCTTGAAGATTGAGGAGCTTTCAGTCAACTTAGATGAACTAAACGAGCGGTATGAGCGCGTGATCGACGAAAGGGACTCATTGAAGCTGAAATACCAAGCGGACGAAAATCAACTGAAGAAATTGAACATGAAATTAAGCGAACTCAAGGAAGAAATCGCTCTTCGAGAGAAGCTTACTAAAGCGTCAAATGCGAAAGTGAATTCCTTGCAGACGCATGTAAAGACGTTTAAAGACATCCTCGACCGCATTCTGCTACAACTTTCGGCAATTAAACAAATGACAATGAGTTTAAAGCAAGAAAGAGACGAATTGGAGCAGGAGCGAGACTCGTTGAAAGTCCGCGGGGCAGTCGCGTTTGATGAATTGACGCCAAGGCCGAATTACGATAAGTTACAAAAAGTACGAAAAATTGATTTCAAGATCCGCCCAAAAGGTGAGCCAACGCCGTTGTTTGTTAATTCTAACCTTTGCTAGGCTCAAAAGAAGGAAAGAACCGGCCTCACCTCTCCACCCAGCAGATTTTTGAAGGAATGGTGATTCGCTATTTCGACTTAATGAAGCAAAGAAACGAACTTGAAGCAGAACTGAAAATCGCAAAGGAGCATGAAACAAGCTCAGGAAGCATTTCGAAGCGGCCTTCATCCCTCAAGCTGCTGAAACCCAATATCCAGATGTCAAGACGGGACTCGCCGAATATCAGTCCTCGGCCTACTATTTCGAAAAAGGAGTTTGGAGGACTGCTGAAAATGGCAGTAATGGCTGCCGGTGAGGACACAGGGAATGGAACATCCCCTCAGAAAAAGAAATCAATATTTGGAAAATTCACGTTTGGAAAAGATGAAATATTGGCTTCGGAGCCCAAAACGCCTGATGGGCTCTCTCCCGGAGAAGGGAGCTTTGATTTCAGAGAGGTTATCCCGCAGCGAGACAGTGAACCTGATTTAGTTCGGTTTGGGAGGGCGGGGTCTAATATATCTAATGCTTCTGGAGTGTCGATAACTGAGTTTGGGGCGGAAGAGCAAAAGCGGAAAGAGCCAGAGCAAGAGCAAAGTGATCATAGCAGTAAGCATAATCTCGAAGAGCAGAAGCAGCCGACAGAAGGGCAGAGTCAGACATATAGTATACCAAAGATTATTGAATTGCATGAATCTCAACAGATGATTGATCTTAATCTGCCTGATGCTATTGGGATCAAAGAGAAAAGTGACGTGTTAAGCGAGAATATAATGAAAGCATCAGAGGATCTTATAAAAGAAATCTCTGAAACGAAAAATGTGATAAATCAGATTACGAGTCGCAATGAAATATTATTTTGATATGTAATTTGTGTGTTCAACAAGAATATTTTTATTCTAAGTTATTATCGTTATTCAACGAGGGTTATTAGTGAGGAATTTATGAGTCCAATGAATTCGTGATTGAGTTATTGAGTAGAAATGTTAAAACTAAGAGTGAAAGGCCCAACCGATGTGATCTGTGAGGTAACTCGATGACTGAGTTCAACAAGGGTAGTTCAATGAAGAATCTTTGGAAAATTACTATGAATAACTTTGCTCGATAGTCTAATGTTGTTAATAATAATTAAAATTTATTTTCTTTTTCGGCGAATAAAATAAAAGAAAAAGATGGAATCTTCACTCAAATTCGGCTCTGAAAAGACTGAAAAGGGTAAACCTCGCGTATAAATTGACTCTTTAGTCTTAGAAAATGAAAATCTGTCATTACTCAATATTGTTCATAGGTTTTTTGATTGTGTGGTGTTGAATTTTTCTGTTTGATCAATTATCTCGTTATGAATTCCCTTGTGAATTTATAGAAATCGAACCGTCGCATCAACTTGCTTGGTGTTCAATGTACAGCAACATTATTAGCGTTATCGATCTCGAGACAAAGGAAGTTTATACCAGCTTCGATGGAGCTCAGCTCACCACGAAAGATGGTATTTTTTGATTTATTTTTGTCCAGCGATTTGTAATCGTTGATATAGAATTTAACAATAGTTGGCCTCAAGTGAAAGGAATTCCAAAAACGAATCTTTTGGTCTCTCTCAATCACTGCTGGAGCACTTCTGCCAAGATGGAAATCTTTGACATCTCTCAGGAGGAACAAGCAAAGAAAGTTTACTCATTTGAAGAAGTCATTGGAGGTACTTATATAAATATATATAATTGTTATACATCAACTTGTTTCTTTGATAATAGCCTCATCTATACATAGTTTATCATTATCTTTTCTTATCAATATTCATTTCAAGAGACGGGATATGGAGTTGTAGCATACAACCCACGTAGAGGAATTCTCGGGGCGTTATGTGTCAGTGGAAAAATCGTCTATCACTTGTTCAAAGTGGAGTTGACTCCCTCGAAGGTTGATGGTGATGTCGTCAAACTTTGCCGAAAGTCGCGTTGGCCATCCTTTTATGCGCCTTTTGGTAAACATTCGCTTCCATTTTGTACTCAGAAATATTTCTCTCTCCAAATGAAAACAGTCCATCTAATATGATTTTTCATTAGAAAACTATACTGCTGCTCTTGATTTTGATCCCACTGGAGCGGCCGCCGCTACAGTTGAATGTTACGGAGTATGTTCAATTTCTAAAATAAACACTGGGATAAGCAATCTAGATGATTTCCAGGTCTTGAAAATGAATCGTGAAAGAGGTAACTTGATAAATAGTTTATCAACTGTCTTTTTTCAATGGAGTGGACTTTTTTCCATTAGTCTCCTAACTCATAAAATTATTTCAATTCACTGTCGCTTACCACTTCTTTAGACAACAATATTTGCAGATGGAGCACGAACGCCGGAGACCCTTTCTTATTTCTCAAATACGATTGGAATAAACTCAACATTCTCGATGTTGAGAAAAAAACTCTGACTTTGGAAAGGCCAATTAAACTTGAACTCGGAATAGGAGGTAACAAAATAACTCTTTAGAAGCATGCAAAAACGAAATATCTCGGTCTCATTGATTCGTCAATTATATTTATATTTTGAATGATATATTATTTACTTCGAATAATGATGAAATATCATTAACCTGGCTACATCGATAATATTTTCATAATATTGTGATAGGTTCTACACCCTCTATTGATGTTTGCGAGAGTGACGGAAACTTGATGGCATCAGGAGGCTCTGATGCTGATGTCAAGATTTATGACCGACGTGAATCGAAGGTTGTCAGAGTTTTTGGCAAAGTTCACACAGGCAAAAAATTATTCCTTTGAGTTAATGCTAACTGCAGCATTTTTTTAATCAATTTAGAATGGATAAGCTGTGTAAAATGGAGCCCAAATGGAGACATGCTCGCGACTACCTCGGCGGATAAAACAGCAAAACTTCTTGACTTTAAGACTGGGAAGGTCGTTCATTCGAGACTTACCGCCTACGATGGTAAGGCCTCTTAATAATGATTTCAATGATATATTCTTCTTCAATCGACAGGATATGCCACATCAGTGGGCTTCCTATAGCAGACATAGTCTATTTCAATTTTAATGTCAAGGCATTCAAGAGTATGAATTCGACAAGATTGTGTGAATAATTAGTATGAATTCTTCCTTATTCTGGTTGCATAAATACGTATCTCGCCAGCGACTAGCCTTATATCTAATTTTTTCACATGCTATTTTGTAATCTAACCTCCAAAGAGCAGAAATTAACTTGATACATACTTAAACTGGCAAATCCTTTTCACTCTCTATTGAATTGATGTAGATATTAGTTGATTCAAATCCTTTTCACCACTGCTCACAATGTAAACATATATAACCGCAACTAATTCAATACGCATTCAACACCAAAGTATTCAAATACCAAAGCCAGATTTGAAATTAGCTGCATGGTAATTTGAATCAAAAGTTTCATCTCCACCGCTATTTAGTCGACTTCCCACTCTTCATGTAGGGAATCGCATGGGAGTAGATATCAGTCGGGGTTTCTTCATAATAATATACATCATATTCTTGCATTTCGCTACATCCCGTTATGTTCGCCACTTGGGAATTGAACTCTTCCTGGAAGTCCACATAACCACATGCAGTCGTCTGATTGCCAAAAGTGGTTTCTATTTGCTCCAGCATCTGTACAGACCCTTCAATGATCTGCACTTTTTCTGTTGTGTTAGTACTGTATTTATAACCTTGGAAAGCGAAGATCGCCACAGTCTCCAAGTCCAAAATCAGCGACCTCTCCTTCAAGTTACCCTCTTCAAACAGTGCGTCCGATTCCGTTGAATACTCCTCGGAAAGAACTCCCATTTCCTCTCTGTAATCAACATCATCATCAGCATCAACTCCACCGGCGAGGTCTTTAATCACTGATTCCAAAAAACCGACCATTTTTGTTTCAAAGTCAATAACCGTCTGACTCATCGTGCAATCTTCTTCGGAGTCTGTTGGATACATGAGATACGCCATGACAAATTCTAATTTCACGCAAGGAGGAATAGTTTGGTCGACTATCATGGCAGACTGCTCCGCCGCCATGGCACTTTTGCTTATTTTGCCCACTTTTAAAGCCAGCACGCCATGAGCGAGTGCTAATATGGTGAAAAGTAGAGAAAGTAGCTTCCGATTCATACTAAATCTTGGAATTAAAGTTTAAGTGTCCAAGCGACTATCTCAGTTTTTGTTAGGCGTTTCTAAATTGATTTACATAACTGTATTGCGCAGAACGCATATCTCAATAGTTTACGTTAACTGAAAGGAGTTTGTAAATACCGCCGAAGCATCAGGCGAATCAATCCACTTCAGAGGGAGTCTAATGTAGCTAATTGTATGCTCTGATTGATATAATAGAAGGGATTTTCATGAAGAGACAATTAAGGCGATTCGTTTTTTGGTATTTTAGAGAGGTCATGAAATGAAATTCCCATGAAATTAAGCATGGAGCAAATTCCTTCATTTGCGACGAAATCCAAAAATTTACGAGGAAAAAAATAGAAAATAAAGCAGTTTCACGATATTCAGAGCTAAGTAAATTACGTTTTCAGTAATATGACATGATAGTGAGGCATCCTACCAATTAACAAATCTAATAGGCTTACCAATCGAACTTTTCAGGTCGTTAGTTACGGACAAAAAATCCAACAATAATTGGATAACCATTGCTATTTATGCGAGAGTTTAAGTTATTGTTGACATAGTTAGAGATGCTGTTCAATTTTGAGGTCTGTAAGGTTGAGTGTTAAGCTTAAATCCCCTTTTTTATCATCGCCATGGTTATCATGAGACCCGAAACAGTTGGATTTGGTTTTTAATTCTTCAAAATCAATCGCCACGGAATCATCTGGTTTTTGCAATTCGTTGTTCGGCTCGACCTCCTTCAGCAGCTCATCGTCAAGTATCCGGTCGAATTTGTCATTCTTCGGCTGCTGGTTCCCTCCTGCTGGGTTTGTGCCGGCGCTTTGTATTTTTTCGTTTGTTTCTTTGGTTGAGTTTTTAGGAATTGCTTGTGCTTCTGTCTTTTTGATATTATCTTTATTTGATTTCAACTGACCATGCTGTGTCGATACTGCTTTAGAGTCTTTCCCATGTACAATGTTCAGGTTCGGTTCTGGTTTGTTCTTACTGCCCTGGACCTCTTTTTCAGCAATATTGGCTTTTTGAGTGGCTTGATCCTATGAACAATAGCAATTTGCCGTATGAGATGAGTGCTTTTAAGCAAAAAGTCTTTACCTTATTGTTGGAAGGGTTTGGTTCTGCCTTCTTCGGCTTTTTATGTGAAAAGGAACTGACGCAGCCCATGCTGTTTATGCTGATTGAGATAAATTAATTAATATTTTAAGTAGTCTAATGACCTTTGTCTTAGTGGTCTCAATGAACTGACTTAATTTGAAATCAATTCGCAGAACGATCTTATTCGAATTAAAACCCGCGTTTAAAAGTCCTTGCAGAACAGCTTGAAAAAACCATAATTCCTTACGATCTACATTAGAAGATAAAATAGAAGGAAATAGTGAATCCGCTTCATGTCATAGCATGAATTAATCCTTCTTATACCCACTAGAATGCACTTTTTTTTTCTTTCCTCGTGAGTTTTGAACATGAGGGTTCTTCTCCTCACTCATGAGACCGAAATTGTGGTAGTCCAACTGTTTCCGCCGAAAGTAAGCTCAATACAGTGAAATTATACAGATGGTCCTTATTCGTATGCTGGATTAGCCTGGATGAAACTGTAAGGATATTTAACTTTGAAAGGAAGGTCGATATTCCTCAATCTATCGAATACCATGAATACAAACACATACATGACTTTTTTTGCTTTATAAATTGGAAATCAACTCCTTTGTGCGAGAAAAGACAAATTGAGAGAGAAATACCCGACATTCATAACAACCGTAAAAAAAATGTGAAAGTCTAACATAATTAGCCCTCTCTACCTCTTGAAATTTCAACTTCATCATCAAGTTTTCGCCTCAAACGAAGGATCTGCTTTGATGTTCTTCTTAAAAACACTTTGAGCTGCTATTCTCAACTAATATCCAGAATCGGACTTCGGAGAGGCGAGAATTTCAAATCGAGAAGAGCTTTGATCCGATTGTGCTTCCAACACAGCAGCCTTTTCGTTGGCCTTGACCGTTTCAGCTTGATTTATTGGTGTTTCAGATTTCTTTATCGGCGTAATTTTTTCTTCCTTAGAATCTTGAAAGCTTATCACAGTTTTATTCATATCAAGCTCACTAGAGACGTTGGCAGGTTTTATCTGCTTTGCTTTCTCAGAAAGAAGTCTTTTTGACCCCTTCCCTTCAACCTTCGTGGCTATTTTCATCAGATTCCCCAAGATATTGGCCTTGGGGTTAGGCTTCTTGCTTCCTTTCTTGGCCTTCTCCAGCCTCTTCTTTGAACTCGAGGAATCGCCATTAGTTTTATTTTCTGATCCTCGCTTTGATTTCTTCCCTCCGTTCGATAGTCCCTTTCCTTCCGACACCTGGGCGCTCTTGTTTCCTTTTTTCTCGCTCTTGGAAGCGGTCTTAAACGCCATATCTTTTTCTGAGCTGTCCTTGTCCGCCACGTCCTTTTTAACCTTCTTCTGCGTCTTTTCTCCCGGAAGGGGTTCTTCTCTTTCCGAGTCTTTTTTTTGTAATTTTAAATCCTGGTCTTTGCTCCCATTGTCTAGCCCTTCCTGTGTTGCTGCTAGCAGATGCTTTTTGAATTTATTTTCGATTTCTTTCTGAATTAATGAGTTAAACTGGATTTTTTCTCGCAATAATGTCTTATCAATGTCTAATCTGATCCCTTTGAATGCTTCTTTTAAACCAGTCAATTGCTCTTTGAATTTCCTCAGCGTCATGCGAGTGCCATTGTCTGGATTTCGGCCCTTCTCATAAGAAAACTGATTATTTTGCTGAGAATCGCCCTCGATACTACCACTAAACGGTTCTTTTCTGTCAAGTGTACTGTGCTGCGAGGCTTGCAGTCGAGCAGCGCTTGCAATTAAATTAGGGTTTTTGATTAACACGTCTTTTATCAAGGATTCGATTCCTTTCCTCTCCAACAAACGAAGCACCGGGTCCTTCTGACTGCAACTGCCCGCGCTATTAGTTATTGCATTTGGAACTGGCTGAGTGCTGCTTTGAGTCGGATTCTCTTGTCGATATTTATCAAATCTGCTTTTTTCATTTAATCGGTCATTGATTCCGCTCTCATTAAAAATCTCTCTGTTTCTTAACAGCGAGGTTATCGAAAAGTTCAAGTCCATTATTCGTGCGCAAGCTGAGCTAAAATATTCTAAGGGTATAGAAAGTTTGGAACGAGTTTTGAATTCCAATCTAACTTTTTTACCTCTCTGAAACAATTAAATTAGATCTGGTTTGCGAGGCAATTTATTCCCAAGGAATTTCTATGAAAAATTGGCAATTTTATGAGAGGACTAATAATTAGAGGACTAGTACCACACAACAAAATAGTATCTCTATTGTTAACAATTTCGCTATTTGAACTATAAAAAACTGGACAATGCTTTTAAAACTTCTCAGATTTTCAATATTTATTTGAAATGGAGCTCTAAGAGACCTTTTTCTTGGCTCTTTCTTATTCGATTTAGCTTCGTTTTTAATGGAATGGTATTTTGACAATGAAGATGACGTTGTATAAGAGTGTTCTTATCCCTTCGTTCAATTAAAGAACCGCAATCCAATGATAAAATTAAACAGTCTATTCGGATTTATCTCGAAAGCCAGACCAGTTGCGCTTTCGATCTCCTATCCCTTTGCCTCCGAACAGAAGTCTGGCTTTCTTGCGCCTGCTTTAAAACTCAAACACAAGCAAAACCCTTTTGAAAAACTTTGTTTTAGTCTCCAATCTCAAAAAACTGATGAGAGTCAAATTATGCAATTTCTCATGCAAGAATATAAAAGCTCGCCGAAAAGCATCGCGCAAGGGAAATTAGTCGATCGAGTGGCCACCATCAGCTCATTTGTATCTAAATCTACCACGCTGGTGGATCTTATGCGGATGATTAGAGAGAACTGCCTCGATTCCGTCACAAAAGAAGCGCTTACTAGTCTAACAAATGACGTGTTACGAGTGGCTGCAGTGATGAAAGATAAAGCTTCATCTAACGCTTTGCTGATGGAATGGGTCGAGCTTATGAATCTCACGCTTCAGAAAAACGATCTCAAAATCGCAAACATGCTGATTGAAGAAAGCGGGCTCACAGAATCATTTTATAATATCAAATGGTACTCGCTCTTGGAAGTCCTTTTGAACAAAAGCAGTCTGAGTACGTTACTGCAGAATAATTTTTTGGCGTCTGAACACGTGAGTCTGGCTCTCAATGCTATTGATTATACCTTGCTTAAGAAGAATGATATACTAAGCTGCGTTTCCATAGCCAATAAGTTCTGTATCCCCATCGACGGGATCGCCGGCCTATTTTCACAATACAAGGACTATGAACTTCCAGCCGAGCTCCTTGAATACGCAGTTTATAATCACAAAAACGGTCAAGCTCCCACAAACCCTGAAATTAAGCCGTTTATGTCAGCTTTGGCGAAGGTTGCTAATTCGGAAGGTCCTAATGAAACAGACTTGAGCTCACTCTTGGTGGATAAGGTCTTGCCTCAAAGGTATTTGGCTCAGATAGTCGAGATTTTCTTGCCCAATTTGAAGAAAATCCCCGCGACTCAGCAGAAAACCCTCGTGAGAGTCCTCACTGGGGAGCTGAAGGCCTCTCAGCAGTCTTACCTTTCATCTAGTATTCGTTTCCAGCTAGCTGCGCTGGTATTTTTAAAAAATTGCCATTCAAGTGTCAAACCCGACAGGTTCCTCGATAATATGATGATAAAAGCTGTCATTTCCTCATTCACGACGTTGGAAAGCGCGCTTTATGTCCTCGCTGTGCTGATAGAGTCAGGCATATACCACCACACCATGTTGGAATTCCTCGCCGAGAACGACATGGGCAAGCATCTGAATTTCAATACCTCTCAGTTTTTCTCATATATTAGAATCTATCGCGTCATGTTCCTCAAAAGCCATGAAGAAAAAGCCACGGTCTTCAAAAACATTCGGAAGATAGAGGATTTGATCCATGCGAAAGCACCCCATATGACATTATATGAAAAATGCGTGTCGCTTAACCTCTTAAAAATGTTCAGTTTCCCTGCGAAAAGAGAGTTGATCGCAAAGCCCATTAGCAAGGAGCTGCCTCAGCTCGCAGACCCGCTGGTCTTGGCCGATATATTCCTCCTTTTCTGCCACAGTCATTACATCGACCTCGATTTCGAGTTATTTGAGCAACTGATCGAATCTAAAATCGACCAACTTTCCCTCAAGCACACGATCGATGTGATGATGGGGCTGATCTGGCATAATAAAGGCTCGTTGAGCATCTGGGAGGCGTTGCTGAAACGGGCTGCTGAACAAACTGAGCTGAAAATCTTTGATTTTGGGGATAAGATTAACTCGTGTAGACTTTATCAGATCTTCTTCTCATTGCAGAGTCTTAGGAAAGTTGATTGGAATAACCATTTAGCGAAGATTATCGAAGGGAAATTTAGCATTGAAAAGCTTGAAGCGATCTATTACGAACGCCCTAATCTTCCAGACTATACAGAGTCAAATCGAAGCGAATCTGACGTGGAACAGATTCTCAATAAGCTGGGATTCAAATTCGAAATGCAGCATCAGATTGGAATTTTTAAAGTGGATTTTCTGATAGAAGATCACGATATCATTGAGCTGCATGGACGACATCATTATTGCGAAAGAGGTGTTCTAAACGGACCCTCGATTTGGAGAGAGAAGTTGTTAGAGAGTATGGGGTACAAAGTTACGAATATCTCGGTGAGTGAGTGGAGTGCCAATAGAGATGAAAATAGGAAATTAGAAATCATTAAAACCTTAATACCAACAAAGCCTTCAGCCTTGTAAACTTTGATCGTTGAAGTTTTATTCTCTTTCATTGCAAGTGTCAGTGTAGTTGTTGTATTGGATGTGTATCAAATCTTGAAAAGAATTTTTCAATATCTGACGATCAGCGGAATTGTATGCAAAGAAAGCTTGGAAGACAAGTTGAAAATGTTTTAAATTTAAGGCTTCAAAAAGTTTTGAATGATCTATTGTCTCAGTGGAAATTGGAGAATTTAACCCATTTTTTATTAAGCCAATGATTTGTGGAGTTGTATGGAGTAGGTAGCCCTCAATAGCAACTCTTCCAGTATCTTGCTATGTACCTCTTTTTGAAATTGATTAAAACGAAATGCTGAAGTTTTGCAAAAACATAATTTCGTATATTAACTTGTTAAATGGTAATTATCAAAGTGCTCTTTTATTGGAAATAGTAAGTGAGAATTTGGTTCGACACTTGTATGATTGAGTTTGTATTAGATCTATCAGATTTTCAGTGAAAAAACCTTTACTTTTTTGTGCTATTATTTTTAGGAAAAGACCAATACAAAGAGAAGAAGAAAAAATTAAGCTGTTAGAAAGAATAGATGAACTGACGAGATTGTTGGCATTTCATCCCTTTACATTTATCGATTTTAAGATCCTTGATCAATTTGGAAATTTTTGAAAAAATAATTATTAGTTCAATAATCCAACTTGAGTTCTAATTTTTCGCAACTAAGACTTAATCAAAGTAATTGATAAATAGTTATTTTAGGTGAAAGGATGAGTATTTAAAGCTTTTGCTAGATGTTTGAGATGCTTTTGATTACAAATTGTGTGAATCAAAAAGTGATTTAGTACTAAATTTTCTAAATTTTGTAAGCCTTGCGTATCTCTGCCGGTTAGGGTCCACCTTTTGAATAGGTGATAAACTTTAAAACAGACCGACTCTCCCACTTTAGTGGTTCCAATATCTCTGCAATCAAATCCGAAAAGGATGTTGCAAGTTATCAAAGTAATTTAAATAGTAATTTCCAAATTGGTCTTGCATAGCGTTTTTATAAGACTAGTTTATTTTCTCATCAGATATCAAAGAACATAGATGGCACAAAATTAATTGAATATCATGAATCTAACAGCATGAGTAAATTTCGTTTGTTTAACAAAACTCTGAAAAGTTTGACTCCTTGATTGGTATTTCGGAATAATTTGAGCAAGAACCTTTATATAAGCATAAGGATCAATTTTATGGATAAGAATTGCTGCACTGCATACTAAATTGTCTAGATTGAGTAAGAAAAAGATTTCTTGCAGAAATGACTCCTAGATCGTTTAGAAAATGGTTATCCTTGGTTTCAGGTTTTGTTTTGTTTTTTTGTTTTTTTTTTTTCACTTGAAAAGCAAGCTTCAGGTAATTTCTGGTTGAAAAAACAAAAAAATAGCTTTAGTTGGGTTCCACTTCGACCATTGAATCTCCCATCTTGAATGAAGTAGAGAGATTTGATTGACAGCAGCAATGCCTGTTCCTGGTTCAATTTGCTGATCATTGATTATTTCAGAAGGGCAAACAGTATTTTTGCAAATCATTGCTATTATGCAAAGCAAGAGCTATCAAGGAAATATTTCAATATATTTGTGAAAAAGTGATTGAGCGAACAGATAAACTACCTGAATCATGATCTATTTTTTCGCCTCACAATTGCGCTTATTTATCTTTTGTTTTTCGCCTCTCCCACTCCCAAAAATATTTAAGATTTTGAGTCACTTCTGGTTGACAATGGCAAAAAGCATATTCGATCGCGATTGAACAACTTTCTGGGGGATGCTAATTGCATTCTAGTGCCAGCAAAGCGCTCTAGTGAGCATTAAACGTCTTCTATAAACGGTCCAATTTTATTCTGCCATCAGCTTGATCGATCTAGACTTTGTACATTGCGAGTCAAAATTTTTCGTGCGTTTATGGAAATCCATCACTCACTCAATTATTCTTCCAGATTTTTAACTGAAACCTATATCCTTACTTGAGCAAAGCAGAAAATTTCATTTTTCTCTTGGTTTTGGTCAGCAAATACTTCAAATCTATTTTTTCCCAGAATCTCACGTTTCTTAATTCTTATAATAATTATTAGGAAAGGACCCTACGCTTTCTCTTTGATATGGATATGCAGAATTTCGAGTGTAAATTATCATGTGACTTGGACTAGTTCACGATATTCCTTTCTCTTTACACTGCCAACAACAGAACGAATCGAAACCCATAAAATAAAAAAATCTGCGAGAGCTTTAATCTCATCACAGGTTTTTCGTAGTCCCTTTCCAATGTTTCAACAGTTTTTGATCAGTCAAAAACAATTCTTTGGTTTTAACACATCACACACATTCAGCCAAAACTTATTTGCTTATTATATTTTCAAATGAATTAATTTTATAATCATATTTTGGAAAAACTGAAATATTGAAATTATCAATGCAAAAAATTTACGATTGGTAATTGGAAGCAACAAACAGTTACTTTATTTGGTAAATCCACTTTTTTTCGTAATTTCCCACGCCCCAATAGGAAATTATCAAATAAAATGGTATGCAATTTGTGTATTGGTAATATTCGGAAATCTGCTGGAAAATAGATAACCTGAAAAAGTATGAAAATATATAATCAAAGTCTTGGTATTATCGTTGTAAAGGATAAATATTCTGCTAGAAGATTCAAAAGAGTAAACAGTCTCATATTGTGATGGTATTATGATGAAAGTAAAGAATATGATGAAACTTTGTAGCGGTAATGAATTGCTAGAATGTCTATCGATCTAAGTCAGTAAAGAAAAAAGCCAGTGTTTTCATTCGATAAAGTTATTACGTTTTAAACTCATCCTTCAATCGAAGCCAAGATAATCATCTAAAGTATTTAAACCTATGTTTTGAATAAGTCACTACTTGAAAGTGTAGTGTAGTTATGCTGCTAAATTTAAGATAGCATGACACAGTAGCTAATACTATTGAAAACCAAAGCAATATAAATTTGCTTTACGTGTTTTAATTCTACATAACCAAAGGGTAATTTAAACACTAATCTACTAATATTTTCTATCAAAAAAGAGATGAGATCATGGGTATTAGAGAATTAAGACAGATAGATAGGGGATACCACACCTCAACCGGCAATTATTTACCTTGATAATAATATGAACTTAAGGCAAATGAAGCCAGAAATGTCATCAATCAGCTCAGGCCAAATATTTGTGTAAAATTCCCAACTAGCAGTAGTGAAATTTCGATCAAATATCTCAATGTTGGTTAGTTCTAGTTCTCTACTAGTAAACTGCAATTCATGAGCATCTCTATGAATGCGATGGCTTTCGTTCTTTGAACGAAACATCTCTCTAAATAACTCTCACATGTAATGATTTACGCTTTGAATTTTAGCTATCAGAGGTACGCAAATTGAAGTTATACTTCATGCATAAATATAACGAAGCGTATCTTTGAATTAACTCAAATCTCTTCAATGAAGAATACAATGATGAGTAGAACTCTCCTTGAGTACTCAGCATTTGAGAGGGAGGGAGAAAAAACAAAAAGCCGACACTTACAAACTCGAACCTGGCCAAAAGCAAAAGCAATACACCCTTTGTTCCTTTGTTATAGTTTAGCATGTTGACGATGCTTTATTAAAATCATTTTAGCACAAGAACTTAACCTCCTTTGAGTTTTGTTCTAAATAACTCGAGACATTATTACTCTCGAAGCAATAAACCAAGGAGTCCGATCATAAGCCCCACCAAAATGGATAGATTGAAGTTTTAACCAATTCCGACATAAGAATCCGATGTAGGATCCGAGATAATCAATTCTGTTGAGCTTCTTAGAAATTTTGCATCAGGAGAATAGAAACTATTCAAATAAATTTTCTTTCGCGATAATTTTTCTGTCACCAAAGAAATGGAATACAACGAAGAAGAAGTCAAGGAGCTTCCAAGGAAAAAGCAAGCCGGCATTATCTCCTCCGTAATCTGCGTGTCCTTCAACCAAGACCGAGTAAGCTTGATTTCCATCTCTATTCACAGTTAAGAGCCGTATGGGCATCGGAACTAACCTAGGATTCAGAGTCATCGAGATCCCAAGTATGAAAATAGTCACTGCAGCTGAAGGAGACAATTTCGCAATGGATGTGACATACCCACATATATTCCCCCTCTTAATCTTGAGTTTCCAGAGCGGCGTTTCGAGTATTGCACTGCTTAGTAAGACAATCCTCGCAGGTATTGTATCCGATGGGACGAATCAAGCTTACCCAAACACTAACGTACGCTTTCTTAATGCGCATTCAGTTTATTATGGGTAGGTTTACATTTGGGACAGCTATAATAAAGAAATAAAGAAACATTGCTTCAATCATAAATCTAAAGTCGAAGCGATTTACCTCACGAAAAGCAATCTTCTTTCGCTCACGAGTCAAGAGGTAAGGGCTATTCCTCGTGCGTTGGTTATATGATGGCATTTAGATTGTGATTTGGAATTTAGAAAAAAACCACATAGAGAAGATCATCAGTTCGACTTCAAAACCAAACAATTTTATCACCAGCACAAAAATTAAAAGCCCGCCGTTGGTGGCGTTCCAAGACGATAGGCAAAGTACCAATCTCATCGCGATCGCAGTCTCTCAATGAATTTAATAAGGACTTATCGTGAAAAATATCGTGGCTGAAACTGATTATGTGATTCCATTGGATTACCCTGAGATACAGAAAATCTGCATTAGCAATGATGTAAATTGATGAATAAGCCTCAAATTGGATTCGTTATTGAAATAACTAGGGGAATAAAATCGCAGTGGCTGATGCGAATGGTCAGTATATTGATATCTATGATATCCTCAGTGGGAAGAGGCTTTTCCAGTTTACTCGAGGCAAAATGGCGGCGTTAGTTAGCGATTTAGCATTCAGAGAAGATGACAAGTATTTGGCGCTGATAACTGTCAAAGGAACGATGCATCTGTTTAAACTCGATCAAGAGACCCAAGTTGCTGAACCGTCCGCGTCAGAGGGAATCTATGAGATGATCAAGGGCTATGTAATAACAAAATTTTAATGAGGATAACAGCGTCCAATTGGATTTCTTGTTGTAGGTGCCAAAAATGCTCTCTGCACACCCAAGTGTTGCCAAGTACCACCCAGATTTAGAAAAATATCGTAGCATTGACTGGCGGGATCCAATAAAGTGTAATTATAAGAACCTTTACCTATTTATAATCCTTCCAATAGCGAAAATGAGTGGGCCGGTGCTTTCTTTTGTTGGCACTGAAGACAAGATGGTAAAAATTTCTTAGAAATTGAATTTGTTTCTGATCGCCTTTTTTTAAGATTGTCTATTTTGAGTCGGGCCTATGCGCTGCGATCAATTATCTTAAGGTTGAAAATGGAGAGTGCAAAGTCTTGGAATCGACTTCGGGAGTCTGGTTTGATTCTGTGAGCCAAGATGAGGTAATCATAAAGCATTATGGAAGATACAATCACTAATTTTGAAATAATAGGATCCAAATTCTGAATTTGTCATACTGTAGGTTGAGCCAACATAACTAAAGCGCGTATGTGTCGATAAGACTCGCAATTAAATAAAATCATTGATCCAATAATAAATTTGTGTGTGTTTTTCTTTACTGCAGAGGAGCAAATGACGAGTTCGAATAATTTTTCTCTGTGATATCCATTCAATTGGGACCAGAAAATGGTGAACAATTTTTGTGTTTGTGTGCATTTTTGCTGATTGTTACAGATTGAAAAAGATATTACTTGGCCTTTAGGAATAAAATATTAATGATAGATAACCTAATTAAAATCTTTCCAATTTGAGATTAGAAAACTGTTATTCAAGTTACTAAATCGATTGATGCATTATATTGGACCATAAAATATGAATATTGGCTACTAAAGACGTTTATTTTTGATGAAAAATTGACTCTATGATGAAATTGTCTTCACAGAAAAATAAAGCCTAACTGCACTTTTCCTCTCGATAATGCATCAAATCGATAATCATAGTTATTATCATTTTCTCGCTGCAAGCCACCAGAATAAGAAGATCAGTAATAGAATAGCCCAATGGATTACAGTAAATCCAAGCCATGCAAGTTGCACCTGCTCGGCAACCACAACTGCTTTAGAGAAGTCGGCGATGATGTTGTTCACATTACTATCTGCAAAGCAATTGCCGCTTTCAACTAAAGAAAACTCATCCTTATGATCCCCTACCTCGCTCTCATAGTACGCAGTTAATGCAGCGACTATGATTAGGAGAATTCCAATGATGGAGTAGATGACTGCACAAAGACCAACTAAAAGTTTGTATAACACTGCGATCCACGGCATATCATCGTTTTTATTGCTTTTGGCAGCGTAAAGGATTAAAAGAACCATAAGAAACATGAAACACGTTGCGAATATCAGGATCCACGTAAAGATTTTTGTGATATTTCGCGTGGTTTGAATATCCGTACTTGCGAAGTATAAGCCAGCAAAATCTATCTCGTAGCAATTTGAATTCAATTCCAACCTTGGCGAAACAGTCAAATAAGCTGATTCTCCTTCAAGAGTGCCACCAAATTTAGGCAGACCAAGAATATCTGATCCCCAAGTTTGATATGAAAACTCAGCTGCAGCCGATGAATCAGTGTCGAGTACAACACTCCCTGGAAGAGTTCCAAAATCAGCGCAATCATTTCCTGTTTTCTGGATAGGGGTATAATCGTTTTGTCTTGGATACTCCAGCAGGCTCAAGCAAGTTTTTTCTCCTGTACCGGCAATAGTCAATCTAAACGTAGCTACTGGCTGTGCGTCAGTATCTTGGCGATAATTGAAATACCTCCCATCTCCTGAAGCTGTTGAACTCCACCCGTCAGTAGTCTTTGCTGTGGTGCTCAGCTCTAAGGTTGTGATGGGGCAGACTGTTCCTGTGGTGCACACTCCTGGAGCGCATTGAGTAGAGCCAGAAGGACATGTGGTGCTGTTAGTGAACCCAGGAAGTCGTTTCACGCAAATGTACTGACCCTTCCAATTTACATAGTGTTGCCCCTGTCTTGTATATACATGGTACCAGCAATCATCCCAATGCATCTGGATGAAGCCTAAATCATAGCAGAAGGTTTTTGTTCCAGGCCAGTATCCGAGAGAAGGAATAAATTCGAAATCGGTAGGGCATCCTCCTGAGGTGGAAGCAAAGGTGATGTCGATAATGGGCACAAAGTTCACGTTTTCGTAGACTCCTTGAACAGCATATCTGATGTCGGTTCCGCCGGGAACTCCTGTATAATGAATTCCCATAATAACCGAAGTGAGTAGGACCCCGGCGAAGACGAGGAGTAATATTAGATAGGACGCACATAGTTCGAATTTTCCTTGGATACCGCTTTTTAGAGTGTACCCTCTCCCCAAGGTCCGCAATCGTGTGAAAGTGCCTCTTCTAGAAGAAGTGCGGGTAGGCGCAGTGCTATTGTTCGCAACCTCTAATGGAAATGGGGAAGCAGTATCAGGAGAGACATCGTTATTCCCGGTGGGAATCAATTCTCCTCCAATCTGGAAATTCGACAAGGGACTAACGATCGGCTGAGGAGATTTTTGATCAGAAAGGTTGAGATCTTCGATCTGTCCAGCAAGCGTCCCCATATTCACTTGTCCCAGCTCATCAGCTCTGTTGATGATCTCTCTGAAGCGATCTCTCAAGAAAGTGATCGAAGGTCTATCGAGGTGGCTTGGGCTCACAGACTTCAGCAAGAGATATTTTAGCAGGCTTTCGACGTCTTTCTCAGAGCGCATTGCAGACAGAGTCTGTTCACTGGCTGAACGTGTTTTAAAGTCCATTAATCTGGACTCACTCACTCCAATCAGTTCCAATATCGTTATCCCCAAAGCATATACATCATTGCGTGAATGATTATCCATCTGTGAATGATGATTAATTGGTGGAAGATGATTCATCGATGAATAATCTGGTGCAATGTATATCGAATATTCTGGTCTTTGATCATATGTGAGCCCTCCGATCTTGAGATCACCAACCCAAGTCGAGAGTTGTGGGATTGCTCTTCCAGTAATAGGGTCGTGCTTGATCAAAATGGTGTCAGGATTGATGCATTGGTGACATTTGGAGTGCTTTGAGAGCTCACAAAGTGTCTCGCTCACCTGATACATGATATTGACAATGTCAGGTAGATTTTTGAAAGAGTTCAAATAGAAATTTCGGAGAGAGTTTTGAACAGGTTCAGCGACCCAATACACATCAGAACCGTTTCCATCAGGTCTTTTCGTGATATGGCACGCTGAGTAATGCAATACGCCATTGGGAGCGTATGAGGTGATATCATGGATTTCGTTCCAGCGGCGGATCCATTGCTCGCTTTGAGCAACTTCCGTAAATTGCTGAACGAGGACTGGTTGTTGATCAGTCAAACTGATCGAAGGGAAGAATCGTGTCATCGCTGATGAGATCAGAGGCTGAGAGTTGACACTTTGGTACTGAGATTCGATTGGTTCAACAGAGACTGCTTTTCTCTGAGGTCGTTTCACAGGCTCTTGGAACCCATAATTTGGTTGCATCTGTTGTAAGGGGTGTCTTTATTTTTTATTTTTCAAAGTTGATGATATTTATTTATACAAGACGATTCACGCGCATTAAATATCAGAATGATGATACAGAAACTGTTTTTGCATTTCGATCCAGTTATAAATTAATTCCAATAATCAGGCTTCAACCCATATCGATGAATAAGCGCTACAGATTTCAAAATAATCAAAAATTTATTGAGTTGATTGGGATACGTTGATCGATTGAGTGATAATAAATTAGGATTCTAAGCAAAGAAAGCCTGAGCTTCCATGAGTCAATATGTATTATCTTTCTGTATCAAAGAAGTTATGACTCCACATAGTGGTCAGTTACTTCTAATCATAGTCAATTAGAGAGATTTGATTTATGGATCTCTTCGACAAATCAAATGTGTGAAAGTTTTAATGATGTTAGTGAACTACGTTGATGAAAAGATTCATTAGATTCGATAATATCTTTGAGAATTGAAGGCTAATGAAAAGGATTGGAGTCCTGTGAAGTTCCAGATGGGAACTATGGATCTCAGATAACTAAAGGGGTCTGATAATGTTAAAAGGTGATATTTATTTTGTAAAGCTATTTAACTGGCATTGAAATCAATTTTTTTAACATCACTGGCAAAATAATTTCGCTAGGTGATAATTTAATTTCGGGCTCAAGACTGGCTTATTCGATAATAACACACATTCAAATATGCAAAGGGAAAATACCAACCTTTTGAAACGCATACCACCGCTGAAAGCGATTTTCATGATGATTTTAATGATTAATTACTTTCATCTGGAAATTTATGATCTCAAATGCAGTTAAGCGAGTGAACTTTTATGGCTGGGTTTTTGATAGTTGAGCTTGCCGGTTCAAGGTCACATGTGAAAGAGCATTTTTCTTAATTGAATGAGAACAAAGAATGATATAACAACTACCTGGAATTGCTCGTCTGGTAGTTGATAATATTTGAGACAATAAATTTTATTTTTTCAGTCAAGCCTCCTCAAAAAGAATCGAGTTGTTTTAAAATTGCGTTATGGCTACTCTTAGAGATTCTGAATGAGATGTAAAGGCTTAGTACTAACAATAGGCTCCAACATCACAATTTCAAGAAATCTTCTACGATATTATTGCATATTGAACCTGATTTTGACTAAAAACCTTTTTCTTTTCTGTGGATGGAGTCTATGAATTTGTTTCTCTCACTAAAATCTTTCGTATTTCGTTCTCTCAAACCATTCAACCATTAAAATCTCTTTTTTCGAGGTTTACTATAATTTTATGTAAAGGGGCTCTGAATTGATAGGTATTTGTTCAAATTCTTTTCTAATATGCAAATTAATGTGAGAAATACTTAACCTAATTGAACAAATTGTAATTCGTCTCCTTCTCTAATAAAAATTCTAAAGGTAGGCTATCTTGCTCATAGAGCCTTTGCTCCCTCATCACCAATCTTGTTGTCTAATAATCTGAGTGGTAAAGGTCCCAGGTGGTATTTTTGCTGAGTGCAACAGCTCCCTCGACATCGATGTTGTTGTGAGATAAATCGAGAGTGGTAAGGAATATCTTTGCACAAAATGTAACTTCAGCGGCTTAAAATAACTTTGATCCAACTTTCGTTGGTCTTTTTAGAGCAACCTAATCCATAGGATCTTAGTAGTCTCTTTCTTTTGCTAAAATTCAGTGAGATTAATTTGGTTTATAAACATTGGAGTTAGCTGTGATCAAACACCCCACCACTTAATCAAATACGAAGAATCATTGATTGAGATCTCGAATCAAAGTCTATATTTTTACCAAAGTAAAAACTCGAGGAAAAATAAAAGATGAGTGTATTTGTTTATACAAGACGATTCACACTCATCAAATATCGGAGAGATGACGGCAGATCCCATTTTTTACATTCTGATCGAATTATAAATTCATTCGTGCTTCAACCTATATTTTCAATGAATGAGCCACAGATTTCTAAACTAAATAAAACTATTAGGTGATTGATTTCATTAGGCCGATGGATGATAATCAATTAGGTTTCCGATCAAGAAAGAAAACTAAATTCCATGAGATATCCTTATGCATTATCTTTTCTGTTGAAAAGAAGTTGTGTTTTCACATCGGAAGAAAAATTCCTTAAACGGAATGTCATTTGTAGATATTTGATTTATGGTTTCTCTTCTTAAAATTGCATGTGAAAAGTGTTGGGTAAATTCAAAAGCCATTGATAAAAAGATATCGTATTCATTAGATTCAGTATCATATCTTTGAGGCTCAAAGCTAACGAAAAGGAGTGGAGTAACGTGAAACTCTTTTTTTTTTCTCTCTCTCGCTCATAGAAATTAACAAAAAGTCGATTTCTAAAGGAGAATAGTATGTGTAAATGATGATATGAATCGGCAATATTCCTGAACTGGATTAATTTCGAATTTGTTAACAATAGTGGCGAAATAATTTCGCGAAGTTATAATCTGAATTTGAGCTTCATGCCAAATGTATGAGAGCGACAACATATTCAAACAAGCAAGAGAAACGTCATATTTGGAAGTACATGGGGTCGTTTCGATTGAATTCACATATGATTAAGGCTGATAAATTTTTTCGCTTTATTTGTTAGTAGAGGAAGAAGGTAGTCCATTTAATAAGATCCAACCATATTCGCAGGAATGAGAAAAATACAACAAAGGAAAGAATGAAAATTCAATTCATACTCAAAAATGTCGTTTCATCTCTTTTCTTTTATCCTTATTAATAACACTGGAGTTTTTATCATCATAGGATTTATCTGAAAAGTGTTTTCCCTCAATTCTTGCAATATACTAGGCCTCTTTTCTTGAAACCTCTCTTGGTGAGATTGATTTCCATTAAAATCTGAAATATTTCCATTGACAAACTAAGTAAAAAGCCTGAAGGGATTCCATAGAAATTTGCTAAGGAATTAAGTTGTGTAAATTGTTAATATTGCGTTACATCAACAAATGAATACTTAAATAATCGCGAAATGAATCACACTAAACTAAGAAAAAATAAAAACCAATTTGTACTTATTCTTGCTCATTGCTCCAATGAATCGACGAGAATTATCAACAAAAGGGATTTCAATTCCTTATGAAATAGATGTACCACAATATTTTGTTTTACTGCTCTACAGGGAATCTCTTTGAATAAATTCTTGAAATTTTGACTACAGAGCTAAGTTCTGCTCATGAAATCAAGCCCTTTAAATGTAACTCTTCCACATGCAGAATCAGTCAAACAACCAATATCAAACTTTTAGCTGGAACATGTAATAGCTGTAACTAATTATCCATTCGACTAAACTGATCCTTATAAGCTGAGATTTCTGCATTATGTTTGCGGTTAATCTAGCATCAGGACAATCTCAACAACTATATCAGTCACAGCAAAATACCCACTTTGAGGTTGCGCTAATATAAAAGTAAAAGACATCTTTCAACGAATGGCGAGATTGAAAATAATAGTTGAGACGAACAATAATAAACTTGTTGTTGTATCTCAAAGCTCGAAAATCTGCGAGTGAAGTTGCGCGTGCTTTCTACGCTTATGCTGACGAGAGACACCTCTAACAGATCAATACAAAAACAATTTGAATTCAATTCCAACCTTGGGGCAGCTGTCAGGCACACCGCCTCTAAAATAAAAAAGAAGAGCCGAAAGGAGCGTCTTTAGTGCTCCACTATAGCCGAACTCTATTTCTAAAGCAATCATTGAGATTGGCAAGCCGCTAATATCTTTTGTCAACTCCCTAGGAACTTGACCAAATTGAAGGCCTCAAGCTTGATAATGAAAAAAATTTTCGGATATTGAAACTGAAAGGGAAAAAGCCCTGCTTGTGGTAGCTAGTCAAAGATAATAAGATTATTCGTTCCTGAAGCCTCAAGCTAAATTTAAAAAAACATAAGATTCTGCTTACTCACTCCAAAGCAGGGTTCAATTAATTAAGCATGTAGAATTGGATTTTAGCGAATTAAGAAACTCATTTGCATTACCAATCATAATCATCAAACCCATGTTTCGATTACTAAAATAATGTAATTTATAATGCATTTCAATTTAATCTCCACTTCTCTGGTATTACCCTCCTCACTGTAAAGCTTTTAGATCAATAAAGATGACCGACTGCCTGAAGGCTCTTTTTTTTTCTCTCTCACAAAGAACTGAGAGTTACTCTAGAGGATCAGTACTCTCATTTTGACTCAAACAGCAGTTTGGATTCATGAAAATTGTAAAATCTATGAGCCTCCTACAATAGTCTTGCCATCTGCTCCAATCGAAACCTGAAGACATATTCAGATGTCTATATTTCAAGCCAGCACCAAAACAAACTAGCAGACTCACTATGAAGCAGCCAAGATTAATTAGAAAATCTTTCTGTTAAAGCATATTCCTTAAAGCTTTAAATTTCAAAAATTTATAATTGAATAAATTTGAATCGAATTCAATAATTCGAAAACAAGACTGAGTAATGGTAAATGAGTGATCTCCTTCCCGCATGAGTTATATGATTTGGGTTTATTTACCCTTCAATGTTTTCTGTCACTTTTCACCAAACAAAGAAAGTGTTTTTCCCTTGCTTCATATTCGCATTCAATTGCAATGAAGAAAGCGGTTAGAAGACACATTCGGTATTTATTCATAATTGTTTTAGTTTTATTTGAAAAAACTTGGTAAAGGTACATTAGACTTTGCTCAGTGTAAAGAGTGAAATTGTTTTGGTTTCAACGATAAATTGTTTTTATCGATGTAAGGGTTATCATTCTGCTAATATCTAAGTTCTCTTCTCAAATACGCTTGTTGCAATGTTATGATGTAAAGGGATACGTTCTTTCTAGCACAGTATCATAATACTTAATTCATCACATCCACTTTGGTTAATCAGTAGCTTTGTAAAGGAGGAGCTTTGAATAAGTGTCCTTCTTTATTAAGCTGCAGATATCAAAGATGGAATTGGTTTTAAAAAGATTAATAATTGAGCTTATGTTTTGATGCTACTTTGAAACAGTAGTAGTAAATCGCTTATCGAAAGATAAATTGGTTTACTGCTCGTAAGTAGTGCGAATTGAATAATCTCACGAAATAAAGTGAGGTTTAGTCAAAATTAAATGCTAGTAGCATGCAGGAATATTTACTATGAGAAAATAATTAAATGCATGCTAGTTGGTTAAATTAGTTGGAAGGAATATAAAATCGAACTAGTTTTACTGTGCTTTGGTGTTGAAGCAATGGAAAGCTATACCAGAAGCACACACTGTTTTACAACAGGAAATGTTTTGGTGAAATAGATTGGAAAATGATGTCTACCTCTGTTTGCGAGTAGTTCATTATTGTTGTGTGAGTGAGTTGTTGTTGTGGATCCGTCGCGATAGAGGAATTTGGTATTTCCAAGGAGAATGTGGTTTGGCATGCTGCTATGGCGAAGCGGCCATACATACCGCATGCCTCAATATATGTTTGATGAACTGAAGGTTCACCTTACAAATCTACGCTAGCTAGTGAAATTAAAGTTGAACGTTATTTCTATGGGTTGGATATTAAAATTCAGCCCATTGACCACTACCATATTTTTATACATCCTTGCTTAAAAACAAGGAGCTATTCATTTGTCCTCTTCAAAGACGCAAGTAATTTTCTACCAATACAGGAAAACAATAGAAACGAACAAATCTACTCTTTCTGCGTCTTCCTAAAGCTAACTTTGCAAGTACGCATCATAAGACAATAGTGAAAAAACTAATGTGGATGATCGATTACCGAGAAGAAACGCAGTCAATACAAATTTCAATTTTGTAAAATTAATGAAACTCGAGTATAAATGTGCGCCTTGATAACAACGATGATACACACTATCAATAGGGATGGACACTGTCTTCACAGAATAGAGCTTTTTCTCACCAATTAACAACAACAAAAACCATATGCATATGTACAGAGCTACAAGCACATTAAGCAAAACGGTTCACAAGACCAAATTCGTTCCTATAAGCAACACATCAGCCAATTATTTGCAAAAATTGATCATACCTCATCAGCTCTGGATGCGTTGCTTCCTTCTTCTCTCTGGTCTGGCTATAATCTTCTAATTTCGTCTTGTAAGCAACCTCTTTATGCTCTGCTCTCGACTCTTTCATATAATCCCTATTACATCCCATTAGCCATTTTTTATTTCAAAACCTCTTACTCTGACTGAGTCGCTATATTCAAGCACACCTTCACATCGCCCGATGTCGCTGTGACCAGCCCAAATCTGTTTAGAATCGTTTCAGTTCCCTATCCAGCAAATTTAGACTCCATAAGTCTCATCATGCACTTACAGTTTCAGACGTAAACGCTGTACTAGCGATTTCCTTGATATTTTTCACCTTAAGCGATCCACCTATTGATCATAGTCAGTTAATAAGCTCCTCAAGGCGAGTTCTCCCTACCCAAGAAAAACGAAAAAACTTTTGTTTCATTATTCTCTTCAGGTTTCCAAGTAGGAACCTTGATTTCATGATAGCCCGGCTTGGACGGTATTTCCAAAAATCCGTAGCCCTCAATTCTGTATCTCTCCCACGAGTCAATTGAATTCACTTGTATAAGCAAAATTGGCCAGCGCCTTTGAGCTAGGATAGGTTAGGATAACCAGCTAATGCGTGAAATTTTTACTCAATTCTTTGTGGACGCTGAGCTGCAAATCTATTGGGAAGCTAAAATGAGCAACCGTTCCATAAGCCCCTTCTTCCTTGAGAAGAACGAGCTTCGATTTAGAAATCTGAGTCATAGACGAGCTTAATAATGGACAAATCAGCGCGTTAGTTCGGAAAATCTCATTTACAATCTGTTAAGCTCTTCGAGATCCTCGCCAAGAAGTTCCAACCCTTCCTCATCACCGTAGTCTGTACCCCAGTATGGAGGTCTGAGAAGCTCATAGCTGATGTATCTATTCGAATAAAAAGATATAGCCAAAAGCGAGCAGCCAAGTCGATTACAAGTTTCCTTCGTCGAAATTTTCGGCGGTTGCGATCTCTCCAATGATGTTGACTCTGATACCTGGAGAAATGATTGAAGGAGTTTCAAATATGAGGTCTAAAGAAACGGAAAATATACGATCTTCTGCAAGTGGTTTGAGGAAGCCTTCTCCGACCAAGTTTTGCTTCATTTCGAGCTCTCTAATCAGGTTAGGATATGGTTGAGGGAGGAGAAAGTTACTTCATGAGGTAGTTGGTAGCAGACACCATTTTAGCGTGTGAGTCTAAAGATTCAAATGTTCAAATTTTATTAAATATTAACAAGCATATAAGTTCAAATAGTATAAATCTATAAGTGTTTATCAAAGGCTGTGTGCTGTGACCTGTGTAATTTTAATGCAACCTGTAATGAGTGGACGCGTCAAATAATAATGAGATCAATTCTCTCAATCTCAAGGTATCATCATAGGAATAATCAAGGAGTGTTTCTTTTAATTTGGGTTTAATAAAAAGATGCAGCTCAAATAAATACGGCAGTCAACAAGGAATAACCGATGGAATTTCATAAAAATATCTAATAGATATAGCAAGGCTTTAAAAAAGATATTACATCATTATCTCTGGGCCATTAAAACAAGCAAATGCCTGATTTTGGACTCGATGGCTTGAGTATTCGTTATGGCTTAAAAAAAATTCAAAGAGCAAAAAAATAGTAGTTTTCAACGCACATTGCGAAATGCGCATTTTTACTGCTTGGAGATTTGTTTTCTCTTCACACCAACAATTTCCACTGCGCTTGTGCCAAACTCATTGCAGACGTCTCCTCGCTCTCGAATGAACACTTCCTCCTCATTCACATCAGGTTCAGGCATCGCGTACTTGTCAAATGTATCTAGCTTCTGTAGTACCTTTCTATTGAAATCTTTCAGGAACCCTTGATATTGTCTATGCATATCAATCGCTTTCACGCTTCTTGGAGTCCAGTTGAACACTTGGGCTTCATAGATCGCATTTGATTTCCCATTCTCCTGAAAGATGAAGCTTTTGGCAGCCGTTTCGTTTTTCTTAGAGGAGGAGGACATTTTCGAACTCTCTCGAGTCGGTAGCAATGTCGTGCTGGAAACTGGAGATTTCGAATCTGTTGAAAAAATTGTCTTTAGGATTTTCGAGAGCGGCTTCGTGGGGGTTCGCTCGAAGCACGGAGAATCGGCCTCAGAGCCTACCTTGCTCTTGCAGTCAGTGGTACTGCAGGTAGGCTGCTCTTTTGATTCATTAAAGCTCTTTTTTGGGCTGATCGAAAATGAAGCTTCTGAGTTCTTGTTTTCTAAATCGCAGGATTTAGCATAACAAATACAATAGAAAGCATACTTTGGTCGATCATAGTTTGGTTGGCTTTCTTCCTCGGAGTAAAGGCTTGGGTTTGGTGATATTTCTGGACTTTTGGTGTTCCAAGAGGAAGTTTAGGAGGGATGATCTTGCGTCTATATATCAGACTATGAGGGACGATTGAGGAATAAATGCTCACTTTGATGGGGTAGAAGCGTCGATTTTATTCTTCGGCTGGCTGAGCTGGTCTATCCGTGATTGATGCATGATTTCCTCTAAGCGAAGAAAGAAGGAGAATCATTAATATTTGCTTTATAATACGAAAAATCGCTACTCAATGAGGTATGAAACTCTGGGGTTTGCTTGGCCCTTCTTTCATTTATTCGTTTCATCGTGCTCCTTTATCAACCTATTAGTCCGAAAACCTTCCGAGTCATGTTACATTTTATCCGTAGAGGCATGATTATCGGCTGTCGAGCCAGAATACAGCTGCTGCTCTCGGGTTTGTGTTCCTCCGCTGTCATAAACCGATGAGAACTAACATTATAGTCAGTTTTTACTATTGTTTGAGGTTAATAAGAGTCGCCATTCTTTCACAACCTTTATCTTGTTACAATAATTATCTCTAAATATAAAACTCTGCTGATTCTGCGTTGATTTAGAAATCAATAGAGTCTGGTTGATTTTGCGTTGTGAACCTGGTTTTAATTTTTCTACACTATTTAGCCATGATTTAAATTATAGTTCTTCCGCCCCTAAAGCACACTTCACCAAAACATCCTTCCTACTCTATCTATTCACAACAGCTTCCGCTGTCTAGTTACTTTTCACTCTTATGACAGTTTCCTTGTAGCCAATTCCCGCGTATTCTCTTTCTATTGACTCTATTCTACTTTCGCCGTATCACCAGACGCGAACTCCACACGGCTAATCGGAATTACTGCCTTTCTGATGAATTTTGTTGAAAGGTAAATTTTGGATCTGGCGAAGCGCCTGTAATTGGCCGATCACTCTAAAAGTACTGAAATAGTTTTCGGAGACCGGAATAATAAATTAAAATTGAAAACAAGGCTTACGCTGATGGCGAAAGGCTCCAAGCACTTCAAGTAACTTTTGTGAGTATCTACCTCGATAACCTCTTCACAGATCTCAAAATAACCCACCACCAAGAAACGACGCGAAAGGCTCTGCGAAACCTACTTCAACAAAACCGGAGGATGCTTTAAAGCAAAATTGGACTCCGGAAATCATCCAGTCAGCAGAGAAGGAGATCCGGATGTTTATTGAGTATGAAAAGGTTTGGAAGATCGAGAACGAGCCGGAAGAAACCAAATTTTTGTATCTGTTATCCAAAAAGTCTATATTTGAATGGAAGAAATACATCTGCTTCGACGACTACGTCGCGAAGAAACCCCTAACCGGCCCTGGAGGTCCCAAACCTCGTGATATTAACGAAGACTTGATTGTTTTCACTGACAAAACCTCGCTTCAATACCAAGATCCAGACTCTAGCTATCTCAACCTGATTATGAGGAAGGATGTACATGTGAATAAGGACTTTTACATCGTCCCTGAGAACATTTGGAATATATTCAAATTCTACACCAATTCCTTTGAACTGAAGAGAGAAGTGATATATGACGAGAAGGGCAACCGAATTGTCGACATTTTCCCATTGGAAGTAAATTCATTCCATCATTGCATGAGCCTTTAAATTTTGAATTTTAGATGCGATTATGCGTCCTTTACTTCGATTTCCTTCGTAAAATGGACAACGATCCCAAGCTGCAGCTTCCGATTAGGAAACTGCTGGTTTCCCCTCGACGAGAAATCAAGAGCTTGAAGGAATCGCTGTGCAAGATTATTCATAAAATGCCATTTGCGAAGTTCAGAATCCAAATGGATGGTTTGAGAATCTGGCGAAAGACGAGGGAAAAGACTGATGAGGAGTTCAAGAAGTTCATATACGATGCTCTCCAAGCGTCCAAGACGTATGACTACCAAATCGAGTTTCCTGGAGACTTTTTGGAGGCAAATCCGTACGCTACGATTCATGAGACCGGGTTAGATAATGAGGATTTGGTGGTTATTGAGTACCAAGAACCAAGCAAAAATTTTGTGTTTTTCAATGATAACATCAAAGTTATGGTTCGCTGCGATTTCTGTAGGGTTCTGGGCAATTGGGAAATCAAATGCATCTGCAACAACGTAATATGACTGAGAAATTAAGTGAATTATAACGTTGGATAGGTCAACTATTGTAGCGAGGACTGCAAACTTAAGGACCGAAAATTCCATGGTGCGAAATGCGATAAAGCGTGGGATTCTGATGAAGAGAAAGAAGTAGAGGTGACTGAAACCTCTGTGAAGGGACTTTGCGGGCTGGTGAACCTCGGCAACACGTGCTATATGAATAGCGCTCTACAGTGCTTGAGCAACACACCGTTTATTGTGAAATATCTCCTTTCCAACGAGTACAAAAAGGATATTAACAAAGACAACCCGCTGGGAAGTGGAGGCAAAATCGCGAAGAAATACGCTTATATTGTCAAGTCCCTCTGGAACGGCGTCAAGGAAAATTACTCGCCTTTTTCTTTCAAACACGCCTTTGAGAAGATCTACACAATGGTAAATTTTTGCAATGGAAAAATAGCGGACTAATCCTTTTATAAATTGAATAGTTTGCTGGAGAGAACCAGCACGATGCTTCAGAGTTTTTGGGATACCTACTCGACATCATCCACGAGGACGTGAACAGAGTCAAAGATAAGCCATACGTCGAAATGCCTGAGGGCGAAGGGAAGAAATTCCATGAATACGCGATTGAGTGCTGGGACGCCTACTTGAGAAGAAATAACAGCATATTGACCGATAATTTCTTTGGACAGTTCAAATCGCAGATCACCTGTCCAAAATGCAAACACACCTCGGTTACCTTCGACAGTTTCAGCATTTGCTCGCTGCCAATCCCGAATCAGACTCAGCTCGAAGTCTTTTTCGGACTTTCCGATAACATCGTCAAACCGACCAGAATGCTCGTGAAATACGACGAAAAAGTCGATAAATTGGGAGATATAAGGACCCGCGTGGCCGAGATGACCCAAGTCCATCCTGACTCGCTTTACGGATTCATTGCTTCGAAAACAAGCGTGCAAATCCTTGAAAATCTCGCGCAACCAGTCTCAGCGCTGGTTAAGGAGTTGACTAAAAACCCCGGAACCTGCTTGTTCTTCTATCAGACCTCTGAAAGCGATGCTAATATCTACGAAGATACCTTTTATTTGGGCGAACTGCGCTTTTTCAAAAAAATCAATGATCAGAAAGACCCCTACAGACAGTTGGGTCTTGCCAGACCAATCTACATCGACAAGGAATGGACGCTCTATGATCTCCACATCGCGATTTTCAAGCGAATTCGCCCGCTTATTGAGGCCGGATATCCTTTCAGGACGAAATACCCTGTGGAGGAGCTTAGCGACAAGCAATTTTTTCATGAAGTCGCGAATAGATATGGAAAAAAGCCTTTCTATCGCGTTGACCTCTTGACGAACTCGAACGAAAAAGCTAACTGCTATTTCTGCGATAAACGAAACTGTGGCAATTGCGAGCTGGAAAACAGAAAGGACATGAGGGTGTCGGACCTTCTCCACTACATCAAAGACCCGAAGTTTGTTCTTACTTTCCAGATTTATTTCGTTACTACTCCAGACTATGCCTTTATAGACGCTCTTAAAGAGTTTTTGCACTACAAACCACCTCCAAAGAAGGAAGAAAAGAAAGAACTGCAGAACGGACCTACTCAGACTAACAAGGATAAAGAGCAGAAGGATGTTAACGGCAAGAATGGACCGGTTGAGGAATCGAAAGTTCCTAATGAAGAGAAAAAAGACGGCGAGAAGAGCCAGGAGCCTCCAAAAGAAACTAAAGACACCCCAGTCATCGCGCTCGAAAGCTGTTTGGAATACTTCAGCGAGCCTGAAAAGCTCGAGGACGACAACGAATGGTACTGCAGGATCTGCAAAGAGCATCAAAAAGCGACGAAGCAGTTGAATATCTTCACTCTACCCAACACGCTGATCTTCCACCTAAAACGATTCAAAACTGCTGCCAATCAGTCTCGATGGACCCGCAGCGAAAGCAAAATCAGCGATTTGATAAAGTTCCCGCTCACCGGCCTTGACCTCTCGAAGGTCGCTTTGAATGCGGTTTCTCCTAAAGAATTGAAAGAGCAAGGTGCAGATGCGAAAACTGAAGCGAAATATAACCTGTACGCGGTTATCAACCATTACGGTACTTTGAACTCGGGCCATTATACTGCGTTTGCAAAGAATCATATCACGGGTAAATGGTACCTGTACGACGATTCAAAGGTGCGTGAGGCAGAAGAACAGGAAGTTGTCTCTAATGCTGCTTATTTGTTATTCTATCAACGACAATAGTAGAGATTTTGCGTTCTGTATGATAATGTGTTTGTTATCGATTTTCGCGTTTCAAAAGCAACGGTCATTATGAATCATTCATGTGCATGGAGAGATCCCTTGCATATTATTAGAATATTGCTGAATTTACAAAAAAAAGTTGTGCTCTTGATTCAAAGCAGATTTGTACTGGCTCGAGTAGAATTAATTAATTTCAGTACCTTCGAAATTCAGAACCCAAATAGCGAAGCTTTTATAAATAAAACTAATAAAACTTCTTATTGGGTGTTTTTCAGTGTCAACATTGCTTCTCGCGTTAATAAATAGCCAGGCATAAGAAGAAAAAAATTGCCAATATTATTTTTAGCCCAAAGCCTAAATCAACTAAACAACTAATGCAGAAAGTTTTGATACCGACGGCTCAAGTGAGCCTAGTACAACGGAATTTCGAGAACGCAGATAAGAAGAATCAGGATTCAGAGGCCTTAATGAGAGAAAATGGCAAATTTCCAGTGGAATATTACATTACGCATTATACAAGTGAAGAGAGTCCGGCCGTGATGAAAGGCAGGAATCCTCCGTTTCAAGGAAACGGTGTTCCGCAGACTTCTGAGTCTAAAAATGAGTCGATATCATATGCTGTGTACATTCCACAGTACAACACACCGACAAAAACGAGTGCGCAGTCTCCGAAGTTTAAGGGGAATACGGGGATTAACATAAAGCAGATAAGCGTGTCTGCCACGACAAGTCCAAAAAATAATTTATCCGGCAAAAACGATGGCTATGGCATGAAAACGGGTAGGTTTTCAGGAAAAATGGTTACGAAGGATCAGTTTGGGGGTGTCTTCTGCAAGTGGAGCGCTGGTGATACAGGAATGACCCCAAAAAGCGAAGACTCGTCTCCCATGGTCAAAAGTAGCAAGCAAAAGGTACCTTACCTGAGAATTCAAAAAGACAAGTCTTCGAACAAGACTCCGAAAAACACTGAAAAAACAGCAAGCTATTCGATTAAAGTCAACGCAGAGTCGGCAGCAAAGACCTTGTTGAATAATACGAAGACTGACTACTTACTTACCCCTCAGAAGAAAAACCTTAGTGGAACTCCTACCAAGAATGAAAGATTATTTTCGGCCTATCAGCCGAAATACAAGCCTCGTCCTCTGGCTGGGGGAAATGAGCGCCCTGTTCCAATGGATCTTCGTTCCCTCATTCAGGGTAAAATGCAGGCGAATTCCTACAATACCGCTGGCTCCCAGGATAAAAATCGGTCTGCTCAGAGCTATAGAGCGAAAACACCAATGACAGGCTATGCATCACAACGAACCACCTATAATGGCTCTTATCTGAAACCAGAAGACCCGCCTATTGGATCGCCAGAAGGGGTTTACGTTAACAAACTGCCTTACAGTCCAATTTCCATTAAAACTGCAAGAGGATCAATGAGAGCTCAGGAGCATCATTCAGTGTCGCCAAGGAAAACTAAGGCTCTTGAGAACGAAAACGGGTTCAGAGGGCTTTCTCGAGCAAGTCCTGCGGTAACCTACCGACACTCGTATAATGCATCATCCGAAAGGTGCAAAGCGGCCCCTGATTATTATTTCAAGGCGTCAGCTTCTCGTAATACGAAACAAGTGCAAGTGACTCTCAATGAATCGATTGAAAATTCTATCAGCCAATACAAGCAAAACACCTCTGCGAGCACCCTCACTGTCCCAGTGCCAAACAAAAGGAGACAGAGGGATGAAACTTTTGAATGCGAAGAACAGCCATCTTTCAAAAGTACTGCCCCAAGCACCAACCAAATTGGTCCTCAGAACAGACCCTCGATTGATAGCTATATGCCATCCTCTGTGTTCGCTAAAGGACCGAGCGGCGATTCAGATACTACCGCTCTGAATGGCAATATCATTTCTACCACAATCCAGACCGAGGAACAGCTACCGACTTTAAAAGATGGAAGTTATCATTTGCCAGCGCAATATTTAGATACCGAGGCTGTACTCAAGAGAGAAACGAAAACCAATCAGGATATGAATGTGAGCTTACCGACTAATATCCCCAGCAGAGACGCTCGTGATTTTCCACGCAATAAGTGCTCATGTGATGGGTATAGCAAGACTGAAGAGACTTGCAAGAGAGCTAAGCAATGGATTTTACGGAGGTATCGAGAGACTGAGTTTGCGTATCTCAAAGAGACTTATGATAAAATACTGCTAACTGGCGTTGAAGAAGAGAGTTGCATGCAGCAGATAAAGAAAGACTTACATCGTACCTTCCCGAAGTGCAAATATTACAGCAAGAACGGTGAAGGGTAAGAAAAATTAAATTTTAACTGCGTTTTAACAGTATAATGATAGAATCAATGCTTTGGAACGAGTGCTGAATGCTTTCGCGAAGTATGATCCTCAAGTGGGATACGTGCAAGGAATGAACTTTCTGGCTGGGTCATTGCTCTACCATGCAGAGGAATATCTAGCTTTTTGGCTATTGGTGATCGTTGTGGAAAATTTAGAAATGAGAGACGTATTTCTGCCAAGTAACGACCCTTTTTTCTGAAAATAAATAAAAACTAAATTCTTCATACAGAACTTCCAGGACTCAGCAAGCACTGCCAGATCATTGATATTTTAATCGCAAATCATTTACCTGCGACCCACGAGCTTTTCGTAATCAATAGCCCAATTATCATGAGACTAACTTGCTCTTTTTTTTCAGTGCAAAAGACAAATACGCATGGAGTTTTTCGCCTCAGAGTGGATCTTTTCGCTATTTGCTGGCGTCTTACCTCTTGATATCACAGTAATTAAGCTCTCCCTCACTGGGTCCTCACACTACTAATGAAATAGAGTCGATTTTATGACAAGCTTTTCGAGCAGGGCTGGCCTTTCTTTTACAAATTGATTTTGGCATATTTGCAGCATTTTGAACGGGATATGCTTGACCGGGATGAGTTTACTGAGATCATGATACTTTTAAAAACGCAAAACCGGTTAGTCAGCAACACTGTCGATGATAAGAGCAAGATGCTCGACTGGGAGAAACTCTTCCAAGCCGCGTTGAAAATCGAAGTGGATTCGAGCTTTATCTATGATATGCACTCCAATTTTGATGTAGAAAAACTGTCCTTTAATACCAACTTCCTAAAGGAAGTCACAAACGCGAGAAAAAGCGTTGAAACTAAAGCATGATGAGACTATATATAATTATTCGCATATAAACCAAGCAAGAATTTGAGTTCTTTGCTAATATATAATTTTTTGTCAAAGTTAATTTTATTATTATCATTTTTACGCATTGCATTTTGGTCATTTTTTCACTAACTCATTTACATTTTTTATTTATAATCTTGGCATCGAGTTTGAAAACAATATTTGTCATTATTACTCATTATACTTCATAATGGTGTTAATACTATGGGGATTAAACTCTTTCATTATCTCATTAGATCATCGGTATAGCATATGTATTGACTTTGTCACAATATAACAGATGATAACAATTTTTAATAATATTTAAAGGAAAATGTGTTTTCAATTCTTAGAAAAGTCGCGTTTTATTGCTTGTAAGAGCTCACCGATTCTTTCAATGACATGTTGTTTGTCCTCGACCTATTTTGGTTACTTAGCACTCCTTTTGACCGGAAAAACGCAGAGGATTGTTCGCTTTCGCGAAGGGGAGAGACTTGAAACGTGTTATCCTCCTGCGCATTTGAGTTCTGCTCGACGAAGGTTAAGTCACGGTGGCGAGCTGAATTATGAGCCATTCGTAGGATTTCCTCGGTTTTTTTGCAAAATCCATCGATAAACAGATTTACATTCTTTCTTGTGTTGTCCTGCTTCTTAGGCGTGCCTGTTTCAACGGTTAACAGTTGAATAATCTCTTGGAAAGCTGAGATTAGTGTTGCTTTGTTTTCCTTTTAGATTAATGGAGTTAGTTATTGCAACTGTGTAATAAACGTTGCGATTACTTTCAAGGACTGTATTTCATAATCTCTTTGGATGATCTGCTCTTTGAGCTCTTGGATATGGTTATGGAGCTCTTCATCGTGGTCAACGAGGGTCTCGAGCTGTAAATCGCATTGAATCGACTGATTATTCTGCATTTTTTGCGACGCGCGAAGCCCAGAATGCGAATGCGCTGACCGCGCATCCTCCAACGCTTCTCTGGCAGTAAACTCTTTGATGACGGGATGAGAGTACTGCCGTTCGTTCTTACGAGAGGTACTGTGCCACTCTACCACCTTTTTCGCTGAAGGACTTGTGAATTTTTCGCCCATTTCTGCATGCTTAAGCCCGAACCGCGTGTTAGGAGACTGATGCTCGTGATGGAAGTCAAATGATAACTGCTCCTTATGAGAACGCAGAGGTCCCGACTTTTTCTGCTGGATTTCCCTCCCCGTGTATTCCTTTAGCCTTTGACTCAATTGATGCGAATTATGACGCTCAGTGTCTAGCCTCATGGCCATCTCTTCTAAATCTAATAGAGTTACATAGATGATAAGGCCACTCCGCATGCTATTTAATAAACACCTTTGCGAGAAAGCAAAATAATCTCTTTAAGCTCGCTGATTTCTTGGCGGCACTCATCTAGGTTCTGCTTCAAAGACTGTTTTTCCACGATTGATTGATGCATTTCTTTGTAGATGTTCTTCCTTCGTCTCTTCTCCGCCTGAAGCTCAGAGTTGAGTCTCATGACATAGGACCTCAAATCGGTCTAAACCAGGCTCAATACTTATCCCTGACAGAAAATCTTTACCTGGGAGTCCAAAATCGAGATCCGTCGGCTCGGACCGTCATCAACGCTTTCTTCCTCCTCAAAATCTTCAAGTTTTGAGCTTTCTTTGCGGCTGCATTCTTTGCTATGGTCGGTGTTTTCTGACACACCACTTTTACCTCGATTATCTCCCACAATGCGTTTTTTCCTCTGTACTGTGGTCCCATCATGGTCGTAAATCAGTTTCTCACCTATCTTCTGCGTTTTGTGAATCTCGGAGAACTCTCTGGAGCGTGGGTTCGAGTACAAGCTCGCTCCAGCCTGCAACTTATCATTCTCGTTGATACTCGTGTTAGATTTGACGGATTTTAACGGAGATTGTAGATTTGAAGGACCTTTGGAGTAATGCAGCATTTCTTCCTTCAGTTTAACCATTTGAGATTTCAGCGCCTGGATTTTTTTGTTGCAGTTAGTGCTTTTTGAAGACGTTAACTCGTTTCGAGAATGACTTTCGGTAAATGGGTTGTTGTCATGCTGGGGACTTTTCTTACTGCGTTGCAAGTCGCTCTCTGAGTTTGAAAAGCTGGAGTCTGAAGAGGATCGGTCATGGTCGATGAGTTTCTGTAACTGAGGCGTGAGGAGTTTTCGCCAACTTGTCATTCTGCTTGCCAGAGTTTTGCCACAAGATACTTCAAATTTTCTTAGCCGATAAGAAATTGGACGATCTTTTCAAAATTTTTAAATAGACTCGAGGATTAAACTTGGTGACGAAACTCAACGCATATAGATATTTAATTCCTGAAATCAATTCGAATGTGATCTAGGTGGTCCGAGTCAACTCAAAAAGGCGACGATATTTATAAGAGAAAGGGTTCATTGACCGCGGTTAGTATGAAATTTCCATCTAATCAGTGGGATAATTAATGAAATCCGGTGATTAAGTTATATCAATCATATTAAAATTAGTTCGAAGGTAAATGAATTGGAAATGATTAATAAATACTTGTTTTCATCATTATCTGGTCGTTAGAACAGCCAATATAAAAAATAATAAGTTTGATATATTCTTGAAAGGAGTAATTCATTTGCTGCAATAATTTGCTCTTTGGCATGTAGAAACTTATAATCATTTTCTAAACAACAAGTTTCATATCAAATCAATTATTCAAAGAAATGCAACTACCAACGCAAAAGAATGATGAACATGAGCACAGCAAAAATATAAACAACGTATCGTTTCGCAAAGAATCTAATATTGAGAGTCGGATTGTATTTCTCGCGATAGGAAGGGTCCCTTGTGTCAAGGTTCCAGACTACAGCGTCGATAAACTTTGCTAACTCATAGAACAGCCGGTAGGTAAACTCGAATTCTGAAGGGGAAACTGGTCTTAACCACACGTTCTCTTTAATTTGCAAAAGAAAATCGTTGAAACAAATACCAAAAAAATCAAATTACTTTTGTATTCGCTCGGGTTGTACCGGAACTGTCCTACTATACCTCGTTGAGGGATCGAAGCCTTTTTGTTGAACTCGTAGTTGTAATTGCTGTATTGGAGTCTAGGGTCCTATAAATGATGCTTAGATTGATTCAAAGTAAGGAATATTAATATACAATATCGAAGATAGCAAAGCATCGAGCCTTGATATCAGCCATAGTGTCGTCAAGCTGTTTAAACACACCGCCGAATTCATTCTGATAGTTACTTTTCTAGTAGCAAAATAATGCTAAGGACACCTTCGAAAGCGTTAGTTTACCGATCGAACGAACGAGATTTTGAAATTCTCTAGTCTGTTAATCATTTTCTCAACTCTTGCTTTCAGCGACTAACATATTTCCATTGTCATGCCATCAATTATATCGACAATACCTCATCCTCTAAGAAGTAGAGATCCGCATAGTCTGCATTCATTTCCTGAATATGCTGACTCACAATGCCGCCCGGATCAACTCGAGGGTTTCGGCCCATGCTCAGCTGCTTTAAGAAATCAACCCGCAAATGTCCGTACAACAACGTCTGTGTTCCGTTCTCGTCTCTGTGGAAGCTGAAGAAGTCTAAATATCATTAATAAGAGATATCATTAGATAAAAAGTATATTACTTAACAGTTCTCGAAGGAAGAAGATGTCCTTGATACTGACGTTATTGAGCTCCGATAAGACAATCAGGAACTCGCGAAGCAGACAGGTATAGAACAGAATGTTCCTCAGAATAAATTGGTTTACATACTGCAAATAATCCTTGCTCATTAGTATCATCAAGCTCGGTTTCGACAGACTGAATGGCGCATACGGCGATATTTGGCTAATCCGCCCACTGTAGTCAAATCTCGATAAATCATCGATAAGGTTCTCGACATGCGCCTCCCATGGCTTCATAAACGCCATCCAAGCGATGCCAAAATCGGCGAGAGTGCTGCGGTTGTTCATATCGCGGTTCCAATACTTTAAGCACCTCAGGAAAAAATTATACAGCAGCTTCGAGTAATACCCTCGGGCCTCGTATACACCGATCTTTAAAAACGGCACAACGTAGTTATTTGGATGGTCCTCGATAGGGTTAATAAGCTTGTTAATGTAGTGAATGAACAGCGTAATCGCATAGAAAACATGTGGCTGAGGAATCTGAGGGAAGTTGGCCTCGTATCTATAATCTTGATGAGGATAGCCGGACAAGCCAGGCAAACGGCTCAACGAGCCTGCGCCGCCACTGCCGCCGTAAACGACCTCGTTTATAGTGTAATCCTGCAGCAAAAACAGCAGTTTTTTCATGCCTTTTCTGCGAATGTTAATCTCTGATCCGTCAGTCGAAAAGTAGTCCAGGTATCTTCTAAGCAAAATTAGATACGGGTTCTTGCACAGCCCATCGAAGAAATTGTCTTGCACGCATTCCTACAAAGACACCTTAGGATTAGCCAGCTTATAGGAGTCTATACCTGTGCGGATTTGGAGTCTGAATGGAGAGTTTGCATTTTCTTGAGGCTAAAAACGAAACACAGGAGGTAAAAATCAAAGCAGTCAACAGCTGGATCCGACGCGATCTGTCGATCTCGACGATAGAACGCGTCCTCAAACAAAGTAAAATATTGATGGACGATATGATCATCGGTAGAGCGTGATTGAAGTAGGTTCTGAGTGTGTTGAGGGAGGTTTGCGTACTTGAAGTAGTATTTAGTCTGCGAGTAATTCTCAATGATAAGAGTAAAGAGGTTAATCCCTTGTTTTCCGGGGTTAGGTGACAGGAGCTCAACGAGCGCATTGATCTCGGCTTCCGCGCTCTCTACTTCGAACTTTTTGAAAGCTTTTTTGCGCTCAATGTCCAAGTATTTGCTATAAACCTGATCCATCCAGCTATTGGTAGGGGAGTTAGAAGATAGGGAAAATGAGATGGGACTGATACCCGAGTTGGCCTTCGAATCCGAAGATATAGCAAAATAGTTGCGGTAAATTCGAGAAGAAATCATGGGCTTTTTGGGAAAGGTGGTCCTGGTCGATGAGCTTCGCGTACTGGTAGATGCGGGCGGTGGCTTCTTTGACGGTTGTTTCGAGGAAGATGTCTGAAATTTGCATTATTAGAAAATAGATTTCAGTGTTCCCGGGTTTAGCAAAATTAGATACGAAATTGAAATTTTAAAATTGCTTTCTCTTGTGTGAGTAGCGAAAAACCTGAAGAATTCAACCCACAATTTTAGGAAAAATAATAATAGGCTTTGCTTCGGTAATGAGGAGATATTCTTATCATTTTCCAGAAAAGCAAGATCATGTACCATTATCTTATCATTGTTTAATTATTGACTCATCGAATGTATGGTCTTAGCGTCATTATATCTTCTTATTGCCTCATAGATCTGTTTTACAGGCTAGAGACACCTACTTCTATACCTTATGCTAAATAACTTTAAGGTTATGAAAGTTCATTGATTGTGTCACATTGAAACTCCAAGCGATGAATTGTATTGAGACTATAAGAGTAAGTTCATGATCTTAATCGCAATATGCTTTGATTGGATTCAGGTTCGTGTCGAGTCAAAGAAGCTGTAATTAAACGAATAAATTATATAATTCCATAGCTTTCTTTGAAATGTACTTAGATAGATCCAAATTTTAACTGAATAGCCTTAACGTAATTTATTTCGACACAATTCCCAAAAAAATTGATATATTCCAGATCAGCAGATCTCCAAGTCCTCCAAATTTTTGAGTTCAAGCATACAGATAGACACCTCTGGATATTTAGTCCCAGTTTTTTTATACAATTCACCCTCATAGGCGGGCAAGATACTCTTGATAGTTCCCACCTTGAACTTAGAAGATTTGCAATTCCTAAGTCAGTAATTCAATGAATGAACTAACTATTATTATTACTCTTCGACGTACAGCTGTCCCTCCTTTGCCAGGACGTACTTTACTTTCAACATTTCCCCATATTCAGCCAGAGCAGTATAATGGTTCTGACTTGTCTTTTGTAACATTATCCGATCATTCACTTGAGGCGCTAATATTTTGACGGCATACTCTCCATTCAATTCAGCTGCATTAGCGGAGGCAACTATTCCTATAATCTCCTTGAAACTTGCTAAAGAAATTCCCTTATCCCAGAATTCTTCGTGTCTGCTTTCAGGCAATCGAGATATTAGGGCTGTGAATACTTCAGTCATAATTTTCTCGGAATCTGAATTCATCTCGCAGTTTTTAAAGTACGGAGGTCTTTTAAATTTCTGAACCAACTTTTTCATCAAAACCTCCATTTGATTAAACTTTTCCTGATAAGCCCATAACCTGGATTCGATGCCCTCTTTAAAAGGTTTCAAGATTTTATCCTTCATTATCAATGGAAAACTCTGCTCGTATAGCTTAAACTGATCAAGAGTCGACTTGCTTTCTGATTGATTTGCAATAGTGTGTTGAGTGATTTTGCTTCTCAATGCTTTGAGTTCCTCTTCAAGCTTCTTGCATTCAGCAGTTTTCGCTTGTCTATAAAAGAAAAACTTACAACCCCTTCAAAATAGAGAAATTTACATTATTTCATGCTGTTTGTCAAACGTAATGGAGAATTCGAGGAGTTTCTTATTGATTTCAGTTTCCATATCAGCTAAACCAGCCAAGATAATCAAATGGAGAAAAGGCTTGAAAATATACCGACGACGTGAATTGGAAGGTCTTCTTCGATGTTAGAAGCGACAAACTTAAAATTCAGCTTGGGGAACTGCTTTTGAAGGAAAGGGCAGAAAGTGCTTGGGATATATCGACCGTTCTCCTTCAAAAATCTTTGAGAATTTATCACGTTGATTTTACATCTGACGATTACCTTTCACGGCAGTAGTTCTCATACTCTATGTATTTATCAAGAGCGTTCGACAGCCTTGTAAAATTGGCCTTAAATTCCGTTCTACGTTTTACTTCAGCCATGCAAGCAGCATAAACGTCAGGGAACTTCTTCAGCACTTGAACGAATGCATGATTCTTATTGAATTGCAAGTGCTATTAAACTCTTTAATGACTAGAGTACCTCGTGAAGTTTGTTTGTCAGAAAATCCAAGCTTTTTAGTTTCGAGTTCATGCTCTCTGAAATTTCCCTCTGAAGACGAGATATTTCATGGATGAATTCTTTCATCTTGCCTTGATTTAGAGTCTAATTCATTGCTGTTTGAACGAGAGAGCTGTATTAATAATTACGATTTCGGCTTCAATTTCTCTAGTAATTACTTCGAATTCCGATTGCATCTTTTTCGCTTGCGTTTCGAACAACTCCGCTTGTGATTTAGCAAATTCGTACACCTGGTCGCTGGTAGGCTTGCCTCCTGCCTTCTCAACTACTGCTTTAAAGTCCTCGATATCTAAATCAAGGTTATCATTATTCAAGCTAAGCTGAAGAAAATTTTAAGGGAATACGCTTTTGGAATGATTCTTTGATGCTATTCTCATGGTATTTGATAAAGTTTTCCACAGGGAAGGTTGTGCCTTGATCGATGTTTGTTTTCAAGGCATTCACTTTCGATTTATAGGAGTCGATCGCCTCTTTAGATGCTGACAGTTTTTCAAGGATTTTTCTCAGGGATTGATGACAAGCTTGTCCGCTTCCAGATATTTTCTTCTCGTCGAAGTAATCAGCCAGCACTTTTTGCCCCTGGCTTGCAAGTGATGGGTCGACCTTGATTTCTCTCAGCTTGTAATGCGAAAATTAGTTTTCCACAGCTTCCGAAAAAATTCTTACCTTGCTTATATATTGGTCTCGATTCTCAAGCTCCCGGCCAATTTTGTTGAGTCTTGTTTCTATTTCGGACAGTCCTTGATCAAACTGTTTACTTTTGGCTTCAATTGTCTTGATTAAATTGTTTTGCGCACAGATTTCGGCTTCTTGCTGTCTGTAAGGCATTTGTAAAATTTCAGAGGCAGATTTCAAGTTATGCTTGCACTGCAAGTGATATTCCTAATCCAATCAGAAAATTTTCGTGTTTTGAAATGAAAGGTATTATTACGCATATTTTGTCAAAAGTCGCTTTGCTGTTGCTATCAATAAATCCATGTAAGAAGTCTCCATAGAGCTTATTAACTTTTGTGGGGGTTAGCTTTTTGGGCTCTGAAATTAGAGATAATTTCAATTGTTGGGATTGTTCAGGTTCTGAATCAGATTTCTTGGAATAGAACCTTGAGTTGAAAATATAGAGGGAGGCCCCCTAATTCATTGAAATGGAGTAAAAAATATATTGATTTTGTGAAATTTTACTGCTGGTAGAGTTTCAAAAAGGTTCTTGGTTAATTCCAGCTGAGTTCCGCAAGATTTGAGGAGGATTTGCTGGACTTTCGGAACATGAATTTGTTTTTCGATGTATTCTTGCAGAGAGGGAACATTTTGATCTAGGAGATCACGATGCTTATATTTGAGTGCGGAGCCGGTTTCGGCTTGCACTAATTGGATATGCTTCAGCTGGTTGGGTTGCACGATGCTAAACTCCATTATATTTCGTTTATTCTTTTCGGATATTTTTAAATTCTGGTTAAAATTATCTCTATCATGAGAAATTTATACACGAGAGGCCTAGAAATCTGATGGGAGACAGTCATTTCAGCGATCAAATTAGCTTTTTAAAGGAATTAAGATGAGATGAATCAAGAGTACTCTCAAATAAGAGGCCGGCTCCTATATCTCTATATGGTGAAGATGAAGCCCACTGTAATGATATTGGCGGATATCTGAAAAATGAATCTCGAGAGAAGCAATAAGCAGCCACAGCATTGCTTAGAATAATTAACGTAGTTGTGAGTAGTTACCGATCTTCAGTTCTGATTTTTGAGAAATTTCTAGCTAGCTCGAATTATTTTCAATACAAAGCTCCTTGATACACTATTCCAGACTCAGAAATCAAGTAAGTACTGCTTGGCGAGCGGAAAACCGAATTACTGACGAACAAGTGGGATTTGTATGGGACTAGGAAGAAACTACTAAATTTGATCTCTTACAGTTAATTTTTTTCGAAAACTAGTTTTATCAAAACTCTTTAGATTTGAATCGCAAAAGACTTCGCAAATATGAATCGAATAGAAGAAATTAAATAAAAAAATCTGTCAAAGTGAGGTCGTCTGCCTTCAAGAAATACAATACCTCTCTATTTTTATTATTCCACAATATTCCTCACTGAGACCTTTGATCATTCAGACTCTACACATCTTTCCTTTCAAAAGCATCTCATTATCTTCTCAAAATCAAGTGAATGTATTTTATGGCATAACGATCACGCCTTTCCTATAATTTTCAACTCTTTACATAGTCTCACCAATGCCTCAAGCCAAGAACTCTTTTCAGAAATTTTCCTACATAATTTCTTTGCCATTGAATAGCTTTAGATTCATATCTCTCATCAAATAAAGAGCAAACAGATTTATTAATGTTGAAAAATCTGATTTGTAAGTCTGGATATCTCTCAAAGGCGTCCCTCGGACTCCTTTACAACGTTCCAAAGAGAGATTTCGCGATCAGGTCAGCCCAAGCGACCATTCTCACCGGCAAACAGGAGCAATCACCTTTTAATCGAGAAACATTAAAGCAGTTCTACGAGCAAGTGCCTCTTGAAGTCCTCAGAGACATCGAAGTCAAGGAGCGTGAACGACAGGACTTGGAGGACAAATTCAATAACAAATTCAACGAGAAAAACCCACTCAACCGCGTCGCCGTTAAAATCCGTGCCCCTCAAGAACCGGATATCGCATCCAATCTCAGTCACCCTTTCATTCTTCACGTTCAGCCTCGCAAACCTAAGGTTGTTATTACTGGCAGACGCAGAAAGCTCCGTACTAGCTTATCAAAGCTCGCTCAGTTCCAAAAATCCTGCTCCGGTCTCCATTTATTGGACGCAATTGCATTTTTGGAATCCTCTGATAAAAAGGCCGCTGAATACATCAAAAACACGATAATTCAGACCCGTCGTCATGCTATCGACAAGGGCTTCGAGCCTGAAAAACTCTGGGTGAAGGAAGTCGTCGGCGGAAAGCAAAGTAGAATCAAAAGAATCCGTTACCATGCGAAAGGAAAGCACGGTATCATGATTAGAGACACTTGCCAACTCCTCGTGAAGCTAGAAGCCAGAAGCTCAGAGGAGCTTTTCCGCAGTTTCTTCGAAGGGAAGGATATTCCTCGCATTGCTCTCGATCTCATCCGAAAGGATATGGTCGGAGCCAATATCAACCTGCCTACCCTTCAGCAAGAGATGTTCCTATTGACCGCGAAAGGAAGACAGCAGAAAAAATTAATGTTGAAGAGAAAGGCTATTCTCATTCATCAAACTCTCAAAGTAATGTTCCTATTGACTCTTTGTAAACCCTATTTGTAATCAGGCCAATGGCGTTCCTATCTCAGTAAAGACGATCTATGAGTACTTGCTCAGCAAACTCATCAAAGGCCTTGCAGAAAGATACGACAAGAGAAGAGATACTGCTACCTCCGCGTCTCTCGACAAAAGACTCGAAGTTTTCAAGCAAAATGAAGCAAAAGCCTAAACTGGTTAGCGCGATTAACAAAATAATTTTCTCTGGAAGAACAACTGCCCTTTCCTATTTCGTTGGTATTTGTATGATTATTCGATGTATTTCAACGAGAGCTGTTAGCGTTTGAACAGTCTATCTATGATGAGCTCACCGATTTTAGCTATTGTTCAAAAGAATAAAATAAACATCAACTAGTTCAAATATTTGATATATTCAAGGCACAACTTAGAAAAATGCTCTGATACTCACCGCAGCTGACAGGTTCCTTGAATCAGCTGTGTCGGGTAGTATCATATCGCTACAGCAGGAGGAAGGGAGTGGGAATAATGTTATTTTATATGAAATTTGAATCAAGGGAGTTTTCGAAATGTATTTTAAGAACAGAAAAATTGCTGGGATTGATAAACTTAAAATCAAAGAATTTATTTCATTTTTTTGCTATTCATCATAACTTTAACTTTTCCATTCGGCAGCAGCGAGCATGGTCTAATCGTGATACATTTCGGTTTTTCGACTCTATAGAACTCTCCATCAATTTGGAAGTACGTGATGATGTCCCTTCCTTTCGGGTCGGATTTTTTAAAGTTTATTATAAAAGGCCCTTTGCCTTGGTTGAGTCTTCTTGCATGCCCCTTGATAAATCTCTCACTTGCAAGCGCAGTTTGCGACGGGAAAGATACAAATTCAAGCATGCCATCGCCGATGTTCTGAGGTCCAAAGTCTGGCTGCTTATGTCCATCCTTATCAATAACACCTATCTTGCCTAAAACCGACTAAGTACTATCACTCCAGTGAAATTATTACCTCTTGAAGTTCCCCAAGGATCACTTCCGCCTCCCATATAACTTGGGATATTAACAGCTAAAAGAACCGCCGGGTCGTGTTTCAGTCGAATAGGGTGACTATCAGGAGACTTCGATTTGCTCTTAGCTGAAGTAATCGCTGTTAGAACGGCTAGAGGGTAAATTGGTACGCTTTGGGCCAAATATAAGACGATTTTCGGGTACTTTGCTCTCTTCTAAATTGATGCTTCCAGGCTATATGAAATGAGTTTATCAGTCGAAAAAAACGACTTACTTCGACTTTCTTTGGGAGGTCGGCTGGTACAGTGACCTCTCTGACGTCCTGGATGACGTCGCTGATTGTGGGTGTTCTGATAAAATACTTCTTGAAGCCCTCCCAGCAATAAACAAGCTTGTTTCCGCACCTTGACTCGGTTCGCGATTTATCAAATCCTATTGATAAGTTAATTCCACGATTTCGGTTCTCAATGAAATACCCAGTCCAATCCGAGCGTCTATTCCGATACTGAAGTAATTAGACATCTTCTTTTCAAACATTGTGGTGGGTTGGTCGGAGTTGGAGGTCGTAAGCTTCTGCTTAGTGCCTTTTTTCCCTTTGTCTTTCTTTACAAATTTGAAAGAGCCTCCCTTTAAGAAAAAAAATTAAAATCATTCAGCAAAAACCGGTTGCAGATAGTTGAAAACCTCATGAACTTCTATGCGAATATCCCAGATATCGAAATCTTCGATGATGGCCTCCGTCCATTGAGAAATCAGCGATTTAATACCGTTTAAATGCCGTCCCACTAGCGTTGAAGGCTCTTCACCTATAATCAAAAGCCATTATCTCAATCAGCTAGTTATCAAGCAACCTCCCCAGCCAGTCACTCTTGAAAAATCGTTTCCAGTTCCGAAAGGAATTATTCCTATAGGACATTTTTGAACTTCAATGTTTGCTTTTATCATCTCCTCAATCACCCACATAACTGTCCCATCACCGCCGCAAACCACGATTCGAATCGCATGTTGTCCTATCATAATGAGAAAACCGACCTCCAGAGTCTGTGTTGGATACCTTTGAGTTGTTCCTCCTTCACAGTGTTAAATCCTCGGCGTCTGCTCTCGGCGTTCTTCAAATCGAAGATAAGCAACTCGACGTCAGCTCCTTTGGGATTGAAAGAAGAAAATTTCATGCTTTCGACCTGTATTTGCGTCACATCAGATTCCAATGCTATAATTACCTCGAGTTTGGTATACATGGCTGCTTTGTTCCCGCCACTCGTTGGATTTACAAAAAGGCAAAAAAGAAATGACAGCTTGCGGCCGTTTTTCTCTCTTTCATCGTCTAATTGTGGCGGTGGGTAAAGAAATTTGAGTTTTTATGATTGATTACAAGTAACTGTGATTGGCGTGTCGTCAATTTTGGCGATTTCTGGCGCTTTTTTGCCTTCAACTCGAATCTCTAGTTCGATATTGCTCTCGACGGATATAGCTGCAGATGAGTTAGCTCCAAAAGTGGCTATGATGTTTTACCATTGTTCATCTGATCTCCTGGCCCTAACTTTAATTTTGTATCGTTAGTGTTAAGTAAATAATTATTAAACAATTCGACCAGATGGTGGATCATCAACCAAATGAAATTCTAATAGGAAGCATTTGCAAGGAAGAAGATCTTTAGCCATTTGGATTAGGTCAACACAGTGGGAAGCACAAACTGGCAAACTGGGTTGGGCTTTTGAAACGGTTGGGTTTTAAATATAGTTGATGAGTCTGGAAATTTTCGACCGTTGCAGTACTGATAAGAATAGCTTGAAAGCATTAGACAACAAAAAATTTTTGTTACAATTTTCACAAAGCACAAGGGATTGGCTGAACAACTGCTCGGATTTGTAGTGTAGCAAGTTTGTAGAGAACGCTATAAACAGATCGAGTCATTCTTCCTATGGCACAGGGTTTTATATCCTAAAGGAATTCAGGTTATTACGGTATGAATAGAAAACTCATTGGTGCTTCGCTAACAGAAGTGAAGTTCGACGATCTTCATTTCTTTGAATACTTCGTTTTAATCCAAAGACTCGTTGATTTAACAGAATAAACTTTTTCCAAAAAAAGCTTATTTTCAAAATAACTATGGCCCTGTTGTCTTCATGATATACGTAATTGATTGAACGTGATTTTAAATATGAATCTAAATGTAAACACTGGAATTTCTACGAGAATTTCAATATTAAACAGTTTTCTATAAAACCGAGTGTAAGGAAATTTCAATAATTAAGTGGTCTAAATCTGAAATAAGATTACGGTAATAAAATTACTTAGCGAATTGCGTTGATCATTAATACTGAATTTGGCTGTTTTAGTTGAAATATTACCATGCAACAATTTCCATTTCTCATCAAGAGCACCAATTTGTTTTAAAAAATATTTCTTGTTAAAAACCTGTAACTATGAGACAAGAGACAAAAGTAAAAAGTAGTATTGGTGAAGAAGCGAAATAGTCGCGCTCAATTAAAATCATAGGGATTCTGCAAAACTCAGTTCGTTGATTTAGTCAAAATCAGTTTGTTTTGGAAATTCGATAACTATGGATCTAAAACCCTTTAAATTTCTTCAAGAATTTAAAACCTAATTTAATCCAGCCGAATTTACCTTAATTTGAAAGAAATCAACAAGCATTTAGAAAGAAACATCGCTTGAATATATTCGATATATCTAATTTCAGACTAGAACTACCTTCACCTAATGAATTTCTGAAGCCTAGCTTCGTTAACGATCGATTCAAAGTCTTGGAAACCTAATGGCTTCATTATACATTGACTAAAACCAGCCGGCAACGCCTCATATTTCGTACCACTCACCAGACATATCGGGATCTCATTAGTCTCTCGCTCTCCCATAATTGTCCTTATGTTGTTACAAGCTTCCAACCCATCCATTACCTGCATTTTATCATCTACCAACACCGCTCCAATTTCTCCACTGTTCTTCTCAAACAACTCTACGGCTTCTTTTCCATCCTTCGCGACTAACACATCGAGATCCAATTTACTCGCGAAATTTTTCAAAAGATGAACGCTAGATTCGTCATCATCAGCCAAAAGCACCTTCTTTTTTCTGGTAGACTGCTCAGTTTCACCTCTAGCTGCTCTGATGCCAAGATTCCTGAGAATTTTCACCAACTTATCGTAATCACAGGGCTTCGTAACGAAAGCATCAGCTCGATAAGGCCCTTTCTTATCCGTGCAGATCTGCATTTCTCTCTCCACTGCATTTCCACTAATAACTATAATCTTGCATGGACTCTGCTGGTGCTTTTCCTCCCAGCTCCTGATTCGTTTCATTGCTTCTTTTCCATTCATAATCGGCATTTCAAGGTCCATGGTGATGACATCAAAATACTCTGGCCCTTTCTCTTGACAGATCTGGATAGCTTCCTGGCCGTTTGAAGCGATGGAGATATCGGTTACTCCATACTTCTTCAGCATTTCGGAATTGATGATTTGATTTATCGGAAAATCTTCAACCACGAGAGCTCTCAGAGACTTTCTCTCTGGCGTGTCTGGACGACGTAATTCTAACTCTTCGTCCAAGGGAATACACGTATTTGAGGCGCAGGAAACCAGAGGTAACGCTACAGTCGGAATTACAACACTAAAACGACTTCCCATCCCTTCTGAGCTGTTTATGAAGATCTCCCCTTTATGAAGATTGGTAATGACTTTAGAAATCCATAGTCCCAATCCTAAACCAAGCTTAATATTGCTATTATCTGATTCAATTTGCCGGAATTTCTCAAAGATAATTTTCTGATGCTCTTTGCTGATACCGCACCCGTCATCTTTCACAGAAATCATGAGTTTGCCTTCTTTCTGAGTTGTCACATTCCTGAACCATTTCGCATGGAATGAATTTTTGTTTACTCCGAATTTTTCTTCAAATCTGGAGTCAACTGATGTCAAAAAGGTTTCTTTTTCATCAACTCCAAATAAGTCATCAGCAGTACCCTCCTGCCATTCAAAAGAGAGACTAACATAGCCTTTTTGGGTAAACTTCGCCGCATTGCTCACTAGGTTTAGAATCACTTGCGTCATCCTTTCGCGGTCAAACACCACCATTTGAGGGAAAGCCGGTGATATATTTAAGTGATAATTGAGCCCGTTGCCTCGAACGAGAGCCTCACAGAGTATGGATATTTCTTCGATGAATCTCCTCATATCTACGTGCGTTGGAATCAATTGCACGCCAGAGACGGAGTTCTTCGTCCTGCTCGTATCCATTATCGTGATCAGAATATTTTTCAGAATCTGCGCGCACACCATTGTTTTAGTTAAGAATTTCTTCGCTTCACAGTGCAGCGTCATTTCGTTGAGGATGCTCAAGTTGCCGAGCAGCCCATTGAGCGGGTTTCGAGTCTCGTGTGAGAAACTAAGGATAAAAGTGTCTCTGTCATCAAGCGCTTTCTGCAGGTCTTCGTTCGCTTGTTTGAGAGAATCATTTTGTTCTGCGACTTTTTTTTGCAGCATAGCCAATTTCCTCATCATTTTGCTATGGAAATGAAAGCGGACTACAGTAACCCAAAAGACAACGGACAGAGTACGTATGAACGTGCCAACACCTTCTTTGAGAGCTGTATTCACCTCTTCAGGTGATCCTGTTTGCAGGAAGTGCTCCAATTGAGGGTATGTGTGGTGGTATGTCACCAACAGACTCAGCAAATAATTTAGAATTAGCAGCAGGATTGGGGCTTGGAGATTATATAACACTATTATCACACCGATCGGCGTATAAAGCCCTTCAAATCGTCCATGTAGCCAAGTCAAAAGCAAGATACCTTGGGCTAAAATGATCAAAAATATCCTAAGTGTCCTTTGTAATTTCAATGCCAAGCAGGTCAGTAGTCCAATGAAAAATAACATGGTGAACTGAACTTCACCCTTGCTGATATTGCCGAGCCACAAACTGAGTAGAAACATTGGAATTCTGCCAAAAAGCACTCCATAGATGAAGAAGTAGTTCAGATATTTTATCTGAATGCCTTCGGGCTGCCCTTTAAGCGCGGTGGGAGGTTCAGAGAGGTATTTGATGAGCCGTTTCCGCAGTGACATCTTTTTCAGTATTAGGACTTTCTCTTCTTTTTTTAAATTTTTTTGTTGAGAGTTATTTGCAAATTTATCTCCGAGGTGTTCTTTTGGTTTGTCCAGAATTAAAGAATTATTTTCTGTGACAGTCATCAACAAATTCGAAAATCTGAAAGTTTTTTACGTTTTTGGGTTTATTCCAGGGTAAATTGCATCTAATAAATAATTAAAACATTGCATAAAAGAAAAAATATGCGTTGATTGCACAGTTTATGTAAGAATTTATTCGGCGCTTACCCAGAGAATCTATACCCTTCGGATCAAGAATTTAGATATGGCTGATGGCTTTATAGGTACGCCTCCTCATTTCTGACTAAATTATATATATTAATAAAGCTTAAATAATCCTTTGTTAATATTTCTCTTGGTCTTCTTTGATTTTTAATAGTGACTTGAAATTACGGTATAACGGAGTGAATTGCCACTGAATAGTAGCAAGTATCATAAAAGAAGATGTATGTAATATCAAACCACAGCAAATAATTCGAATTACCCAAACTAACTAACTCACTCTTCCTCATCAAGGCAAATAAAGAACTCATTTTAAGTCTGTAATTTCATTGAAAAAATAAGAAAGCATAGACTGCTAATCATTTATTTACTCTACTAGCATTATGCGGACAGCAGAATCTGAATAATTTTCATTGGCAATAGAATTTCAAAGGGCTTCAGGCTCAAGCTTGAATATTTTGTTCAACACTTTGACCTGACCTCTCGACATGGATGGTGATTTCCTTTTTTCTCTTTTTTCCGAGTTGCACGCAGTTATTGACGACGAAAGAGAAGTTTGAGAGTCAGTCTTCGAGATCCTAATGCTGGACCTCTCGCTGCCAGTCTTGAAACTGAGGTTGAACCCCTCCTTCAGCATTCCAGGACTTTGAATGGAGCTTTTCGATAGTCTGTCCCCACCACTTGTGGAATATGTGTCTGGAGAGGAACCTCGCATGGATTCCTTCTTATCTATCACAATTGATTCTCCAATCGAGGAATCTCTGTTCGTGAAGGCCCCCTCACGGCTTTTATTGATGGGACTCTGAAATATTGCTTTAAACCTCCGGATCACCAAGGTAGGAGACTCTTTCATCGATCTTGGCCGGATGAGCTTCTCTGTCTGGTCCTTGGCAAGGTTGGCGGTCGCCAGTAAATTCCTCGTTGAAGGGAAAAAAGCATGCTTAATCATTTCATGAGAAGGGGAGAGGCCTACACCGGTTGTCCAGGCAGTTTCAGCACGAGGGATTAAACGGGTACTCGATACGATTGTTGAAGGGAGCTCAGGGTCTTTGATCTGCTGCGGTTTCAGTAATTTGGTAAGTGGTGAGATCATCTTCATGGACTTGGGTTGAGTCGGTCGCTTTGGGCCGAGGAGCAAGCATTCTGCCCCTGCGGTGAGGAGCTTTGATCTTATGCTCATTGGCTCGGCGTTCGATGTTGTATTATTGTGATTATTTTGCATTGTATTCTGTGGTTTCTGCTGAACCCGCGCTCTTGGGAGCCTTTGTAAGCTTTGAGAGTTGAAAACCCATTGACTCTCGCTGGGAAGCTCAAGGTCGACGGTTTTACGCTCCTGATGCGTCGCGGTTTGACTCCTTATGCTGATTCCAGAGAAACCCTCTCTGCTGATCTGGCGGTTGAGGGGATCCAGCGTAAGTATCCTCTTTGCTTTCTGGACTCTTGACTTGCTCTGGCATTTTATAATAAATAAATTCGCGGAATCTTGGTTCTGGAGGCCACAACCGACCTGTCTCGGCGATGAATGGCTCTTTCGATACCCATGAGCTCCATGAGTCAGATTGTCCTGGTTCGGCCTCTCTGGTTTATTAAACAACTTTTCATTATCAGAATGATGAGGGGATCGAAATGTCTGGTAAGCGAGACTCGTTTTGCTATTAATGAAACCACTTGTGCCCGTCTCTGGTCGATTTGCAAGCAGAAGCTGTAGAGCTTGAGCTCCGTCTGGTCCTGTCGCGGTAGTAAAGCTCTGAAATGAAGTTAATTGTGCTATCGCTGGAGGAAAACCGTTTTACCTTGACTGATTTGCGAGGAACAGTTTCATGATTATCCATAGCGCCAGTATCCTGCTCAATCGAAGATGAGGGCTGCGGGTTTACTGCAAATTCAGCGAACGTTGCAGTTCTTCTGAAAGCATCTGACTCCTCAGTTTTCTCTGAAGAATTGAAGAACCGAGGTGATCCTTTAGTTTGTCTGAAAAATTTAGCCTAGAGCAGGAGCAATGAAGGGATTAGCTTTCGAAAGTACATGATTCAAAGTACCCTGGGCGTTAAGGTTGTCATTTTGAGGGATCTTTCTCTTATAATCCACAGCCTCGGTCCTATTAGGCAAATAATTTAGGTCAGTGTTTGAATTTGCTTTCCGATAAAATTAATCAAGCCAACCTCTGTAAAAATAAAAGGGTTTAAGCCCTCAAGAAATTTTATCTCTTATTACCTCGTGTTAGGAAGCCATGTAGTCAAAAGGGAGAAAGGATTATATGTATTTTTGTGAAAAGATATGTCTCTAAGCTGCCTACAAGGAGAATCTTGTGCTGCTAGGAGTTATGTGATAAAAAGGCTCTCAACGGTTGCTTCTCAGAGGAACGCTTTTCATTATTAGAAATATTATTTGAGAGTTTCGCCGAAACTTCCGTTGCGGGTTGATTCCATGCTTTAATCAACAATAAAAACTATTTGCCTTTAAATAACTTTTAATATTCCCGCGGTTTCAAATGTTCTGATAATGAAACATTCTAAAGCGCTCTTTTTAGATACGAACCAGCACAGAAGAATCAAGATTTTATTTTGGATAATTTTATAGGTTTTATCCTATTTTCTAAAAGGGAAAAATTGAAATGTTTAGAACTGATAGCTGTGGTAGGAAGCTACGCACACTATTTATGCTAAGAAATCGAACTCATTTCGCTGAAATGAGTAAATACTGGCCTCGTCACATAAGAGACTCATTCTGCTTTAGAAACCTAAAAAGCAAATTGGGCTCATCAGACGTAAGAACTCTCTCTTCTTGGAGTGCAGAGTGCTGTAACATTTATATCGAATAAAGTAAGATTGAAGAAATTTGATTTTGCCCACCGATAAATAAAAACTTAGCTGTAATTTCCAATTATTATACTCTAGACCCTTTCAAACGGGATGGCAGTTTCATTGAGGGGGGCATTATACTACGCCAAATTGATTATTATTAACATACTATTGAATGGCTTCACAGTAGACAGTAGATTAGCACACAACCTTAAAAAACGATTTTTGAGCTTGCCGGCAGCTGATAATAATGAGTGGTCAAACTATTTTTCCCCTTGCAGCAATTTGCTGCTGGTAAATTTGAGAATTTGCTTCACAATTATCAAAAAACCTGGTCTCATGGATTAACCTTAACTTCATTTATCGTGATTTGTGTTGCCCATGAAAAATGAAAATGAACCTACATTTTTTTTATTGTTAATTGGGAATATCTATCCTCTTGGGTTATTTCTATGAATGAGTACATTTTTCAAGTAGATCAAATCAAAATCAAAATTATCAATACATGCGAAATGCTCCTCGTTACATATTATAACTCTCATTAACATTTATTGCACTTAAATAAAACTTTTGATTGAACCAATGGAATCCCCTTGTGCATTATTCAAAGCTGCTGTATCCTTTTTCTCATTGATAGATATTTTTAAGCTGCTCCTTAGGTCTTTGAGCGTGACATGAACAAAAGAACTGAAAAAGCTGCTAAGGCTTGCAAAGTATTCACAGACACATGGCCATTCGAAAACAAGTGCAAGCAATTTTTCGAAGAACAGGACATCATCCAATACATGTTTTTATGCTTTCCAATACTACCAACCCCCGTAAGCCAGCTCTCCAACTTCCTCTCAACCCAAGCTCAAATTAGATCGAAATCCTCACTCAAATGCTAATCGATAGATTCAAAAAAAATGAACTTGTCTTGGCCGATTTTTGGAAAGCATTAGAGTTCTGTTCAACATTAGAGGAGAAATCAGAGTCAGAAATTGTCAGAGAAATTGCTCTGAGGTCCAACAAATCAAATCATAAGCGAAGTCCATCAGGAAACAACGAGTCTCCTTCGAAGCAAAAAGATCAACCAGTCTTCGATAGTGAATATTGTCTTGAAGTGCTGTGCAATTCGGTTTTCATAAAGAAGAAAGCTTTGGATAACTTCCGGTCTTTTTTGCAGGTCGTTTTCAGCGTAATTCAATTGCAAATTATCTCCCGAAAACAAAATTCTCGTAATTTAGGACAAGAAATCGATGATTTACGGCTACTATCAGGCAGCAAGCTACAATCTACTGCGAAATTTCATAAAGTTTAGCAAATCTGACCGAGTTATCATTCAAACATGCTATGTTATCGAAGAGATCAAGCACCATATGAAGAACGCAGAGGCCATTAACTTAGACATGGAAGAACGTAAGCCCCTTTGAGTTTTCATCAATTTGATCTGTGTTGGCAGTCCTGCTCTCAAAGAAAAACTTGATACCCATGTCAGAGAAAAGGGACAGTCAAATGCGGAAGAGTTCGATGAGACCTTCGCTTGGCACAGGCGATAAGCCTGTGGAAGTGCAGGATATAAAGCAAACTGAGACGGTTTCAGTAACCTCTGAGAATAGCATCGATTCAAGCGATTCGGAGGACAAAGAAGAGAAAGCAAAAGAAGCGTTTCTCACGACACTAGAAGAATGGCTTTGCACTCGTAACAAATCATGAAGTTCACCTCCCAATTGACAATTTACTTCAGGAGAGCAGCTGCTTATTGGCAAAAGCGAATATATTAGCGAGGCTATAAAAAATCCAGATTATTTCGAGATTTTCCTCTCATTGATATTTGATCCGCAGAGCTTTCCTGTCTCTGAGCAGAGAGTAATTCCTCTAGTGACTTTCCCCTTTGAAACGTTCCATATTAACTCAGGCAGTAAAATGGAGAGAAGCTTTTTCGGAGGTATCAAAAACTACCAAATCGTACGATAGCTTGGTTTTCGATGAACAAACGAGGACGGCTACTACGTCGCGAAGGAGGATGCCACGGATCATCGAGTCGTTGAAAAACAGCTTTATTAACCTTCGTAGTTATAAGGCGATGGAGGTCCTGCTTGACATCAGAAACTATAAATATATGCTCGGCATCAACCATGCTGCTCTGGACAATTTCTGTATAGAATCATTTGGGTTTTCTTCTGCTCTGACGCGTTTTCCTCTAATTAGATAACCTCGCATACGTGACGTTGCATAGAGACGAGGTGGTCTGCAACATGAACCATATTTTCAAGCTCATCGAGCTCTTTGTCATCACCGAGCAAGATTTGTCAATCAATCTCATCCTCCACTACAATTTCCTCTTTAGATTCCTTCAAGCCCTGGATTTCCCGCTATCCTCACAATTCTACCTCCTCATCCTCGGCCTTGCAGAGGATTTCCCTATTACTCTACAGAATCTATCAAAAGTCTACAAATACTGTCAACAGACCGAATTCTTCCTTGATATCGCCATGGCCGTGCTTCATGGCGAGAGCAGAATAGACACGAAGAAGTTCGATCTCCGTTTCAAACCGAACCGCGTTTCCGATATGATTATCCTCTCGACAGAGCCCAACCCTGACCAAGACTACCATGCATTAAAAGTCATCGAAGCTAAGAAGAAGAAAAGGTTACCTGAGGAAGAGCACACGGTGCCGGGAGATATCGATCGTATTTTAGAGAAACTAAAGAGGCATCATATAAGGAGTATGACTGATATCTCAGGCAAAATGTGGTCGAGGCCGAAGATTGCGACTAGCTTAACTAAGTTGAATTTCGGCGGACCAAGTCTTTCGATCGAGAAGATGAAGAAGTACCCCTCGCTATACGATAAAGCATTGGAGTTGGAAAGACAAGCGAGCTTAAGTCGCACGGACCTTGAGAATTCGCCTCGTACCAACCGCAGCTACCGAAGACACAATTCAACGAAAAAGCTATCGATGAAGCTAATACAAGGAAGTCAGACTCCGAACCAGAATAGCTTCAGGATAAGTGTCGAGAGCAAAAAAGGCTCAGACCCGGGAAAAGACCGCGGAAGCCTTACGAAACTACCTTCAGAGCCAAAAGAGGTGGTGGTGATTAAGACCAACCCGCCGCCTTTCAAATTAAATCTGGTATCAACGACTCACACAACTCCAAGAGGCAACACAGGCTTCCATAAGCGCGCATTGACAAGCCAAGGACCTCGAGTTACGGAGACCGGCTCGACCCTGCTTTCTCCTTACGCGGTGGATGAAAGTCTCAACCCGAAGGCATTGGCTGAGCTGTCTGGGTTGTACCCTTCGAATATCGTTGAAATGATGGAAAGCGATATTGAAAAGGAAGCAAAGACCCAAGAGTTCTCGGTCACGGCGATTCTCCAGAACGATGAATATTGTCTCAAGCTCTGTGAGCTGCTTCATATGATGATCAGAAAAATAATCGAAAAAGCCCGCAGCGCTAAATTCGGTCTCCCGTCAGCTCCGATAAACGATATCAAGAGTTTCTGGTGGGCATTTTTGGAGCCTCAGAAGTGCTTATTCTTCGAGCTGCTATTAAAAGTAACCTCGCCTCTCTACCTCAAAACTAACTGTACTTCGATAGAATTACCTATTCAAGATTAAAATCCATCATCTTTCCGAATCAAACAGCGGATACGAAGCGGGACTGATCGTCAATATGATCCTTGGAAATCTGTAACCACTCCATTCTTATTCCAATTTTGAAATAAGGCACTAATTTCAGAGATCTTTGGGGTTTGGACTTTTTCAAGAAGAGGATCGTCGAAATCGCGAAAGGCTACATGCAGTTTCTTTGTAAAACGATTGTGTACAGTCATGTTTGGAACAAGCGACCCGACCTCAACATCTACATGCAAACCTACAAGGTATATCGATTAATAACTAATCACTTTGCCTCAATCTTTCTTAGGTAGCGTCTCCTCTAGGCTGCGCGAGGCTCATGCTCGTTGAAACACTCTGTCTCATCCTCAAAAGCGACACTGAGAACTATTACAAAATTCTCAACGAGGTCAGTCTTACTTGCTGGAACGTGCTCGTCCTTTGGCTTTTCGAATATAAGACTAACAACCTTTACCTCAACCATATTGTGAAGATATTCGAGATACTGTTTTTGTACGGAGATGAGAAAATGATTACCAGCGTGCTGTTCAAACTCAACGTCCTTCCGAAAATCAATGATGTTCTTGCCCAAGTCTACAAGAACCGTGTCATTATCAAGGCTCCGTTAGCCGAGGAGGTTCTCTTATGCTTGAAGCAGATTGTTCATTTACTGAATGAGGCTATCCAGGTAACTTGAGGTGGTGGTAGCAATGGCTTAATTTTGTATAGGACCGAAGAGACTTGCAGGCACTGAAGATACAAATCGCGCTGAACGTCAGCTGGAAAGAGTTAAAAAAGGCGATCGTCAACGACAAGAGTATGTCCTCACCGAGGCAGCAGAGTCGAGCGGATAGTCCAGGGTTAAGTCCGATGCTTCCAAAGAACTCCAAGAAAGGCGTGAAAGACCTTCAGACCAGCAATTTTAATAAGAAAAACTCGTTTGATGTTCCTGTTGCAGCGACACAGAAGATAGTTCCGGAGCTTCAGCTCCCCAAAATCCAGAGCCCTCATGGGTTTAAAAAGTTCAGTGATCCTTTGATAAAACCGATCTCTGGATCAGTTACTGAGAGAATTAGTAAGCAGATGTTCAAAAAAGCTTAGGATTTAATTCACAAAGCGGTTCGTTATAGATGTTTTTTAGTTATCTAGGGATATCAAACAGCCACTATGGCTGGGTTATTTTTTTATTGCTTTATTCAACATTTTCAGACTCAACTGATCGAAAAACTCGGATTACTCTGACCTAATTATCGATACTCTGCATTCACAACAACAATTAGCAGCAACACGGTCTTTTTTGCTACA
>ENA-UOTZ01000026-UOTZ01000026.1-compost-metagenome-genome-assembly--contig:-NODE-26-length-91058-cov-9.889153_pt1 | contig 91058 bp, 54 predicted proteins | sample MGYA00238144_ERZ746983 | MGnify/ENA primary metagenome ERZ746983 (study PRJEB28759, sample SAMN06268863) | compost metagenome | isolation source: single cell | place: USA: California, Emeryville, Joint...
AAAGTCGACGAAGGATCAAGCTTTAGTTTTACAATTTATCACCATGACGAAAAGAGTGGCAACGTTAAGCACATTGATCTGGATAAATCGTCACCAGGCGAATTTAGCGTCTTTTCTGAGCACGGACTCGAAATGAGAAATATCGAAGAGCTGAGCAGGCCAGCTGTTTCATTCAGTCTGGGCAACCGCTACAGCTCACAAGGATTAATATTAAGAGAGTCAAAGACTCCCGGCTTAATCCAAGTATCCAATATCCTTGGCTCCCTCATGTCAATACCTTCTCAAGCTCAAATCAACTGTAAATGTCCAAGAGTACTCATTGTTGATGATGATCCCTTTAATCTCACTGCTCTGGATCAGATTCTCAAGCGCCTCCAAATCCCATGTCATTGGGCCTTCAATGGTAAAGAAGCCATCGAAAAAATAGAGGCTCGTAAACACAACCGTTGCGGTGCATCTTGCAGGCAATATAAAGTTATGTTCCTCGATTGCAACATGCCAATTCTGGATGGATTCGAAACTGCAAGACGATTACGACAAATGGAGAACAAGGGCGAAGTAGACAGGATAACGATTATTGCTTGTACAGCATTCGTGCAGCAATCAGACGAAAAGAGAGCCAGAGAGGCTGGAATGGATGATTTCTCTACCAAACCTATTAAATTTTCAGTAATAAAGGAGAAGCTGAAAGCAAATGGTTTCTATGATAAATAACTCTACTTGTGTTAGTTGGAATTACAGTAAATATTTTACGACCATATCATTAGAATCATTTTTATCAGAATTAGAAGTTTTGTGACACTTTCTGATATCCTTCGTTTGTTCTATTTTGTTACCGTATCAAATGATGACAAATAACAAAATCTTTTAAATCTCGTTTTTGTTTACTGATGCATGAGAACTCAAACGGACACAGATTTTTATATATGATCGCCCTAAATCAAAGGATCACAATAATCGTCTGAAGCCACAACAATTATCAGAAAACAACTTTCATTATTAGAATAATTTGAAGCCTCTTTTTATGATAATCGGCAACTCTGACCCTTTAGTTTCTCCTTCGAGGTGTCAGATTCATGGTTAAAACAGAATTTCAGACTGAATATTAATGAAACTTGGAATCTGAATATGTTAACTACTTCAACTCTAATTTTATTTTTATAAATCAATTCTCGATTAGCTTGATAATACTACTCAGGGATGTTTATGAGTACAAGAATTTGCCAATAAATTGTGTCGAACTGTAGCGGTTTCGTTACGCAGATCCACTGAAATCTGTAAATTTTTCAGAAGTCATGGATGTTGCTGCAGATTAGAGATGCACTAACAAGCGAATGTTTCTGAATATCATAATTTTATAGAACTTACTACAATTCTTAATCCACGTTAATACATTTTTGCTAAAATTTTTGTAACAATTTCCAGGAGAATCTGAAATTATGAATTCAATTTCTTACTTATGAAATTGTGTTTTTCCCATGTTTATTAACATCTTCCTTTTGGTCCTGGAAATTTATGATTATTGAAAGAAGCCAGTACTTGTGAGCTTCGCTTTCACAGTCATTAAGTTTATCGGCTTCGTGCAAAACTCATCCATCCCAGCTGCTCGAGCCCTGTCTTCATCTGCCTGTTGGACAAACGCCGTACAAGCGATGATCCGCAAATCATCGATCTCACCACGTTTTATCATCTGTTTCAACTGTTTCGCCGTTCCGAAACCATCTAAAATAGGCATGCTGCAATCCAAAAACATTGCTTTGTATTGCTGACAAGAGGAGCTGCATCGGTTATTCTGTCGTTTCACAATTTTATTGATGGCTTGTTGTCCATTATATGCTTGATCACATGGAATCTTTAGTTTTGAGAGAAGTTGTTCGAGAGCGATCAAATTGAAGCTGTCATCGTCTACAATGAGGAGCTTTGGACAACTGCATCCTGAAGATGGAGGCATCGTTGCAAAACTAGACCGTATTGGTTTTGAAATTAGATTTTGAGTAGGAGATAGATTGAGCAAATCCGATTGGATAGAGTTTGATAATGGACGGAGGACTTTGCTAGATTTGAAACTGAGTCTCAAATTCTGATCACTGAAATTAGGGGAAATTTCTCTGCTTAAAGATGCTACATTTTGGATTTCAATTGCTTCGTCCCAGAAGCATTCGAGCTCATCATAACTTTCTGACAGTTTTCCTTGACTGAAGATATTTGCTGATTCTTGTTCATACACGTTAAAGTAGAAAGTTGTTCCGACATTCTCTACAGACTGAAATTGAATTGATTCTACTTTTCTTTCATGTACACTTGCAGGATTAAGCCTCTGAACAATGCTGTTAGAGATCACCAAACCTAAACCTGCTCCGGTCGGATTTATTTGGGCGTGGAGACTCGAATATATCTTCTCAAAGGCTTTAAAAAGCTTCTTTTGATTCTCCGAGCTTAATCCGATGCCAGTATCCTGGCAAGAAATCTTCACTCCTCTTATCACTGAGCTTGAATCATCAGGATCAAGACGCGTTGAAATGTTCTCAAGAATGAGAGTAATCTGTCCTTCAAAGGTGAATTTGACAGCATTGCTGAGTAGATTCAACATCACTTGCTTTAAGCGGTTGTGATCAGATGAAAAAACTTCTGTGCCTTCAGTCAAATTATTTTGAAGTTCTAACTTCAGATGCTTTTTGGCAGCTTGCAATTGAAGCAATTCGATACTCTCTTGAGCAGTCTTGACAATATTTCTGGGTTCAAACACCAGCCGAAGTTTTCCTGCTTGCATCTGCGAAAAATCGAGAATGTCGTTTACAAGTGAGAGTAATAAATAGTTGCATCTGATGGCAGGAGTAAGCCATTTCTCCTTGATCTCCTCTGGAACAGTAGAATTGCTGAGTGCTTGCTCGATAAAGTTGATACTTCCATTTAGGGGTGTGCGTAACTCATGAGAAACAGAGGAGAGAATAAGAGATTTATGCCTATTGCTCGCCTCAGCTTCGATGAGCGCGTCTCGATCTGTCATATCCGTTATATTAACGACGATAACAGGCTGATTCATAAAGAGCGATTTCGAGAATTTAACAGAAAAATTCTTTTTGTTTCGTTTAGTCATAGGATTACTCCAAGCAATTTCAACTGTGACGGATGCTTCTGAGGTCGTACTTTGAAAGAGGTAATTCTTTATCCCTCCTAAATATTCATCTAGTGTCTGTCTGGGATTTGTTTGCTAATAATATCAGATAAATATTTTTTCTTGAATGTGAATGTATACCATCATATTATCATGTGATTCATGAATTTTCGACAAAGTGACTACATCAACCAGAGGAAATATCGATTTGACCTGAAACTCTGAGAACAAATCTTCTGCTCGCCACTCCTCCTCAGATTGCTTCTCAAACATCACATTTATCGTCCGGTTAGAGTACACCTTATGATATTGCTGGTCAATAATGAGGATCCCTTGACTAATATCATCAAATATCTTCATAAGTGCTTCATAGTTCTCATAAATCTTCTGCTTTTCAAGAAAATGTATCCTCTCATATTTTTCATTAATATAGATCAGAATGATATATAGAACGAGACCGTGCAGTGCTGCTCCCACGCTCGGAATCGGATTTTCCTGGTCTCTTATTATAAAATAGAGGAAAAAGCCAATTTGAGCAGTTGCTGTCAACATCTTCATCCACCAATGAGCTAATAAAAAATAAATCGCCGCCGCCAAAAGAGAGTATGAGTATGCCCATATATAAACTCCTGGTGTATCAAGCCTCTCTATCGATATATTGCCAACTATAGGGTAGAAGCTGGCAGATGTGAACATCACGCCTATGTCAAAGATGAGATTGAGTATTCCAAGATATCTTTTCAGCCTTTGAATGAACCTCATGACCAAGCTAAGGCCAACCACACCCACTGCAACCATAGTCATTCTTACAAAAACAAGAGTTTTGGACTTGGGATCGATTGTGACTGAATTTGTAGCATACATTATGACGTAAACAACTGCAAAAACTACACCCATGTAGAAGACCATGGTCACTCTTTTTCGGAGTTGGAGGACAAGGTCATGTGAGTACGCCTCAAAGTGATTCTTGTTTCTGAACTGAAGTAAGCAGTTCATTTAAAGAGAGAAAGAGCAAATAAAAATGCGATAATTTATTTATTTGAATACTCAGTGCTTGCGTTTTCACCTAAATTATTTATTTTGTTTATTGGAGTTTAACTAATGTTCCGTATTGTTTCGTTTCTATGAAATAGGAAAAAGAGTCAGCTAGTCATCGTGGCTTTTCGGAGTTTTGACTAATCTCTAGATCTTGAGTGATTTGATGGGTGACAGCGATTTTGTTCTGTTGCCACTGCGTATTGTTGTCTTTGGTCTAAAATACTTGACTTTTGATTTGTTATAATTTACTTTGATTACTTCCAAATTAATAATTTTTCCAATTTTCGAATTTCATTTATCCCGCAAAAGTTCACATTCTAAATCTTCATTGAATTTTATCTCTGAATTTTACTTAGATATGCAGGTATACATTCCATCATGTGTAGAAGAGTTTTGATGGATAAACTGGAAAGAACTATCAAAAAGAAATATTATGTTGATAGAAACTGTTGGATCTATTATGGCATAGTTTGATTCTCCTATTTTCTCATTTCACTCTACAATCTATGAGAAGTTTATTCCCGAATAATTGCTGTCACTGAAAGAAACTAGTGCTTAGTAGCGTTGTTCCCAGAGTCGCTAAATTTATTGGTTTTGTGCAAAATTCATCCATTCAAGTCGCTCCAGTCTTGTCTTCATCTACCTGTTGCACGATACAGCAGCACAAGTGATTATCCTAAAGCCATTGATCTCTACAAACTATAATTCATATTATGCGGAATCTGCAAATTTAAGCCCCAGAAGGTATTAATGAATTCAAGTTGTTTCTATCTTAAATCAGACAGAACAAGAAAAGAGAAATCAGGTGTTAATACTACTGAGAGGTCACAGGGAGGACCACGAACTGTGGATTGCAATACACTCCGAAAAGAAGACTGTTATAGATTTTTCATTTGATTTTCAAATATTTACATTAAATGGATTTTCATAGAAAACGACAGAAATAACAACATCATTTGAAACTTCTCACCTATTCGAGCATTTTTCTCTCTCTTGCTTAACGAAAATCAAGTAATATAGCCTATCTCACCTCGGCAAATTGTATTTTCAAAGAACTAAAAGTTGTTTAAGATGATCGAAATAGAGAAACATCCCAACTTAGACATAAATCTAAATAGACTTATCGAAATATGAAGCTTCTCTCTATAGTAACTCATTATTAAATGTTTTACTCTCATCTCTATTAATCAACACGAAATATGTCGTTTAGGATTTTTTTCTGAAAAATTTAAATTCTGAGAAGTTGGGAGACTAAATGCAGGGGATAGCTCCTGCTTCAGCAAGGAAAATCAATGGCTGCAGGGAGGATTGCTCCGCCTAGACCAAAACTATCTTATATTTTCTCCAATTTGGCTTTCAGGAGGAGGTAATGATGTCCCACAAATCGAATTTCATGTAAATTAATTTTTAGTTTTTTATTTTTCACTCATATAACAGAAAGAATACAATCTATACACAATAGAACAAATTGGAATCTTTTTTAATTAAAACTGGTCAAGAGTCTGATTAGCATTCCTAAATGTTTTGTCTTAATTAATAAAAAGTACGATTCAAAAATATCAGGACATATGAATATTTTTCTTCAGTTCAAGAAGGAAAGTCATGCAGAGGCTTATGAACATGACCTTGAATTGCAAGTTGCCAAACGATTCTGGATGATCCTAGTTTTTACTATCGCTGTGGTTGGATTTATCATAATCAACTGGATTCTCACAAAAAGTCTCACGCTGCAGCCATATGATATCGGAAAAACAGTAGCGACATTTGTTCTCTTGGCAGGAATTATCATCTTAAAATACAATTTTCGCAGATGTAAAAGGTATATCAGCAAAATTAATTTCTTTCTGGATATTTGCTTGATTTATTGCGTTTTCGTACCTTTTCCTTATATGTACAGAGAGGCGCTCATGGTATTAACGAAAGTTGGGGTGTGGGTAATGGCGTGGACTTTCAGTATCATGGCTATCTCGGCTACTTTTGCAATTTCGAACTGGTGGCTCCGAACTCTTGGTCCCATCTTCCAAGTTGTTTTTTTCATGATTCCCATGATACAAGAAGAAATATTATGGCGCGTTATTTTGGTTTTCATTTTTGCATACCTATTCATTTATGTCTGCTACACCTACATCGGTGAGAGGTATCAAAGGAAGGATTTCCTAGAGAAGCGGAGAGTTTATGAAAACTATGAGGCATTACTGACGATTTTTGATGATATTATCCAAGGAATCATGATAGCAGACCCTAAATACAACTTGATCTATTCGAACAGGACGATCGATTTTATGTTTGGTCAGCAGCAAGTCAATCGTTCATTAGAATATCTCTTTTCGCAGATCCAAGTAAAATCGACAACTCCTCAGCTGGATACCATGTCAACAGAGCGCATTCAAGCCACTTATGATGAATCGGTAACATATAACACTGTTCTATCATTTTTAATTCAAGTATATGATAGGAACCTCAAAATACTTTAAAAGATTACATGGATTTAATATCAAAGTTCCTTTTTCTTCCCAACTCGCCTGAATCTTTAGTAACAGCTGAAACCGTGTGGCGGGATTCTGCAATCTCCAATCCACAGAAAAAGTCATTCTCGATTAAGTTCACAACCTCTCTTTTTATGGAAAAGAATGTCATTGTTGTCAACGTTGCTGATACCACGGACAGAGACTCCTTGATTGCAGCTCAGGCAAGCAGCGAATATAAGAGCCGTTTGCTCTCCTCGGTTTCTCACGAGTTGAGAACTCCTCTCAATGGAAGCATTAATTTCATTGAAGAGAGCCTATTTGACACAACCATCCCAGAAACCACAAAAGATAAATGGTTAATCCCTGCTCTGAGGAGTAACCGCCTATTGCTGTCTCTTGTGAACGACATTCTTGATTTCTCTCAAATGCATGCTGGCAAACTCCGCTTGGTATTCGAGTCACGGAGCATTGTTGATACTGCCAAAGAATGTCTTGAGTTAGTAGAGATTCAAGCGAAAAAAAAGAATTTGAAACTGACGCTTGAGAATAACCTCCTACCTGAGCAAGAAAGGATATTGACTGATCATAATCGAGTCCGGCAAGTGATCCTGAATATACTGAGTAATGCTGTAAAGTTCACTTTCGAGGGAGGGGTTACTTTGATTCTCGATTCCTCAAGTGTTGGAATACCCCAAGGAAATCAAGCTGAAGGCGGCTATACTCTAAAAGGAGTTAGAGTGACATGCAAAGACACTGGGATTGGAATCAGTGCTGAAGATCAGAAAAAGCTCTTTAAAGCGTTTGAGAAAATCGATCTAGGAGCCAAGGCGTTCATCAATTCAACAGGAGCAGGATTAGGTTTGCTAATCTCTAACAGTCTTGTACAAAAGCTTAGTCCAGAAGATTTACCTCTCAAAAAGTCAAATATTATCCAATTTGAATCGAAAGTCGACGTAGGAACAACCTTTTCTTTTGATATTTATCACCATAATGAAAAAATTAGAAAAATTAAATACATCGACTTGGAAAAATCATCTTCAGAAGAACATAGTGTTTTTTCTGAGCATGGCCTCGAAATCAAAACTATTGCAGAGCTCAACAGGCCTCTCTCGTTCACTACTGCTAAAAGGATCAGTTCACAAGGATTATTATTAGGGAGAGATTCACGAACTCAAGGTTTGATTCAAACAAGCAGCAACTTTGACACTCTCATATCAATACCCTCTCAAGTTCAAATTAGCTGTAAATGTCCGAAGGTGCTCATTGTTGATGATGATCCTTTCAATCTCACTGCTCTGGATCAGATTCTGAAGCGTCTCCAAATCCCATGTCATTGGGCATTTAATGGTAAAGAAGCCATCCAAAAAATAGATGCTCGTCAACATAATCGCTGCGGTGCCTCTTGTAAGCAATATAAAATCATGTTCCTTGATTGCAACATGCCAATAATGGATGGATTTGAAACTGCAAGAAGATTAAGAGCAATGGAAAAGAGAGGAGAAATTGATCGGATTAAAATCATTGCTTGCACAGCATTCGTTCAGCAATCAGACGAAGACAGAGCAAGAGAAGCTGGAATGGATGATTTTTCTACCAAACCTATAAAATTCGCAGTAATTAAGGAGAAGCTGAAAGCTAATGGGTTCTATGATAAATAAATCGCCCGTAAAAAGGGAAAAGGCCATTTGATTTTCAGTTTTATTTTGATTCATATCCTTCATGTTATAGAGATTTTTGGTATTTTCTTAGTTATTTTTTGATTCAAAATTTATATATAGCAAGCCAGCAAATTGAAAATATCAGTAACTGCGGAAATTTACAAATCTTCATTTTTCAGTCTCTCTCTCTGAATTTATCTCGTTGAACCCACTTTCAGGAGATATATCTAAGAAATCAAACGTGAATTAAGACTAGCACCTTTCCCAAACCATCTTGCTCAAAAACCAAGAGTGACGATTCATATAATCCCATTTTCTTTATGAGAGCAAAATCTAATTTCTTAAGAAGTCGAGTTTGATAAATCGAGGGTTTAGCCAATACCTGTTCTATTGCTATTCGTCTTTCCTATCATGACTCAGATCTCTGATTAGCTCCTGACTTTTCAGCTTTTCGTGAATGGAATATAGATTCAATCACTTCATACAAGAAGAGTCCTAAACCAAACAAGAAAACAGTAAATTCGGGAATATTTCTCAAAATATGTCTTTTATCTGAAACTCTTCAATATATTACGTTTTGCGAAATATAAACAATGGCGGAAGGTTCCTGATCTCCAATTAGATGACCCTTATGTCAAAAAGCAAAGAATAGATGGCTAGAAGTAGTAAATATTAATGACTTTTGCATACATTTCAGTCAGGGCGACAGAGATAGACCAATAAAGTCGATGTTACTCTGCTTAACGAAAGAACGTAGCAAGAGTGTAATGTAATTTTATGTAAACTGAGTTTTGAATCTACTTATTGTAAATAAAATGCAATTTGTTGGCGGTCGCTAATTAGTTTTTTATTTAATGTCAGTTCTGATACAATGCACCCTCTCTTCATAGAAGGTTTGAGATCTTTTATATTTGATTGAACATTAATTAATCGATTCGAAACCTGGGTGTATATATCATTTGAGAATTCTTTAACAATTAATTACATCAAAACAACGTAAACGTCTCTTCGATTTATGAACATCTTCCTACAATTCAAGAAGAAGAGTCATTCAGTGGCTTATGATCATGATCTTGAGATCGCGGTAACCAAACGAAGGTCAATGATGGCTTGGATGACAACCATGAATCTTGGAGCGATGTTTCTCAATTGGGGTATTGCAAGGAGGGCATATGTTTCAAAATACGAGCTCACGAAAACAATTGCAATTATTTCCCTCTTCATAGGTCTCTGCCTGTTAAAATGGAAATTTCACAGAGTAAAAAAATACTTGAGCAAGATTAACTTCGTGTTGGATATCATTCTGATATACTTCGCGTTTATTCCCTTTCCCTTGCTTAACCCACGCCAATTCGATCCATTGACTAGTTTAGGCACAGTCACATTGATGTGGAGTGTCAGTTTAATCTGTTTTACATCGACTTATGCGATTGCGAACTGGTGGCTTAGAGCTCTCGGACCGATCATTCAAGTCATCTACTTCTTCATTCCTACAATAATTGGAGAGCCATATTGGCAGGCTATAATCGTTGTTGCTATTGAATGCTTGATTCTCTATGGAGGCTTTATCTACATATATGAGAAATATCAAAGAAAGGATTTCCTTGAGAAGAGGAAAGTCTATGAAAACTATGAAGCTATTCTGCAAATTTTCGACGATATTAATCAGGGCGTTATGATTGTGGAACCTAATTACAAGTTCATCTATTCAAATAAAACTATTGATAAGATGTTTCGCAAACCCGAACAGGGTGAGTGGTCGTTGGACCATTTGTTTTCTCAAATTACAGTAAAATCAATAACTCCTCTTCTAGAGAATTTGGTAACAGATCAAATTCAAATGACCCAGGATGAATCGGTAACATAGTATATAAAGATGTTAAATTAATAACTATTTCAATAAATAGGGGCCTCAGTTTCTGCTGAAAGAATACATGGAAATAATTTCGAAAGTCCTTTTCCATCCCACATCACCTGAAACATCAGTAACAGCTGAAACCTCTTGGCTCGATCCTACAAGCGAACATCAACAAAAGCAAAACTTCTCTATAAGGTTCACAACTTCTCTTTTCATGAACAAGAAAGTCATCGTTATCAACGTCACTGATACTACGGATAGAGACTCTCTGATCGCTGCTCAGGCAGCAAGTGACTATAAAAGCCGTTTGCTCTCCTCAGTTTCCCACGAGTTGAGAACTCCACTCAATGGGAGCATCAATTTTATTGAAGAGAGCCTGTATGATACAACTATCCCAACTAGTACTAAAGATAAATGACTCATTCCTGCCTTAAGAAGCAATCGACTTCTGTTGTCTCTCGTTAACGATATTCTTGACTTCTCTCAAATGCACGCAGGCAAGCTCCGCCTGGTATTTGAGTCTCGAAGCATTGTTGACACTGCAAAAGAATGTCTCGAGCTATTAGAGATCCAAGCTGCCAAGAAGGCATTGAAAATGTCTCTCCAAAACAACTTACCACCTGAAAATGAGATTATAATAACAGACCATAACAGAATTCGACAAGTCATACTGAATGTACTCAGTAATGCTGTAAAGTTCACTTTCAACGGAGGAGTCACTTTGATTTTGGATCCCACAAGTGTGGAAGTCCCTCAAAAGAATCAAATTGGAGGTACTTATAAATTGAAAGGAGTGAGAGTGACATGCAAAGATACTGGAATTGGAATCCGTGCCGAAGATCAGAAGAAACTCTTTAAGGCGTTTGAGAAAATTGATTTAGGAGCCAGAGCGTTTATTAATTCTACAGGGGCAGGGTTAGGTCTGCTAATATCAAATAGCCTTGTCCAGAAACTGAGTCCAGAGAATCTTCCATTCAAGGAATCAAATATTATTCGATTTGAATCTGCTGTGGATGAAGGAACTAGCTTTTTCTTTGAGACTTATCATCATAGCGGAAAGAATGGGCAGGTTCAGCACATTGCCACAGATTCTTCGCCAGATGAAAAGAGTATTTGTTCTGAACATGGACTCGATATGAAGAGTATCGAGGAGCTGACTAGACCTCTTTCGTTCGGTCTGGGTGATCGATATAGTTCAGGAGGCGTGATCTTAAGAGATTCAAAGAGCCAAGGTTTAATTCGAATAAGCACCAACATTGACACTCTTATGTCAATACCTTCCCAGCCTCTAATCAACTGTAAATGTCCAAAGGTCCTTATTGTTGACGATGATCCTTTTAATCTCACTGCTCTGGATCAGATTCTTAAGCGTCTCCAAATCCCATGTCATTGGGCTTTTAATGGTAAAGAAGCCATCGAAAAAATAAAAGCGCGTCAACACAACCGTTGTGGTGCTTCTTGTAAGCAATATAAAATCATGTTCCTTGATTGCAACATGCCAATCATGGATGGATTTGAAACTGCCAGACGGCTCAGAGCAATGGAGAAAAAAGGAGAAATTGACAGAATAACGATTATTGCCTGCACAGCATTCGTTCAGCAATCAGACGAAGACAGAGCAAGAGAAGCTGGAATGGATGATTTTTCAACCAAGCCAATCAAGTTCGCAGTAATTAAGGAGAAGCTGAAAACTAATGGATTTTATGAAAAATAAGTCATTTCATAATGATCTACTGGCATTATTTAAAACACAACTGTTTTTATACGTTTATCATCTTATTTATTGCATATAAACCTCAATGGGGACTATTTTCACCTGGTTTCATTACTTTTCATTTTTTTTTTCGTTCTCCAATATATGAAAATTTAAAGATAAATCTAAACAGCATTTTCTGATCTTTAATAGCAAGCTAGATCACCTGATAAAATTCTATCGAAAGCAATCGCTAGCTGGCATGTTATTAGAAGAGCTTGAGTCTGAAGTTGGTAGGAATGCTGAAATATTACGAGCAGTCAGCAGTTAATAGTTGTAAAGTTACCCCGCAATATTATAGCAAGGAATCTTTGTTAAGAAATAGGCATGCGCATGTGCAAGCCCAACTATTACTGCAAACCGATGTCAGAACAAAATTGTAAATATTATCTCGTTTATAGGATCCGATTAAATTGGATGTAATCATCATAGAAAAACAGAATAGAGGGGAACAATGAAACATTTTTGAGAAGAAAAGTCATGAATTTCGGAAGCAGGAAGATCTCTATGGTATAATTCTAAAGTGACTAGTATGAAAAGCCTTGTTATTTGAATGTTTTGGTAGTTGCCATGCAACTTATTTTTACAGTCCCTCAGTGAAAAATATCTCATTTAAAGATTTAAGACTTACTTCAAATTATATTCTAATGATTATGATAGCAGACCAGATAGTTCCATGAATTGAAATTAATAATGGCAAATTAACTTCACTTTGCAAAATCGGAGCTGTCGAATACAAAAACAAAAAATTATTGTGAAATCACTCAATTAATTGTAGATAATCAACTGTCTCATACAAATTTATTCTCGCGGAGTACTTTCAGCTTAGAGGATCTTTGGTGATCATAAGTGTCACATGAGCAATAAGTTGGAACCATTAATAGTTTCATTCTCTAACCGGTGTTGAGTCCATTTTTCTGTTAACATCTAGTTTCCTTTATCAGTGTTGAAAAAAGAGGTGCGTCGGAAGCATTAACAACCATTAAGTTCTCAAGTAGCGTACGAAAAGTCATAATTTCATTAAGAGAGAGGCTAGCCAAAATGAAAAAGAGCAACTTACGTCATCAATAAGGAAAGGTGATGCTATAATTATGAAAGATCGCTATCTTTTTTGCAGTTAATCTCGAATCTGATAATTTTTCAGGTGTATTCGATACGCAATTCCTCATTGGTATTCATATCTGAAGTCTATAGACGCTCTCAAAATGGTTCTCAGAAATTTAACACTATTTTCACCCTATCATATTTGATTTGCTGCAGCGACTTTCCAAACACTGTTTTCGATCCAACCGTTCAATTAAAACTGTTACCTGAAATAAAATTCTAAGATTTTCCAAGAAGCTCGGCATAATACAGACTCATTTCAAGGTCCTGCTGAGACGATAAGATCAATTCGTTCATCCAGGAAAACTCAAAAATGGTAGAATAGAATATAGAGGTGAAAAAAATATAATTTCCATTCAACATCTGTATATAATACGCCCTAAGTCAGTCTAATTTGGAGATATTTAGCATTCTTCGAGTTCATGCAAGCCGAAAGCAATAAATACTTAGCGTATGAACCCACTATTTGGATTTTTGAAATTCAATTTTCTTTGTGAAACTTTTCAATTAGAAACCCAATTATAGGTTCTGAATAACCAACCAATTTTTCTGTGAACCTTGCACCTATTTTCAAGACTAGCTTAGTCTTTGTTGTCTGGAAACCCTCAGAATGACCTGATGAAAGCTAATTTTGTCCCAATGATAAAATTTGAAATTCATAATTTCGGGAACAAAGTACTAAGAGAGCGGATTTACGGTAGCTTTTAATAAAGTTCTTATATTATTCCTAAGTACCCTGAATTCTGAGGATGGGAAGTTTTAAGGAGAACGTTTGTCAAATTCTTAACCTAAAAACGGTGGGTCTAAAAGGGGTTAGTAAGAATTCTGAATTAAAGGAGGTTGCAGATCGCAGACTCTTTCAAATTACTGGGCTGCATATTCATGATTTGAACACCATTCCATGCAAAAGTTCTATGTTTTCTGATGCAAACTCAGAAGTCTCAGCTGAAGTAAGTGCGCTATGGCCACTAAGTCTTTCTCTAGAATTCTTGGAGCTTGCTATATCATTTCTCAATGATTCTATTCTTATTACAGAGTACTTTCATTAGATCTTAACATACTTTATTCTGTATGATGAAGAGAGCATACAATTGGGTATATATTATCTGACTTTGGAAATGGAATTGATTATTGCTACTGTTATCATGACTCTTGCTTGAATGGAAAATGTAGTGTCTCGAAGATAGAGATAGGATTATAATAAATTTCTGGAAAGGTCTTCCAGATTTAATTGGTTTTTAATCGAAGAGGAATTATTCAATCTACCCGAAATAGAAGATCGACGATCTTTTTTTATTTACATATTGATTAAATGAATCTTGAGCTAAGTAGTGTTCCTAATGGATCATAACGAGGGTTAAATAGCATTCTTAAGAATTTTATTGTAATAAATAAACAAGCACGATCCAAAATATAGCAGGACAGATGAACATCCTTCTTCAATTCAAGAATAAGAATCATTCCAAAGCCTATGACCACGACCTTGAGTTACAAGTCGCTAAACGACTCTGGATGGTCCTCGCGATGGCTATTACCAACCTTGGATCTACCTTTGTCACCTGGGCTGTCGTTGGGGTTGTAACAACGCCGGCAGATTGGGATTTGGCTAAGACGGTTTTGATCTATGTTCTTCTGGGTTGTCTCTGCTTCTTGAAGTGGAAATTCCGCTATTGTAAAAAGCATCTGAACAAGATTAATTTCTGTATCGACGTTTTCTTGATTTATTATGCCTTCCAACCCTTTCCCTTCATCGGCAGAGCTGGACTAGCTCCTATAACGAAACCAGGTCTCTGGTTATTGGTATGGACTTACAGCTTATTGTGCTTCTCGACGACCTATGCAATTACGAACTGGTGGCTCCGGTCGCTTGGTCCAATCGCGCAGGTCATATTTTTCTTGATAGCTATAGCACAGGAAGAAATGTTATGGCGTATTATTACTGTTGTCGTTGCTCAGTGCCTCATCCTTTATTTCTTTATCATCTACTTTTTCGAGAGGTATCAAAGAAAGGATTTCCTTGAGAAGAGAAAGGTCTATGAGAATTACGAGGCGGTTATGCAAATTTTTAACGATATCATCCAAGGAGTGATGATAGTGGATCCCAACTACAATTGGATCTATTCTAACAAGACGATGAATACGATGTTTGGCCGGGCTCAAGACAACCATTCAATAGAGAATCTCTTTTCTCAAATCCATGTGAAGTCGATATCTCCACAGTTGGAAATCTTGCCAACAGAACGCATTCAGACCACCTATGATGATTCAGTAAGTTTTAATCAATGGTAATTTCTAACTAAACCCACATATTTCATAGGAACCTGTTTATCCTTTGAAAGATTACATGGAAGTTATATCAAAAGTCCTTTTCCTGCCCAACTCACCTGAGTCGTCAGTAACAGCCGAAACGCTATGGTGGGACGATACAAAGAACCCCGCCCATCCACAGAAGAAGACTTTTTCGATTAAATTCACAACTTCTCTTTTCATGGATAAGAGAGTAATCGTTGTCAATGTCACCGACACTACTGTTCGGGACTCTCTAATTGCTGTCCAAGCAGCCAGTGAATATAAAAGTCGTTTGCTTTCTTCCGTTTCTCACGAACTTAGAACCCCACTCAATGGAAGTATCAATTTCATCGAAGAGAGTCTGATTGATACGACTATCCCAAGCACCACCAAAGATAAATGGCTCGTCCCAGCTCTAAGAAGCAACCGTCTTCTGTTGTCTCTAGTGAATGATATTCTCGACTTCTCTCAAATGCATGCTGGAAAACTCCGACTGGTGTTTGAGGCTCGAAGCATCGTCGCCACCGCAAAAGAATGCCTTGAGCTCCTTGAGATTCAAGCTGCCAAGAAAGATTTGAAGCTGACTCTTCTTAACAACGTACCACATGACCAAGAGAAGATCGTCACCGACCATAACCGAGTCCGACAAGTTATACTGAATATCCTTAGCAATGCCGTGAAGTTTACTTTCAACGGAGGAGTTACTCTGATAATGGACCCTGTAAGTGTAGAAGTGCCTCGACAGACACCAAATGAAAGCCCTTACAGTCTTAAAGGAGTGAGAGTGACTTGCAGAGACACTGGAATCGGAATCAGCGCTGAAGATCAAAAGAAGCTTTTCAAAGCGTTCGAGAAAATCGATTTAGGGGCCAGAATGTTTGTGAATTCAACAGGAGCAGGGTTGGGTCTGTTAATCTCAAACAGCCTCGTCCAGAAGCTTAGTCCAGAAAATCTTCCTAATAAAGACACTAATATCATCCGATTCGAATCGAAGGTCGACGAAGGAACCAGCTTTTCCTTTGAAATTTATCACCATGATGAAAAAGATGGAAACGTTAAACACATCACCACAGAAAAATCGTCGCCTGATGAACATAGTGTGTTTTCTGAAAATGGCCTGGAGTTGAGAAACATTGAGGAGCTGAGCAGGCCTCCTATTTCGTTCAGCATAGCGAAACGGCTCAGTTCGATAGGGTTAATTTTAAGAGACTCAAAGAGTCAAGGATTGATTCAAGCAAGCGACAACTTTGGCACTCTGATGTCATTACCTTCTCAGGCTCAAATCACCTGTAAGTGCCCAAAAGTACTGATCGTTGACGATGATCCCTTTAACCTCACTGCTCTGGAGCAGATTCTCCGTCGGCTCAAAGTCCCATGTCATTGGGCATTTAATGGTAAAGAAGCCATCGAAAAAATCCAGATACGACAATATAATCGCTGCTCTGCTTCTTGCCAGCAATACAAACTCATGTTCCTCGATTGTAGTATGCCGGTTCTTGATGGATTTGAGACTGCGAGACGAATAAGAGCCATGGAGAAACGAGGAGAAATCGACAGGATCAGAATTGTGGCTTGCACTGCATTTGTGCAGCAATCAGACGAAAACCGAGCTAGAGAGGCTGGTATGGATGATTTTTCTACAAAGCCTATCAAATTCGCTGTTATAAAAGAGAAACTCAAAGCAAATGGGTTCTATGATAAATAAATCATAACATAGTTTGTATTAAAATGATTTCTTACATATATTCTTCGTGTGGTTTGACTTAATTTTTTCTCTTACAAAAACCATTCATCATTATCAAATGACATATGAAATTTTTTCGTAAGCCAAAATTTGAGCAGCCTCGCTTTCGAAGAGCATGCGACGGTTTCTTTAAGAAAATAAGTAGCTATCTATTATTAATACAGACGAGAATTTTTACAACTTAACATTCTTTATTTTCTACGTATTTTCGGAAACTAACATAGTTGAAAGCGAAAGCGTTTTTCCGGGCCCATCTAGATGGTCAGTTCGATGATGACCTTGGAATGTCGCTACAAGTTGCCACTATAAGGGAACTCACTGGGTGCGTGTATTGTTTACAAATTTATATAAAAATCGCTAACTCATGTGTTTGGGAGACACTTCAAATATTTGACTTCTCCCTATCCGAAATTACTTTGAAGAAAGATTTGAATCTCATGCTAAATATTTTCGTATCTCCAAACATTTGAGGACAGCCTTTGTGTTCAAAGTACCAATTACTTTTCGACAATGTCTTTGGAACAATTTTCGCTATATTTTTCACATAGAATTCGCAGTAAGCGATGATTTCTTATTACCATCTCACACTCGAAAATCTTATAGAGAAGGCTATCAAATTCTCAGACTTAAAACCATAATTTTAAAACCTTTCCATATACCACCCATATTAAAGAGCATAAATTTTTATTTATGTGTTAACTCATCCACCCTTTCTCTGGTTTCACTGAATTACCTCAAAATAGTCCATTGTCTCAAGAATTGGTGCCATATCTGTCATTAATTCTTTATATCATAAATCCTTGGCACGGTTCGTCAAAAATATGAGAACGGCTTTCAAATCTCTGCCACATCAGCAATAGACATTGGAGATAGATGTTACTAATAGTAGACTCTTAGTAATTTGGCTTCTCAGATAAGGCTATTTGTCGAACATTTCATTTCAGAGAATTTATTTAATTCGTTTATTTTATGCATTATCAAAAAATAGAAAAATTGAAAGTCTTTTTTGTTAAATGTTGACCAAGAGTCTGAAAAGCACTTGTTAATAATTTTATTCTATTAATAAAGAGCACAACTCAAAAAAGTTTAGCAGATGAATGTTTTTCTTCAATTCAAGAAGAAGAGTCATTCAGTGGCTTATGACCATGATCTTGAGTTGCAAGTCGCCAAAAGACTCTGGATGATCCTGGTGATGGTTATCATGAATGTTGGGACTCTTTTCGTTAACTGGGCTGCCCTGGGGGTCGGTTTATCAAAAATGGCACCATACGATATCGCTAGAACGGTAGCGCTCGTTGTTCTCTTGGGTTGTCTGTTCATCTTGAAGTGTACTTTTCACAGAGCAACAAATTACCTGGGCAAAATCAATTTTTTTCTGGATATCTGCTTGATTTACTGCGCATTTGTTCCATTTCCCTATCTCGGCAAAGAGGGACTAATCCCTTTAACGAAATTTGGTGTTTGGGTAATAGTTTGGAGTTTCAGTTTGATGGCTTTCTCATCTACTTTTGCAATTGCTAATTGGTGGTTAAGAGCAACCGGTCCAATCTTTCAAGTTATCTTCTTCTTGGTGCCTATGACACAGGAAGAACTGTTCTGGCGTGCCATTATCATAGTCGTTTTCGAATGTCTAATTCTCTATGCATGCTTCACCTACATTGGCGAAAAGTTTCAAAGGAAAGATTTTCTTGAGAAGAGGAAAGTTTATGAAAACTATGAGGCAATAAAGCGAATTTTTGATGATATTATCCAAGGAATCATGATAGTTGACCCCAACTATAATTTAATCTATTCTAACAGAACGATTGATGTTATGTTCGGTCGATCTCATGACAACCGTTCCCTGGATGTTCTCTTTTCTCAGATACAAGTAAAATCCATAAATCCTCAGCTCGAGACTTTGGCAACAGAACGTATTCAAACCACTCATGATGAATCAGTAACATTTCGCTGCTTTAGATATTTAATTAAGGTAATGTATTTGATAGGAACCTCAAAACACTTTAAAAGAGTACATGGAGTTAATTTCAAAGGTTCTTTTCGTGCCTAATGCACCTGAGAATTCGGTAACAGCAGAAGTTTTATGGTGGAACAGAGAGAACTCTAGTCCATACAGAAAAAATTTCTCAATTAAGTTTACGACTTCTCTGTTCATGAATAAGAATGTTATCGTTATCAATGTCACCGACACCACGGACAGAGACTCTTTAATCGCTGCTCAAGCAAGCAGTGAATACAAAAGCCGCTTGCTCTCTTCAGTCTCTCATGAGCTCAGAACACCTCTCAATGGAAGCATCAATTTCATCGAAGAGAGTCTGATCGATTCAGCCATTCCAAGCGTCACAAAAGAGAAATGCCTCATCCCGGCACTGAGAAGTAACCGGCTCCTGTTGTCTCTGGTTAACGATATCCTCGACTTCTCTCAAATGCATGCTGGCAAACTCCGACTAGTGTTTGAGTCTCGAAGTATCGTTGAGACTGCGAAAGATTGCATGGAGCTGCTCGAGATTCAAGCATCGAAAAAGAGTTTAAAGTTAACTCTCCAAAACAACTTACCGCCTGACCAGGAGGTGATAGTGACTGATCATAACAGGGTTCGACAAGTGATTTTGAATTTACTTAGTAATGCCGTAAAATTTACTTTTCACGGAGGAATTTTGCTGATTCTAGATCCAACAAGTGCTGAGCTCCCTTGTCAGAACCATCAACGAGGAGATACATACACTTTAAGAGGAGTGAGAGTGACTTGCAGAGACACTGGAATCGGGATTAGCCCCGAAGATCAGAAAAAACTCTTTAAGGCGTTTGAGAAAATTGATTTGGGAGCTAGAGCGTTTATTAATTCGACAGGAGCAGGGCTGGGTCTGCTAATATCCAACGGATTGGTGCAGAAACTCAGCCCAGAGGAGCTACCGACCAAAGACTCGAATATTATCCGCTTTGAATCGAAACCCGATGAAGGAGCAAGCTTTTCTTTCGAGATTTACAATCATAACAAAATAAATGGAAATGTGAAGCATATAGACTTGGAAAAATCATCGTCAGCTGTCGACAGTATTTTTTCTGAACATGGACTAGGAATGAGAAATATCGAGGAAATGGTTCGACCCATCACATTCAGTACGATAAATCGATTTAGTTTCCAAGGAATTGTCTTGCGAGAGTTAAGGAGTCAGAGTTACATAAACTCAGCCGACAACATTGGCACTCTGATGTCAATACCTTCCCAAATCCAAATCAGCTGCAAGTGTCCAAAAGTGCTGATCGTTGATGATGATCCCTTTAATCTTACTGCGCTGGATCAGATTCTTAGCCGCCTAAAAGTCCCATGTCACTGGGCATTTAATGGCAAAGAGGCTATAGAAAAAATCGAGGCACGTCAGCACAACCGTTGTGGTTCTTCTTGTCAGCAATACAAGATTGTGTTTCTGGATTGTAACATGCCCATTCTGGATGGATATGAGACTGCCAGACGATTAAGAGCAATGGAAAAAAGAGGGGAAGTTGACAGGATAAGGATCATTGCTTGTACGGCATTTGTGCAGCAATCAGATGAAAATAATGCGAAGGAAGCTGGAATGGATGATTTCTCTACCAAGCCAATCAAATTCTCAGTTATCAAGGAGAAGCTGAAAGCAAACGGGTTCTTCGAGAAATAATAATCTGTTCATTCTTCAATTCGAGTTTGCTATTTTGATTCTTGGCCCTTCAGACTCTTCGAGGTTAAGTAGGCGCTATTTTATATTTTCGCATATTCTACTGTCTTGATTTTAGTATCATTTTAAAGAGCATCTTCGCGAAATTAAATATTTATCTGTACTTTTTGAACACCTAAACGCGAATCACCTCAACATCGTAGTGTGAGAAATTTTTATCGATAAGGAACCTGAAAAGCCAATTACAAATCAAAAATTTGATTTCGATGACATAAAGCATTTATACTCATCATGGTTAGCAACGAGAGGTAAAGGAGATCATCCAATAACTGATGTCCTTGCCAATTTTTCAGTGGCAAACTGATCCAGTTTTGACAAATGAGCAGCAGACGAGAAGATTTGTGCCATCACGTGGAATTTTCAATAATACAGCTTTACCAGCAGGAACGTGATATCTTATTATTGAGCGAAGCTGAACAAGGCCCCACTAATCAGAGGAAAGGATTGAATTGAATAGCTCCCTTTGAAAGGATGATTTTTGCTAATTTTTTCTTGAGTCCTTGCCTTGTGCTATATTTATCAGTTCTTGTAAGCACTGAGTATAATGCTTTAATCACTACTCGTGAATTTACTAACAAGAATGTCTCGCTTTGCTGTCCAAGCAATGAACAAGCTTGAAATTTTTGAGAACGGATTTTCTGGATTCCAAATTACGAATACATGTATAAGAAATTACTGATAAATGTCTCAGAATGAAATTCAACGAAATTTGTAGAACTCTCATATGAGAATTATGTTTTTCCCTTTCCTGTATCTTGTTTTTATTTCTTAGATCTGTGAAATAGTAATTCGAAGCGAAAAAATATATCGTCAATGCACAAATGCATTCTGACATGTAAATTCGTCGGAAGATTTGAGTAAGGATCCAATCACGCTCTCCTGGATAGTCTAATATAGGACGACTTGGCCTTTCTTCCAGTGAAATGTATTTTCTATTGAAAAATGCTGCTTCTAAGTGCTATAAATTCTAATTTCCTGAGCGTTAGCTCCTCCAGGTTAAAAATGTTTATTTTGGAATATAAAGGCACTACTAAACTCGAAGCTCGCACTCAGAATAGCGTAAAGTCACTAAGTTCTAGAGCTCGATCGATTAAGAATAATCATGTATTGTAAGGGCACCATACTCGCAGGACCTTGAAATTTTTTGTTCGGTCTTACTAACGATATCAGGAGAAAGCATTCATTTAATTCGTTCCTAAACGAAATATCTCTATTTTCAGTAGAGCAAGAAGGTTCTTATGAAAATTTCGCTTCAGAGGGACAATGTCTTACTCAATAGTGATAACTTCCTTAACATATCTAATAAAAGTTGACGCCCTATTCTACCGCAGCTCCGGCTGAATTGCGACGCCATGAATCTGACAGGTTTTCGAGAGATAGAGAGATTATGTTGTCTAACTGAATCATGTTGGGATTTTGAAATTTTAGTTATTTATAGATTGTCATTTAAAACAAGGAACACTGATATGCCAATCTCCCTGAAATAGAAATTGATCCTTTTTCTTGAAATATTGATCGAGATGCTTTTATTAGAACTTAGCATACCATAACATTCAGTAAAATTTTATTGTAATAAGACATAAAATTCAAAATTACAGGAGATATGGACATCTTTCTTCGATTCAAGAAAAAGGGCCACTCAGTGGCTTATGACCATGACCTTGAATTACAAGTAGCCAAACGACTCTGGATGATCCTAGCGATGGCTATCACGAACCTTGGATCTGTCTTTGTCACCTGGGCTGTTGTCGGGGTTGTCACAGCGCCGACACCTTGGGATATCACAAAAACGGTCTTGATTTATGTGCTTCTTGGTTGTCTTTGCTTCTTGAAGTGGAAATTCCGCTATTGTAAAAAGCATCTGAACAAGATCAATTTTTTTCTGGACATTTTCTTGATTTATTATGCCTTTCAACCCTTTCCCTTCATCGGCAGAGCTGGACTAGCTCCTATAACGAAACCAGGTCTCTGGTTATTGGTATGGACTTACAGCTTATTGTGCTTCTCGACGACCTATGCAATTACGAACTGGTGGCTCCGGTCGCTTGGTCCAATCGCGCAGGTCATATTTTTCTTGATACCTATAGCACAGGAAGAAATGTTATGGCGTATTATTACTGTTGTCGTTGCTCAATGTCTTACCCTGTACTTCTGCATTATTTACATCTTTGAGAGATATCAAAGAAAGGATTTTCTTGAGAAGAGGAGAGTTTATGAGAACTACGAAGCAATCATGAGGATTTTTGACGATATTATCCAAGGAGTGATGATAGTGGATCCGAAATATAAGTTAATCTATTCTAACAGAACGGTTGACTCGATGTTTGGTCAGCAGCAGGTCAATCGTTCATTAGAGTATCTCTTTTCTCAAATGCAAGTGAAATCGATATTTCCTCAGTTGGAGGTCATGATAACAGAACGCATCCAAACCACTAATGATGAATCAGTAGCATTCTATCACTGTTGTTATCTAATTTACCTATTTAATAGGAAACTCAAAATCCTTTGAAAGATTACATGGAATTAATTTCGAAAGTCCTTTTCCATCCCAACTCTCCAGAGCCATCGGTGACAGCAGAAGCTTTATGGTGGGACTATATGGACGCCTCCAGACCACTGAAGAAGAATTTTTCCATAAAGTTCACGACTTCTCTTTTTATGGAAAAGAACGTCATTGTTATCAATGTTACCGATACGACGGATAGAGACTTGCTGATTGCTGCTGAGGCGGCCAGCGACTATAAAAGCCGTTTGCTCTCCTCAGTTTCACACGAGTTGAGAACTCCACTCAATGGGAGCATCAATTTCATCGAAGAAAGCCTATTTGATACGACCATCCCAGAAACCACAAAAGATAAATGGTTAATCCCTGCTCTGAGGAGTAACCGCCTTTTGCTGTCTCTAGTTAACGATATTCTTGATTTCTCTCAAATGCATGCTGGCAAACTCCGCTTGGTAGTTGAAGCTAGAAGCATTGTTGACACTGCGAAAGAGTGTCTGGAACTCCTCGAGATCCAAGCCTCCAAAAAGGCACTAAAATTGTCTCTCCAGAACAATTTACCACTTGAGCACGAGATTATAGTCACAGATCATAACAGAGTTAGGCAAGTCATACTGAACATCCTCAGCAATGCTGTGAAGTTTACCTTTTATGGAGAAGTCACTTTGATTTTGGATCCTACAAGTGCGGAAATCCCCCAAACCGGAGGAGGCATTTATACATTAAAGGGAGTGAGAGTGACTTGCAAGGACACTGGAATTGGAATAAGTACTGAAGATCAAAAGAAGCTCTTCAAGGCTTTCGAGAAAATTGATTTAGGAGCTAGAGCATTTATCAACTCTACTGGAGCAGGGTTGGGGTTGCTAATCTCGAATAGCCTCGTTCAGAAGCTGAGCCCGGAAAATCTCCCATTTAAAGAGTCAAATATTCTCAGATTCGAATCGAAGGTTGACGAGGGATCAAGTTTCTTTTTCGGAGTTTATCATCATGATGAAAGAAGCGGGAATATTAAACAAATTGATCTGGAAAAATCATCACCAGGTGATTTCAGCATATTTTCTGAACATGGACTTGATCTGAGAAATATTGAGGAGCTAAGCAGACCACCAGTATCTTTTAGTTTGATCCATCGATACAGTTCGCAAGGATTAATTATAAGAGATTCAAGGGGTCAAGGAAGAATTCCATCAAATATCCTCGGTTCCCTGGCATCAATACCTTCTCAAGTTCAAATCAACTGTAAATGTCCAAGAGTACTGATTGTTGACGATGATCCGTTTAATCTCACTGCTCTGGATCAGATTCTTAAGCGCCTCCAAATCCCTTGTCATTGGGCTTTTAATGGTAAAGAAGCCATTGAAAAAATAGAGGCTCGTCAGCATAACCGTTGCTGCGCTTCCTGCAAGCAATATAAGATCATGTTCCTCGATTGTAACATGCCAATTCTGGATGGGTTCGAGACTGCCAGACAGTTAAGAGCAATGGAGAAGAGAGGAGAAATTGATAGAATAACGATAATTGCTTGCACAGCATTCGTGCAGCAATCAGATGAAAACGCTGCAAGAGAAGCTGGAATGGATGATTTTTCAACCAAGCCTATCAAATTCGCGGTAATAAAGGAGAAGCTGAAGGCTAATGGATTCTATGATAAATAAATAGTTCTCATCTGTATTAAAGTGAATCGTGTATATTGTGTATATTGTGGCTGTTTAGTTCAATTCCGTAGTTACAATTAGAAGTTGCATCGCATTTTCTGACATTCTTCATTCGATTTAATTCAGGTATATCCCTATCTAATTAGCAAATCTCCAAAAGATGAGACATCGTGCTGTCACGGTCTACGATTGATTAAGTTACATTTCCTTTTTCTTTATTCAGTCAAACAAAGCTTTTAATTTTACTGATCTATTCAGACAAAGATTTACATTATGATTCAAAATATGCAAGATAAACTCCTTTGTTGTTTCTTCTGCTTATATTCGAGCATCCTACTTTCAATTATACGGAAGCTTATACGGAAATGCCACCAAAGAGACAAATAGCTCTTAAGATCTTGGAACGTTCATTTTTTTAATGCAAAATTTCTAGAGGCGAAATTATCCTCACACATTTTTCAGAAGATTGACTTGCATTCGATAACGTAGCTGTCAAATTTATCCTTATTGACTTTTTCCTATGCAATGGTTGAGTTATAAAACTTTGTAATGTTTAAAATTTTTAAATATCTTTAAAGCTATTAAAATCCGGGTACATTTCCATTTAATTAGCTGATAATAAGTTTTTTGCATCCAGACAGCAGATTTTGGTAGTTATCTGATGAAACATAATCAAAACCTTGCTTTGGAAAACTTAATCTTGTTAATCAGGTAAGCTAGTCCAATTTTTGGTAGCATCATTATCAAATAAACAAAGATGTTCATTTCTTTCATTTGGTGTATTATATATGGAGAAAAATGAAGAAAAGGCCAATTTGGAAACAGTTTCAGAAGAAACCAAAGCTCTATGAGATACATAATTATCAATTCGGAGTTTGGCAAGATGTTTCATAGTTAAACGAATTTAGTCTGACAAGAACTTCCTAGCTTTACATGTCATTAATAATAATTAGTCATATGGAAATCCTGCTTGCTTTAACTGATGGGTCAATAATCTTCCATAACTAATTCTAAGAGATCCTTTTTGAGAAAAGAGAATCATAACAATTTTCCTCTTTTCTGTTTTTCTGGTTTGCACGTGATGACTAAGAAATATAAATATTCTGATTAGAAAGTTTACGATTTCTTTTACTGGACTAAGACGTCTAAGCTTCATAATTTTAGTGGTATCAACAAGGTCTGCGCACTGAATTAAATAAGTGCAAATCGAAATAAATTGAGGCAAATGAACATATTTCTTCAATTCAAGAAGAAAAGCCATTCAGAGGCTTATGCCCATGATCTTGAATCGCAAGTCAACAAGCGTCTGTGGATGATCACAGTGTCAGTCATATTGAATATTACGTCACTTCTTATCAGCTGGGCCATTGTTAAAGTCGTATCCATATCGACCTTTGACCTTACAAAAGCTGTGGCACTATATACTATCTTGGTGAGTCTTTGTTTCTTGAAGTGCAAGTTTAGAAGAATGAAAAAATATATCGGCAAGATGAATTTCTTGATGGACCTTTGTTTGATTTACTGCTCATTTCAGGCCTTTCCTTTGATTAATCCACATCTTTTGGATCCTTTGACGAAATTAGGCGCTTTCACGTTAATGTGGAGTATCAGTCTAACCAGTTTCACGAGTACATATGTATTTGCGAACTGGTGGCTCAGGGCAATTGGACCGATCATACAATTGATTTATTTTGTTGTTCCCACGGTGCAACGAGAACCAATACCGATACTAAGATCGATAATTCTTCATATCGCAATAGAAAGTCTCATCGGATACTTCTGTATCATATACATCTTTGAGAGATATCAAAGAAAAGATTTTCTTGAGAAGAGAAAAGTGCACGAAAATTACGAAGCAATCATGAAAATTTTTGATGATATTATACAAGGAGTGATGATAGCAGATCCTAACTATAAGTTGATCTATTCTAACAGAACGATTGACTCGATGTTTGGTCAGCGACAGGAGCACCATTCATTAGAGAATCTCTTTTCGCAGATCCAAGTAAAATCGATATCTCCTCAGCTGGATATCATGTCAACAGAGCGTATTCAAACCACTCAGGATGAATCGGTAACATATAGCGCTGTTTTATCAAATTTAATGAAAGCATATGATAGGAACCTCAAACTACGTTAAAAGATTACATGGAGCTAATATCGAAGGCTCTTTTCAATTGTAACCCCTCGGAGCAATCAGTAACAGCTGAAACTTTATGGTGTGACTATACAGACGCCTCTAGCCTACAGAAGAAGAATTTCTCCATTAAGTTCACAACTTCTCTTTTCATGGAAAAGAACGTCATTGTTGTGAACGTCACCGATACTACGGATAGAGACTCGCTGATAGCTGCTCAGGCAGCCAGCGACTATAAAAGCCGCTTGCTTTCTTCTGTTTCTCACGAACTTAGAACTCCACTGAATGGAAGTATTAATTTCATAGAAGAGAGCCTAGTCGATAAGACTATTCCAAACAGCACTAAAGATAGATGGCTCATTCCTGCCCTAAGAAGCAACCGTCTTCTGTTGTCTCTCGTTAACGATATTCTTGACTTCTCTCAAATGCACGCAGGCAAGCTTCGTTTGGTATTCGAACCCCGAAGCATTGTTGATACTGCTAAAGAGTGCCTTGAGCTCTTAGAGATCCAAGCATCTAAAAAGGCGTTGAAGATGTCTCTCCAAAGCAACTTACCAGCTGATCACGAGATTATAGTAACAGACCATAACAGAGTTCGACAAGTGATGCTGAACCTTCTCAGCAACGCTGTGAAGTTTACTTTCAATGGAGAGGTATCTTTGATTCTTGACCCTATAAGTGTTGAGCTTTCTCAACCGATCCAAAATGGAGGCTCTCACACATTAAAGGGAGTGAGAGTGACCTGCAAAGACACTGGAATCGGGATTAGCCCAGAAGATCAGAAAAAACTATTCAAGGCGTTTGAGAAAATTGATTTGGGAGCTAGAGCATTTATCAATTCGACAGGAGCAGGATTGGGGCTCCTCATATCTAACGGACTAGTGCAGAAACTTAGTCCAGAGGAACTTCCAGGCAAAAAAACTAATATTATAAGACTCGAATCAAAAATCGACGAAGGAACGAGTTTGTCTTTTGAAGTATATAATTCTGATGAAAAATGCGGAAAAGATAACCTCATCAATATCGGAATTTCGTCGCCGGGTGAGAATAGTATTTTTACCGATAAAGGGCTCGAGACTAGAAACGTTGAAGAACTGAGCAGACATATTTCATTCAGTTTAGCGAATCACTACAGTTCAAGAGTACTATGCGCGGGAGGCTCAAAGATTCAAGGCTTAATTCAAACAGACAATAACTTTGGCACTCTGAATTCATTGACCTCATTGCCTCCGCAAATTCAAACCAACTGCAAATGTCCGAAAGTGCTCATTGTCGATGACGATCCTTTCAATCTCACCGCCTTGGAGCAGATTCTTCATCGACTCAAAATCCCATGCCATTGGGCTTTCAATGGGAAAGAAGCTATCCAAAAAGTAGAGACACGTCAACATCATCGCTGCTGCGCTTCCTGTAAGCAATACAAAGTCATGTTCCTGGATTGCAATATGCCAATTCTGGATGGATTCGAGACTGCCAGGCAATTAAGACAATTGGAAAAGAAAGGAGAAATTGACAGGATAAGAATCATTGCTTGCACTGCGTTCGTGCAGCAATCAGATGAAAACAACGCGAGAGAAGTTGGGATGGATGATTTTTGTACGAAACCGATTAAGCTAGCTGTTGTGAAAGAGAAACTAAAAGCAAATGGATTTTTCGAGAAATAATTTTATCTTAAAGTAACCTGTTGACCATTTAATCGTCTACATAACTGAAATATTGATGTTTTTTCGCATGTTTTTTTTTTTTGCCTTCAGTAATTGATTCACTTTCTCTTTACTCAAACACTATCTAAAAGAAAAGTAATTCGCAATTGTTGACTCCTCAGAGGAGTAATCAACATTACTACTAACGAAAGCTCAATCACCAACCTATAAACCAACGATGTTTCTTCATGAATTTTAATTATTTATTTTTCAGAACTGAAAAGTTTCATGCGAAGCTCAAAAACTCTTAATTTCTCTGGTTAAAACTGCATGAATGAACTCACGGCTATATTGTCACGCCAGAAATGAGTTCTTCAGTACTTTTTAGTATCACAAGAAATGCCGCCGAATACCTTGAAAAAGAAAATTCTCCTTTCTCAAATATTTTTTTGGCAATAATTCAATAAAATATGAGTCAACCATCGTATTTTTGCAAGTGAGAATATATTTCAGGCAACAATAGGCGATCTTAATGTTTCAAAATGAGGTGATACATATTTATCATTCATTGTAACAAAGTAAATGATATATATGAAGACTATTTCTTAGATTTACCAATTCATTCTAATTTGATTACTTTCATTGTCCTCTAAAATTCGATGTTTTGCTCAGGACAGCATCGGTACATTACATATTAATAAGTTTGAAATTCCCTTCATTATTAATTCTTATCGAAGTGGACCTTCTTTTCCCTTAATTCAAGAGTGCGTATTTGTTCATTCAAGCACTGTTGTACTCAAGACCAGCTGTTAGGCTCAGTTTTTAAAAACAGAAATAGTTTATGGTATTCTGCCAGAATGGAGAGGCTGTAAATCATTTATGCATAATTCTTCTAAAACAAAAACGAATTTCCGAAATTCTGTATCTGAAAAGGTGGCAAGAATATTTTTTTAAAGTCTTGATGAGAAATTGGTTTTTATTTATTTGAGGAGATAAAATTTGTTCCAGTGATAGAATGTTTGCGATCTTTTTATATAAATATTCCTCAATTCACTCTGACTCCAACATGACTCTTTAAAAGGTTTTAGCATTTATAACAATACAACTCACTAAATATCAGGACATAATAGGATAGATGAATATTTTTCTCCAATTCAAGAAGAAGAGCCACTCAGAGGCTTATGATCATGATCTTGAGATACAAGTCTCCAAAAGACTATCTATGATCATAGTGATGTCCATCATTAACGTTATATCGATGTGCTCCAACTGGATTCTTGCAAAGAGAGTTTCTATGGCTACTTATGATGCCACCAAAAGAGCAGCAATCATAGCTCTTTTGATAGGTCTTTGCTTGTTAAAGTGGAAGTTCCACAGAGTAAAGAAATACCTAGGCAAGATTAACTTCGTGTTGGATCTCTGCTTGATGTATTTCATGTTTGTCCCCTTTCCTTTAATTGGCCCGAAACAATTCGATCCTTTGACGAAGTTAGGTACTGTCACATTAATGTGGAGTATCAGTTTAATCTGCTTTACTTCGACTTATGCAATTTCGAACTGGTGGCTCAGAGCGGTTGGGCCAATCATTCAAGTCATCTATTTCTTCGTTCCTACATATTATGGTGAGAAATTCTGGAGCATTATTCTTATTGCGACTATTGAATGTCTGCTACTTTATGGCGGCTTCATCTATGTCTACGAGTTGTATCAAAGGAAAGATTTCCTTGAAAAGAGGAAAGTCTATGAAAATAATGAAGCATTAATGAAAATTTTTGATGACATCATTCAAGGAGTGGTGATTGTGGATCCTCATTACAAACTAATATATTCGAATAAAACGATTGACAAGATGTTTAACAAACCAAAGGGCGAGTGGTCGTTAGATCATCTGTTTTCTCAAATTCAAGTAAAATCAATAACTCCTCACCTAGAGAATTTGATAACCGAACAAATCCAAATGACTCAAGATGAATCGGTAACATATTACCAAAAGAAGATTTAATTAATAACTTTATTTTCATAAATAGGGGCCCCAGTTTGTGCTGAAAGAATACATGGAAATAATTTCCAAGTTCTTGTTCGATCCAAAATCAGCTGAACAATCCGTGTCTGCTGAAACTTCGTGGCTTGATTTAACAAGAGACCACCAGCAAAAGCAGAACTTCTCAATCAAGTTTACGACCTCTCTTTTTATGAATAAGAAGGTTATCGTTATCAATGTCACTGATACTACGGATAGAGACTCGCTGATCGCTGCTCAGGCAGCGAGTGACTATAAAAGCCGTTTGCTTTCCTCCGTTTCCCACGAGTTGAGAACTCCACTCAATGGGAGCATCAATTTCATCGAAGAGAGCCTCTTCGATACAACCATTCCAAGCACTACGAAAGACAAGTGGCTCATTCCTGCCCTCAGAAGCAACCGTCTTCTATTGTCTCTCGTTAACGACATTCTTGACTTCTCTCAAATGCATGCTGGCAAACTTCGCATGGTATTTGAATCTCGAAGTGTTGTTGACACTGCAAAAGAATGTCTCGAGCTCTTAGAGATCCAAGCTGCCAAGAAGGCATTGAAAATGTCTCTCCAAAACAACTTACCAGCTGACCACGAGATTATAGTAACAGATCATAACAGAGTCCGACAAATCATACTGAATGTACTCAGTAATGCTGTGAAGTTTACTTTCAATGGAGGAGTCACTTTGATTTTGGATCCTACAAGTGTGGAAGTCCCTCAACAGAATCAAACCGGAGGAGGCACTTCTACATTAAAGGGAGTGAGAATGACTTGCAAAGACACTGGAATTGGAATCAGTGCTGAAGATCAGAAGAAACTCTTTAAGGCTTTCGAGAAAATTGATTTAGGAGCTAGAGCATTTATCAACTCTACTGGAGCAGGGTTGGGGTTGCTAATCTCGAATAGCCTCGTTCAGAAGCTGAGTCCGGAAAATCTTCCATTTAAAGAGTCAAATATTCTTCGATTTGAATCAAAAGTTGATGAAGGAACGAGTTTCTTTTTCGAAGTTTATCATCATGATGAACGGAATGGGAGTATTAAACTCATTGGTCTAGATCAATCGTCACCTGGCGATTTCAGCGTATTTTCTGAACATGGAATGGAGATCAAGAATATTGAAGAGTTGAGCAGGCCGGCTGTTTCATTCAGCTTGGCTAATCGATACAGCTCGCAGGGATTAATTTTAAGAGACTCAAGGAATCCCGGTTTGATCCAAGTGTCTAATTTCCTCGGATCTCTGGAATCAATATCTTCTCCAATTCTAACTAGCTGTAAATGTCCCAAAGTGCTAATCGTTGATGATGATCCCTTTAACCTTACTGCTCTGGACCAGATTCTCAATCGTCTTCAAATCCCTTGCCATTGGGCCTTCAATGGAAAAGAAGCCATCGAAAAAATAGAAGCCCGTCAACGCAATCGCTGCTGTGCTTCATGCAAGCAATACAAAGTGATGTTTCTAGATTGTAATATGCCAGTGTTGGATGGGTTTGAGACTGCAAGGCGAATAAAAACAATGGAAAAAGAAGGAAATATCGATCCTATCAAAATTATTGCTTGCACAGCATTCGTGCAGCAATCAGATGAAAACGCTGCAAGAGAAGCTGGAATGGATGACTTTTCTACTAAACCTATCAAATTCGCTGTAATAAAGGAAAAGCTGAAAGCAAATGGATTCTATGATAAATAGATCATTTTCATTTTTATCAAAGTGGAGTCTGCATTTTTTGCTATATATCGTTTTTCTATTACCATTCGAATTGAAACATGTATACATATATACGCTTAGGTCAGAGTTTTGTTCATATATAGTAGACATCATACAAATTATTAAATTAAATTTTCAGTTTATTTATGCGAAGAGGGAGAAGTAGAACACATGCAAAAATGGAAATACAACGATATGAAATACAAAATTTGTCTTTCATATGAGATCTCAATAGAAAATAGAAAAGCGAAGCTTTACAGAAGAATGACTCGCATTCTCTTAAAAGTCCGGGAAGTCTACTCCAGTTGTTCCCTTTTTCTGTGTGATGAGTTACTCTGTCGAGCCATGGAACTTAAAATTATTACAGCGCTGAGATTTATTAAAACTGGGTACATTTCCATTTAATTAGATCCGAATTTCTCTTTGTTCTCCATTTCGCAGATTTATTCCAACCTAGTGATCATACCACTATCTCATGATATTTAATTAGAAGAATTGCGCTGAAACACTCTATCTCAGACAACAAATCAGAAAATTAGACATCGTCATGAGGTGCTGCCACCGCAACATATAATATCCAACAAAAACATTTGGATTCCCATATAGTCTTAATTATTTGAATTTCAGAACTGAATAATTTAATTAAAGGTAAAATACCGGTGGTTTTGCTGGATAGCGAATCTTTTAGCAAAGTTGTTAGCTTCGAAGGGCATCTCTAATCTTGTGTCGGCCCAATAAATACTTCAGACAGATAAAGTCTTCGAGAATTTCTCCTTCAGCAATGGAATGTCCTGAATTTGTATAATGAATTCGAATCACTGAATATTGTTAAGAGGTGTAGGATTACCATTCTTTCAAGATGCGGTACTGCGAATTTCAAATGGCTTAAGAAAGGAAATTGAATTATCAGAAGCCATTTTCTATATTCAACACCAGAAACTGATGCTTACTATTATGGCAGCAAAATTCAAATTGCTTTTTTTTTTGTTGTTTTTTCTTCTGAAATTATCAATAATTCATTCAGTCAGGGGGATCGCTCATCTTGTAAGACTACCCTGAATCAGATAACTTCACATTCCATGAATATGTATAAGCTGAACAACTCAATTTGAGAGATGATACTATATACCATCAGAAATGCCCTGTTCTCTCTAAATATCATCGAATTGTTACTTCTTTTCGTCAAGTTTGAGAATCGATACAAGATTTCTTACCGAAAAGAATCTCCTCCTTCAAATAATGCGTTCTTATGAACTCATTACTAAGCATTCGATACATTGAATTGTAGATTTGAGCTTCTAGTAGCTGAAGAGTGATTTTACACTGGTTGAATGAAGACACGATAAAAGCATGGGTGCTATTGCTATTCTACCTAAAACCTAATTTCAGCAATTTTGCTTCTTGAAAAGAGTTAAGAATAAATTGTTTTACAATAGATGCAGGCTTCTAATTATTAAAGAAGGATTTTACAATGTACCTGAAATAGAACATTTAGGAATTATTTTTATTTGAATGCGAATCAATCATCTGATCGATCTCACTCAAAATAATCGCATTGTTAAAAGAGCTATTGGTAAATTCAAAGAAGGATTCAAAAAATATTAGGACATGAACATTTTTCTTCAATTCAAGAAGAAGACTCACGCAGAGGCTTATGACCATGATCTGGAGATACAAGTCACCAAACGATTGTGGATGGTCATCGTGATGACTGTTATCAATGTGATTTCAATGGTTTCCACCTGGATTCTTGCAAAAAGAGTATCAATGGCTACGTATGATGCCACAAAACGAATTGCGATCTTTGTACTTTTGGTCGGCCTTTGCGTTCTAAAATGGAAATTTCACAGAGTGAAAAAATACTTAGGGAAGATTAACTTCGTGCTGGACGTTATTCTGATGTATTTCTCGTTTATCCCCTTTCCTTTAATTGGCGAGAACCAATTCGATCCACTGACTAGTCTAGGCACAGTCACATTGATGTGGAGTATCAGTTTAATATGCTTTACTTCTACTTATGCAATTGCGAACTGGTGGCTCAGAGCTCTTGGGCCAATCATTCAAGTCATCTATTTCTTCGTTCCTACAGTAATAAGAGAGAAATATTGGAGCCTTATTGTGATTTCTGCTGTTCAATGTCTGGTTCTCTACGGCGGCTATATCTATGTTTATGAGTTGTTCCAAAGAAAAGATTTTCTTGAGAAAAGAAAGGTCTATGAAAATTATGAAGCTATTAAGCAAATTTTCGACGATATTATTCAGGGCGTTATGATAGTTGATCCGAACTATAAGCCGATATATTCAAACCGAACGTTTAATACGATGTTTAATGTGCAGAAGAGCAAACATTCGTTGGAAACCCTATTTTCTCAAATCCTAGTGAAACGTATCACTCCTCACATGGAATTATTAGTCACAGAGCAAATTCAGATGTCTCAAGATACTTCGGTAATATATTGTCTCTGGTAAGTTGAATTAATTATTTTCATCTATAGGAGCCCCAGTATCCTTTGAGAGATTATGTGGCTATGATTTCGAAGGCCCTTTTCGATCCCAATTCACCTGAACCATCAGTGACATCTGAATCCTCGTGGCTGGATCCGACAAGCCACCTTCAACAGAAGCAGAATTTCTCAATAAAGTTCACCACTTCATTGTTCATGAATCAGAAAGTCATAGTTATTAACGTCACTGACACCACAGACAGAGACGCTTTGATTGCTGCTCAAGCAGCCAGCGAATACAAAACCCGCTTGCTCTCTTCAGTTTCTCATGAACTGAGAACTCCTCTCAATGGAAGCATCAATTTCATCGAGGAAAGTTTAATCGATACTACTATCCCAAGCAGCACCAAGGATAAATGGCTAATTCCTGCTCTAAGAAGCAATCGCCTTCTCTTATCTCTCGTTAACGACATTCTCGATTTCTCTCAAATGCATTCAGGGCAACTACGCATGGTGTTTGAGTCTCGAAGTGTTGCTGACACTGCTAGGGAATGTCTCGAGCTACTTGAGCTCCAAGCGAAAAAAAAGGCTTTGAAACTGACTCTTGAAAATAATATATCGCCTGATCAAGAAGTTATAGTAACAGACCATAACAGAGTGCGGCAAGTAATGCTGAATCTTCTCAGTAATGCCGTAAAGTTCACCTTCAATGGAGGAGTATCTTTGATTTTAGACCCTGTAAGTGTCGAAATTCCGCGACGAAATCAAACTGAAGGTACCTACGCTTTGAAAGGCGTGAGAGTAACCTGCAAAGATACTGGAATAGGAATCAGCCCTGAAGACCAGAAGAAGCTCTTTAAGGCTTTTGTAAAAATCGATTTGGGAACGAAAGCTTTCATAAATTCGACAGGAGCAGGGTTAGGACTACTCATATCGAATAGTTTAGTGCAGAGACTCAGCCCAGAGGATCTACCTGATAAAGAGTCAAATATCATCCGGTTCGAATCGAAAGTAGATGAAGGAACAAGTGTTTTTTTCGAAGTGTTTCATCATGTTGAAAAAGAGGGGAAAGTCCAGCACGTTACCTGGGAATCGTCTCCTGATGACCGCAGCGTCTTTTCTGAACACGGACTCGAGATGAGAAACGTTGAAGAACTGAGCAGGACTCCCATTTCGCTCAGTTTGGCGAATCGCAGTTCTCGAGGTTTAATCTTAAGAGATTCAAAGAGCCCGGGCCTAATCCAATTGACAACCAACAACCTCATTGGAACTCTGATGTCAATACCTTCTCAAATCCAACTCAACTGTAAATGTCCAAGGGTTCTCATAGTTGATGACGATCCCTTCAATCTTACTGCGCTTGAGCAGATTCTCAGCCGACTCAAGGTCTCATGCGATACAGCTTTCAATGGAAAAGAAGCTATCGAAAAAATACAGATACGCCAACATAATCGATGTTCTCTTTCTTGTCAACAATATAAAGTCATGTTCCTCGATTGTAATATGCCGGTCCTGGACGGATTTGAGACTGCGAGACGAATTAGAGCAATGGAAAAAGGAGGAGAAATTGACAGAATAAAAATCATCGCTTGCACTGCGTTCGTGCAGCAATCAGATGAAAACGCTGCAAGAGAAGCTGGAATGGATGATTTTTCGACCAAGCCCATCAAATTCGAAGTAATAAAGGAGAAGCTCAAAGCAAGTGGATTCTTTGAGAAATAGATTAGTTTGTTTAAGTTTTGTATTAAAGTGAATTGTTGTTATATCTTTTTCAAATCTTTCATAAATAAAGTATTTCCTTGACTCGAATATTAGCTCATTGCTTACAAAATCGTCAAATTTCCAATTACTATTTTTTGCTTATGAACTTTCTAGCTTTTGTGAAAGTTTAAACATTTAACACATTTTTTTGTTGAAACCTTTTCCTATTTGTGTTAAACGACAGTTTAACTTGCAAATTACGGTGTTTCAAAATTTCACCTTCATTATAAAGTCAGCAATCAAAATGAGGTTTATTAGATCTGATGATGGAATTATCTGAATCAATGTTGTTTTTGAAAATTTTTATTTCTCAGTTAATAATATTAGCGGAGCCGACTTAAACTATTTTTATTATTTCCAAGATCTATCTACGTCATTTTTCGATCTCAACGAAAGAAGATTCTTGAACAAAATGTGAGACTCATACTGAATCCCAATACATTTAATAACGGATGAAAATTATTCCAAGAAGACCATCTTGCTTAAATTTTTGATGGCCTCTCAACTAAGCTCGAAACTCAAAATTACACTTCTAATAGCAAGATTCATTCCAAAGACCTGATTGCACTAGTTTATATACTAGTTTTCATGTCTATGCATCAAAATTCTTAAACTTTTATAGGAATGGCTCCAACTATACTGACTCTATAAATTTGGGTAGTTTTCTATCAAGCTAAATAAAAATGATTTGGAGAGCCATCTCCAGCACGCAGCATTGGCATTAAAAGTGAGGAGTGGATGACTTGAAAGCCATCATGTCGATCTCCATCAGTCGAATTGGCTCATTTCATAAATGTTGCAGAGAATTGAAACAGTTATCCTTAGATAAATCTGAAACTCACATTTTTATTGTCTTTCATACAGAATTCAAGTATATTTTGGACTAAACCCTTTACGAGCATGAGCAACTAAGCTTATGCGGCTCTTCTGAAAGCTTCTAGTATTCATTCCCTCCTAACTACCATTAAATTATATCTATTGCTCAACCTCAAACAAATGAAGATCACAATACTTAATAAATCCCAAAAGGACATGAGCTCTCTCTAAGTTTTCCAAAGAATTCTGTATTGAATGGATTTTGATTTACTATTGATGATAGGTATCTTATCCCTGAGTACATTAGTGAAACCATTCGAAACGTATTCTAGTGCTTTTCTTTCTTCTAGCCATTACCTTTGGAGATACAATGAAACGAAAAACGAGGCAACATATGTATTGTATTTTGTGGTTGAGCCAACGAAATCTACATATGACATAGCTTTAAAGCCTTTCGATGGAAAACTTTGGAAAAATCGATCTCTGAGATTTTCTTTCATTGTTTCATTGAGATTTCAGTGGATGATAATAAAAAATTGCATGCTTTAAGAGTAAGAACCTATGCATTTCTCATATTCTTTGCCGTTGGTTTTTTTATCTGATTTAAAATGTTTATGAGTTACCCTGATCGAATATTTGAGAACTTCGAAATGAAATACTGACCAGCAATAATAAACTTTCAGCAAATACAGTAAATTTTATAGTTTGTTTTCAGTACTGTGGGTGTTAAATCAGAAATATAGTAAACTCTAATACGAATGAACATTCTCCTTCAGTTCAAGCAGAAAAGCCACTCAGAAGCTTACGACCATGACCTTCAACTGCAAGTAACTAAGCGGCTGATCATGGTTGTCATATGGGCTTTAATTCAAGTTTTCGGAACAATCGCTAATCTTGTCACAATGAAGGTTATGATTATGACAGCATTCGATATTTCAAAAATGGCAACAATTTTTGTTCTCTTGGCGGGACTTATCGTCCTGAGATGTAAACTTCAAAAGGTGAAGAAATATCTAAGCAAGATTAATATAGTTTTGGATGTTTGTTTGATTTGGGCCCAATTTATACTCTTTCCATATGTCGGCAAGAACGGATTAGACTCTTTTGGAAAATTGGGTGTTTTCACTTTAAGTTGGTGTGTCTGTCTTGGCTGCTACTCTACGTATTTCGCTGTCGCGAACTGGTGGCTCAGAGCGATTGTGCCGATCTTGCAGATTATTTTTTTTCTGGTACCAACAATACAACAAGAAATCTTATGGCCGTTTATACTGGTATTCGCAATAGAATGCATGGTCATCTACGTCGCGTTTATCTATGTGTACGAGCTCTATCAAAGGAAAGATTTCCTTGAGAAGAGGAAAGTTTACGAAAATTATGAAGCTCTTATGCAGATTTTCGACGATATTATCCAAGGAGTTATGATAGTGGATACCAACTACAATCTAATCTACTCCAATCGGACGATTGGCTCTCTGATTAGTTATACACAAAATACGCGGTCGTTGGAAAGTCTGTTTTCAGATATCCAAGTAAAATCCATGACGCCTCGCCTGGAGGCGTTTATGACAGAGCCTATTCAGATGTTTTGTGAGCCAGAGGATTCGGTAACAATTTCATGCTATTTATCAGCTTACTGTAAATATATGATAGGAATGCCAGCATACCTTGAAAGATTATATGGACGTTATCTCGAAGGTCCTTTTCCTTCCGGATTCACCTGAACCGTCAGTAACAGCAGAGACTCTGTGGTGGGATGTAGCAAGTCCTTCTCATCCGCAAAAGAAGACTTTTTCGATTAAGTTTACGACTTCGCTTTTCATGAATAAAAAAGTAATTATCGTCAATGTCACTGATACAACCGATAGAGACCACCTCATTGCAGCTCAAGCAAGCAGTGATTACAAAAGCCGTTTACTCTCATCGGTTTCTCATGAACTTCGAACGCCACTAAACGGAAGCATCAACTTCATCGAAGAGAGCTTAACTGATACTACTATTCCAAGCAGCACTAAAGATAAATGGCTCATTCCTGCCTTGAGGAGCAATCGGCTCTTGCTGTCTCTGGTTAATGACATTCTTGACTTCTCTCAGATGCATGCTGGAAAGCTCCGCCTCGTGTTTGAGCCTCGAAGCATCGTTGACACCGCAAAAGAATGCATTGAGCTCGTTGAAATTCAATCGGTTAAGAAGAACTTGAAGCTATCATTCCACAACAATTTACCACCAGAACGAGAGATGATCGTGACAGACCACAACAGACTTCGGCAAGTTATGCTGAACTTGCTCAGTAATGCAGTAAAATTTACCTTCAAAGGCGAAGTGTCTTTGATTCTGGATCCTATAAATGTCAAGCTTCCTGAACCAGATGATAATGAAGCCACTTACATTTTGAGAGGAGCACGAATTACCTGCAAAGACACCGGTATCGGGATCAGTCGAGAAGACCAGCGAAAGCTTTTCAAAGAGTTCGAGAAAATCAGTCTCGGGAACAAAGCAATAATAAATGCCACAGGAGCTGGCTTAGGCCTCCTGATATCAAACAACCTCGTACAGAGACTCAGTCCAGAGGATCTCACTACGAAAGAGTCAAAGATTATCCGGTTTGAATCTAAAATAGATGCCGGATCTACTTTCTATTTCGAAGTTTACGATCAAAGCCAAAAAAGAGGTCAAATTCAGCTTATCGACTTGGAAAGGTCAGCAAATGAAGACCCCATGATCTTGTCTGAAAAAGGGATCGATTTAAGACACATCGATGAGCTGACCAGACCCCTTTCATTTAGCACAGCTTATCGCTTCAGTTCTCGAGGAACGATCCCCAGAGATTCAAAGAGTCAAGGTTTAATCTCAAATTTCCTCGGCTCTCAAATATCATTACCTTCCCAACTTCAAATCAATTGTAAATGTCCAAAAGTCCTCATTGTTGATGATGACGCCTTTAACCTCACTGCTCTGGAGCAGATTCTCAGCCGACTGAGAATTTCGTGTGATTGGGCCTTCAACGGAAGGGAAGCGATAGATAAAATAGAAGCACGTCAATACAATCGTTGTTGTGATTCTTGCCAGCAGTATAAAGTGATATTCCTTGATTGTAACATGCCGATTCTGGATGGATATGAGACGACCAGAATATTGAGAAGGATGGAGAAAAACGGAGAAATTGAGAATATAAAAATCATCGCTTGCACGGCGTTCGTGCAGCAATCGGATGAAGACGGGGCAAGGGAAGCCGGGATGGATGATTTCTGTACAAAACCAATTAAATTCGAAGGAATTAAACAGAAGCTAAGAGCAGTTGGATTTTTTGAATGATTTTTTTTTTAATTTTTTAGATTTTACCATTGAAGAGTCAATTGTTACATATCTTCAATGAAAACTAATATTTATTGAATTTCGATATGAGGAATTGTTGTCAGGCAATGTAGTTCACCAAGTATGTTTTCAACTCTAATCTCATTTTCTCTTAGTTGAAGTAGGAAAGAGCAGATTTGCTAAATATTAGTCTTGCTGATACTGTCTAGCCGGTTTTAATTAATCGCGGTTAAAAATTCCAAGTCAGTAAATGTAGCATTTCTAAATTTCTATAAAATAAGAAGGCAATTAAACTAAATTTAAAACATATTAAAAAGAATGAATATATTCCTTCAGTTCAAGCAGAAAAACCATTCGCAGGCTTATAGCCACGATCTCCAATTACAAATCACTAAACGTCTGATTATGGTCATCATCTGGGCTGTAATAAGCTTTGTGGGGACGGTGACGGTTTTCTCCATCTCAAAGTCGGTGTCGATGTCAGCATATGAGATCACTAAAAACGCCGTAGTTGTTGTCTGTGTGGTGGTTGGTTGCTTTCTGCGCTGTAATCTCCAATGGACGAGAAAGTATGCAGGGAAAATTAACTTTGTGTTGGATCTTTGCTTGATTTGGGCACAATTCCAGCTTTTTCCTTATCTTAATAGAGACTTAATAGCTGCATATGGTAAACTGGCAGTTTTTCTTGCAGCCTGGAGTGCTTGTCTAGCCTGCTATGCCATTTACTTTGCAATTCAGAGCTGGTGGCTGAAAATAATTGTGCCTATGGCACAGATTATTTATTTCGTGATCCCTACGGTGCAAGAAGAGATATTTTTCTGGCCGATCGTTGTAGTATTTGCAACGCAATGTATTCTCATTTATGTTTCGTTTATCTACGTGTCGGAGCTATATCAAAGGAAGGATTTCCTTGAGAAGAGAAAGGTTTACGAAAATTATGAGGCGATTATGCGGATTTTTGATGATATAAATCAAGGGGTGATGATTGTAGACCCAGGCTACAAGATGATTTATTCAAATCGAACAATTGACTCAATGTTTGAACAACCAAGGGACAACCCTTCTCTGAGGAACCTATTCTCTCAACTTCAAGTCAAATCGATAACTCCCCGGCTGGAATCATCAGCAACAGAGCAAATTCATATGACTCGTGAAAATGAAGATTCTGTAAATATTTAATCTTTTTTTAAAATTAAACTAATTGGATAATATTATTCAATGAATTATATAGGAGCCTCAAAATAATCTAAGAGAATATATGGACATTATATCAAGAGTACTTTTCATACCCGATGCACCTGAATCATCGGTGACAGCTGAAACGTTATGGTGGGAGCCGGCAAACCTTCAACCACAGAAGAAGACTTTTTCAATTAAGTTCACAACCTCTCTTTTCATGGATAAGAGAGTCATCGTTATCAACGTCACTGATACCACTGATAGAGACTCGCTGATTGCTGCCCAAGCAGCCAGTGAATACAAAACTCGCCTCCTCTCATCGGTTTCTCATGAGTTGAGAACGCCACTTAACGGAAGCATCAATTTCATCGAAGAGTGCTTGACTGATCCTACTATTCCAAGCAACACCAAAGATAGATGGCTTATTCCTGCTCTAAGAAGCAATCGCCTTCTGTTATCTCTCGTTAATGATATTCTGGACTTCTCTCAAATGCATGCTGGTAAGCTTCGGTTGGTATTCGAGTCACGAAGTATTGTTGATACTGCCAAAGAATGCCTTGAGCTCGTAGAGATTCAAGCGTCCAAGAAGAATTTAAAACTCTCAATTCAGAATAATGTCCCCAATGATGAAGATATTATAGTAACAGATCATAACAGGCTCCGGCAAGTGATACTTAATCTTCTCAGCAATGCAGTTAAGTTCACCTTCAAAGGAGAGATATCTTTGATTCTGGATCCTACGAGTGTCGAAATTCAACGACAAGATCAAAATGAAGGTGATACTTATACTTTACAAGGAGTAAGAGTCACTTGCAAAGACACTGGAATCGGAATCAACCCTGAGGACCAGAAAAAACTCTTTAAAGAATTTGAAAAAATTGATTTAGGAACCAGAGCGTTGATAAATTCTACAGGAGCTGGGTTAGGTTTGCTCATATCAAGCAACATTGTGCAGAGACTTAGTCCAGAAGGCCTTTCTGCTAAGGAAGCCAAGATTCGATTTGAATCGAATGTCGATGAAGGTTCAAGCTTTTCTTTTGATGTTTATCATCACGATAAAGAGGACAAAATTGAGTTTTTAGATTTAGACAAATCAATGCAAAGTCGGAACGATGTATTTTCAGAAAAAGGACTTGATCTGAGAAACGTAGAGGAGTTAAAGAGAGCTCTTTCGGTCAACAATTGCTGGAGTGCCCGAGGATTGTTAGAGAGAGATTCAAAGAGCCATGGGATAATTCAAACAGCTCATACTTTCGGCTCATTGACATCGGTGGATGTTCAACACAGCTGTAAATGCCCTAAAATTCTGTTAGTAGATGACGATCCTTTTAACTTGACGGCTTTGGACCAGATTCTCAATAGACTACGTCTTCAATGCCATTGGGCATTTAATGGGAGAGAAGCTATCCAAAAAATAGAAGCACGTCAGTATGAACGCTGCTGTAGTTCTTGTCAGCAATATAAAGTGGTGTTTCTGGATTGTAACATGCCTATTTTGGATGGATTTGAGACTGCCAGACGATTAAGAGAAATGGAGAGCAGAGGGGAAATTGACAGGATAAGGATCATTGCTTGTACGGCATTTGTGCAGCAATCAGACGAAGACAACGCGAGAGAGGCCGGGATGGATGATTTTTGTACAAAGCCCATCAAAATGGAAGCAATTAAGCAAAAATTGAGAGCAGTAGGATTTTTTTGAAGAATGCTTATATTAAGTTGCATTAACGAAATCAATGATTCTCTATTATGTAGAGTAGCATTCTTCTAAGATAACATATAGAATGCTGATCGAGTTCCATTTTTTCTTGACCACTATGATTCGCATTTTTCGTTGAAAATTCAATCGTTCAATTTCTATTACCCTCTTATTGACTCAACTAAGCTAGCTTAATGACTACTTTCATTAATGTAACTAGTTACTGCAGTTCATCAGTTCGTATTATGTATTGTACAAGTTTTCTGAATTATATCGAACAAAATAAGCAAACAAATCTTCTTGTTATTCCTGAGCTTCAAATGGAAAGAACTCTCTTGGTTTAATAGAAGAGGTCCAGCACAATCTTTACTGCGGTTCTTGCTCAATATAAAATAATACTTCTTAATGGCAATCCGATTTGGATGAGTGTGAAATACTGAAACAACAGAAAAAAACTATGAGCTATCGATTATCCAAGATAATTAATTACCAGCAAGCCTTTTCTCCAGTAATCAAAGACATTGCTAGGGAGCCAGGATGGATGTCTTTACAAAACCTGTTAAATTCGAAGGAATACGGAAAGCTGAAAGCAATTTGATAAATGAGTCATTTTGAATCTCTATTTACTAAGTCTTCTTGGCTTGAATCTGCCATACACATTAAAATCTAAGATATTTTACTTCTTATCATCGTTACTAGTTTGTAAGCACCCATCTTCAAAATCAAAAAAAATCTAATTTCTCAAGGTTTTACGCCAGAAACGCTGAATTTCGCTAGCTGTTAGTGTTGTACCTTTTTTTTCCTCGCAAGTTTACTTATACCTCGATCAGCCTCGAACTACACATGAAACAACTCTGAATTAACCCATGGCCTCCAAAACTGAGTTAGCGCCTCCTGACTACTCTCTGAACAGCTTACCTACCTTCGAATCCTATTACAAAGAGGTCTGCTCAGCAACTCCACCTTCTGCTGTAGTCAATGATAATTTCAATAATATCCAAACTCGAGAATATCGATGAAAAGCACTTCATCTTCGTCTCGTTATCAAATTCTTGTAGCGGCGGTCTCACCTTGAGTGTTTCATTCGATCTTGAGTTATTTTGGATTTTCAAGAGTGGTGGATCTTAAACACATGGCCTTAGCATGAACCGATAATCGGTAAAAGTCGTCTGAATTGCAGATGATATCTAACCCAACTCCAACTGCGCTACCGCAGTGGTTTCATACTTTTCCTAAGAGCCTAATTCCTTCACGAAGTTCCTATTAACTTTACTTTTTTTGTTCCAAATCTATTTCATAACATCTGCTTTAAAATTGTTTCTATTTTCTTCGCGCTGAGCCTAATTTACGACTTTAATTAATCAATTAAGCATTGGCCAAGAATTCTGACAGAGTGTTCTCAATATTTCGATTCCAGATTCCAGAGATAGGAACATTAATAAAAACCAAATACAACAGATACTCAAACAAATGAATTTCCTTCTCCAGTTCAAGCAAAAAAACCACTCACAGGCATACGATCATGATCTCCAATTGCAGATCACCAAGAGGCTCATCCTGGTGGTAATCTGGGGTCTCATCAGTTTTTCCGGCAACGTAGCCACCTATGCCATGTTAGGTTTTATCTCAATGTCAGCCCTCAATGTAATCAAATTGACGACGATTGGCGTTTGCATGATAAGTGTCTGTGTCTTGAGGTGCAATATTCGAAGAACACAAAGATATTTTGGAATTATAAACTTCGTTTTGGATCTCGGATTGATTTGGGCGCAGTTTCAGCTCTTTCCTTATGTCGGAAGGAGCGGGTTAGCTGCTTATGGAAAACTGGCCTCTTTCACATTTGGTTGGAGCGTCTGCCTAGGTTGCTATGCTACTTATTACGCAATTCAAAATTGGTGGCTAAAGGCTATAGTTCCGATTGTGCAGATGGTTTATATGCTGATACCTACAGCTCAAGAAGAGAAGATTTATTGGCCATTCATCGTCACGATAGCCGTTCAGTGCATGGCGATTTATGTCGCCTTTATCTATGTTGCCGAGGTGTTTCAACGGAAAGATTTCCTTGAAAAGAGAAAAGTCTATGAAAATTACGAGGCCCTTATGAGGATTTTTGATGATATAAATCAAGGTGTGATGATAGTTGATCCTAACTACAAGCGAATTTATTCGAATCGAACGATTGATACCATGTTCAACCAGTCGCAGGATAACCCGTCGCTTGAAGACCTATTTTCTCAAATCCAAGTCAAATCGCTTACTCCTAAACTGGAAACGTTCGCAACAGAGCCGATACAGATGCCACATGAAGATGATTCGGTAAATTTTTATCTTTATTAAAATTAAATTAACTTTACCATGAATATTATAGGAACCACAAAATAATCTAAGAGAATATATGGACATTATATCAAGAGTCCTTTTCATGCCAGATGCACCTGAATCATCGGTGACAGCTGAAACTTTATGGTGGGATCCGGCTAGCCTCCAGCCACAGAAGAAGACATTCTCGATTAAGTTCACAACCTCTCTTTTCATGGATAAGAGGGTCATCGTTATCAACGTCACTGATACCACTGATAGAGATTCTCTCATTGCTGCTCAAGCAGCCAGCGAATACAAAACACGCTTGCTCTCCTCGGTTTCACATGAGTTGAGAACTCCTCTCAACGGAAGCATCAATTTCATCGAAGAGAGTCTGTTCGATACGACCATTCCAAGCACCACAAAAGATAAATGGCTGGTTCCTGCTCTGAGGAGCAACCGCCTTCTTTTATCTCTTGTGAATGATATCTTAGATTTTTCTCAAATGCATGCTGGTAAACTCCGCATGGTATTCGAGTCTCGGAGCGTCGTTGAAACTGCTAAAGAATGTATCGAGCTCGTCGAGATTCAGGCATTCAAGAAGAAGCTGAACCTATTGTTCCAGAACAATATACCACGCGAGCGAGAGATTATAATAACAGACCATAATAGGCTCCGACAAGTGATGCTGAACTTACTGAGCAACGCCGTCAAATTCACTTTCAAAGGAGGAGTGACTTTGACTTTGGATCCTATAAGCGTCGAGGTTCCTTGGCCGGATCGCGAAGGCACCTACACTTTGAGAGGGATGAAAGTGACTTGCAGAGACACTGGCATCGGCATCAAAGAGGAAGATCAGAAAAAGCTCTTCCATGCGTTTGAGAAAATCGATTTAGGCAGCAGAGCGCCAATCAATGCCACAGGAGCAGGTTTAGGCCTGCTGATATCAAATAATATCGTACAGAGGCTAAGCCCAGACTGCATCACTGAGAATAAGAAGAAGATTATCCGGTTCGAATCGAAAGCTGATGCAGGCACAAGCTTTACTTTCGAACTTTATGATCACCTAGAAAAAAGGCGCCCAGCACAACAGATCGACTTAGAAAGCTCAATACCCGCCGATGAATACGGTATTTTTTCTGAGAAAGGGATCGAGATGAGGAACATTGAAGAAATGAGCAGACCTATCTCATTCAGCTTGGCCTACCGGCAAAGTTCCCGAGGATTTCTGCTAAGAGATTCAAGAAGCCAGGGCGCAATTCTGCCAATCAATACCTTTGGCTCTCAGTTCTCTATTCCTTCCCAACAACAAATCGGCTGTAAGTGTCCCAAAATTCTGCTCGTTGATGATGATCCTTTTAACCTCACTGCTCTAGAGCAAATTCTTGGTCGGTTACGCATCTCTTGCCATTGGGCATTCAACGGAAAAGAAGCGATCGAAAAAATACAAACAAGACAACGCACGCGCTGTGGAGCTTCTTGCCAGCAATATAAAATATTATTCCTCGATTGTAATATGCCAATAATGGATGGGTATGAAACGACCGTAGCATTGCGACAGATGGAGAAGCGAGGGGAGATTGATGAGTTGAAGATCATCGCTTGCACAGCGTTTGTGCAGCAATCAGATGAAGACAAGGCGAGAGGAGTCGGAATGGACGATTTCTGCACGAAACCGATCAAATTCGAAGTCATTAGGGAGAAGCTGCGAGCAAATGGATTCTTTGATAGATGAATGTGTTAGCTTATTTTTTGTTGAAATCATCTAAACGTATACTGTTCGATTATGATATTTAACAAATTATCAACAAAGCTTTCTTGAGTGCTTTTATATGATAAAAGAACCATGAAAATTGATTCCTCCTTGGTTTTTTGAGAATCAATTCGGAGGACTATTGAGCTATTCTTGCTATAAAGTTTTATATCATATTCCTAACTTATAATCTATCTCATTTTTATATTAAAAAGCCACACAAAGGGGCTTATGATACCTCAGGCTTCAAGCCTTTTGCTGAAAAATTTAACAGAGTATCTAACGGTAGAACCAGGGTTTGTCATTCACAGATTAAATTCAAAGAAATAAATAAATAGATTTGTATATTTATTGAAGCTGACTTTTTGAGCAATGGGAAGCCACGAAGAGATCTACAAGATTTTTGCGGAACTCAATAGCAGTTTCGGAGACAAAGACAAGCAGATCCTTCATTTCTATCAACAGAAAGAAGAAGAATGTTATAAAAGTGCGAAGGGAAATCCCGATAAATTTGCTGATTGTATCTATCCTTCTATCAAGAGAAGAGAAGATGAAGAGCAAAGACTTGGATATAGAACAGAGTTCCTGATGACGCAGCTTAAAACTTGCCTTGATGAAAGCAAAGGAGACGCCGGCAAGCTTGCCAAGTGCAAAGAAATAACCAAAAATGAGTTTGGAAATCAGGTGGACGGTTATCTCAAGAAACTCTCTGAGGGCAAAATTTAAATCAGTTTTTAATGTCTTCTCGTAGTTTCTGTAATTGATAATGTTTTCTGTATCGAGCATTCAATCATTTTCAGTATAAAAACATTTTCAGATTATTCGTACTTGGGCGGTGAAAGAAAGACTTGAGCATCATAGTGAATTCTTCCAGCAACTTGGGAAAGCAAAATTGCATTGTCGGTAGATATTTTTTTGAGAGTATAGAAGAGCCAACTAATTCTGATCACTTGATTTTCTGTGAAATGAGTGAAAAAGAGGTTCAAAATTATTGACTCTGTGCGAGGCCCAGAAGTTTATTGCCAATCATACCTGATGAGTTTACTTTTTAAATGCGCAGCTGTTAGGAGTTTTGCCTCAAGAGATTAGCAATAGGAAAGAAAACCAATAAATTCAATGGATTTCCCTTAGATAGTGAAATTGTGAGAGGTACTTAGCTTGGAGAGACAATACCAATAATTTCTTTAGTAATCAATTTTCAAAATATGAAAAACAATAATTGGATCTAAGCTTTTCAAAACAGCAGATTTCAATATAAATTCTCATTGCCAGAATGCAATTAAAGCTAAAACGAAAATTTTTGGCAGCCACATTTCTCTCATTGACTTAAGTGAATAATTCAATATGAGATCAATTGAAAGCGGTCTCCATACAAGATAAGCAACCACCTTAAGCAGAGACAAGAGTTCCCTCATGAAATATTTCTTCAAATGTAGGACCACAGCCACCCATCGCAGAAATTTCCAAGATTTGATCCTTTGAAACATTTTTCAGTGTGCTACACACCTCAGAACATGTCACTTCAAACAACAAATCAACAAGCCTCCGAACTTTGATAAATGTTGCTTTGTTAAAAAAAACCATCGCAGCCAAAGCGAATCTCTACTGCATTTCTAAGTCCATTTAATAAGGGATTCACAAGCGATTCATATTGTTCAACATGGAAAATCCATATGGCAACTCAAAGCAAAAAAATTATACACTGTATAAAATACAGAACAATAAAACTCCATCGAATTAGTCAAAAAAAATTTGTTAAGTAGCACTTATGCCTCGAAAAATTCTACTTCACAGAGGAATCTATTCAGATTCCTCTTTCTCTGGCATCTTGAAAGCAGGATGCTTCTTTCGAATGTGCAAATTCAACGAAGTGTCGGAACTATAAAGAAATTAGTCATTCAACTCGGGATGTGAGGTATTACCCATAAGATTTTTGGCATTCAGCAATAGGACACTGGTGGCAACGAGCAATTTGAGTCGCAGGTCTTCTCGTTCTCTTTTTCTTAGGCACAAACACGTACTCAACTGGTCTTCTCAGAGGAATTTTCGCGAACTCCTTCTGTTCATACTCATTGAGTCTTCGTTGGAGCAGCTCTTTTTCATTGAGGACTGCTTGGAATTTCTCCTCTAATTCTTTCAATTCCTTCTTGGAATTCAACACTTGGGTCATCAACGAGGCTTCTAAGGAACGAGTTAGGTTTTGAAGAGAGAGAAAAAAAGTTTACTTATGGTACTGTCATCAGTGTGAGTCTCCGCTTGCAGGTTCCTGAACTGCGCAGCTGCCAGGCTATCGTTTCGAATCAAACCAGTCGTAAGGACGCTTTGGAGATGACTGAGGTCAGGCTGGTTGAGCAGCGCACCAGGTCCAATGATTCTCTGGTCAGAGAGGACGGTATTGAGTGGAAGCTGCAGCGGTTTCTGGGTGGAGAACCCGATTGAAGATTGAGAAAGGATGGAGCAAGCGAGCTGCGGGTTTATTTGCATCGGTTGCGCGTTCTTGGCGACGAGCTGCATTGGAAGAGAGAAAGGGTTTCGGTTGCCGAATAGGGCTGAAGCAGGGTCTTTGACGAAGGAAATGTTCATTTTGAGAATTTTTTGATTATAAAATCTTGTGAGATCCACGGTTCTTATACCCAACATTTTCTTTAGAATTGTTTCCGAAGAAGAACTCGAACACAAATAAATTTTATTATCGATCATTCAATTAGAATTATAGAAAAAGAACGAGTGTATTGGAACGTAAAAACTTGATAATTTTTCAGTATGCAAAATTAGTTTCCGATTTGAAATTATATGAGCCTTAAATATTATATTCGATTGGTCGTGCACTGGTGCGCATTTTGAAGAAGAATTCGCATAAATTTGAAAAAAATGCCAGTAAAACAGATCGAGAAATTAAAGTGTATTTTACGGAATGTCCCCATCGTAATTGTTCCCATACATGCCTGGTTGCCTGCTAAAGGCGTCTGATGAGAGAGCTGGAGTAAAAGAAGAGGATCTTGAAAGATTTGAACGTGCAGAAAAACTGGGTTGTTTTACGAGATTTGGGAATTCTTTACCATTTTTTCAGGTCTCAAAGAATCAATAAAATTGCAGACAGCAATTCGGTGACTGACAGCAGAGCGTTTTTAATTGACAATTTTAAGTCATTGGAATTTTATATACGCTAATTTAGAGTTTTTTGTTCGAACTTTTTGCTAAATAGAAGGTGTTTTATTCAAACATCTTAAAGTTCGAGAGTTTGTTAAAAATAGTTTGTTAAAATCAGAGTTGTCGTTTGCTTAATTTAAGAAATAGACGATCCAATAATTTATAACTTTGGTTCTCATACAGACGGCTCAATGCTACCTTATGGTAACGCTCTTCAAACGCCTACGAACAAAGAGCAGAGCTTGTTGTGAAGAGTGCCTGTCGTATTGAAATAGATAAAAGGAACTCACCAATGATCCTTTCGAACAATGAGGAAAAGCATCGAAAATCTTCCAAAGCATGTGACAACTTGAAAGAGAAGCGTTGGGCTCAAGGCGAGGCCTTGTTGAATAGCGAGCCTGCAATTTCGTAAAACTGATAAAGGTGATTTTCGAGTGATTACTTTAATTATAAAGGAAAAACTGGTTCTCTCCCGCGGTTTTATGGGTTGTTGCGTGATGGAATCTAACGAAACAGCTGAAGAAAGGCTCTCAAGCAATGGACTTGGCTGGTGTCTCAATAGTAATATGAGGGTTACCCATCCTTATGAAAAAGTGGTGAAAGGAGTCTCATTAAACAAAAAACTCCGCTATAAGTGATTAGGAGGCCGGCGCAGCTGGGTAGCTATCATTCGATTTTGTTAGAATAAAGAAACTTCCAGTTTAGGTAGAGTCTACATAGATAGCGCTCATTCCTTATTAGAACTCGAAACCCATCAATAAGTGAGAAAGTGTTATCCCTTTATTGCTCCTTTTTATACAGAATGAGGAATCGCGAAATGAGAAATGAGGAAAATTTCCGATAGTTTAGGCTGCTAGTGATCAAAAAACGAAATAATATAAAGGAAGCTATTGTGTGACATTAAATTTTCATCGTTTTATTCAACAATGAACAGAAATAGCTTCGAATTAAGAAATTGCATAGCTTTAATGAAATTTGTTGCAGATCTCGAAATGCAACTTCAAATTTCTGTACGGAGACAGCTTTTAGATTTTAAATTTGGATTTGGTGCCTCTTATGATTTCAAAAAAACAGAGTTCCCTTATTGATCTGATCTTTGTTTTCATTTGTTACGGACTCCTCCTACCTCATTATTGGATTAGAGAAGTTATTTGTAGTATCCTCGGACAATAAATTAATTTCACATAATTCCAATTTTATTTTCAAATCGCAAATTTGGAACCTTGGAAAAAACAGTCACTTAACGTTTTAAGTCACCAATGGGAAAATATAAGTTTAGTTCAAGAGTTTCTTGTGTCAGCAGGGAACGGTTTTTTCTAGTCACGGTTGTTAACGCTGACAGCGAATATCTGCATTTGAAGTGTGAAATGGAGCAAACATAAAGTACTACAGAATCAGTTGTGCTTGATTACATGTATGAAAATACATTATTTGCCACAATACCTCGAAGGCGTGTAACATTAGTTCCTTTGAGGAAATTATTTCATTAGCGTTGTTTTTGTCTCCAAGCCATTTTTTAAAAAAATTTTTCCTTCTAAGCAGTCGAAAGCTATTTTATTGGTACTGGCGTAATTCTCATATGAGCCTTGCTACAGTTAATCAAATTAAATCTGACAAAACTCCATTAAATAACAGTCCAATTATGAAAATTTTTTTTTGGGGTTATGTTTCTTAGCAATTTAGCCCAAATTTAGTCTTCAATCAAACCAAATAAAACCAAAATCAGAATACGACATCGACAGTATGAAATTTGGAAATATGACTCAAGGTTTAAATACAACATCACTGCTACCTTGCGGATACTATTCTTTCACTCGAATTGATTCGATTGCGGAGAAATTATCTGAACTTATTTTGTTTTCTGTAATAATAAACAAGACGATGTTGGTATTTGTAGTTTTGTTGATAATATAATAATTTTATGAAAGCTCAACAGTATTCTCATTCAGATAAGGTTTAAACAGAGCTATATTCTTATGAAATATCTTAGCACCACAACTATTAAGTGGTCTAACTAAATTGACAAATAAGTGAAAAATTTAAGATCCAAGCGAACAGAACGATCCTCCTCAATCAATGGTGATATATATATTTCCGTCAATTATCTCTTCTTGATATTCCACCTCCGGAATATAATCATCAAACCCTTGCTCTTTCTCTTCATTAGACACATATTCTCTCTTTGGCCTCATCTGTGAAGAAGAAAATCTAAATTCATCCACCGGATATTCCTTCATTAATTCCCATTTCCTCTTCTCTAAATACTCCACATAGCTTATCGTATTCATATAGCCATTTTGGAAATTCATCCATTCCTCAGGCGTTTTAATACGATTAATCTCTTGAATTTTTTCGCCCATCCTCGCAAGTAAACTCGAGATGAATGCGTTCTTAGCCGCCAAATCTTTTCTATCTTTCTCGCTTTTTCCAGCGTTTTTATACATGCTACCTTGCTTTTCAAGATTTCGCAGCTCATCGATAGTTAGCAAGGGGTCCAGTACAAGTTTGTCCTCAGTTGAAAATTTGATCAGTCTAACTTTCGAAATCCATACTCTTTGAAGAAGAAACTTTGAATAGTCCAAAAACGAAGGATCAATTTTAACGAGTTCTTTTATTTGGCTTTCTAAGTCAAGTAACGACTGATATTTTGTCTTTCCGTTCAGCGGCGCATTCACTGTCCTCCAGATTTTAGGAATTAGCCTTATTTTCTGTCGAAAATCCTTCGGCAATTCATGTTTTAGCTCACTTGAGAGCCGGTTGATCACTCCAACTGATTTGCAAAGTACGCTCCAATTGTTTCGTTTGATTCCATCAAACCCTTGGACATATTCAATAAGAGTGTTCATTTTTTCACGCGTCACCTGACTCTCTTGAATTTTTGGGATTTTTAGTGGGAAGTTCTTTCGTTCTTCCTCCAATTTCGAAAATTCAGTCTTTTCTTTCTCAGAATTGCCACAGAGCTTCACGTGAACAAGCTTCTTTGTGAAATCGATGTAATCTTTCCAGACTTTTTTTATCAGTTTGGGGATGTGAGTCCGGAGGACAGGCTTGAGGAACTGTTGCTTCTTTCGGAGGAAATATAGCATATCGATTCCAGGTTTATGGACTACTTGGCCTGGTTGAGACTTGCATTGAATCACTTGGAGCAGTTTCCTTGAGATACAGTTGAAAAGCTTCTTCTCTTGGGCTAAGTAAAGCAAAGGGCAGTTTTTCTCTACAAAGTTGTTGGTTGCAAGAGAAAGACCAATTTTATGAAGGCATTTCCAAAGCTTCTCCCCACTGAGATTATAAACAACTGATAAACCGACAGCAATCGTCCAGGATGAAGTTTGAAGTTCAGACTTCTTCGCGAGCTTAGTGAGTCTTTTAATGAAAGTAAACAATTCTTTTTGCATCGAACCCAAACCTGGCTTTTGAGCACCATTTTGTTGGGCCCTTCCACCTCTTGTCTTCTGAAGCTCAGTGATATTTTTTTCGAAATTTCTGAGCACGGTTCTGATCCATAAAAAGCTTTGGATGGTTATATCTTTTCGAAAGGCAGGGAAAATCGAAAGTATGCGGTCAACAATAGGTTTGAGACTTGTTTCCTGAAGAATTGCACAAAGCAACTTGAGGATATCCGTAATTTCCTTTGAAGCTTTTGCTGTGATTTCAGTCACTGCGATTCCCTGAGCCTCTTCGATAAGTCGTTTATAATAATTCTCCTTGATTGACTTTTTCAGTTCTTTAATTTCTTCGTACTGCTTCCTCATGTTACCCATGAACTCATCAAAGCCTGATGGTAGTGGCCGCTCGCCTCTGAAATCATCCGGTGACAACATAAATTTGGAAATCTTTTCAAATTTCATTACGATTTTCCCGCTGTTTTTCTTACTAAAAAGCTTTGGGAAGTAATGCAGAAGAGTTTCATTAATGTTTGTGTGAGTATACGCTGCTGGGATTGTTTTCTCTCTGACCGTTTTAATTTTTTCTTTAATCGTTTTTGAGGGCGTGATATTCTCTTGAACTTGATTGCTTATTGGTGTTTTACCAGGTAGTTTCCCCAACGATTCAATAGGAAGGCTGGGCTTCACTTTGGTAGATTTAGTTTTCGTTTCTTTTTGAGCTAATGGCTTCTCGATTGACATCTTATCGTTTACAGACTTAATTGCCGTGTTCTGATCACTTGGGAACTTAGGCGCCGGGATTAGGTTACCTGTGGGATCTTTAGAAGAGCTTTTTTGGATCAAATCTATTAAACTTGTCTCCCACCTTTGTGGCTTCCGAGACTCTGCCACTCCAGATCGATCAGCACTCTGTGGAAGCTTTGGTTCAGACGCTTTTATTGGTGTTTCTTTTGAGGAGGACGCTTTCGCTGTGGCAGAATGGTTCGTGATTTCCTTTTCAACCGGTATCTTATCCGTTTTGGTTTTTTTTGATGTGGGTAATTTTATGTTTGCTGTGTCCACAGTGGAAACGCTTTGAGGTGATCCGAACCTCTCTTTTTCAGATTTCGTTTGTTTTGATACAAGTTTTTCTCCGATAGTAGAGACTAATTTTATGCTGCTTGTACCGATATTAGCTGGTATTTGGTTTCTTCCACTCAATGGTTGATTTTCGGTCGCTTGGACATTATTTTCAATTCTCGTAGGTGTAGGTTGGTTGATATTTTTAATATTCGTTTCAATATCCATTTTCCTATCTTGTGCTTTCTTCTGTTCTTCCAAAACGAGCTTTTCGGGAACTTTGTCAGAACCGAGAGGTGTGGGATCTGGTTTGTTGCTGCTAGTTGCCTGAGTACTTATGTTCTCTGCTGCAATTCTGCTGAAGGACGAATTCATTAATCCTATTGGCTCTTCTATACGAGATTTATCCACCTTTGGCGCACTGTGCTCAATTTTTGAAAGTTCTTCAATAAGCCACTGAACTTTTGCGTTGATTTCTCTTTGTTTTTCAATTTCTTCTTTGTTCCGAGTGCTCTCAGTTGATCCCGTGAGCAAAGGGGATATTTCATGGAACTGATCTGAATTAATAGTAAAACTCTGATTGATTTTTTCCAATATTTTGTTTTGTTTCAGCTCTTCGAGCGCATTTGTCGTCGAATCTCTTACATCACTATCTAATACATTTTGGATTTTTTGAATGAGCGTCTTGAAAAGCTGGTTCCTTTTTGAAAAGACTTCGAGCTGTGCTTTTTGGCTTTCTTTGTTGACAATATATTGCTGAATCTTCTCAGTGATTAGAACTGGGAGGTTAGACTGAAATTTTTCAATATGCTCTTCTGGTTCAATTTTAATGCATTTGGAGCAGATGAATTTCTTGCATTCTTCACAGTAACACAGTAATGCAATAGGTGGATGGTCTTTGCAGATGAGTTTCTCTGCGCCGATGAAATGTCGCAACCTTGCGCTGCTAGTTCCGTCCATTTATTTGAACTGATTTGTAGTGTTATTTAATGTAGCTAACAGTACAAAAATAAATTCACGCGGACTTATGTATCCGAAAAATTGGACAATTATAATTAAATAGGCTCTTTTATAGTAAGTATTGAGATGGTACCAAATTTAACCGAATTGCCATTATTATAAAAGAATTTATCTTCACTATAGTTCAAAATATCATAAATCAAATAAACTGAAGAAATGAAGAATAACTCCCTTCAATTTTAAAAAAATATCTTTGGGAAATTGTAGCGGAAAACCATTTATCAAAACATTGCTCACATCACATTTGCTGGAGCCATTTCTCGAGCAAGAATATGGTAATAGTTTATCAAAAGAGTGATTTACGGGGTTTGAGAAGTTCCAAAGAAGTTTGCCTGAGCAAACTTTGCACAGTGAAACCCTGTTTACTTGCAGATAGCACATGTCGAGAGAAAATTCTCATGCGAATCAATTTCTTCAAAAATGAGATCTCGAGTTTCCTACTTGTTGTGCAGCAACTGAATTATCTTATCAGATTTTTCAATCCTCAAAGATAAACACCGACCGAACCAAGCATGCATCAGAAAAAACGGTGTTCCACGGCATAAATAGTTAGGATTTTCCATGCAAATCTATTTTAATGCTGTATTGTCGAGAAAACCAGTTCGAATTTCAGTACGTACCTCGCAACAATATCATATTTGTGAAAGGATCGTGTGATATCTTTCGTTTTCATAAATCACCTTCATTAAAATAGTTTAACATAATCAGAAAATAAAAAGTTATTTCTTGAAAACAACTATAAAAGCCGCGATGTTTGGAATTCAGCGACTTTCTCCTCCCGTAGAGTTCGGTCTGATTCGTGACCTGGCTCCGAAAGAAGCCTACATCAAGGAACAACTAAAAAATCACGTAGCTTTCGTCAAACCCGAGATTCTAATACATGAAGGACTCTTACGCTTGCTAAGTGACTTTGTTAAAAACCCGAAACTCAGCGAAACTACACTCGTCAGCATCGTTTGGATCTTCGGAAAAATCTCCCGGGCCGAGCAGTCCTACAACTACTTCGTGGATTGCAATGCTGATAAAATCGTTATTGATTTCATAAGTAACAACTTCTCAGAAAGAGTCATTGAATACGTAACCCATACCCTTCTTGCTATATTTTAAGCTGCTATATTCTACACAGGCTGCTTGGTGTATCTCAAATTTTCTTGCAGAATCTCCCCAAATTCGAGATATTCTTTTGGACCAAGGCGTAATGAAACAGGTAATAGACGTCTACTCAAAGCTGCAAGACTCCCAGAACGCTGAGCTTGTTTCTATGGTTTGCTTATGCCTTACAAATTTCGTTTTGAAGAAACCATATCCATCCTATGAGAAAATTACTCGGCCATTACTACCTATATTCAAAGACGTCCTTGATACCAAACCATTTCCAGAGGCAATCTCTCATGTGGCGAGGGCGATCAAAGTGCTTTTGCATGATAAATCTGAAATCGTTAGAAATGAGGTTCGGAAGGAAGGAATAATCCAGTCTCTAAAGAAAATCACCTTCAAACTCGACAAGGCAAGGTTTCCTTTAAAACTAGCAGAGTGTTTTGAAGCTGTTCTTCAAAACTTCGGAGATGACCAGAAACTAATTGAAGAGATATTTGATGATGCATTTCTGAATGAAATTACAGAAATGCTTGGTAAATTCATTCCAACTCGTGAAGTTGTAAGGAGTTTGTGCAATGTGGTAAAAAGTCTTGTCAAGAATAAACAAGGAGACTTCCTTTCCAAGTTTCTCAACCTATCAAAATTTTCTAATGCAATCGCTTCTTGTCTCGAGGTAAACACACAAGAAGCATTGGAAATTGTGTTGCTTCTGTTTCAGACGGCTCCTGATGAGGCAAAGAAATCTCTAGCGATGCAAGAGGTTGGAATAATGCACAATATATTATCCAAATGCCTTTCGAAAGTGCCCCAGATGCCTCTACTTCTGCTTGCAGGGTTCCTCGACCAATTCAGGTTGATTTTGGCGATGCTAAACCCAAAAGATCCTATCGAAAAAGAAGCGATCAAATTATTCAAAGACACTTTAAGCGACGATGGTCATTTCATCGAAGATTACCTCAAAAAACAGCATTGTGTTGAACAAAAAAAAGTAAATGGTCTCCTCGAGTTTATTAAATGCATACCTGATGGAGATAATCGCATGGTTGAGCTTGTATCCATTAAACGACTTCCGACTGCAACAGGATCATTTGTAGAAGAGGTGAACACAGAAGAAGCTGGAAAAGAACAGGAGGCAGAACGAATAGAGGAAGAAGAGAATGTAGAAGAAGAGGAATATGCAGAAGAAGAGGAGGAGAAGCAAGAAGTAGACGAAGAAGATGAAGATGAAGAGATGAGTCCCGAAAGTAAACGAAAACCTTTGAAAAGGTACAGGACAATGCTGAGAACAGCAGAAGAAGGGAAGAAGTATTTATCTGAGACTGGTTTCAAAACAATGACGAGACAGAGAGCGAAAGAAGAGAATGGAGAGAGGATGAGAGAAGAGGCTGAGAGAAAAAGAAAGAAGAAGGGAAAAAAATTGACGGGGTCAATGGTTCCGAGTCCTTCGAGAGATATAGCGAGCGAAACTTCAAGTCAGCACGGAACGCGCTCAGAAACTGAAGAATTACTCAAAAGGAAGGACTCGGTGGAGTTAGAAAAAGAAAAGGCGAGAGCTGAGGCACAAATTCAAGCAATAGAAGCTGAATTGCAGAGAAGGAGAGCGATGATTCAGGAATGGAAGGAGGATAGCCAGAATTTTGAGGTTTCTATGAACAGAGCAAAACGAGTGAGGCAATCTACTGAGGAAGGAGGAGACGATTCTGCCACAAAAACAAACAAATAAATAGATAGCTAATTTCTGAGGTTTACAGCCACATAAATCATTCAATAACTTAGTAAACTGGTCTGGCTCTAATACTCCCTTATATTTTATAAAAATTATTGTCATTCAACTTAATTTATAGTAAATGATGCGTTACTCTGTATTCAAGAATGACAAATCGCGACATTCTCCCTGAAAAGTCCACCAAAAAATATTTGTAACTCTATTTGCTGAGAATAAATCAAATTTCATAATGAAATTGAAAAAAGAAACTATCTAAATCATATTACACTAGCTAATGCACCTATTTTCCTGCAGAGGATTTCAAAGCGACTGTAACTCATATTAATCTGCTGAATGTATTACCTACCAACTGGAAAGGCGTGTCCCAACATGAAACATTCACCCCTCTAATCAATTACATTCTTTTTAACCTATAATCCAAGCGTGACCCAGATTTTTTTGGAGTTATTTGCGAGAATCATAATTTCATTGATTTATTTTGTTAGAGAAAAGTAACGATACAACGATCCATGATACCAAGAAATATTGAATATAATACAAATACAATTGGAAAAACTCATAACACTCATCAGACAAAATCCATTATTGATAAACCCAAAAATCACATTACAAACTTTATTTCTTTTATATATGAAAAAACACAAATCTAGCTAAGTATCTCCTTCTCTCTCATTTGATTACGCTGCCTCTTCTTTTACATTCGTTTGGCTTATTTCAAGATCCATCTTGCTTTCATCTTCTCCCTCGACATCCGAATCTTTCTTCTTATCTACTCTTTTTTTCATTTCCTCAATAGCCAATGGGAATATTTCCTTTACAGAGATCTATTAAATAGCAATATTATTAGGTAAGTCTCATGAGGATATATAATTACTTTTTGTCTGAGTCTCAGATAGCATTTTTTGCAATATCCCTTGGCAAAATGCGCCTGATGGTCACATTTCCAAGGCTTTCTGGTCTTTCCGTACGTTTCATAGCAATTCTTACAAAGTCCCTTTAAAATTAGCAAATCAGATTTTGATTTCGGTCGAAAAGCGCTACCTTTGCATGGTGGTTCTTCCATGGGTGTCCGCAGATGACTTTGGTTCTTTTTCTTGCTTTTTGGGTCGATTGGCCAGGGTTCTCAATGTGAATTTCCTTTTCAAGTGTAATCTTCTTCCCTGTGTCGATCTCATCGTCATGCATGTCAAACGAGTAGTTTGTGCTCGCATTGGACACCTTCTTCTGGAAGAAGTCATTCAAATCGTCGCTGTCGCTTGGCTCCGTCTTCTTTTTCATCGGAAGAGGAGGAAGCTCCAGCAGATTATTATTTGCTTGTGGTAATGATTGACCACCCTGAATCTGTTGAGAAAGAGTCGTATTGGTCATGAGGAGATTGTTCTTCGGAAGGCCTGGGAAGCCGAACTGAGACAGCATTCCCATACCTTGGTTAATATTATTTGGAGGCAAAATATTGTTAGTAATCGGTGTATTGAGCGATCGAGTGTCGATCTGAGACGCCGAGTTATTCAAGAGGACCAGTGAAGGACCGAAGATCGTTGAAGGGTCAAAGTAAGCTGGTTGAAGCAAAGGATTTCGCCCGTTGCCAGTAATTCCTTCAAATTGAGCAGGATTAATTCCTGCTTTCTGAAGGATCATCTGCTGTGCGCCAGAGAGAGACAGAACTTTCTTCAGGTAGCCCTGGAAGGTCCCGATAATCTGGATTTTAGCAAGTTGCTTTTGTAGTTCGAGGTTTTGATAGGCTTCGAGGTTTTGCATTCTGACGTTTAAAAGTGAATTATTAGAGCTAGTAATCGTGATGATTAAATTAACCGATTATATTTTTACCAGATTTCGTTCGAATATGACTAATTTGCTGTTATAGGCAAAATTAGAGTTTTAAACTAAATCATGACTGATGATCTCGAATTGATTAGAAACTGCTAACGAATTTTATTTTATAAAAAATCAAATTCAGGTCATTGTTCCGGATTCTTAATTTCGTAAAAACCCGTCATCAAATTGCCATGCGTTGAGACAATTGGATGTCCTCTCCCCTGAAAGTCTCTATCCATCGAAATTGGAAATGAGGGAGGTGCGTCTATCAAATTCTCACGACAAAAAAAAAGTGGTGTCGGGAAATAGAGGAAGAATAGGTAGAAATCAACGCTCAAGAGGTTGTGAGTGCGAGGGGCAGCCACCCGAAGAGAGTGGGAGAGTCGAGGCTTGATCTGATAAAGGATTAGGAACTGCTCGCAAGAAAGAATGAGTGAGGTTGGGTCTTTATTTCTGAAACTTCAAATCGCTAAATTCAGGATCAATTCCAAATAACCATCCGTAAACTGGACCAATCAGTGGTGGTTATTTTGATTTCAAAAAAAAGGAAGCTTGTGTAATTATTTGCCGTAAAGTAGTCGCAACGGAATTTTTAGAGAGATGGAATATAAGGGTTTTTTTGTGATGAATCGTTAAACGATCCAAATGGAGTCTTCCTCTGTTCTCAAACCTGGTTCCATCGCGTCTCTTAGCCAATTAACGCGAATGAAAATGTTAAGAACATAGCTATAGATAGAAACTCGAGCTCAAAGAGGAACTTAAAGTAGTTGTGGAAAGGGGAGAGAGAGATATTAAGAATATTGTTTATGGAATGGAGAGGAGCAAAGATAAGCGGTTTCAAAAGAGTGTAGATGATACAGAACAAACTTAATCACGGATTCATAATAACTATGCACAATTAGTGTCTTTAAGTACCCATATGATGTAGAGTTACCCTTCCTTATTTACCTCAGGAAATTTCATATATGAATTGGAGTTTTGCCACATCCTTAGCAATAAAAGTGATCAAAATGGATGGATTAGCTGAAGTGATCAAATAGGTAGCTAGTGCAGAGGACGAATGATATATATATATGGACAATTCTTTTCATGTTTCATGCTCAACACAAGAGAAGATCATTATCTTATGAATGGTTTAGTTGGAGGTCGTTAATGCATTATTGGTAAAGTGGCTATCTCAACGAAATGGATTTAGTTTATGTGAAAGCATATGGCTTTAGTGTTCAAGATCCCAAATTGAATCTCGGTGCATTGTAAGTTGTCGGTCTTTAAGGAATAGGCGCCTGATTTTCGTTTGAAACCGTGCCATCCAATTTTTATTTGAGGGTTTAAGACCCTAAGGAAGTGCTTCTAATAATTTAATAAAACGGGAGCAGTTATGGCTTCCTTAGAAATAAATTCGAGATTAATGTCACCTTTGTCAAACTGACTAAATGTACCAGAAAGCCCAGAGCAAATTCACGTCTTATAAAGGCAAGTGCGAAGACTCACAAAACAACAACAAAAATAAAAAACTAGTTGTAATAAGCCACAGGTGGATGACGTGGTTGAGAGCATCATCAACTTGGAGTTCTCGAAAAAGCACACATATATGTCACTCTTCCATAACGTACTAAGCGGATTTATCACTTGTTCAAAACTTTCTTAATGACTACTTCGTCCCGTTGAAAAAAAAATTACTGAAAATATTTCTCGGCAGATTGAAATCGTTGAAGTCGTTTCGAGTACATTAATTACATAAAGAAGTTATCCTATTTGAGAAAACACATCGAAGCGGTACGTGCTTTAGTGAAAAGTTAAATAACTGAGTCTTTGCAAGATTCATTGCTCTTTTATTATTTCAGGTCTCTGAGATTAAATTTTCTCATGAACAGTTATGATGATATCCTAAACGTTTTTCGTAGGACAAGCTCAATACATATTGCTAATCCATAATTCGTAAGTCCACTATACTGATTTCATTTTTTGTTTTCTTTTCAGCATAGGTGTTCTGGAGTTAAATACAATGAAGAATAAGAAGTTAATGTATCAAGTCAACTAGTTTTTGAAGATCATTTATTTCAAGACTTGCCATGAAAAAAATGACCATATATTAAATTTTGAATCCATTAAGAAAATAATTAGAACAAAATTCGTAAGCAAGCAAACAAACAAAAAAAGCAAAGTTTATTATGATATGATAATTTATTAACGTATAGTTTTTTCAAAAATACTTTGACTTCTTCCTTATAAGCTAAAACGCTAATCGACACATTTAATGTTCTAAAAGGATGTCCAAGCGCCAAGGATCAGCACTGATAAGTTTAATCCTTGCGAATTTTGCGACTTGTTCTGTAAATTTTCGTTAACTCACTGCTCCGACAGCAGCCTCTTCTCTGACTTTCATTCTCATCTCTCACCAATCGAGCGGTTTTTGGAATTGCTATTCTGGTGCAAATTTTTGAGAGATAATCTGCACACTTCGCAGATGGCCTTCTTGGAGCAGCTCGACCAACGAGATTTAACATAGCTTTTAGATCTGCCAGTTGATTTTCGAGCCCAGAGAGCTCTTGGTTAACTCTCTTTACTTTTTCTTCAAAAGCCTTAATCTTTGAGCTAATGATATATCAATCAAGACGCGGCCAGAAAGGGAAAACTTACTCATCATGCGATTCTATTTCCATCATAAAGTCTTCAACCTTTGAATACGATCTTACGGTGCGTAGTTGAGCGCTAGGCTCATTGTAGTCAGAAGACATGATTTCCTTGAGAAGATCTCTTTTAAAGCCCTCCTTTGAAAGCGTTATTTAGTTGAATGGAATAGATATTGTTACCATTTGAGCTATTGGAGTCAATTGAGTGATGATAGGGGTGGCCTGGGTGCTCAAGGCCTCCGATATAAGGATGTATTGCGTAAGTGAAGTTGTTTCCATTTTGTGATTAGTAAAATTTTTAGTATTTATGATTTAGAACGAATTGTTTTTCTTTTTATAGCTGTCACTAACAGCAGGATATCAGACGCCGACGCTATTAATAAACTTTTTGAATGATTTATTTTTATAGCCCAGAGCCTTCTCTTAAGTTGTTACCCGTTATGAAGAATTAAAAATTGAGTTCTAAGAAAAATTCGAAAAGATCAGAAATTAACAAGATTGCTCTTTTCTCTTCTTATTTGTTTCTATGATAGAGCTCCCTCAGAGAATTGAACTGTTGATCGGTTCTTTGAGATTGGGGCATTTGTAGTTTTGTGATAGAAAGTTTCAGAATGTACTTCTCAGAAGTGATTCTGAAAAGCTGTTTTTTGAGATATTGCTTTCTGTTCTAATTAGAATTTTCGAAAACACCGCAAATCACTCTTTGTGATATTAAAATAGCTTATCTGAAGAGGATTTGTGTTCTTCTTCATCATCCACTAGAGTCTTGTTTCCTCTTGCTCATTTTCGATACTATGCTGCTGTATATTGGCAGCTATCGTTCATATCCCCTGAGATTGCAGAGTAGACTGAGAAAACCGCATTTCTAAATGAAATTTGCCTGCTTATCAATTTTTCTTCTGGTGTCGCCTTCATTCCTCTTCATAAATGGCTGAGGGTCATTCTCTCAATTATACAGATTCAAATATGTTTGTAATCAGATGGTCTCCTCATCAAAATATGTAATCATAAACCTCGAACGATGACAATCAAAACAGCCTCTTTCAATTGGCAATGATAACCATGGCCCCTCTGCAATTTCATACCTATTCACTTTCTAGCAAATAAAGCAGTAATACTTTTTTCTCATCCGACAAATTTTCATTGATTTATCCGAATCTAAGAAACTCACATGTTGACTGTGGTTTTTAATCGAGAACTAGCATGGAATTAGTTGGAATATGAAATCGAACACCAGAAATTGTTTTCTTGATATATTAGATCTTTCCCTGGGAATTAACAAAAAGCATTTTGCACAAATAAACTATCTCAAAAGATACGTTAAATTATTAATCGTTACCTCTTGTCAATTTAGCTCCTCTCACTGAATTCAAAGTCCAGCGAAAAACAGCGCTTTATCAGAACAAAACATGTGAACTTCATTTCCGAAGCACCAGCAATAGCCCGTTAACACCTCATCGGACATCAATGCCTGCCTGTTATTTTACTATTAAGTTACATGCTAACAAGACAAATATTTTTCTCTTAGGACACTTTAACAATGCCTACTTTAACAAGAGAAAGCAAATATAGTCACAAAAGAAGAAGGATCATCAGTTGGAATGAACCTTTCCAAAACTGAATAAAAAATTAAAAATAACGTTTGTATCTGTATCTATGGATATAGTGGTGCGTTTACACGCTTTCGGATAAACGAGTGATGTCTGATATTCCGTTGTGGTCCCTGAGAGTCCGGGATCAACATAAAAACATGCCTTAGGGTCTTTTTACCACTACGGTCGGCCGTTTTCTGCTGAGAATCATGCGGTGAGAAACTTGAAATTCCCAAAGTTGAAGGGTCATTGGATGGATTCATTAAGAAATCGAATTCTTGACCCATACCATAATTTTCACTGAATCTATGCTTCCTGCACTCACTGCTTTGAGCGATCTTTGCAAGCGCCAACTCGATCATTTCAGAATCAATAACTGATTCGGCAATGTGATAAATCCTCAGAATTTCAGCATTAATTTCCTTCAAAACCGTAATATCTTGCCTCTCCTCAGGAACTCCAAACAGCTCTATCGCAAGGGATCTTTTGGACGATTTGGCCGGTCCGATCGGTCCGTTTATCTTTCGTTTCTGAGTTAAAATATCTCTGACATCTATCTCTCTTGGGCTCTCTTTACTCTTTCCTCTATTATTGTGAGCAGGAGACCCAGAAGGTGATATCCGATCAATATATATCTTCGATTCAGGAGAGAATGCGACTTTAATCAACTTCCTTTTTTTGTTTTTGGGTGAGTCTATCGCTATGGAGAGACTCTGATCGAAGGAATTGTGTTTATTGACCGGTGAGAGTGGATCCTTGGAGACCCTCGATACGTTTAAAGAGGTTTTATTTGAAGAGACGACCTTATTACTTAAGAAAAGCTGGCAAAATCGGTGTAGGCATTTGCTTGACATCTTTCCCGTAAGTGCCTCTTTCTTCTCATTAATCGTATCAATCAACACGAGAGAAGATGGCATTTGTAACTTCATTGACCCAAGCTTCCTAAAGTTTAAATCACCCTTGATCGCTGACACGATGCGGGAAATGGTTTTTTCGTTGAGTTTCATTGCGTCTACAACCTTTGAATAAATCTCTTGAAGTTCGTGTTTGTCTTGAACCAGGTTGCTGACTGAAACAGAAGCGTATAAAGCATATAATGAAGATAATTTCCCTCGGACTGTCCGATCGGCTGATGCTCTTATGCCAGTAAAAATGAAAACATTCCCCTTTCTTTTTCGGATGCAGTAGTTCCTGATCATCTGAAAGCATGCTACCAGAGTGGCGAGGACCAGACCACCTCCCCAAATAAACCATAAGCCTGAAACATCATTAAATGAAATTGCTGATTTGTTCAAGTGAGCTTTCGATGTGCAAGCATTCGTGAGAGTTTTGTTAAAATAGCCGCTCACCCAATCCGCTTGAGTTTTGTTCCAAAATGCTTGGTTCAATCCGATGTTGAGGAGCGACTCATCGTCAGGGTCGACTTGCGATGGCATCATCACTCCAAAATCATACTTTACGAAATTTGGCAGGAGCTCATATAAATTACACTGGACGGTGGCGACGTAAGAAACGACTGGAGCATCGTAGGCGATGTAAGTGGCGTTTGTGAGGTTAATTTGGGTTAGAAAATCTTCCGTGGTCCAAACATCAGGAAAATACTCGTAAACAGAGCCGTATAAACGCACTGTGTTCTGGTAGTAGTCAAGGGTCGCGACTTTGAGCCCGCGGAGACTGGATACATCGGTTACGTCTCCATAATTGTTGTCTGCGGTCAAATTACTTGTCGTAAAAGCTGTGTAGATCATAATGACTATCACCATTGCGAATTTTATTCCCAAGATGACGAACCGGGACTCAATATTAAAAAAAAACGCATCGTCGACCTTGAAATATATCGTCATAGTCAGATGGATGTAGTTCATTATCTCAATTTGTCTGCCTTCATATATAAAGAGAATGAAGGCGATGAAAAAAGCCAAGCATCCAATGAAAATCAGAAATGAGGTCTCTACTGAACGCATATAAAAAACTTGCTTTGGCTCCCTTTTATAGAAAAGCGACATTCCAGTTGTCATTGTCGGTTGAGAAAATTTCAGACCTTCACTGAGACGGTCGGTAGAAATCGTAATCCCGTTAATGGCGCCTAGGACTGGCCGAGTGTTGTCTGGTATAACAGAGAAAATATCATCCCAGGTAGTGCAATTGAAGTAATAATCCGCCCCTTCAGTCCAATTAACATTTGTTAAAGCCTGCCTTAGGATGTCGACTTCGATGCCAGTGAACAGCAGAGGATTTAGTGGGTCATCTAAAGAACAGTCGGTAACAGGAGGGTAGCTTGCCACTAAAATTTCTCGTTTTGAAAGAGTGAAAGTGCCTGGAAAGTTGCAGAGAAGAAAGATAAAAAAACAGAGAAACAGCATGGTTTCTTTAAGAAGCAACTAATTTTTAATTATAGAAGGAAAAACCCAGATCATTCGAAAATAAATTAATTTTTCATTAAAAGAATATTTGGCTGCTTGATTCAATTGTCCGCGCAACTTTCTGTTTGTTTATTTCTTATTTCTATTGCTTCTCAGGGTAATGATGTACGATAGTTGAAATTTTAACTCATGATGGAGCCAGTGGGAGGAGCATTGGTAATGCCTGTACTTTTGAAGTAATTTTTCTTTTTTTGTAAATACGATGAAAGACACTTTTTCTTGATTGTTTCATTTCTAAGAGCAAATAAAATCTTAGAATACAAAAGCCCTAAAATAAGCAATAAGAATAATCAGAAATAAAAATAATAATTAATTTTCCTCCAATGCGTGGGTATTAGCGATGCAATTACCCGAGATTTTAAAAAATACAAAAGCAAAAAACACTTGTTTCTGAATGTCTGTTGATGCTTAAGAACCTAGCAGTCGTGATTCTTTAAAAACTATTTTTTCGAACTTGTCTAAGATTTTATTAAAATAAAAAACTCTGTATTGATCCAAAAAGGCTTTTAAAAAATTATGATCTTCTGCCGTTTCATGCTTTTATTGAGCTTTTTGGCTTAGAATAGAACAGCCCATTTGCACCTTTTCGATATCATCTGAGATCAAGATAATTAAGATGCAACTATTTACGACTTATAAGTCAGCATTCAGCTGTCTTATCTGGATATAAATGGATAATCCCCATCGTCACCCATATAACTCAATCACTCACAAATCAATCAATTGTCAAACCATAGAAAATTCACCAATCTAAACATATAAAAATATACTCAAATTTAAACGATTTAATTCTCTTAGCTGCCATTTACTTCTTCACAATTTTGCCCAATTCTTCCAAGTGAGAAAGATCTTGCCTCTCTCTTTTCCCTCTTCCATAGTCAGAAATATCAATCATATTCTGGGTTGACTCAATGACGTCCTCTATTGTTGACGTTCTTTTGAACACCTTACTTACAAACCCAGCATCACGGTTTTTTGATGTTTTTCGTTGCACTATAATTTTTTTTTCTGCACTCCTCGATAACGAGGATAGTCTTGAAGGCTTTTTCGAAGGCGTTCTCCGGATACTCCCAGATACTCCGAACTTTGCTCCATTTCTAAGCACTCGGCCTCTTGGAATCTGATATTCACTCCTGTCCAAAAACTCTTTTCCTTCTTTTGCCGCTTGGAGCATTGAATTCAAGCGCACGATTTTTTTGGAAAGGGAGTTTTTAGGGTTAGGTGTCTTCTTTTCTTCAATCAGTATTTTGTTGGTTTGATCAGCTTTGGGTTTCTCGTTTTTGGCTCTCGAAACTTTTTTCTTTTCACTCTTATTGGTCTCGTCATTTTGGATCTTATCAGCTGTTATCTTTTCTTTTTTGGCGCTTGTTGGCCTTTCGTCAATGAATTGTAGGATATCTGTAAAGCATTCCTGTAGAGTAGCGTTTCTTTTGTAAGAAATATAGCTGATAAGCCCAAGCACTTGTTTCCTTGCAACAGAAACTAACTTTTTCAGCAAATATTTCTTGTCATTCTTCTCGGAAAGTCTTCTCAGAAAACCCAACAGCTGAGTCAAAAAGACTCTGAGATTGCTCTCTTTCAATCCATCTAAATGTTTAATAGCAAATTCCAACATTCTACTGCACCTTCGAGTTTCAAATTCGGCTATCTCGAGCTTTTTCTCAAAGGAGACGCTTGCGAACACCGTGCTGAATAAACTCAAGGCGTCGACTGATTCCCTCGGATCATGGATTGCCATGGTCTCTGCCAACAGTTGAAATGATTCTTTTGTATTCATAAACCATGTGCAAGCGTCTTCCTTCTCTTCAATAATGGCTTCCAGGACTTTAGCGATTTGTCCAGAGTGTGTTAGCTCCTCAATAAGTAACTCAAAGACTTTTTCTTGGCTGAAATGCTTTATGAAGTCTGGGCATAAGATACCATGTAGTAATAGATCGATTATATATCGACTTTTAACAAAAGATTTCTCTTTTTTTAATTCGCAGTATACTTCACTGATGAGCTGAAATATACCCTGTTTCTCAAGCATCTCTTCCCTCTCAGTCCGCTTCGGACCAGAGAATGCGGTTTTGATGATATGGCAGGCATGTTCCCAGCCTCTCTCCGTTTTTCGATTCTTCAACAGCAGTTTTAAGGCCTCATAGAGATTTGGAAGCGACCAGACCTTGTCTCCTCCTTCGGTCACCATAACCCAAAGACACCATGCTGTTGTCGATTCCAGTTCGAGGAAACTGTTTTGATTTTTACGAATGTAGATCTCAAGTATTTTATTCAATGCGTTCTCTTCGATGAGAGATTCTGTAGCTTCGGCTGATTCAGCAGCCAGGTTCGCGATGGTCCAAATAGCCTAGAATATCTCATTATAAATGACAAAGTAGATTTAATTACAAGTTCACAGGTCACATCCGGAAGTTCCATGTTCAGAAAACCGAGCGTCGTCTCTTGAACTCCTGATTTAATCAAACGATAGTAGTCGGACGTGTCGCAGACAGATAAATTGCAAAAGCAATGCAAAATGTCGTTTATTGTCTGCATATCGGTTTTTGTGTTTTTCGCAAGACTGATCAGCTTGCGAGGGATGTCGGCTTGGATCATAGAAGTGGTGAGGCAGGTACTGCAGAGTTCAGATTTAATAGAACGTACGATATGTGCCTTTACATTGCTATCCAAACTCGGATCGTCAAGTTGTTCTGCATAGGCTTTATGATTCATCATCATTGCTGTTTTTGGGTTGCTGTTATAAATCATTGAAATTCGCGCCAATTTAAGGGCGAAAGAGACCGTACTATTATAAAGAGGTTGCTGACTATTATAAAGCGGCAGCGTACTATTATAAGGGAGTCAGTATGCTACTATTATAAGGTCTGATATTACTATTATATTAGATGGACCCCTCAATTCAATCATGATCTGAGGAAGTTTGCCTTCAAATGATGTTATGTCATATTTTGCGATGTGCTCATTCTGATCGCCAACGCACTGACCCATCACAAAGATTTATGTTAGTGTGAATTTATCTCAGCACCTGCTACTTTGCAGTCTAATCAGAACTGCTCTCCTCAGCGGTGTCTAACACTTAGCAATAGAAATAGCTTCTACAACGTGCCGAATGGTTATTAGGGCATTAATTTCAGTGCTATCATAGAAAATCCGAGACTAATGGAAGGAGTAAAGTACTGACAAAATATGGTTGTTGGTGTAACCTTTCAATCAAGCCTTGAATAATATTTCTTGGAGAGCATTTTAATGGGTTCAGGGCAAATGAGCTCGAGAAGAGGTGCAATTGCAAAGTAATGGAGACGAAAATTATTTTGCTCACAAAGCTGTGGTATTTAGGAGTATTTCGAAAAATTGCCTGAGAAGAAAAAGATGAACTTGCTTGGGATTCCGTCGCTGAGGATATGCTATGTGTATTGGAATTTTCACTTGAAAAATGGTTGTGTAGCAGCTCATAAATTTCTCTTGCAAATTAATATTACGATGAATTTAATGCCATTAAAGTGAAAAATCTGGTGATACCTTATTGGAATTCTTCCAGTAAGCTCATGGCAATATTAGCCAGGGGCAACAAATCTCTTCTGATCGAAGCATAATTTTTCAGTTTTTGCAACAAGAAAGACTGAAAAGGGAATTTTCAAATGGAATTCAATCAGGTCTGGTTAAGCTAAAACTTCCTGGAATATCATTTGAAATGCTCATTACAGTTCCTAATGGAGTCTTGCTGTGAAAGTTTTCTCTAAAAATCAGCGGCTCAAGGACAGAAGAGGCCGAATCATCTACGGAAATCGTCATTGAGAGATTCTATGGATTCAAAGTTTGAAATTAGCTTCATCTTTATTTTAATCGAAAAGCACTGTTGTCAGCTTAAATCGAATGGAATAATCAAGATCTTCATATTTATACGAGCATGAATTCCTCGGCTTTTAAATCCTGAAGCTACATTTAAAATTTTCAAAAAAAAAATCAGATTGCTTAAATGAGTTCTAACTGAGTCTCGAATTGATTGAACTTATAAAGAAAATTTCTTTCGGGTTCATTGTCCTTTTATTTTTGAAAAATATTCGAATTCGATCTCGGGATTGCGATTCCATCTCTTCCCTAAGTTATCCCATCTTCAATTTCTTCTAACTTCGGTGACAGATTACACATCTCATGGTATCACGACTTCTTTTTGCCCTCGAACAAAAAACCCTCAATAAGAGTGCCAATTTCACGATTCGCTTCTGGTTATCATTATAGTGTGCCGATCGAGAGATTATTTCAGAGTAATTTCTTAAAGTTTGAAAAATTCACTATTTTGTGAATCTAGATTGGACTTTGAAGGAATCATAGAGTGAAAAAAATTGTTATGTAAATTATTCAAACAAATAGTATTCTAAATCATTTAGTCATTTATAATCTCATATATTGTTCTTCTGATAGGTAAGTTTTACATGGTCCCTACAACAAAGCCTAACGCATTATAATGCTCATCATTTGCTATATATATATCGCTCTTCTTACTGTAAATTGAAGCATTTTGCTTGCTCGCTAATCTCTTGTCAAACGCTTCCTTTCTTAGTTGAATGTCCCAAACAGAGAGCCATTCCTCGCATCAGAAAAAAGCTGCTCGCCTAGCAAAACCAGAAATTATTCGAGAAAAACACTACTTTCAGTAAAATTACCATTCTGACTAAGAACGTCTATTGGGTAGCTGGGCGCACGGAACTCACTATTGAAACTTATGGGACATGCCTGATAATCTGGCTCCCAACTTGCTCTGTTAACTGGTGCTGGAAGAAACTTGTTTTCTGGAAGCTGATAGCCAAAATATTGAAAAGGCTCATAACTTTGCTCTATTTTGAGTTTATTGTCTTGCACGAGAGGCTCATCTTCTAGTTTTATCAAAGGCTTGCTTTGCCCAAATTCGAATTTTGTTTCAAATTGTCCATGAGAAACTATTTCCGGAGATTTTAGCTTATAGGTCCCTTGGATAGGGAATTGTGGATGCTGGCCGTGAGCCTTGCTGTCGATTTCTTGACACGAAGTCTTTGGATGCTCCCAATTGAAAAAATCAGTTGAGATTTGTGACAGTACTGGAGATCTCTTCGGCGCTATTCTCAAGCTTGGTCCAGTGACTCTTTGAACGATATTCTCCTCTGTAGTTATGTTAAGAAGCTGAATTAGAAAAAAAGAATTACTTTGTAATGCATTTGAATTAGGGTTTTTTCCAAATTGATAAAAAAAATTAGGTTGGATTTCAAATTCATTTTCTGGTGCGAATCCGTTAAATTTTGATTCGTTCTCATAAGAATCAAATGAGATAGATTTAGTTTCAGACAAGAGCACTGGAGTCTTTGTGCAGATGAACTCTGAGTAAGCACCAAATGAATCCAGGTTCAAAGGACTCATGTTCGTTTCTTGGATTTTCGCTTTTGGGATGGCTCTTTTGCACTCGACCCATTTCCCGTCGATGTAGTTCCTCTCGTAATTTTGAATGACTCTTTCCACAGCTTCTTCATGAACGAAAATAACAAACCCAAAGCCTCTGGCCTTGCCAGTCGTTCTGTCACACATTATCGAGGAACTCTCTACAAGGCCGAACTGCCCAAAATATTTATTAAACAGTTCTTCAGTAATCGTGTGAGGTAGCCCTCCAACGAAAATCTTCCTTGTCTTAAACGAATGGCCCGAATCCGCTTTCTTAGGCTGTTCAGGTCCAGTTCGTTTGTCTCGAGGAAAAGCTCTTTTACAATCAACCTAACCAGAGTGATTAAACGAGATTAGCCGTAAACGGCTGTTACTGGTTTTCCGTCCAAGACATGCTGATTAGCTAATACGGCGTCAACGGCATCCAGAGACTTGAAGGTCACGAAGCCAAAGCCTCGATACTTGCCAGTGTTTTTGTCTTGCATGATAACACAGTCCACAAGGTCTCCAAACTGGCTGAAGTGTTTTTTCAAATTTTCTAACAAATTCTTTAAAGAACACAGTGCTCGCGGATGAATTACCGATGGTGGTGATGGGAGATAAACCTCCGACGAAGATCTTGTTCCGGCTTTCTTGTGTAGTTAGCTGCATTTTTTGACTGTTAAAGATAAGGTTTTTTCTAATTTTTTGAATATATAGTTAATTAACAAATTTGTTATGTATGATTGAAGAAGAATTTTTATGAATAACGCAAGTCAAATAATTTAACTATTGTATCTTAATTAGAATCTCTCTAACTTAATATTCTTCCTATGAATTCGATAAATTATTTGATTCTTAAGACGAGTAAAATTTGATTTGGTTTGAACTGATTTGATTTATTTTGTTTAGAAACTTAAGAGTCTCTAACAACAAAAAAGTAGGAATTGTTAGGTTGGGTCTATCGATGAACGGTGGCTAACATCCTTGATGAAAGCTCACGAATTGCTCGAAACAAAGTTAAATTCATGTTAATTCTTCTATGTGTTTATATATTCTCAATTGGATGACAATGACAGTCAGAGCTTAATGATAGCTAAAGCTGTTAACGGTTGGTTTCCTTCGAGTTAATCAATTTGAGTTACTATGAGCAAAGAGCAGTCTGATATTCAAAAAGTGTATTCGAAAGGCGTTGAAATCATGACAGAAATCCTGAGCAATCATCAAGCGGCCACATAAGATGAACGGAGAGTGCATATGGACACATAAGTCTAGAATTAAATATTTGTTGATTTTTTCCTTCTATTGTAACTGTGTGATCTGTTCTGATTATTCGTGGACAGAAAACAGAGGTTTAATAAAGGATATATCCAATGATAATCCAGGTTGAATTCAGAAAAATTATGTGGCGCTCTAGCTGCCATACCAGGGTTTCTTTCCTCACCTCTTTCTGTGTTCCACATAGGTTACCCCCTTTGCTTGCTGGCTATTCTCTTTAACCGCACTCAAAGCCCGTTCATTCTCAGAATCACACTCTAAAAGCTGAAAAATCCACTAATTAAACTGACTACATCACAATGGCGACTTAAATTACAGAAAATTCCTTTTTCGAGGCCTTTCGCCTTGTTTCATCCGATGATGTTCATCATTATTCGACTGAGTCCCGAATTTCGAAATACCGTTTTAGAAATTTAACAGCCTAGAAATCTTTGTGATTTTCTAATGACGTTCCATTTTCATAAATCCAATCATAAGTCCCTAGAGAGCCAATTTTTCCTCATATCCTTCGGTAACTCCATGAATTCAAGCACTAAACCTCTCATCTCACCATAATATCCCTCAAATGACATCACTCTTCCAATCTTTGCAAAATTGTAGGTTCCCGGAATCATAATAAAAGATTCTTTTTATACCAAATCATTCCGAAGAAATTGTCGAATGCTTCTCTTCGATCGCAGAACAGTTCTAAAGGATGCAGAAGCGTTCTAATTTTTCTATAATAATTAAATCGAACAGATTTGATCATTTCTAATTTGTTCGAAAACCGTTTTATAGAATAATTTTTTATCTTGAGTGTGTTCCAGCTTTTCTATTCTATTTTCTGATTTTAGAGTTCGAAGTTCTACCTCATTGTTCTTTGAATTTGTTCGGTATATAAATAGCGCTGGTCCTCATTAGTCATAAATTCCATAAAAATTCTCAAATTACAATCACTAAATCCGATGACTGCAATTTTTGCAAACAACTTCCCTTACAAATTCCCATCCAAGACCTTCAAGTCGCCCTCTCCTTCTTCTCCTTCCAGTGAAGAGGATGTCGAATATCAACCGGCCTTTGTCAACCCAAATACTCTCAAAGAGACTCAACTTCAATTTGCGCCGACTAGAAGACAGAGAATTATAGAGAAACGCCGCATAGGATATCAGTTAAAGGCTAAGACTGAGGTAACTAAGCCTAAGAGGAAGCAGTATCTCATACTTTTTTATTAGTTATGCAAGCATTTCCTTGTCAGAAAAACCTGTCCGATGGGCGATGCCTGCGCTTTCGCGCATGGGGAGCATGAACTCGTGGCGAAGCCAATCACCAACTACCGCACTAAGAAGTGCAGGCATTTCGAGGAGAAAGGCTGGTGCCAATACGGTCCTCGCTGCCAATTCCTTCACAACGTGAAGTCAAAAGAAATCAAAAAGATAAAGATTTCCTATGGACAACTTATGCAAGCCGTCCTAGACAGCTATGAAATCAGCTCTAATAACGGTTCTGATGAAGATATTGGAGACTTCCTCAGCCAGAGATCCAATATTGAGGCCAATAAATTACCTAAATTGGACGTGTTTAAAAATATCAGAGGTTAAACTAATTAATTAAAACTACACCAGTCCTTCATTTCAGATGAGAACTGGCAAAACTATCAACTTTTTCAGATGAGTGGCAGCTAACGCTGTGTGCAGCTGGGCTAATGTTAATTTGGTGTGTCTTTTGTGGATTCAGATTCTGCCTGTAATAAAATGGAATCAATCAATTTCAGTAAAAATTTATACATTTTTTTCATCTTACAAGATTGAAGAAGCACTTTATTACCTACATATATAATATCTATAGCTTATGAGCATTTCATAAGAATTATATGTCTCTCAAATTTCATTATATTTTAAATCCACAAAGCTTAAAACAAACATCCAGTGTCTCCATTAGTTACAGTTGTAAGTTTGGTGAATAGTATCAATTTTGTTTTGCCTTTCGAGATCGTTTTCCTACTGGGAATTCAGGAAGATGCTTATTGAATTTAAAATCTAAAATAGGGTCTGAGCATGATATTAAATTAATGAAGTCCTTGAAGAGAAAAAAAGAAAATTTCCACATACTGATGCAAGGCTCCAAATACTGTCTTTTGGAACTAATTTGAGATCGTTCTCTTAACATCCTCTGGATAGTAGATGTTATCCAAGTATCCAATCGAAAATATGCGATTTCAGAATTGATGGCTGAGCGTCCGTTGGCAGGAGGAAATCGAAATCACATAGAGTGCCTGAAGCGAGGATCGTTCGATATTGAGATTACACTGTTATGTAACTGAAAGCAGATAACTCGCTTAATCAATAATGCTAGCTTGGCTATTTAAAGAGTCGTAGTAGCAGTGTTAAGGCTTCAATTAATAGGAAAAGCAAGAAATTAAGTAGATGTCTCGTTTTGTCGTGGATTAGAAAATTCATTTGTTATGTTATATAACATAGAAGAAGAAGAAATTAGATCTCAAAGAAATGACATGTGAAGTACCATCGCGTGAGATATTGCTTTGAAAGTTAGGTATAATAGCAATTTCGCTGCAAACTCACCAATAAAATTTTTTCTCTGCAGATAGTAGACTTAGATTTTCGATTCAAATTCACCTCGATTACTTCTGATTAATAATTTGGAAAAGAAAGAACAAATCCACAATGATTTCTGAAGGAAAAGTCCAACAAGTAACTACCTCACACCCCATGATCCAGCACTCATATCCTTTAGTTGCTAGAAAAATCTGAGCATTTGCTGCAAGAGAAACGATTCTACGAGTACGAGCAAAAGTTAAAAACATTCGCTTCACGGTAGCACCACATTTCCCACCCAGTGACGCTTAATCCCCTCCTACCCAGCTTTATCTCAGCAGAAAAGATCCCGGAAGCCGTAGACCTTCTCTTCGGCGGAGCAATCAGACTTTTTGACGTGAAAGATGTAAATAGAATATTAGATTATCAATTATCACGATCTAGGAAACTGCCGCTTACAGTCTCACAAACATGGCGATCACAACCATCAAAGATAAGCAGCTCGATTTCGAAAAGAATTATAAAAGTAATTTTGATTCTCTTCACCCCTTGAAGATCAACAAATCCCTTGCAATAGAGAAATTTTTTGAGCTTTTCGCTTTGATTCCTTACTCCAAAGAAAAACTCGAATTCGTAATTCGAGTAATGACAATGTAACTCTCTGTTACTCGCATCTCATGGGTCTAATAGGAAAATGCATTAGATTCTATCCTAAGGAGCAGGATAAAGAGATCTCAATGGTATGCGCTGAGGAGGCTATGAAAAAAGAGGATTATCACCTTGCGCAGAAATTTTTGGTGAAATGCGATGATTCTAATAAACTCGCGGTCACTCTCCTTCGACAATGGATGAAACTTGGAGAGCCCTACGAAAATGATCTCTTTGTTGTGCGCTATATTCTACTTAAGTTAGCGGTCCACCGTCTAGCAGATGCGAAATTCATTCACGATGCTTTTAGAAAGGAGATCAAGACTCCCTTGATGAACTTTGCTGGTAGGGAAGGACGTTAGGGTTTATATCTAACATCCTGATTAGGGCTTTTGATTAAAGCAGCGGAATTGAAGAGCCAGAAAGCATTTGAGGTGCTGATTGAAGGATATGAGATTTCTTACTCGCGTGATCCTACTTTTATCAAAGTAATTTTGATGATGATGAGATTAAGCTGACCAATCACTCTTATAGATTCTGAGGAAAATTGGCTCTGTCTACTTCGGCTTTGTGAATGAGCATGAAAGCATGTTCACATCATTCTTTAAGATGCTTACGAGTTCGTGATTCTTTAAAAATCCATGTAGGGTCTATGGCGTTTTATAAATTCCAAATATGTGTTAATATTCAAAATAGCACAGAGAAAAAAAAATATGTTAGACATGTAGACGCCTCAAAATGCCTACACCTGGTCTTTTGAGAGTGAAGTTAGCTCTCCGCTACAATTTTAGAAGTTGATTAAACATCTACAAGGTACCCCAAATGGTTTTTTTTTTCGTCTTTCATCCACAATTTAACAATATGGACACCACTAAATCATTGATTCGCATTGAAGAAGCGAAAATCTCCACTTTTTTTTACACGATATAGCAAATGATGGGTTCAATCTCATAGCATTTTTGAATTTCAGGCAGGTTTTTTAATAGCATGTTTTAACAAGATATAGAATATTTGGGTTAAAAGAAAATTCGTAAAATTTACGCAACGATGGAGTCAACGCTCAATTATCTTCACAGAATGCTTCAAACCGCCACTGATCACGAAGAACCGACCGCAGGCCATGACGAGCACGGCCATATCTCATCAGAAGCTTTAGTTGTATTCTGGCTTTTTAGTGGCCTGCTCCTTGGAGGAATCATCCGCGAGGTCAAAAAGAAAACAGGAATTCCATACACACCTCTGCTGTTCGTCGTCGGCATAGGATTAGGATGCGCTTACCACTATCTCGGCGTCTATGGAGAATCCGTCCGCGCCGTTAGTAACGTTGATCCTCACGGAATCCTTTTGATATTTTTGCCTGTCTTGATATTTGAGTCAGGCTTCAACACCGAATGGCATTTATTCAAAAAACAGTTTGTTCAAATTATTATCCTGGCCGTTCCTTGTGTAACTCTCTCCGCCTTGTTTCTGGCCATCTGTCTAAAAGCAATCATTGGATACGATGACATTTTCTCTTGGAGCTCAGCGTTCATGTTCGGTGCTATCCTCTCTTGTACAGACACTGTTGCTGTTATCGCCTTGCTCAAAGAGATTGGCGCATCGAAAAAATTCAACTCTTTAATCGAGGGTGAGTCGCTGTTGAACGACGCGGTGTGCATGGTGCTGCTTTCCGTCTCATCGAATATCGCTAAAGGAGGTACCGCATCGCCAATAGGAGTCGTGAGAGAGTTTGCGGAGCTGTCGCTTGGAGGTGTGGTGTTAGGTGTCTTGTTTGGTATTGTTTCTGCGTATTGGATACGAAAGATATTTAACGACGAGGTCCTTGTCGTCAACATCACCTTCTTCTCTTGCTATTTGCTTTACTTCATGGCCGAGAATTTCGACTTTGGAATCAAAATCTCAGGAATTATCGCCTTGGTGGCTTTTGGATTGTTCATGTCGGCCTTTGGTAAGGCGCGTATCAGCACGGAGTCGGATCACGCAGTCCATACGTTCTGGACTTATGTAGTGTACTGCGCGGAGACGATTATTTTCCTGTTGGCAGGAATTATTATTGGAAATAAGGTGTTCCTGAATGAGGAGCCTGAGCTCGATTTAACAGTCGATATAGGAGATTACATCAAAGTGTTTTACTTGTACATTTGCATGCTGATCGTGAGGTTTCTGGTGATAGCCATTTTCATGCCGATTTTGAAGAACAGAGGCTATGGATTGAACTGGAAAGAGGTAATTAAAGACGGATTTATTATAATTGACATGGCGTAGGTGTTTGTACTCGCCTATGGAGGTCTCAGAGGAGCTATCGGTATCGCGTTCTCGTTGATTGTGGCACGTGACAAAGACTTTTCCGCGAATCTTCGACAAATAGTAATTCCATGGCCGAAGCCTTTATTTTAATGGGATGAATAGGTTGTATTCGATATGACTGGAGCCGCAATCCTCACGTTAGTGAGTAAGTTATCTTTTGAATTCAATTAGTTAATGAATCTGTAACGAAGTCAATGGAACGACAACTGGTTGGCTTGTAAAGAGGCTGGGATTAGCAAACACGAGTCAAATTAAGCAAAGAGTCATGATTAGTTTCATGGAGCACTTTCTTGACGAAATGAACGACTATCAACAAGAATTGAAAGGGGACTCGTACTTGCAATCAGCAGATTGGAACGTAGTATCAGAAATGGTGGGCAGAAAAGCTTTCCAAGACCTGATTAACCAAGCCAAGGACACTCTCAAGAATCTCCAGAATGAGAAAAAGAAGAACTCCTTCACGAGAATTCGAGAAATATTCGTGCAAACTGCTCTGAAGAAGAATAAACTCACTAAAGATGAAAGCAGCAACTCCCTTGCCATAGAGTAACACTTATTTGCCAATGATGACTCCATACCCGTTTGCTTTTAGGCTACTTGATAGAAATGTCAAAAAATCCGGGAATTCTGAGTTAGACGAGGTCAATGAAAACGATGAAGCGTTAATCATTGAAGCGAGAGATAGATACATCATGACGTTAAAGGTATTTCTATCAACTCGCATAAGAAACTAAAGGATGCATCTTTTTTTATTCATTTTTTCTTAGGGAGTCTACTATCAGCTATTTGAGGTGAATCAATGTAATCCAGACACATATATCCTGCTCGTGGAGTCTTCAAACTGGGATTTGGACAATGATGCTTACCCAATGAACTCGTGGGATTACATTTCCACCTACTTTTTCAACGATTATTACATGAAAACTCTCAACTACTTGAAATTCGTTCCGGTTGTTGGGAATTTCGCAAAAGGAGCCATATTCAAACAATTATCGTTCGTTTACGACGTTGTTTCGACTTACCTCATCGCGCATGAGAAAGTCGAAGCAATGGTTTCTTCGTTCCCAATTCCAGAGGAGATTATGCTTATTATGCTAAAAGAAAGTGAGGAAAATCGCAAAATGGCTGAGGATTACCTGACCAACTACCTCAGCGTCAGTTTCCCTGAAATAACTAAGTCTATTCAAAACTTGAAAGCCGCCTATAGCATACTCACAAGACAAAAACGTATTGCATATATTATAAATATGAGTTTTTTACCCATTATTAAATATTAGAATTGGTTGAAGAGACTCATGCGCGGGGGCAGATTGACGAAAAAGAATTCACGATGCTGAAAAAGAGAATCGACGCTCTTGTAATGAAGTTAAACGAGTTCAGTCCCGAATGGAAGCAGCCTCCTCTCAAGCAATTCCTGAAAACGCTGCCGTTTTTCAGCTTTTTCAGCGATGATGAGCTGAACGCGTTATTGCTTTGCTCTAAAGAGATAGATGTTCATAAGGATGACTGGATGATGAAGGTAATCAAGACCTCTTGGCTTATGAGGAGCCACCATCTCTATAAATTTGATAGGAAGGCCAGAAAGCTTCAAAACTCTTTGTGATCACCAGAGGCGTGGGAACGGAGTCGTGCAAAGGCATCTCTAACAATTACAAAGAGAAGAAAGCGATAGGCGCAGTTATTTCTATGCACCATGTGATTAATAATTCAATGAGATACCAAACAGGTGAGTCAGCTTAAGATTTTACAATATTAAAATAATTTCAAGGGTTTATTGCTGATAGCATGGTCGCTGGAGTAGCATTCGATCTCTCATTGATAAAAGAGAAACTTAAGCTCGACAAAAAGGTAATCATCGTTACCAAGTTATGAGCAATAGCTAAACAAATAATTTTTTGTTAGTTTGAAGAGTTCGTTTGGAGAGAGAGCTTCTTCTTCCTGACACGATATCATCACGAAGAACTGAAGGTATTCGCTAAGTTTGATCGGGCGAAAGTCAATGCGATTGTCCAAGAAATGAAGTTCGTTAAGGTGAAAAAAAATTCAACGATAGACATTTCTCAGGGAGCGATCTTCTTAAGAGGTATTTATTAAGATTTCTTGTCAATATATTCATTTATTTTTTTCAAATACTAAGGTCAAGCGATAGAACATCGCTCAGAAGACACGGGAATAACGACGGAGCTTAGAACCTTCAAAAGCATAGCGGTTCTGCTCCCTGAAAAAGGGCTTACCTCATTCTTGATTAAAGCAGAGAAAACCTGTGCGCTCTTTGTGCTGTTGGACACACAAGACTTTTACGACAAAATGCAGAGTCTCTCAGAGCTTGTCGAAGCGAAAAAGAGTGTTTTCGTTCCTGGTCATAAAGAATCGGTGATGATGAAGGGATCGTCCTTCCATGTTAATACCCTAGCTGGAAAGTCTGGTCATCATTTTGATCGCTCGGCTAGCAGTCGAAGAGAAGCACTCTCCGCCACTTGGAAACCCAAACCAACCTCATCTATAGGTTCCAACGAGCCAACCCCAGGAACAAATCCGTTCAAAGGCGCAGCAACTCCGAAAGCGGGGTACCTCGCTCATGAAAAGAACTTTGAGACTAAGGAAATGAAGGTGCTGCCGGTTGGCACAGAGAAAAGTCCCTTTGAGATTGAGAGGAGCCATCCATCTGAAAGCGGAACCCCAGGGTTAAAGAAAATATCGATTTCACAGACTCAGATTAAAGAAGAGGAAGACGAAGGTGACCAACATGTGGAAATTCCTGTGAAAGGAGATGAGCAGACGAACAAAGAGAACAACTAGTTCAAATTGATTATGATCAGAGGTAGCTATTGTAAAAACTTAAAATTTGATATAAGAAGAAGAATAAAATGAAAAGTTTATGATATTGTTGATTAAGCAAACATTATTTGTGAATGTTGATGGTCTTATGCTTATGTTATTGATAGTTGAGATTATGAAAGAACAAATGTACTCAATATTTTTTAAAAAGATGTAGGCAGCTAGCTCATAAGAAGATAATGGGCTGAAAAGATTATAAGTCCTTTGAGTCGTTATTTTAACGATTTTCAAGTCTTGTTACTTAGTTAATGCAAGCTAGCGTTCATATATTACGCCTATAGATTATTCTTTTTTAGATTAGCCTTGCGAATTTCTTTATAAGAGATATTTTATCTTTAATGACGCTAAATCAACAGAAAGTTTTTTTAAAAGAATCTTCCAATACTCTACGAATAATATTTCTAAAAGAAAAATAGCCGAAATGCAGAGCCAAAGTGTACCTTTGTTGGAAACCAGCGGCACCCAAAATAAAGGAGTTAAGGATCAAAACCTTCAAGGACAGAATCGGCATCTGAACGGTTTTCATAAAGATGCTGATTTATTTCTGCCAAAAGAAAGATTTGTGTGGATTTTCAGCGAGAAATTAGACGAGTACTTCAAACACTTTGATGATAAGTTGATTGCAGCCATCCAACGGCCAAAGCTTCACCAGCAACCAGGAAATCTGGTATCTAGAACCTTAGCAAGATTGTTGTTCTTTTTAGCAATATCAATCACCTGTGACATTCCTCTAAATCAAATATCTTTGCTAATTTATATATATAGTCTTAGTCAATATCGAAATGGGACCTGCTATCACAATGACGTTATTAATTCTTGGGATGGACTATTCTGCGGTAGGCTTATTTATTTTCTCATTCACATCCGTTGTCTTTAGGATCGGTTTTTGATTATTTCCTTGGTCACTGCTCTGATAACACAGATTCCCAAACGTTTCGCTTTCAGAAAAGGCCTTATATGGTGGGAAGAGCATTTAAAGTATGCGAACTATTTAAACTTCTCGAATAATCTATCTAGCTCAGGAACTCTTCGAAAACATCATCATTTCCCTCCAGAGCAGTCATATGTGCAGTCGTATTTGGATACGGCTTGTTTGAAACTTATAACTATGAGTATGCGGTTGCTACGAAACTACCGCCACAGACAATAAGTGAAATTTCAGCTCTCCTGATTGTTATTTCATTGGCGTTATCAGCCTCTTGGGCCAGGGTTAGTCATTACCTCAAAATTTCATTAACTCGGCTATTTTGTAGATATATATTGGAGCTCATTACCCAAGTGACTGTATCGTTGGGGCTCTGGTCGGGGTTTTCATCATTCTGATTACGAGATGCTTGAACTCAATGCCCCATATCTTTGGCTGCCCGAGCTGTTATGAGCGAGCATGCTATCCAATATCTTCGGCTCAACAAATGAGCAATTTGAATTTTTCGATGGTGAATACAGATCTTTGATGAAGGAAATTTAATCTTTAATTAATAGCAAAACGTCGAACTCATCTCTTTCATTTCAGCAGCCGGCTTTGGATTGTTTTTCTTGCTAATTCTTCCACCGATAAAATTTTGGGAGAAAGCTGCTCCATTATTTGGGTAAGAACTTTATGATATTAGTAGAGTTTCTTGCTCATTTTGCTTATTTGATTTGTAGGAGCTTCTTTGCAATAATTGTTGCATCAGTGGCTATTAAGTGCCCAATGAAAGGTGCGCTTGGGATGAAATACGTGCCGATTGGAGACATTTCCACTCAGAAGATTTTCTTGGCAATTGTGCTCGGTCAAAGCAATTTACTCAGTTCTTTATTCGCTATCAAGAGATATCGTGCCCTGAAAAATAAATCATTTCTCAAGCATATTGTATTTAATGCAGGAGTATTTCTGCTCTTCCTGGCCATATTCACTTTTGTTATAATCCGCGGCCGTCTTTTGGTGCAGTTCTGAGTCTTGGGATTACTTGTTGTATATAATCAACGTGAACATATTTTTTTGTAGAACTTGTTACATATTGTGCAGCCATAATAATACTCTACTTCATTTAATACTCCAAGAGACATTAGCCCTTGAAACAAGTTATTGGCCATTATTCTCCAGCTTGGACATAAGTAATGGTGTTGTCATGAGCTTTTGAAATTAGGCACTACTATGCCATTTCGACCTTCATCATGTCCAATTTCAATTCTGACGAAAGTTGCATTGTGACCCCAATGAATGGCACAAAGCATTTATCTTGATAAATTAATTTGTTACCAGAAAATCAAAGGTCGAAAAACAATGAGAACAATCTGATGGAAGCGCAACAGGCAGAGCCAAAAAACATAGATTCGATCGTCGAAAACACCGCATCACAGAACTTTAAAACTATTTTGGAGTCTTCGAGGCAGCGAGAACAAACTCTGCGTTTATGATCAAACAAGTGAAGAAGTCAGAATTTCAAGGACCGAAAGTACCAGGCGGTAATTTTCTTACTTTAGGTTAAGTAGAAATCATAATTATCCGAGAAACTAGGATGTCATACTTTGCTATTTCCAGCTCCAAATTCAAATCAAATCATTTCTTCAATCACTAAACCTATTGGCAACGGCCCTCAAAAATCTGCACTCGAAGTATTTTCAGCTTCGTCTCCTTACTCGCAGGTCTATAGTCTCGAATATGCAGATGGAGGTATACACAAACAACTTGCTTAATTTTTAATTAGAAAGACAGATATTGTGGACATTGCGACTAATCCTTGTACGAATCTGGTGGCAGCCAGGTGTATTGAAGGCAAAACGACCTGCCACCTCTTCGACTGTGTGGACTGGACAATGATAAAGAAATCTAAATGGGATTTTCAATTAAAACATAAGTTCTTTGCTCCTTTCATAGGGGAGTTATTCTTGGAAATTCAGGAACAGTAACAGGCTTAAGCTTCGATTCAAGCGGAGATCACACAGCAGCAATCACTGAGGTAGGGAAACTCGCTCTGTTTAAGACTCAAGCAGATGAAAAAATTCTGACTTTTGACGAGGATAGCGATCCTCCTTATTGTAAAAGAAAGCTGTGATGAAAATTTACAAATGTGAATATTTTCAGATTGGAATCGGGTTCGCTGCATTTCGTTGGAACTCTTCGTGTAGTCTACTAACGACAACATCCAAAGACTGCGCGGTTAAAGTAACAGACTGGAAATCGAAATCGACAATTTTCAAGGATGAAGAGGTTACAGGTCGATTATGCATAAGTAATAATAAACTCTCATTTTGCATTGCTAACTTTACGAACTGAGGACTGCTGGGTTTGGTCCGCCTGCTTTATCGACAATTAAAAGGATAAAATAATTTGTAACATGGCCACTATGAGCTTACTATATCGTCTTGTTTGAGAGTTGTATTGCGGGTGCAAATTTTCTGTATTTTCGTTCCCTCTGGAAATATTTCAAAATGAATAAAATATGTATTTCTCGAACCTTAAGGTATGGAAAGGTTAGTAAATTATTATAGTTCTACAACCTAGACTGAACTAAAGCAAGCTGTTTGTAAGAATTGAGAAAGTTATTGTTTCATCTAGAAGAAACAACTCAGCAGTGTTTAACAGGGAGAGAGGGTAAGAGGGTGTTCTAAGAAAAGTTCCTGAGTTAAAGAATTGTTAGAATTAAAAAAACGGACGATTTTTTGATAATGCGTCATTTCTAACGAGGCACGTAACATCGAGAAAAAGATCCAGAATCACGACTTCTAATTAGAATACGGAGGGATTTATTATTGGTACATGTTCCAGGAATCTAATCTTTTTAAATTACATGGAAGAAAATCCAGGACATAAAAACAACGATCATTTTAATGGAATGCCCTTATATCTTGAAATTTAGGAAAAATCCGTTCAGAATTGGTAGTTAGTCAGGTCCCTTGCTTCCTGAGTTCAAGCAAAATGCTAGATCGAAATAAAAGATAATTTTACATAGTGGCTATTCGTTCTTACAGAAATCAAGTCTTCAATAGGCTAGGTATCTCTTAAAATCTAACAACAACAACCTTGAGGTAGCTATTTTTAACTCATTTGAAGAACTGAAACATTGGATATGTGATCTATAGTTTTTAGAGCACTGATAATGGAAAATTCAGTTCCCAAATCAATTTCAGAAAACTCAGGAAAATTCCATTTAATTAAAGTCAGAACACATCTAAATGCAATCAAATCTTATTTAGTTTTGATTCTCTGGAAAGGGAGAGAAATTTGTGTTTTCTTGGAGTGAAAGGACGGAATAGCTTGCAAAAATGAGTACAATGAGTAGTTGATATCGTAAAATGTAGCTGTAGACACAGTTACAGAAATTAATTTTATTAACTCTCAGGGTAAGTTTCAAAATCGCACAGCAAAAAGTTAATTTTAACATGGGTTTTTACGAATTAATAACTTAACAATCATCAAGCGTTGCCATTTCTGATGACACCTGCTAACAGATCACGTATCTTAACGATAGCTTGAAATTCAACAATCAAATCTTGTCTCACCTTTTTGTATGCCTCAACTCAGTATCTATGAAATAACTTCTTTCTACAATGAACTGCTATAAATAAGCTTTTACTCGTACATCCGAAAGACTTAATTCATTCCTTTGCATTAATAGAAATGCAGAGCCTATATTGAGAACCGCAGGTCCTGAAGTAAAGGAATTTGCATTATTCAAACCGTGAATAGTTGTAGGAGAAAGAAGATTCTTAAATTTAATTACTTCTGTAAAAAATGGGTATTTTTCATTATATACTTCTGTTGAAGGGAAGATATTGTCTCTCAAAACTCTGAACCTGGCTCAAGAGTTATACTCACTTGCATAACACGGCTAGCTGTAATTATTCCCGTTCATGAGTGGATCATTCTAAAACGTTTTTTGTGAAAATATTCATTTCAACCAAGAATTTCTCACTTAAATTAATTATTTTTTTCGATGAATGATTTTGAACATTTTTTTGCAAATAAATAATTTCCGAGTGCTAATTTCGAGATTTGAGGATAGCTATTGGCTGTGATTTAATAATTTCTGATTAAATTTGAAACTCACAACTTCTGGCTTTGCCATACGGACCATGAATTTCAGTCTGACTACTCCATCTCTTGGTTATGACCTGGAAACTCCCAAAAGTAAGCCTTTGATCCTGAGTATTAAGCAACTGAGCCAAAATGAATTAGATTCTTCTAATGACACCACTCCGCGTTTCGATGACTTTCAAATACCAGAGCTCAATAATAACTTATCATCTGTAGAAACTGATACATCAATCTCTCCTTCAAGAAGGAATTTTGAACGAATACGGAAGAGTTTGAAAAGTAATTGCTTCATCAAACCTCGGCATGCAATTAATTGTTCGTTTTTTACGAATAGAGGACTCAGCTTCCACTATTGGACTGAAAAGTGGTTCAATTTCCGAAGATAGTCTATCTTGGAAACGATCGATTAGTAATAACCTCATGGAAGATTGATATTAAAGGTTTTTCTTTTCTGACTAGTTCTCGACGAGATTCAGCCAATATTTATGGAAAAGATGACAGATGAAGGTCATACTACCCTCGAGAAATTTTCTCCAGGAAAGAATCAGATCGTTCTTGATATCTCGAAGGATTCGAATGATATATTAAGTAACCCACCAGAGTTAAAATAAGTCTGACTTTTCAGTGGAGAAAATCGGCCAATTATCTTTCATTGAGGAGATGAAGCAGAATACTGACCGAAAAGCTCGTGAATCGATCCATTTTATTTATGGAAACTTCAAAGATCTCTACGAAGAGAAAGAAACTCTAGGAGAAGGCTGCTCTGGGGTTGTAAAAAGGTGCGTTCATGAACCAAGTGGCCAAGCTTTTGCCGTGAAAATCCTCGAAACAATGGGAGATGAAGAAAGACTGTTGCTGGTGAGACTAATGGATGTGCTCATAATTTATTTTATTGATTGACAATAGGAGATAAATCAGTTTAAATCTCGAAAAACTTTATTCCACAAGCAAATCGTCACCGTGTTTGACCTCTATATCGATCTGAAGAAGAACAAGGTTTACACTGTAATGGAGTACATTGATCAACTTGATCTCCAAAAGCATTTAGAAGCGGATAGACGCTTCGAAGGTAGTGTGAAAAGTGATGATTTGCTCTTAATCTCGTGTATTTAATGCAGAGGAAGCAGCAGCAACATTGCTAAAACAAGTTCTGCTTGGGGTGCAGTATCTTCACCAACATGGTGTCTGTCATCGTGATCTTAAACTCAGCAATATCCTTGCATCTAGAGGTAAGCTCCATTCACTTGCAATTCTTTATCGCTGTTCTTTTCTCTAAAAAAGATGGAAAGATTGTCCGGATTTTGGATTTCGATGTTTCTAAATTCAAAACGGAGGGAACGAAATATTCGGCGTTGAAAATGGATAACATGAAGATGTGGACTTACACAGGAACGCTTTATTTCCTTGCCCCTGAATTTTTTGAAGATATGGAATACACGTAATATCCTCTGGCTGCGACTTGTTTTGATAGCAAAATTCTTATTGATTTAAGTGAGGCTATAGATCAATGGAGTCTAGGAGTCGTACTCTACGCACTGCTGACTGGACACCTCCCCTTCGATGCTCCGATGTATTCCTTGACATAGAGCTCTGTTATTTATACTTTTCATAGCAAAGAGGACCTTATTAAAGAAATCACAAGTGGAAACTTCAACACCGAGCGCGATGAATGGAGAAACATTTCTGCTGAAGGTCAGGACCTTATCAAGGCGCTTCTTCAGAAAGATTATCGTAAAAGATTGACTCCTTTTGAAGCTCTAGCACATCCTTGGATAATTAAGGTATTCTTCGGAGCACACTCATTTTGTTAACAAATATATATAGAATACTTCTGTTGAATCTAAAGACTCTGATTGTAACCGTGGTTTTGAAGTCTTGGTGTCTCCCTTCCGGATCAGAAAGCCTTCAAGAAACATGAATAAATCCTTGTTCTCAGAAAATAATCTGATCAAGGGAACGAACGATGAGGGCCTTAGCGGCAAATCTCCAGTCTAACTATAACAAATTTACGATGCTATTGAAAGTATTTCGATAGTCAATTTAACATATCTTTACTGAACTGAATTGATACTCTTTATTATTTTAACCTCATAATTTTTAAATCACCAGTATTTAATAAATTTCATTCTTTGTATCTCATCTCATCGCCTGCAGCCTTACCTACTATCTACAGACTTTTTCGTATTTTCTTATTCATATATTCGTATATTCATATATTCATAACATTGACACTCATGCCTAATAAAATCAATTAATAAGAAATTTTTACTATTTAAAAGGAAATCTTTATATATGAATATACGCAAGGCGACGGGTTACTATCTAGACGGCGCCTTTTAGTTGCATTTTTGCAACATATACATACATAGCAGCAAAGAAACAAGTTTCTTTACTCCTAACCTAATCCAGCAGGAAACGACTGCTCCGAAAATCAATCTAAATTCACAAAAGTTCGTCAGTAGGGATTTTTATTAATGTGGGGAGCCTTTCAGATTGGCCTCGATTCGCTAATTGAATTCTCAATACAATGAATTTCGGATTGGAAATTACCTCAATATCCTTTCTGGAAAGTTGAAGTGCAAATACTGTTTTCATAAATGCATCTTCATCAAACCAGAACGGACTACGGAAATCGTTGGTAATGAAACTCATCATTGTTTCAGCTCCTTTCATCATCATCAGGTCTTTCTCTTTGCCCTTTAGTATCGCAAGAGAAACTCGAAACAGTATCTTTTTCTTCTCAAACAGCAGTGAGTCCATGATCCGGGCGACGGTGTTAAACGGCAACCCCGGATCCCCTGTAAAAAGCGTCATCCACCACGTGATTGTGAAATTTATGCTTTGAACTCTGTGATTAGCCTAGAAAGTTGTAGGTTATATTCGACAGAGAACCATTTCTTACTAAATGTGCATATAATTTAGGAAGCTGGACATTGATCAACTCGTCCAACGTAAGCAACTGCTTACCGGCCTCTACGATATCTTTGTAGTATCCTAAGAGGTCGTAATTCTCCATTAAACTGATCATTATCCAAAACGCATCCTAGAGCCCATCTTTAGTTATATGAATACATAGAATTGTCGTACCTCTTCACTACAATATTTGAGCAGCACTCCGCAGATGAAGTTCACACCGCGGCAATAGCCAATCTGTCTATAGGCTATCGTAATCGCTGATAATACTTTCGCAAGGGATCGTTGTTCGTTTGCCGTGCCGCAGGTCTTCATGACGTCCTGGTAAATATCCTCTTTGAATGGAATGTCGTCTGTGTTTAATATATCCTTTACGTATGAAATTATTGTTAGTTGATATAATTCGATTGGTGAACTCACGTTGTAATTAATCTCCTTAAAGGCCTGCTTCACAGCAGCTACATTCGCAAGCATTGGCCATATCGTTCTTCGAAGAGATGTTGGGATTCCCTTTCTGATTAAAGATTTGACTGGGAAAACAATGACAAGACATTAGTCCCATTTTCTTAGGCCT
>ENA-UOTZ01000027-UOTZ01000027.1-compost-metagenome-genome-assembly--contig:-NODE-27-length-89909-cov-10.550706_pt1 | contig 89909 bp, 67 predicted proteins | sample MGYA00238144_ERZ746983 | MGnify/ENA primary metagenome ERZ746983 (study PRJEB28759, sample SAMN06268863) | compost metagenome | isolation source: single cell | place: USA: California, Emeryville, Joint...
TCGTTGGAGATCTTGGTGTTGGAAAATCAAGTTTAATGGTAAGAGCTAGTGAAGGCACATACACAGACACCTTTATACCGACCATTGGAGTAGATTTTAAGAGCAAAACTATCACTGTTGGTGATAAAATCGTCAAGACTCAGATTTGGGACACAGCTGGCCAGGAAAAATTCTGGTCTCTCAGCCCTGCTTATTACAAAGGAGCTCATGTTGTCATTCTCACATTTGATGTGACAGATGACAAGTCTTTCAACAATCTTACAAAATGGTATGAGGAAGCTACAAAATCTGCGCCTCCAGAAGTCAAGTTCTTGGTGATTGGAAATAAGACAGACAAAGACATTCAAAGACCAGTATCCTCTGAAGATGGTCTTAATTTTGCCACAAAAATTGGAGCAAGTTACTTGGAAACCTCAGCTAAAAAGGGCTCCAATGTAGATGAGATGTTACAAACTGCTGCTAGCATTGGAGCTGGCATTGACTATCAAGCTCCATCAAAAGATAACAAAGCTATTGGGACACCTTCAAAAACAGAATCTCAGTCCACGACGAATACCTGTGCTCGTTGAATAATAATGATAACATTGAATCTTAATAATAATTACCAGAGTAATCATATATACATTCATCGAATAGAAGGAAAATTTATATGAAAGATTATGATATAATAAAATAATATATTGATGAAGTGACTAAGCAATTAGTAAACATCCTCTCACTAATTAAATGTAGAGAATAGCATTTTAAAAAAAATGGAACCCTCACAGACTGAGAAAGAAGCCGGAATAACTGAAAATTTTGTAACCAGAGTCAATTATAGGCAATGACGTGTAGGAATGGCTTTCACTACCGAAGCGCTGAAAATACAACAATAAAATAATCTCGCATATAACATACCACAAATACGATTGTTTTCTTCGAGATTCCTCAGAAGAATTCATCATTTTAAAAAATTTGTGTTAAACTCCTTCTTTCTTACAATTTCTTGCTCATGTCAACTTTTTCAGAACTATCCTCTTTCACCTCTATTTTTTCTACTGAAGTGCCAATATCCTTCTTTTTTTCAGAAGCTCCTTCAGTTTGCTCTGATTTTTCCAAATACTCCTGGACTTTTCTTGTTGGTATAGATTCAACAAGCGCTTTTTGCATAGAGTGTCCATTTGCAAGCCTGACCATTACTTCGAAAACTATGATATGAATTAGCACTCTCTTCATAAAAAATTTATGTATTCACCATGGTTAATTGAGAGAATGGTTGAGTTCGCAAGTTTAATGTATTTTCCGAGAGGCAATCGCCTCGCCTTGATACCTATGTACTATTTTGTAAATATTAATGTAGGTTATTCAATATTCACCTTCTCTGACAGCTTGGTTATATGTGCCGTTCTTCATTCGCCCATGATCAACGAGGCCTCCAAGAATATAAACTTTCCTTAATCACGATATGAGACTCTGATGACATAAATTTGAAATTTTCATTACGTTGGATCAATCTCCTCAATTTCCTCCTCGGCATCCCCGGTTAGGTATATTAAATCATCAAGCTTAAAATATTCTGTGTAGTGCTTTTCAAGTAATACCACACCCCATTGCAATGCACCAAAACGAGTCATTTTTTCCTTGACCTTATCTCTGAAACTTGTGACTGTTAGCTTAACCGGAACTGGAAATTTTCTATTTGTTGCTTGGCAGTATCCAAGTTGAATGCAGACGCTGTTCAGCTCCTTTTGAGTTAATAAATCTTGGAACGAGCAATCAATTATTATCGTTTGCCCTTTTTCAACTCCATCTTTGTACAATTTTTTCTTCTGTTTTCCAGTAAGTTTTACTTCAGTGTGCTGAATTTCGGCCTTCTTTTCTTCTTCTTGGGGAAACTCTTTTAGATCCATGGATTGCGAGTCTATATCCTTAGTTTTTGCTTGAGCGATCTCCTTTTCCTGCTTCATCTGCTTCTGTTCTTTTTTCTTTTGCTAGAAAGGTATTAATATGCTGAGAAAGTAATCTCACCTTCTTCATTTCCTTTTTCTTAGCTTTCAGCTGAGCCCAAATTTCATTACGCACTTTTCGTTTTGCTTGTCTTTTTGAGTTTGGATCTGGAGCTTTAAATTGGTGAACTTGGACCGTTTGGGCTATCTCATGGGTATCTCCTTTAAGATCGGTAGTACCCTGTTCGAACTTAAGACCATCTTCTAATTTACCTTCCATGTCGTTTAAATAAATCTTAAATTCGCTTCTATTACATGAATAGCAAACTAGGAAGAAGATGAAAGGCTCTGTAACTATTCCTGCTCGATACTATTATCTTCATGATGACAAAAAAAGTTATAAAGGCGATAAAATCAGTTGAGCGAATATCGATAAGAGGACCTAACCATAACACTATCCATTAAATTCATGATATTTAGTGATTCGAAATAATTCCTTTAGATTGAATCGTGCTCTTTTTGCTCCTATTCTTCTATATTTTTTGGGCAATACCATCTTTTTCAGAACTATCTTCTTTCATCTCAATCTTTTCCGCTTCAGTGTCACCAACAACTATCTTTTTCTCCGAATTTCCCTCAACCTCCCTAGATTGCTTTGAATATTCTTGGACTCTCCATGCTGGTATGACCTCAACAAGTGCCTTTTGCATAGAATACCCATTTGCAAGCCTGATCATAACATCGAAAACTATGATATGAATTAATACCAAATAGAAAAAATCGCTCTCATTACCATGGTTAATTGAAAGGGAGGTTTTGGTGCCAAGTGTAAGGTATTTTCCAATTGGTAGACGCATTGCTTTGATTCCTAGATATATTTTCATAAATTTCAATGTGAATTGCTCAAGCGATACCTTCTCGAGTTGCCTGGCCATATGTGGCATTCTGCATGCGACCATGATCAACAAGTCCTCCAAGTATGTAAATTTTCCTTTTTAATTATGATGTTAGTCTGCGACGTCCTGCGATTCAAAAAATTACGTAGGATCAATCTCTTCAATTTCCTCCTCGGCATCTCCGGTTAGATATATTAAATCCTCACGCTTGAAGTATTCTGTGTAATGCTTTTCAAGCAGCACCACGCCCCATTGCAAAGCGCCAGCATGAGTTATTCGTTCCTTTACTTTATCTCTGAAACTTGTAATCGTCAATTTAGTTGGTGCTGGAAATTTTTTATTCGTCCCTTGACAGTATCCAAGTTGCTCACATACACTCTTTAATTCCTTTGGTGTTAATATGTCTTGAAATGAGCAATCAATTATAATCGGTTGCCCTTTTTCAACGGCTTCTTTATACAATTTTTTCTTCTCTTTTGAAGTAAGTTTGTTTTCATCCTGCTGAGTGTTTTCTTGTTTCTTCTCCTCCTCTTCTTCTTGAGTGGATTTCTTTAAATCTGCAGGTTCGGTGTTTATTTCATTGGATTTTTCCTGAGTGCTTTCAGATTCCTTCTGTTTTTGTTCTTCTTTTTTTTGCTATCGAAGTTTAAGTCCATGCGCGTGAGTAAAACTTACCTTTTTCTTTTCTTTTTTCTTAGCATTTTTTTCAGCCAGGAGCTCTTTGCGTGCTTTTAGTTTGGCTTGCCTTTTGGAGGTTGGATCTGGAGCTGTTAATTGGTGAACTTGGGCTTTTTGGTCGCTCTCTAAGTTCTCCCCTTTGACAGTGTCTGCAGTTTGCTCGACTACTTGGCGTTCGTCCACTTTATCTTCCATGCCGTTTAAAACAATCTTAAAATTGCTTTCACTCAGATTGACACATTCAATTAAGCAATAGAGGTGAGATTTCTGTTCGGTTAGTGCATCATATTAGTTTCATCTATGGGTTAACAAAGGCAATTCGTACATTTAAAACTGAAAGTATTTTGAATTCATTTCAAATCTATTGAATATTTGATGAAAGTAAATGGATGGCACGACACACCGGAAATATGGCGCCTAAATTTCATAAAGTACATTATAGCTTGGAAAATGTGAATACAAATTAAGACCATCACTCAATCAGTTAACATATATTCTCATGATCACACACTATGACTGTTTTGCATTCTATTTAAAAGCCTCTTTGAAACTCAAGAAAATAATTTCAAAATATAGATTATCGCGTTTTTTTAGTCGATATGATCTGTTTGTTTCTTATCTAGCTAATAAAAAATTTATTATTTATCAAAATTCAAATTGGCAATGGCGGAAAGCTGGAATTCTTCTCTTAACGTACTCAAAGCTGTGGATCAGAGTGTCAATCAGAAGAAGAGTAAACGCGCCAATAAAAAAAAGAAGAAAGCGCGTGGTAACTTAATCCCTAATCATTTTCTCTTCAACTAATCATGGATTTCATCTACTTGCTAGGTGGAAGTGTTAGTCCATTAGGACACGATACCGGTCTTCACGCACATTCTAAGAAAATCGACAAAAAGACCACTCACGAAATTGTTTGCCGAGCAATTGCAAGTCGCAAGGTCAAAGACCGATCCCAGGCAAACAAGCCTGTGATCAAGGATAAAGGAAAGACTTTTTTGAATCCTCTTAATTTCTATAAGACAAGAATATGCCCCTACCATATTGCGGTAACGTGGAAACTCCGCCTCTCGATTGAACTTTTTCCTTAAAGGGAAACTGCAATAGAGGAGATGGTTGCTACTTCGCTCATTCCCAAAAAGAACTGAGAGAGCCGCCAAGTCTCAAAAAAACAAAGCTCTGTGTTCAATTTATGAAAGGTCAATGCAGTCTCGGCGAGAAATGCTCCTATGCTCACGGCGAGAAAGAACTGAGAAGCACTGAACAATACTACAAAACAGCGATTTGCAGGGCTTTCGCGAATGGAAATTGTAGCAAAGGAGACCTTTGTCGCTTTGCACATGGAGCAGAGGAATTAAGAACACCAACCTTGGTTCTTCCTGAAAAACTCGAGATCGAGATTGAAGAACAGAAAAAAAAGGAGGACGAGGATGAGGATGAAGAAATGATCCAAGAGGTCTTGAGAGCTTCTCAGAATGCCATGAAGTTGTCCACGCCTCAGAAGGAGAATAGTAATGCCATTGTTTATCTTTGAATGACTAAATTGCTGTTTACAAAGTCCCCTTGCAGAACTTCAATGCAAACCCACTAGGCGGTGGTATTGCCACAATCAAGAATCGCAATCCCTTGCAAATCTTAAAACAACACTACGAAACCGATGGCGAAAGATCTCCCGTTCCGAGGTATATCGGCAATTGGGGTATAGAATCCGGAGCTGAGGATTATCTCGGAATGAACCCTCAAATGATGGGTTATGTGAGCAGCCATGACGAAAATAGAGGAGGAATGAAACAAAAATTAGAGTTTAGTCGTCTAAATGCTTTCCAGAATCCATCTAAAACTGTCCAAAAGGAAATGGAGACAAATAATCAGCCAGAACCCGAATACAATATGTTAAATTCAGCAACTCTACTATCTTTTTTACAATAAGTACATATGAATGCGTGTAGGGGAGTTAGACCGCAATAATGTTATTTCCCATCGTTTGACTTGAAGTTTACATGGCAAATCGATTATAACGGACTCATTTCTTTGCACTAATTATAACTCTTAAGGTACTGACTATAGTCAGGTATGGTAATTTATCGTTTAGTCGATTTTCATCACCTCAACTAAGCAAATAACGAAACAATTTTCAACATTGTAGTGATATACATTTGTAAATGAGTGATATTTAGTTTCCATGGCTGCATTTTCAGTTGATAAAAAACTAGTATCCAAAAAGGGTAATGTTATTTGACAGATCAAGATGAGAATCTGTATAAATTTTGAATCTATTTATTTTTTGCTGATGAGGCTTCTTAATGAGAAATTTGTCGATGTTAATCAAATCAATCCGTCAAACTCTTCATTTTCGACAGATTTTATATCTGACCTGCTGATTTCTTTGAAAAAAGAAATCGCTCTAGTAGCATGCAATTTTTTAACCTCGCGTCCGGTGATTTGTATAAACTTTAAACAAAAATGAACTTCGATTATGATGTTGAATCAGAGCTTGATTTCGATGAACTTGAAGAAATACAGCGAGAACTTCAAGGTGAGAATGACCAAAACTTTCAGGGTGCAGATGAAGAAGAATCAGTTTATTTGCAACAAGCGGCGAGTGTGATTGGCGGAGACGACAGTTTCGACGATATAAGAGTGGGATCAACTAAAGAGGACTTTCGTCCAGTGGAAGATGAGCGAACTCGAGTTTTCAGTCTCGCTATCGAAGAGTTTCATCAGAAGCTTCGTAAAACGGACTATCGAAAATACAAAATTGAAGAAATGAGAGAAATTTTGGAGGAATTTCGTAAAAATTGGACAACTTATATTAAACTGGAAGATTCACGCTACGGAAAACCCGATTTCGAGATCTTTGATGACAGTATCATTGCCGTTGCTGTTAGTGAAGTGAATGTTTTCTATCATATCGAACCACAAAGAAAAAGAAAGGGTCAAGCAACAGACTACTTCAGCAATAATATAATACAACGATATCTGAAAGGGCTGAGCGACTTTCTCCATGAAAAAAAGGACAAAGGGATTACTCAAGACAAATATTACATTAAAGGAGCCGATAAAAAAATACTGTTCACTTTCACAGGGGCTCAATTCCGATTTTGCTTTCGAATTTCCAAGCGATTTGATCACTTGAGGCTAGCCTTGATAAATTCATATACGAAGCTAAAAGACCCTCGTTTCTCACAGATGGCAGGCTTCTTGACATTTTGGGCAAAAAGCCGCGGATTATTCGATGGTGATGAAATTTTGCAACCAACAGCACTCTATTTGATGATAATTTATTTCTTGAAAATTCAAAAACCGCAGCTTTTGCCGGATCTGTACATAGGAGGTAGAGAAACTCAGGAGATAAAAATTTTTCATACGAAAAGCTTGCAACTATCTCATAAAGTGGATATAAGTTATGATTTTGAGCTCAGAAACAGAAAAATTTATGAAGAAAAGCAAGCGAAAAATGAAGATTCTATTGGATCATTGGTGGCTAAATTTTTCTATACTTTTTGGGAACAGATCCCGAAGGAATCAATGCTCATTTCGCTGAGAGAATTTAAGCGCAAAGAGAGATTCAAAACAGAAGACGAAGGGTATATGATCCAAGATCCTTTCATAGAAGGTTGGATGTTATATAGAAACTTGAGAAAAGGAACAGCAAGATTTAAGCTTCTCCACTGGGAATTCGGTCGTGCTTTTCGTTTTATCAAGGGGACCCAAAAGATGAGTCCTGAAGGTGATGTTTTGGAAATTATTGACCGTATAGCGGATTTATGTAGTGGGGAAGACGAATAATCGGATAGGGATTATGTATAGCACTTGAAGTGGTTTATATTCCATACTCTTGAGGTAAAGTTGCACGCGAAAACTTTTTCATAGTTGAAGTTAATTACTCGACAATATTTTCGCTGAATTCTTTGCATAATGAAATCCAGAACTGGGTGCTATCACAAGGCGACTTTTAAGCTTTTCCATATATTGTTTAGAATATTAATGCTTTACGTACTTAGGCGGTATAATTAGATTTACTTTAGACTTACAATAGGAATTTTCTGAGATTGGCGATCTCTTAACTTGCTAGTTGTAGGCATCGTTAGACATTGTTAAATGAAAAATATCCAGTATTGCGAGTTGATGGAAAAGATGGAGAGCGGAAAGGAAAGAAAAAAAAATTAGGAAGTATTGGAAGATGGAATAGTCTCATTCATTTTATGCCTCACGATAACTTCTTAAATTGAAGGATTAACAGAAAGTTTACATATTTACTTTAAGGATATTTATCCTCCAAGAACTTAATGCAGCAAATTTAGTATTTACTGCTTAAAAAATTGTTTCATAGTGTTTCAATCAAAATATAGGATATTGCTAAGGGGAAAAAACTATTTCACCTTGAGAATCTATTTCAAAAAATTAAAGTGTCTTTAAGTAAAATGCTAACAAATAAAAAGAAAAGTAAAATACATGCCCTTAGTATTATTCATTAAAGAATGCATTGATGATTGATAGGAGACAATACAATCTGAAGTCTGCAATATTGATGTTTGTGGTGAGAATTAACGTGGGCCTAGAAATCAGCTCGCAGCACACAATAGCTCATCAGATGTATCGATCAGATAACGAAGTAAATACTCTTTATCTATAATATTTAATTAATTTTGAAATTGAAAATTAAAGATATTCCTAAAAGCAAAAATCGAGCTTATTTGTACTAACGGTTGCGGTTCAGTTTCGTATATAAACATTCTTGGGAATGAGTTTGTTTAATCGTATTGGTACGAATTCTGGCGTTTTCGGTAACAGGTCTAAGAAATAAATTGAAGCATAAAGAATTATATCGGATAAACAAACGTGGTGGTATCGGTATCAATTTCAGGTGATCTAAGCAATTAAAACAAATTATTAATCGCTGAAGAATAAACAGTTAATCATTTGATAACAATAAGTAAGAGATAAGATCCAATAGTTACTCTTAAAAAATATTCACAAAATGAAAATTCCGTTGCGTGATTCGAGCTATTATTTGTCATCAAAAAGTGATGTTGCGGGTTTTCTTTCTCAGCTAATCATATCAACTTAAAAATGGTTGTTAGTTTTTAAGTCTAACTTACCCAACGAATTAATAGTTTGGACAGTATAATGTTTGGAAACACAAAAAGGTAGGCAAGTGTCAGAATTCCTATTGATAAATTTTGTCAGCTATAATGATTGCTTTTGAGTCACTGAGAGAATACCTAAAAGGCTGCATGCATCTGTTTACATTCAATATTGATATCAATGCTTCTGTCAATATTTTTTTAGCCGGGAAAACCGATTCTAATTCTCAAAGCAATAGTCTCAACAGGAATAGAAAGATATGTAAGGTAGTCCCAAACTATATGAACAGAAATTATGACAACACGTTTCTCTGGAGAGCTCAAATTTCTAACTACCTTTCTTGCCGAATGTAATGTAAATATTTCCAAAATATCTTTAGCGGTATCATGTATTGCTCTTACTAAGAAGCCTAAGACACGAGAACCGTCATAGAAATTCTCTTGTTCGAAAGCAATACAATATTTACAGATGCTATAGCTCCTATTGCATATACGGTCTCCCTCTCTCGATATTAGGGCTCATCGATAAATGTAGTACTCTTTGATTTTCTGAGCGCCTTCCAACAAACATTGCTTTTCTAATAGTATTTGATTGAACTTATCAATTCTTGAAAAATTAATTTTAGTGAGTTTGTCTTGTCTGTTATAGGTTTCTTCAAAGATAACTTCCCAATGATATGAACTTAAAAAAAAATAAAAGAATTTTCTCTATCTCTTAATTTCTTTTATTATATTATGAAGATAAAAAATAAGGGAAGGCAATTTTGTTAGTAAATCAATGCTTTATATCTTGGGATGAGCTTATTTCTTGACTCCTCTGACATCAGCAGAGCTTCTATCAGCGAGTTGGGAGAGATCCGAAATCTTGTTGTCGACGGTTGTAGGACCGCCCTTGGTGTGAGTACCGGTGTAGGTGCTCTTATCATCATGGAATTTGACGGAATCAGCTTTGGTTCCGGTGAACACTGGGCCACCTTTTTCGATCATGATTTTCTTGACAGCATCCTCAGTGATACCTTTCTTGGTAGCAAACTGAGCAACGGCTTCTTCGAATTGCTTGAAGTTAATCTTTCTGACCGATGGATTGTTCTTCACCTTATTGAAGATCAGATCCACATCAGTGGTGGTGAGCTTCTTGTCAAGGAGACCAGTGTCCTTGGCGCATTTAGAGAATTGTCTGTTGTCCATGTCTTTCCCTCCAGCAGTGAAAGCGTGGTAGACGTCCTGGAGAGATCCGGTGCTTGTAGATTCTACCATTTGTTGTTCTGGCTTGGATTTTCTTTCAATAAAAAATGATTATAAATTGCGACGTGCCTTCAAGCTTAAGAATCGATTTAGAATTAAAAACCCTTTATATTGAAAAAAGAACGAATTAAAATTCGGAATTTTCTGAGTTCTCTGCGTTATTAAGTCATAAGGATAGAGAAAGCCCTACCGAAAAATTTGCAAACTAGTCTCTGTAGATTCCTGCTTAATCCCCCTTGTTGGATTTCGTTCCGCTAATAAGAGATTCTTAGATCTGCCGTTAGCTACGTTCCGTAAAATCTGCAATCTTAAATTACTTGCTTGCTAGCCTTCACAAGAGGCCTGATTATTTCTACAAAAGGCCAGGCTCATAATGAATATGTTAGAATACTCTTTCTAGTGTAAATGCTTTGTTTTGTTGCGTGTGTAGTAGATTCTGCAAAGTATTCGAAATCAACTAAGGAACAAGAAGAAGACTTAGCTCCTCAAATTGCCAGTTCCCAGCGGTAAAATTCACCGGATTCAAGACTTATGAGGACACAAGCGCTTCCAGAATTGGATCTTGAAAATTTTTTTCTTTTCACTACACGTGCAAACGATTTGATAAAATTAACCAAAACAAATCAGTTTCACATTTATTCATAGTATCTTCTATTGAAACCTAAAATTGACCAAGAATTACTTGTTCCAAGATTTGTTGTTCATGAGAAGAAGTGAAAGGCATCGTTCCGCAATTGTTGCGGTGGATTTAAGGCCACTAATGCCTTTGGATTCGGAAGAACGAATTTTTTTAATTAATTAATTTAAAGTATCCATAATAAAAATAATGCTCTCTCAACCTCAGCAAAGTTCCATAACACCTTTTTAGCGAGGAAAAGTTACTACAACATAATAGAGGTTTAATATTACCTGCACAATCTAACCTCAATCCAAGTAGCTATCAAATTCAGGTATAAATGGCCCTCCTGACAATTTGTTAGCAAAGCCGCGAGATAATCACAGAACCAAGAATCTTTTTTCTTGTTCCAATAATGCAATATCTGATGATGACAATTCCAGGCCAGATTTTGGTACATCAATCCCTTATCCAAGATGAACCAGATTGTATTGCAAAACATTACCTGAATGAAAGACCACGGCTAGAGAGAGGCTAAGGAATCTTTAATGCCCGATGTTTGACTACTACTAATATTTATTGTTGTTTCTATTCTCAAAACTTTTTAATATTCCATTTTGGAAAGATCTCCAACTATAACAATATTTAGTGAAATATGTCCAATCAAGCAACAAGCCAAATGGCAAATATAATTAAAGTTAATGATAAGGAAACCAGCTTTTTGGAGCCTAAATATTGGTAGATCTCCGAGAGATTGACTCTTGCGAGATAAATGTTTGCCTTCGTTTCATCATAGGCTCCCTTGTCTTGAGATGCAAGAATCAAAGTAGTTTCGGAGGTAGTATCCAAAAAAGTGTTTTGATATCGTGGAATTGCATCTATAGCGAGGTTAGAATACGTAGTGAGCAGATCACCACTTTGTGAGAAGAGCCTCACAGCCGTCGACCAGGATTGATCTGGCGTCTTGACAGCTTCGCAGATCATCAGCTTTCCTTGGTTATCAAATGCAGTCTGTATTTGATGAGTGTGACCATCAGTTATGTCATATAATGTCGTGGTGGTCGTATTTTTACCAAATTTGCCGAGAACAGACAAGACTTTTGAAGGAGAAATTTGGGACTTTGTGATTAATGCAACCGAGTTATTAGTCAACGATGTGACTGAGAGGAATGAATAGCTGTAAATGCCATCTAAGGTGATGATATTGGACATGCTATTACTAACGATAGTTCCATCTGTCATGTTCACAGCAAATTCTCTAATATTTCCAGTCGACATGTGTGTGTAGACACATCGGAATATACTCGTATTAGACACATTTTCAGCGCACTCCCAGTGGCTGATCGAAGTGTATGCGCTCGAGTTGAGACTTTCAGTAAGAACTTTCGCGATGTAAGTGGTGGATTTGTCGGTTTGGTTAACCTTGGCGATATATCTTTCACTTATGTAGGGATATACGGTTTGGACCATCTGGAAACCAATATAGTAGGCCCAAGGATAATATTTGGCCCATTGAGTGTAGATCGAATACTCAGTCGTATTTGAAAATGACGTTACTGCATAAAGGGCGGGTGACGGACTGTCCCACATGAACTGATAGATGTAGAGCTGAGTCTTCAACCCGCTGAAGTCAGCTAAAGCAACGATGATTTCTCCTCTGTTATTCGAGACAATTGCGAAGCCGCCTAGATTGTAGTTGAAGCTGAGGACGGGAGTAGTATATCCTGAAGCAGCAGCGAGAGTCACGTTATCGACAATTATCATCTTTAGTTTGAAAGGAGAGGCTACGTAATTCTGGGTTTGAACTTGAATGAAAGCCCTCCGAGTAACGTCATTGGTCGCAAAAATATAATATTCGTTCTTTGCAGTGGCATCGGCTGCAGCTTGAATTTGGTTTGGAGTTTTGATAAATGCGGTAGTATCAAAAGTGACACACGAACAGATGTATACGAGCAAGGATCCAAGAATAGTAGTATAGATCATCATTTGAGTAACTGGAGTCTGATAGTTTAAATATCAATCGAAAGCAAGAAATGCTCAATTAAGTTATAAAGCACAATTAAAATCTTTAGTCTCAGAAGCAAGTGAGAGGTGGCTCTCAAAATTACCCTATTTTTAGAGTAAATCTTCAAACCTTTCAAGCCTTGCTTATTTGAGAACAAATGAATGGAAATCGTGATAAACTGGAAAGATTGATTCTTTTCGAGAGAAACTAACTAGGGTTTTGACGTTTTCAATGTATATTTTTCAGAAATAAGAAGGTAAACTCAGGAAGAAAATTTGAACAACAGAATACTTAAATTAATAGCTTTCCTCTACAATTATCCTGAGAAGGATTCCAACATAGTGCACAATATACAATTTCCTGTGCTAGAGCTATTTTCGTTTTTTTTCAGTAGCCCTGCTTGTATGTGATCATCATTTTTCTTTTTATTCTGAGAGATTTTTTCCCATCTAGTTGTAGTTTCTGCACTCACGCCAAATATCTTTTTGCTTCTTGGAATATGGTAATTGCATTTAGGATTTTTCTCTGTTTTGATAGTTTTATGGATGTTGTGGTCCAACCATATTACAATCTTATAACGTTTTTCGCTTCCCAATGGTTTCAACTGAGTCCATAGCATATTCTTTGATGCTGAGGTAAGATGGGCACATACTTTTGAATTTTTACACATTGACGAAGGCCGCAAGCATTTCCTCTGAATTAATGCAACAACTAGAATCAAAGTAAGCTAGCAACGCTGACTATTAACCAATTTTTCTTTGCTTTGCGAGAATATTATCCAAATTTTCATCATTCAGAAGATACAATTGGAGTCAACACAGAACAGGGCTACCTCATTAACAAATTTACCATCCTTCATTTTTTGAAATCTTTCCAAAATAAGGCTATACTTCGCCACATGTGGGCTCTAGCATCAAAAAAGATTACTCCATTTTCGGCCGAAAGATGGTGTGTTATTTTAGTATTCTCTCTTTCTTCATATCTTCACAAGGTGAATTAATCATAAGCTTTTGTAAAAATTATTCGTGTTTTTAAACATCGAAATAATATGATAACGAAACATATTCTGCTTGTTATGGCAGCATACCTGCTGGTAACTTGTTGTAGAGCAGAAAATAGTTTCGAGTTCGAGCTAGCTCCAAGCAAATCAATTTGTTTTAGCGAAAGTGCTCCAAAAGGAACGAAATTTCAAGGCTTTATCAGACAACTGGCTGGACAAATACGATCAGAGTTTCAAATCACAGCAAATGGACAGTATTCAATCATCACAAGCAGAAACCAACCTGAATACAATTTTAATTTTGTAAACATCCAAGATGGAGAACTAACTATCTGTTTTGAAAACCATGATTTCTATCTCAATCCCTATATGTTCTCCCTCAAATTCGGCTATGAACTCGAAGAAGTCTCAAAAGAAAACGTTGAGAGCTATATAAACGATGCTGAAAATCTATTGCGCAAGATCAAAAAAGAAACAGAGATGCTTGTTCGGACGTCAGAACTATCAATTGAATCAAAAGATTATATTCCTCTCTTGGTAGATTTGGGTGTTGTCATTCTGGTTGGCATAAGTGTAATTGCTTTGGGGCAGTGGATATACATTAGGCAAGTTCTGAAATCCAAGAAGGATAAGTAATGGATCTATGTATCAAAGATGTATATATTTGATGTCCAAAGTTCAAACAGTCTAGTTTCTTTGCAAAAAGGTATTTATACAAATTGGAACTGACGATGAGTAATTTCATTCGAAATTCCTCAACATCCTTTAAAGATTATGCATGGATAGTTAAGAGGGTCCAATCTTTCTGCAATCTTTCTTAAGAAATAAGTTCATTGTTAAATTCGATTTCAGCTCGGCTATGGACAAATCAAACCTTAATCACTAACAAAGAAAGAAAAAAAAATCATTTTTGCATCCCAAAAGATAAATTGGTAGAGACTCGCGGAAAGCTTTGATTACATTTATTTTTACAGACGCCACTTCATAATAAATTTTGTGCAAGCATACTCACACTCACCAATAAAGATTTTCATATACTTAGAGGTGGAGATTTTTGCGTCTATTTTTCAGTATAGGCGGGATATGTCTTGGAATAAGATTTTTCACTGAGCTTGTAGAACCAAACTGAAATACTTAATGGCTGCTGCTTGTTCAAAAATTATACAATGGAGCAAGTTTAGAAGACCATTCAATTTCGTTTTCTCACATTAAATAAATTGGATGCTCTTTCTCAAAACTCCAACTCATCAATATCAAAATAAACTTCATTCTCAGTAACCTAGTTTGCAACAACAAAACTTAACTCTGCTGATTCTATCTCCGACAATTAAGTACTAGTCAAAGATATCTCTCAGAGTGTGACCATAGTAATGTGTTATTTCTGACTATAAATGATTTTTTTTATCATGGACTTTTCACTGGTATGGAATTGTTGTGACAATCTCGATATACTTTTAGTCCTCTTATAATGTTACTTATAATAATACCCTATATAGTTGGTATTATTATGATTATTATTAATGAAATGAGTTGGCTCTTATGACACAAAAAGTTAGAGTATTTCTTGCGATGCTTCGTTTGAAGGAGCGAAATATTGATATTTTTGAGCTGGAGCGATGGCTTTACAGTCTGAAAGCATTGGATTTGAGATGAAACCGTAAATATACTCTTCGTCTGGGCTTGGGAGAACGCATATAGGCCCATGATCATCGCAATGGTCTCCATCTGGATGTTGCAATCTTCCATTGACAATGTAATCAACGTGACCATCATGCATAATAGCTGGGTGTCCGCAATAAGCATCATGAATATGCCTCAAGTTTTTATCATTCTCATTGGCGCACATGTAATGCTCCTTATTGATACACTTGTCTTCGCCGAAAAGGCTCTTGCTACAGGATAATTCCGGGAAATAGTCTTCTTGGGGCAGCATTTTTGGAGAAGCCAAGAAGTTCTCTTCATCAAATATGCTTTGCGGTTCAATGTTATGGTTCTGGGAGAAGACTGTACTCGAATTCCAATCATGACAGCCAGAGTGAATTGAATGTTTTTCTTCACATAATTTGCGACACCCAGAAGGATTTGTAAAATCGTTTTCGATCTGCTTGATGGTAAGTTCTCCGCTCGGTTTGCAGCGATTGAGCATACGATCATACAAATAATAGATCTCCCCTTGATATCGGATAAGTATGCTTAATGACTTTGCCTTGACATTGAAATTTGGATAGTCTATCAATGATGGACGGTCTCGAATAGGTGAACCAAGTAGAGGAGTCAGTGGAAGCAGTCTAGAGTCAGATTCGCATTCAGCTTTGTTTAAGTTCGCACAAGGAGAACTTGGAAATAGTTCAAAGTTGTCTTTTGACAAAGAAACTTGCTCATGTTCAGGTTTCGAACAATGCCTCATTAATTCTTGCAATTCATCATTCTCAAACTTAAAGTCAATGCCGGGAGATGTAATCGTCTGCGAGTTGTCTACAAAGATGTATTTCATGAGGTCCGGTTCCGGGAAAATATCGTCTTTTTTTAGGTGCTGCTCATCCACTTCGGCTTTCGCATTGAGGCCATAATTCAAGTGTTCAAACTCAGGTTCGACTTTTGTGTGTATGAAACTATTGTGACCATCAGAGCTTTGGCACTCGTAGTCAGAATCTTTCACCACAATCATTAATTCTTCTTCATGCTCTTGCATATGCTTGCGTAGGCTCGAACGATAGAGATAAACTTTCCCGCACACACCGCAGCTGTATTTTTCACGAGTGTCCTATTCGATAAGTGCTCATCTTATCTGCCTCTTAATTAATAAAAAACTTACTCCTTTATCGTGGACATGCATGTGCTGCCTGAGGTTTGAAGCAGTCGAAAACTTCTTGTGACAGAGATGACATTCATATTTTTTGTCTCCGGCATGCACCCTCTCATGGCGCCTAAGGTTTGAAATCTTAAAAACAGGTAAGAACTTGAGAATTTTATCTTCATGGTACCTGAGTGAATTCTTTTCCACATAAGCTACAGCTGTAGGGCTTGGATCCGGTATGAGTCCTTTCGTGCTTTTGCTTAGAGGAATATTGAGTGAAGCTTTTCCCGCAGCCTGGGTATTGGCTAGTAGTGCATTAAGACTTGTAGTTAAATTATGGGTTACCACTTGTAAGGCTTCTCTCCCTTATGAATTCTCATATGTTCCTTGAGTGACTTTCTGGCTTTGAAAGCCTTACCGCAGTCTGGAAAAGTGCATTTAAACTGATAGTCGTCCATCAAGATTCAAAGTTGCAAGAAAGGGTGATTCCAAAAAAATTTTTTTCAGTTTGATTATTAATTAGACGCTGCTGAATACTTTTGCATCCAAAAATACAGGATTCACTCCTTAATGTATATTTTTCTATTATATACGCATTAAATTATAAATAGTCTACTTGAGAACGTTATTTTGTGATTAGAGCATAAATTGCAAATCAGCAAATAAGCGAACTATTTCTTCAAGTACAGCACGGACTTATTAGATAGACTATATATTGGTTCAATGCGCTTCTTCTGAGATCCTTCTTAGAAGTATTAAGAGATTTTTTGTGAGAAATAAAGATGCGATGAAGATTTTTCTTAATTTGAAGTTTTTCAAAAAAGGATACATATTATACCGCTGCTCTGAATGAATGTAACGTAACATACTTAAAGAGCAACAAATTAGATCTGAAATATCGCTGTCGGCGTAGATTGAGTATTTCAAGAGTCATAGGCAAAGGCGATGTAATCCTCCGACCTCAGTTGAGGTTTGGCTGACAGAAGGTCCTGAAAATGAATCTTTGATCGTCAATGATGCACTCTGACCACCAGATTCGGAGATTCAGGATCCTCAAGAATCCTATCTTAAGCCATACTAGCCAGTTAAAATAGTTTTAAATCATGGTTGCTATTGATTTCCTAAATTAAGGTCATTAAATTCAATACAAGGTCAGTGTATTGACAGTGATTCCTTCATTTGACGTTTAAACATTTTAAATTTGAACAGGTAATCACCTACTGAAGGCTTGGAACTTAACCTTAGTGGTCCACTCTGAAAATCTGCTCTTCAGAATTTGAATGAGAATTAACGAACGTCAGATATGACCATCTCCTCTCGAAGACTTTTTCAAGCATAAAATTTATTTTAACATCTGTCATTGTGTTTAGTAAATGCTATTTTAAAATTCAGAAAAACCTCTTGACATGACACAAGAAGAAGAGTATGACCCCGTGATGTCCTTTTTTCAAAACATTCAAAAATCATCCAATCCTTTGCTACAGCATCGCTACAATATTAACTGATTAGTTGTTATGCTTCCCAACTCTATCTATATTCGGAGATGCTATATTTTGATTCTTCAAAGCAATTCGCTCACGACTAGCTCAAATTTGAGACTCTGAGAGTTGTTATTCTGCAATCTTCTTGCAAGGCACTCGTTCAAATGCCAAAGACCGCTTCAAAAATATATTAGTATTTATTACCTAATCTGATACATTAGGGCGCTCAACTCAAAAGAACTTTAAAGAAATTTCAAATGACCATTTTACTGCGATATTTAACTGTGATGCGTTGTTTGGGCTTGCTAATATTGTGAATATTAATGGTAGATGCGAGTTTTTTTTCATAAAAATAAATTAAGTCCTACTTTCTAAGTCTTTTAAAAAAAGGAACAATTGGCACGAATCCAACCCCTAAATTTCTTAGTGCTACCTTTGTAATAACATGAATATCAAATCATTTATTGTAGTGGCTTGTTCAAATTAGGAGATACCTGCCCGCTTATTATGAGAGCTCCTGCCGAATTTAAATTCATTTCCCAAAAGAAATAATTAAGAAACAAAATTATCGATCTGCAAAACGACTCTTCTGGAGTTGCCTCTGAGTATCTGTATTAATCTTGGAATTAGTGTTGATTTGTGAGTGACCTCCAGCACTCTGGTGGAAGAGATTGACGTTGCTCGTAAAAGAATCTTGCCTGCCAAACGGGGATAAATTTCCCATACTATTCTTTTCTTGATTTTGGAACATTGGTTGACTAGGGTTCGGATTCATAATCGGTGAGAAAACCAAGGAGCCTTGGAGACTCTCTTGCTGTTTGTTTAACTGAAGTGCGTTTGGATTCATTGATGGGTTCTCATGAGGTGAAGGTTGAGCGAAAGAGTTCTGAGTAATGTTTTGCTTTGAAACTGACCCCACCTGTTGCAAACTAGGCTGCATTTCCATCGCAGATGGAAGATGATTTTGGTGCGAGGGCAGTAAACCCGCTTGCTGTGGAAGTTGTTGTGAATTTGGCCTGATTGAATGTACACTATTGTTGCTTGGCTGAATTTGCTGTGAATTCACAACTTCCAAACTTCCCATTTGATTCTGATGACCTGACCCCTGTTGTTGTGGTGTGAGAAGTGAAGGATTTAGCATCTGCGATTGTATGGTAGAGAGAGCCCCAAGAAGGGGCTGTGGTACGATTCCAAATGCAGCCGCTAATGACTCTGCAGAAATCGGTCCCATCTTCATGCTTAGGAGCTTAGCAGCAAAATTTATTACAGCAAAACGTTTTTGTTGAACCCTATTTTTTTTAAATAATGAAATTTAATTTAACACCTGTTTACCAAGTTGCTCTTTCTTCAAATATTTTAGAGAGTTTAGGTTCAGCAATTAGTTTTGAGGAAAACTCTCGTACGTCATTATGACCCACATTGGCCTCATCCAATTGTTTAGATGCTGCTAAACCTTATTGTTTTTTAAACAAGATATGATTCTGATATACCTGTTTTCCTTGGAACGGTATAAAGTCTCCTGGAAAGTATGCGAGGCCTTTGGATTGGCATCTCTCGAAAAATTCCCATTACAATATTACAAAACAATGACATCAGAGTGATGACGTTCTTTTGGTAAAATTGATTGTCAGGGTGACTCTTCTGAGTTTCTTTTTGCATCTCGTCAAGAAGTATTCTATTGAAAATTGTCATCGTAATCACAAGGATAGCTTCTGGCTCAGGCCATCTAGAGTATATAATTGAAAATCTCTCCAAAAATAATTTTTTCTACTTAGCTTTCCCAATCGAGTTGAAAGTTAACCGGCTCACTTCAAAGCTTGAGAAATAGTCATCAGGTAAATAATCTTTCGGATTTATCAGTAGGTCTAGTAGAAAGATGTGTTAAAAAGAAGGAAAAGTGGTTAATGCACTCATGAACTGAGTCATGCTCTCGGAAAATTGCGGATAATCGAGGACTTGACTTATGTTGTTGAGGGTAGTGTCGAATATTTTCTGTGAGGCACACTGTTATGAATTTCAAGCCATAAATTATTTATTACCATAAGCTTTAGGATTCTGCCATCTACTTCTGAAGGATGCAGCTCTTCGGTTAGATTATCAAGACTTAGATCCATTTGGACGCTCGTTCGGAGCTGATATAAAAATTATATAACCATCAATATTCAATAATTTTTTCATTTACATGGCCGAAGAGAATGTCCAATAGCTCGATGAAAGGTTTACTGATTTCCTATGCAGAGCAATCTCAATTCAAGAAAGAGATCTGGATCTACCTGGTGCAATCCGGGCATAAGCTCTTCCCAGTTTTCTTGCATTCTTTCTTTATGATGAATAGCGAGACGTAATGCTCGTTGTTTAATCATCCAAGGAGCTAAGACTATCCATAGCATAGTTTGTAATTTAGATCTAGAGGCGATGATATTATGGAGACTTTGGAAATATCTATTTACCTTAGCGCTTTTTTCTTCTTCATACGTGCCTTTCTTTCCTCAACATCAAGTACGAATTTCTGCTTCTTCACGGTCTTTTTTGTTTCAAGTCTTTCCAGAGGGGCTTGATCACTTCGAAGATGACGATCTCGACGAATTTTTTCAAAAATAGTCAGCTCTTCAGGCTGTGAACCCTCTTCATCGCTTTCATCATATTCGTTGTCATCATCTTGTTCATATTTGTTGTAATATTTAGTCATAAATCTTTGGTATGGAACACTATTCAACGTTTTCAGCGTGTTTTCCAGATTCGTAATGTTATCGCTAAACATTATGTTGTTAAGCAGATTCTATTTATGATTTACAGTAGATGTGGTCCAAAACCAAGACCCACCCCCTGAAACATTCCATTTCCGCTGGGTTCTACATAAAAATGAAATATAATCGATCTTTATTTGTGGCTGTTGAGCTTGATACGCTGCAGAAAAGCATTCCCCATGGCGTTGATAAGAGGGGCAGCTTTCAGGGCTATTCGAAGACCGTTACCATTGGATGAATCGCTTGCTTGGCGCTTTGATGAAGGAGGCTCGAGATAGTCTGATTTGATTTTTCTTTCGGTCTTGCTAGTGAAGAGTTTCTTCTCAGGGTAATCATTGTGTCTATGAGAGCTAGGTTGCAAAATTGGAGATTTTGTGCTCTGAGGACTTCTATACTCTTGCTTATGGCTTTTAAATAAGGATTGTTTTACTCTCTCTCACAGTTGATAAAGAGAATAAAATACCTCTTAACCCGCTCAATGATGCTGTCGTGTGCTTGGGTTGTGTGGTTGTGGCTGCCACTGCTAATATTTTTGCCGGATTGACTAAGTCAGGTCATTTAAATACAATCTTGCAGAAAGTATATTACTAAAAAATGTTTCTCTAGGCAAACAATTATCATTGAAGAAAAAATTAAAGTATATTGGGTACATGAGGGTTGAAATCAGGAGGTGGCACAATCGCCCGATATTTATGAACTGGATCGAACATACTGCTAGGATTTTTGTTGATATTCGTTAAAGCGACGTATGGTGGTGAAAGATCATGCTTTTGAGCAACCTCACCGAATAACTGCTGCTTGCTTATTATCTATTATAATTGTTCAGAAGGGTGGTGAAGACTGGATTCCTGATACTATAGGTTCGGGCTTCTTGAGTAAATCCTTTGAAGAATTCCTCAGCTTTAAAATACGGACTTCATCTTCAAAGTGTCTATTATGTTCGTTTTTGAAAGGCCTAGCAAACAAATTGTGAATTCATGGTATGCTCTGTTGAAGCAAACTTTGCTTGATCAAATTGATTGTGCTTCTGTGGACTTATTATTTGTTTTGCAGCCATCATTATTTCACGAGGAGGATAAACCCTGTCTAGTTCTGGATCTTCTCTCTTTACATTGAAAGAACCTGTCTTAATACCATCAATCGAAATAAATTTCTTAATATGACATCATGAGGATACCAATTCTTTTTTTGGAGGTAAGTAATCGATGAACATTAAGTAGCCAAGGCTTTGAGTGTGAAGTCTGAAATGTTTTACAATAAAGCAATAAAATTTAAAGCACATTACTTTACTTCAAATGTCCTTTGTACTAAATTACTTTTCCAAATTGGCAACGCAAGGATTTGCACTCATTTCCTTTGAAACGATAGATAATTGGACAAATAAGTTCCTTTTATCGTCAGGATCCATCGTATTATTAGATTGTGTTTGGTTTTAGCACTGAAATTCGTGTATCTGAACGACTTCCTAACAAAACTAAGGCGGGAGCGTCCATTTGAAAGAAGGAGTTGGCTTGGGTATTAGTTGTTAGAGCCACATTATATTTTGCCAGCTAAACAGTGGATATGCTGTTGATAATTGTTTAATCAAACGTTAACCTGGTGTAGAACCAATCTGGTCCAAATTCAGCTAATCGTTAGATTTAAAAATTTATTTGTTACTGCCGATGGACCTTTATCGCTCTCGTCAGTGCGCTGAAATCTTAAGCAGTGGACAGAAAGTCGAGCGCAGCGTTTCTGCTTCTCGAAATGTGTGCCAAATTATTCAAGAGCCGAACCCATTAGATCAAGAGGACAAATTCGCTGAGATAAAGAAACTTTACGAACTGAGAATCCAAAACCTGCAAAATTCCTTACGACAAGTTTTTGAAAAGGTAGTCAATGATCCCATTGTAGAGACTCTAAAACGAGAAAACCCGGACGAAAACCTGTTGCTGCAAAGAGTGACTGAAATTCTTCAATTTACAATCGATAATGAGAAGGAATTATGCATTGAAAAATTGAGCAAGCAGTTTGCGATCCTGAAAGCAGAAAACTCTAAACTTAGAGAGAAACTCAATATGGTAATTTTTGATGAGTCGACTGGTTCCAATAAATTTTCTGTTCAGCTTGGGTCTAAAGGAAAACAACCAGACCGAGAGAGCGACTACGAGGAAGTAGCAAGAGAATTAAGCAAAGAAATCAAGATGCGAACTCTTTTGGAAGAGGAAATCAAGGGCTTGAATAGCAAACTAAAAGAACAGGAAGCTAAATATGAGAGCTCTGTTAGCAGAAGAGACGCTCAATTGCAGTATCAGCGAGAACTAGACCGGAAAGAACTCTGCATTATTCGAGAAAGAGCTAAAGAGCTTGAATTGGAATTAGACAGCAAGATGGAACTGATCGAAAGCAACAACAAGGAGTTGGAGAAACATATTAGAGAGGCAAACCTCTTGAATAACCGCATTTTCGAACTCGAAAGAGAACTGGCTGAGAATAAACAACCTGCAGCTGAACTCAAAAAAACTATAGAGCAACTTCAAGCTGCTAATCAAAATTTGAAACAGCAAAACCGAGAGCTGAACGAGACTGTAATCAATCTCAAAACTACCCTCGAGCAACTCGACGGTCCAAGAAGAACTCAGGTATTTCTTGAATAATACTATGGTATTCTGACTCCTGGGGCTTATAGAATGATAGGGATAGTGTGAGTGATGACTTTAGCATGTTCGAGGCAACCTACAAGCACAAGATTCGCAAGCATAAAGGTAGAGCAGAAGAGTATAAGAAGAGATGCTTAGAAGCTGAGGCGGCCCTACAACACTACAAGAAATTAGTTGAAGAGGGATGCTCACTCCAGGAGAAGCACACAACAGTAGCGTCGTGTAGAATTCCAGCAGAAAAATCCGGTGAAACCGATCCTCTCAGCGCTGCTTTGGAGCGACTTAGATCGGTATTCATTTGCTTGTTTCATAACAAGTCAGACTAAACTGTGAGCTTAGGAAGAGCAAAGGCGCACCAATACCAAAGTTGAAAAGGACCTCCAATTAGAGTTGCAAACTGTAAAAGACATCGCGGCCAGACAAGTTTCAGAAGCACGAACGCGCGTGCAAGAACTTGAGATGCTCTTAGCAGAAAGAGATAGATACATCAACGAGGAATACGTTACAAACACCTACCATGAGATGAAACTACATGAAAAGCAGATGCTGATCGAAAAACTTAAAGAAGAAATTGTCAGATTTGAAAGAGATAGGTTCGCTGAAAATGACCAAGGAGTTAAGAAACTCCTAGAGAGAGAAGCAGCTAAAGAAGTCATTCAATTGGAGCAAGAACTCAAAACGCTTTCAGACTCGAAAGCGATTGCAGAAGAGATCGCACAAAGAGAAAAAGAAAAATGCAGGGAGCTTGCGCTACGAATCGAAGAATGTGAGGAGGAAAAAAGGAAGATGATTGAATGCATTAGAGAGTCGGAACAGATTAACAAGCGTCTTAAGAATGTATGCGATGAAAATCGCGAGACAATAAATAATCTCAAAGTCACTCTTGAAGAAACAAATAATCTGTTGGGTCAGGAAAAGAGTATCACATTGCAAGTTTCGAAAGAGATGGAGGCTCTAAAAGCTGAATACAAGCAAAAACTGGATGAAAAATCTAAAGAAATGGCAAAACTTGAGCAGAAAATTCAAGATTGCGAGTTAGATCAGATAGCTAAGAGGAAAGAATTGGAAAAAGAAAAGAATAATATCCTTGCAACCCAACATCGACTTTCAACAGCGGAGAAAGATCTGGACACAATGAATCTTGAAAACATAGAACTGAAGAAAAAATATAAACATCTAAAACTTGAACACAAGCTTATAATTTCGGACCTTCAATGCAAATGCGAAATTTTGAAAAAGCAGCTCATCGAGCTCAGAGCGGAATTTTGCGAGAGTTTAGCCTCACTGCAGAGTGATGTTGAAGGTGATGTTAAAAAGCTTATTCGAGAGATTATGGCTGAAAAAAGAGTGTTTCAAGCTCAAGAATCTGAGAAAAAACTTCGCAGATCCTATGAAAAGAACTTCGAAAGTGGCGGTTTGGAAAATTTTCATTCAATGAAGAAACCTCTTCGTTCAATTGAAAATATCGAAAATCTTCAGGTTGATCAAATTGACTTTCTTCAGAATAGAAATGTAGAACTTGAAGGAGTTATTGAAAAAACCAAGACTCACTACTTAGCTGATGTGAACATTTTAAAGAAAGAAATCAGCCAAATACAAGAAGAGTCATTATGGAAACAGGAACAAATTGAAAGGAAGTATAGAAACCAAATTGATAACTACAAGGTTGAATTGTCGCAAATTAAGGAAGAACTACGCAACGTTAGGTCAGATTACGAGGAGCAGATGGGGAAAATGGAAGATGAGCATGAAGAGCAGCTGCAGATGTTGAAATCTAAATGCACTGAATTGACACAGGAATTGAACTCTTACAAAATAAAGTGTGAACGATTAGAAGCTGAGAGCTCCAGTAAGGTCCGTCAGTTGCGTACCCGAGTTGAGGAACTTGAATTCGAGAGCAATCGTATTACAAAAGAAAAATTTTCGAGCTACCACGAGGTGCGGGATCTAAATGCAAGAGTTGAGGAGTTAGAACAGCTTCTACTGCTTGAAAGGCGAAAGGCGCAAAACTCCAAGCTGGAAAGTGTAGCTGAGATCAGATCACTTAAGCAGCAAAACGATGAGTTAGAGCTTGAGCTTTCTAATTTGAACAACAAATACTCTTCAATATCTCGGCAGAGACAGCGAAGTCGGGAGCTACTCTCGCAAATAACTGCTCGAGCTCAAAAAAGTGTCGAACCCAAACGAGACGCCTCACAGAGTCGAACTCCAGAAAAATCACCTAACTCTAGACTCAAGATGAATGTTGATTTGTACAGTTCGTCTCGAGAAGGAAAGAGACCAAGAAATTCTGCTGCCTCTCCTATCGAGCATAAGGCAAGCACTTCCGGTTTAATGGAAGCGAGGAAAGTGAAGGACAAAGAGAGGGATAGGTCAGCAAAAAGATATGAAACTGAAGTTGGGAGCGGCAGCCCTTGGAAAACATACCAAAGCATAGGCACTGATCCTGATTTATCCACAAGAGATCAGGCCAGTAACTATAAGAGTCATGGCTGTAAGAACTCGTTCTTCAGTTCCAAAAGCCTTTTAGGAGATTTGAAATACACGCCTGAAAAACCGCAAAGAAAGAAAACCGCTCATAAATAAAATTATCTTTTCTCATTTTATAAATCTCAATTTGTGCTAAGTTAGATTTCGTCTTTGATTGTTTGTATAAATAGAATTCTCAATGAATTCTCGCAATTAACCACGCACGGATACTGTTCATTCTGACAAACTACATTGATAGCAATTATACCATGCGATCTTCTTTTTTTCAATAAAATGCCGTTGCAGAGTCATAATAGTCATAATATGCAGTGAAATGTCGCGGTGATCCTATAAATGGGTTGAGAACCCAAAAAGTTGCTCCCAATCGAGATGATCGGTAAGTTAAATACGCAAAATTGACAGATTAGACCGCCTCTACGTTCGCTATCATTATTTCGCCGCTTTCTTTGCAAAAAGGAGGAAATGGAGCAGCTTTATGAACTTATTATCATGATTTGCAAGTTTGTTCCAAAATATACTCCTCTCGTCAAGAAAGACTATCTCTTGGAATCTGTAAAACACATATTGCGTGACAAGTGAAATTTTCCACCTGTATAATTCGCGTCAACAAACAATTTCAATAAACAATCAGGCCTCACACTCGAGATAGGTTTGTTAAGGCTAGTTGTCATTCCCTACTCAATTGATTTGAGATTCTTGTAGATTCAACTCGACACCCAGAAACCAGTTAATCTCACCAGAGAATCAAAATCAAAGTGATTGATCTGATAGATGATGTGTTTATTACTTTCAGATCAGTGCTGCTCTAGTTTTTCCATGCTTATTGGAAATTATTTTTACACAAAAACTCAGTAATTTTATCCTCTATCAGAGTCTATTAGAAAAATATTCTATATATACTCAAATAGGTGAGTACTCAAAGCAAGAAAGCCAGTGAACTGTGACAAATAATGCCAGAATCGAATGTAATTCCAAACGAGGATTTTTTTTAAGGCAAGATATATTTGTGGCAGTACAAGATTCAATACCAACTTTCAAGAGAAATTGAACCAGTAAGCAGAAGAAAAAATTACTGAAATACATGAATCAACCTCTCTTGTCGAATGATATCAAATTTTATACTGGATAACAAAAGTATCATGTAAAACCAGTTAATTTAATCTTTAAAGCAAAAACAGTAAAGCAAGAAGTATGGCAAGAGTCAGGAATCACCGTGCGACTGAAAAAATGGAATAATAATTAGAAGCACAGATTCACCCCTTGGATTGCCGTCATATACTGAAATAACTAGCTACTTTAATCATAAATTAAGAAAATAGAACACATAAGGATTTTGAAAATTTGCGTTGCATGGAAACTAAGCAAACAGTCCTTTCTGATATCGCCTACCTCATCATTGATGTTCCTAGTCACATCATGCCATTTTTAGCCTACCTTTCAGAATGTCAGAGTAAAGGACTGAATTTTGATGTCTATGGACCTCAAAACATAGTAACGAGTGTGCTTAATAACCTGGGGAAAAATCATTTCGGGTTTGACGAATTGAGTTTTGGCAAAGGACCTGTACATCCAGCTTTATTCAAGAGCACATATCAGAGTTTTTTGCAAACGATCCCAGCTATTGAAGCAATCTGGGAAGAAAATAAAAAGAAGCCTAAACTACTCATAGCTGACATATTTGCGACGTATGCAAAATCTCTCGCAACAAAGCATAAAATTCCTCTACTTGTATTGTTTGGATCGTACTTTGTGCAAAACGTCACTGGAGATTGGCAACAACATGTTGAAAAAGCAACCCTTGTTGAGAGAGATGAATCATTAGTTCCTCTCCAAAAAGAAGTTGAAGATAAGTATGGTGTAAGTATCAAAAGCATGCGAGACATCATCATCGAGGGAGATCATAATATCTCATGCATCTCGAAATTTATTGGAGACCTCGTCACACTAGAAAAGGAAAACTGTACTTATGTCGGACCTGCTCTGAGGGATGAAAGTAAATGCGAAATTCCTGGGATTGACTCTGCTTTCTTAAAAGATAATGATCTGATATATGTGAGTCTTGGCACAGCCCAACCTAATATGGCAGGCTTCTCGTGCTATGAAAGCATCATTGAGGCCTTGAAAGATACGGAGCATAAAGTACTCATAGGAGCGACTCGAGGAAAAGCTGAGGAGTTGATTGCTAAAGGACTACCGAAAAATATTATTGTGAAGAACTGGGTTCCTCAAACGAAGGTTTTAGAGCATTCAAAGCTTTTTATTTCACATGTTGGAGCCGGAGGAATGATGGAGGCATTGTCGACAGGAGTACCTGTTATCGCCATCCCCAATTTTGCTGATCAACCGATAAATGCAGGTGTTGTGGAGAAATTGAATACCGGTCGTTGGCTCAAAGATAAGAGTCCTGAAAGTATTAAAAAACTTGTGGAAGAAGTGTTAGCAAATGAAAATATAAAATCTAACTGCCAAAAATATCAGAAAATTATCAATTCAGAAGCGTCTTCAGGCAAAGAGATGTTTATTGAGATTGTGAAATCCCTAATGAAATAATTAATTACGTTATATTTGATATTACTTGGTCTAATTGAATAATGATTGCAGCCTGTTTTACTCTATGTATATATATAACATGAACATTACTGCCCAAGCACTATTTGAAATAAATCCTAAAATAACAACTCCAAATAAATAGTAATAAGGAGCTAATAGGACGAAATTTATTTACAGCTCCTCTGTTTTCAACAGTCGGAAGTAGAAGAAACAAGTTGTAGGTCAAACTAGCATTTCCAAATTTTTATATTCGCTTCATTCGACTCGTTTTGCTAATTATTAGTTGAACCTGAAAGTTATTTCTGAGTTAATCTATTAATTTAGAGTTTCCAATGATAAAAAAATAAAATGTTATAGATGTTGTAATAGAATATTATTTCATCATTTAATGCGAATAGTTATTCCTCTAATGAGCCTAAACTAACGCTTCTAATTGACTTGCTAACGAGTTCATAAACCCTTGATTCTTAGCTATTACCTCCTTAACTTTGACTTTGCCAGTAAGATTCTTTGATATCTTGGCCAATTTCTTCAACTCTTGATTGAGTTCGTCCTTTCTTGCTTGGAGTCTTTTGCTAGTTATTGCAAAATGAGTCTGAAGGTTCATGCAAATCTGCTCTAATGTAAAAATCCCCTCATCAACAATCAAATCATCTGCAATAACTCCTTCAGTAGGGACCTCCAGGCTTGAGTTCAGATTATCTTCCTCAGAACCTTCGTCCTCATTTTTCACGAACTTGGGATGAAATTCAGCTTCGTCGTCTTGATCAATGATTTTCATGATTCCTTCTGGTTCCTCCTCGTTATCGTGTTCTTCATCTTCCTCTGCTATTTTCTCATCATGCTCGGCATTGTGGATTTTCTTTAAGCTAAGATGTATCTGAGTATACGTTGATGGAATCTGCTCTAAAGAATCATATGTTATTGGAAACACTTTTGACCTCTTCATTTTCGAGCTCCTAGTGAGGCTGGAGCAGTCCATAGTCGAATAAATGCTAAACTCACTCTGGCTCTTCATCTGATCTGATTTTTTTATAAGACTTGAGTCTCTCGAGTTGCTTCTCCTAGATACGGGCGATTCTAGATTGAAATGCTGTTCATTAAGCAAATTTCGAGACGAGGAGAGATCAAAAGTTGGGATCTCTGATTTCAATTCAGAAGAAGAAGTTACACTACTTCTATCTTTAGTCATGGCTAGCGGCACTACCTGCCGTTTGTTTTGTTTGTTATTAAGGCCAATCGAGGAACGAGCATGTTTTAGGCTAGGAATAGAGCTATCTCTCTGCGTACTTGGGTGTAATATAATGGTTTGGCTAGGCGTTCTCGTTGAGATCCTCATTATTTGTTCAGGACTTAGCCCCACCATGGTTTTCCTTCTCTCTAGGCGACTCACTCTAGGAAGAGTGAATGCTAATTCTCTCTCAGCGAAATCTCCAGATTTGTCATCATCTTCGAGTTCTTCTTTCATTTTTTGGAACGTTTTCTTTCTTAAGATCTTGCGATCTCCTCTGTGTAACCAAGATATCTTATTGAATTTTTTTCGAGGTATGTATGCAGCTTTCACATTTTCAGTGGCTCTGAAAATTTTGCTGGGCCGTTTGTTGAGGAAGAATTCTTTCAACCCAATAATCGAGCCTTTTTCATGTTGTCCATAGATTTTCTTCTTGTTGGGAGAGTATTCGACGACCGAACCTTCAAGAATAAAAAACACACCGTCGCTGGCGTCTGAACTGAAAAAGAGATCTTCTCCTATTTTTATATTTCGTGGGATCATTTCTAGTAACGTGTCCATAGCAAATTCTGCTGAAAGATCACTGAAAAAATCATCAAACAGTAAAAATTCTTCTTCGCAGTACCAAATAACGAGCAAAAACTTATATTTGAAAGGTAATTTCTCATAAAATTCATTGCCTTCGAAAAGGTCTTTTTTGCCTTTATCCTTCTCTTCGACAAGGAATTGTTCTAGCTGCCCACTTAGCCGATTGCTATAGAGATTGCTTTGATTTGCGCGCTCTCTTTGAAGCAACCAGCCTATAATCTCTTCATTCTTCTGTCGAATAACCATCTCTGACGCATCGATTTTCTCGGTGATGTATTTGCCCAAACTAGTAAATTGAGTATAGAAATACCCTGAGACTATCTGCAGGAACATCACCACGAAATACTCCGATGGAGAGATTGCGCAAGAGTCTCCATATCCTGCAGTGCTGATGGTTTCAGTCATGAACATCAGAGCTTGGATATAAATATCCACTGAAGTTATGCTATGGCCTGGATCCCAGTGATATAGCCAACGATCTGGATCTATTCCAGAGTCTGAGAGCCAGATCCACAGGCAAGCGCATATATGAAGGATAATTAACAGTAAAAGGATAATTTGGGTAGGGTACCACCATAAAGATAACTTAAAAAGGAACTCGCTTGCTATGAGAGATCCTGCTGCTGTTGCAGTAAGTGAGGTGAGAGTGCCCAAATCGATAATGTGCGCGACCTTAATGATCAACAGGTTTTTGTTGGTGAGTTGGTAGGGGAGACTGATGACAATAGTTAAAACGAGTCGATAGAATCTGTAATCACGAAGAATATGATAATTTCTTCCGAAGACAATATATTCGTCCGACTTCCGGAACTCTCTTTGCTGTATTAGAAATCTTGCGACTGCAACCAAAATGTGGATGATATCAAAAGTGAGATCCCAGATCGTCCAGCGGTGAGAGAAAACGTTATAAGCAGCTCGATATGGAACGATGATTGCATAGTAGATGACCGTAAGGGGTAGAATTATATCCGACATGTAATTCAATATTACTTTCTTAAATATTCTGAGGATCCTTTCTCTCCGAGACTCTGGCTGAACAACAATTTCGTCTTGGATGATGCCAACGAAAAGGTTCATTTTTACAACTGCCAACGCGCGACGCCATAAGGCTTGGGCTCGGATATGACTTTCTAACCGGCTCGCTTCTTTACCTAAGAGATTGAGAGCAGAAAATTGGTCAAAGTCTAGAAAGCTTCCTTGTTGAAAGTTGGGTTGAGGTGTTCCGTTCATTTGTTTTTGAAACTCGAAATGAGCCGCGTGCTCTCGCTCAAATAATTATAGAAGATATTTAATCTATAAAATTTCAATAATAAGTGATTCGTTTAGTTTTCAATACTTTCAATGAAACTAAAAAGGACTCAGGTAAAGCAGATCGCGTATATTTCAGAGGCCAACTCTTTCGTTTTCTTATCTTTCATATATCCGGAGGAGCAGGGTAAAGTAATAAGGCAATTCCTTGAAAATTTTTGACTTTCTTTTTTTTCTCAACAAAAAAAATTGGGCAACATGACTAATGAACCTGATAATGGTTGAACAGCTTTTGGTAATGAGGTTTTTTTCATCAAATTTATTTCCGATATATACAAGTGACTTGTTCATATGATGCCATCAATGCTACAAATTTTGTCGCAGAAAAGAACTAGACTCAAGTTTGCATTCTAAAATGGAATGAACGAAAATTGGTGAGGTTGTTCAATCAGTGTTTTTGTACAAAACCACGAATAAAGGAAAAGTTTGTTTTAGATTGTTCAGTGCAGGTATCCAAAATAAAAAGTTGGCTCAAGCATTTGATTTCTAATAAATTTAATAAAAAGTTCGAAGGATTGAGAATTGATTTAAATAAATTATAATAACAGCTGCTATTTATAAAATCTGGCTACTTCAGCCAAATAGTCTCAATTTTTTTTTCTTCAGCCAGCGTGGATCATTGTTTGTTTCCAATCCTCCTGCAATAGTAATTTCATGATTCCTGTTAAATTTCTCGACGGATCGTTAAATACAACTAATAATTCCTCTTTGGCTTTCTTATCAGCAAAAAGAAGTTTTCTTTAGTGAACCAGAGGAAGAAACTCTGCTCAATTTCTTTGAAAAGATTTGAAGAATCTTGGTTTCCGGCTAAAAAAATTATCGCAAGTCTAACAATAATGTCAAGGATAGCAAGGAATATCAATATCAGAGAATCGTTAAAGCATAATTCTACATCTTTTATTCTATTATAAACTCTACTTTACACGCAAATGGTACACAAAGAGTTGAAGTTAGCGTTAATTGCATGGCTTATTGATAAACTTCGTTGTGAAAATCGAAAAATTAGATGAGGTGATTTTGTCACTGTTGAGTCGTTTTCTTTAATAAGATCAAATTAACACCTTAGTCTAAAAGAGCTAAATGGGTGATTAGAAGCAACAAAGAAAAGGTCATGAGGCTAGAATGAGACCTTTTAAGTGAGCATCACCATGCTCTGAAGCGTTTTCAACTTCAAGTGCTCTCATTAAAAGTTTCCCATTTTGTCCAAAATAAGAGTGAGCAAAGCACTCCTAGTCTCAGTCACTATCAAATCAGTTGCTCTCAGATAACATATTTATTAGTTGAAAAATTTATTGAACATTAGATTCAAAAGCTTAATTCCCATCGGGTCTAGAACCCTTCAAAATGTATCATTATTTAATTACTTAGAGGTTAGTGAAACTGTATGCCACACACACCAAGTATTTCTAGTTTCATAAACTGGCTCTCATGGAGAGCTGCTAAGGTCATTTAATATAATATGAAAATGTCTACGTGTTGAATTAGAAGGCACCTCTCATTTATCAATGGAAGCAAGGTGAATTGTTGGCTAATTGCAAGGCAACGATATTCTAAATACAGTAAATACAAAATTACTGATCGCCTGAAAAAATCCTTTTACTGGATATTTCTAAAATAAATAATGTTTTCTGAAAACTTAGAAAATGCGCACATAATTGTTGATTCGATGATAGAGGATATTTCCAGAATAGAAATCGAGAACTATTTTTGTGAGTTCAGAAGAAACCCCACTCACCAGCTTCAATAACTTTTATACATAAAAATATTGTCTAAAGTTTTTACTTTTATTGAAGCAAGCCGGCCGGAGTAATCCATCTATCGGTAACTTTTCTGAAAAACCAGAAGAATCATTTTCAGAAACTCCTAAAATAAGGAAATATTTGACTTGGTTTAAGAATTTTCTTGATATGAGGCCTCAATAAAGTCACGCCAGTAAAGCATTATATAAACATTATTTTAACATTCCTGACAACGCCTTCACACATCTTCTCATAGTTGAATCTGAGTTAAATGGAAACTAAAGAGTTAAGTCTGTCTGATATTGCCTATCTACCCATTGATCTCTTGAGTCACATATTGCCATTCGTGGGATTCCTTTCAGAGTTAAATGCTAATGGGGTAGACTTTGATATCTATGGGACAAAAAGTGCGATCAGCAACGGACTCGACAAATTAGGGAAAAATCACTTCGAGTTTGAGGAGTTAGACGATAACAAAGATGTGGGACTTATAAGACTCTTCAGAACCACATATCAAGGCTTCCTTAATTTCATTCCAGCTATTGAAGCGATATGGCAAGAGAGGCAAAAGAAACCTAAACTAATCATTGCTGATATGTTTACAACTTACGCTGTATACCTTGCAAAGAAGCATAAAATACCTCTGCTTGTGCTATACAGCTCATATTTAGTGCAGGATCTGATTGGACCTTGGAAAGAGGACATTGATCCGACTTTATCGGTGAAAAGGGCTGAGTCACTAGTTCATCTTGATAAAGAGGTTGAAGAAAAATATGGTGTGAGCATAAAATGTCTCAGAGACATTTTCATACGCGGAGATCATAATATCTCATGTCTCTCAAAATTTATTGGCGATTTAACAACTTTGGAGAAGGAAGATTGTTCATATCTTGGACCTGCATTGAGAGATGAGAGTAAATCTGAACTGCTTGATGTTGATCCCAGCTTTCTAAAAGATAATAATTTAATTTATGTAAGCCTTGGCACAGCCCAGCCAAATATAGCAGGTTTCTCACTCTACGAAAGTATTATCGAAGCTTTGAAAGACAGTGAACACAAAGTGCTCATCTCAGCTATGATGGGAAAAGCTGAAGAGTTGAATGCTAAGGTGCTACCTAAAAATATAGTTGTGAGGAGCTGGGTGCCTCAGATGAAAATATTGGAGCATTCCAAGCTCTTTATCTCGCACGTTGGAGCCGGAGGACTTATGGAGGCTTTGTCAAAGGGAGTGCCTATAATCGCAGTGCCAAACACCGCTGATCAACCTGCAAATGCGAGGGTTGTGGAAATGCTGAATGTCGGCCGGTGGCTCAAAAAGAAGGCTCCTCAGGATATAAAGAAACTTATTGCAGATGTATTAGCGAATGAAAATATTAAAGCTAGCTGTCAGAAAATAATGAACTTGATAGATCCTCAAGCTTCTAAAAGGCAATTCGTAAAGACAGTTCGGTTGTTAATGAAATAATGCAAAAAATTATTTGGCTCATATGCAATAGTATTAGACTGTATGTTTAGAGAGTCAGACTGTTTACAACAACTTAAAAGATTATGAAGTAAGAGTTCGTTGAATGGAATAAATGGCCTAAAAGTCAATTAGTATTAATAATCGTATCTCGCTCAATTTGCATATAGTTTTCTTCTTTCTCTCCACTAAATATCCAGACAAGACGGAGATTTGGATGGTGCTGAAACGTAGATTTTAGTTATTACGGACCAAACTAAATTTTTTATTAGATTAAGAGCTGAACTCAAAAAAATTAATAGTTTTGAATAAGACTTGCCTCTAAAGCTTATCAATGAACGCATATCCTTTAATATTCAAAGCGTTGTTTGATTCACAAAACACATTTTAAGGACGCTCATGAGATTGTCTTGTTTTCCGCCTGTTTCGCGAGGTTATTGCTGTGTGGTTGATCTATGAATGTCTGTATGTTTTAATGCTTGCTCTTTTTTGTGCATAATTAGTTATTAAGCGTATACAAATAGCTGGACAATATTAATCCATCTAAAATTTTTTGTTTCAAAACGCCTTAGGCTAGGAGATTCTTATCAATAGAATTAGAGTAATACGGCACAGAATGTCCTGAAACTTCTAATTTGCTGCTTCGGATTCGATGTATCGGATCATTAAACTTTCTCCCAACTCTCTCGAAATCATGAGAGAAAGCGAAGCCTTGAACTTGAGACCTACAACGCAATCGAAATCTTTGATATTCCCTTCATTCTGTGTGTAAAGAACCAGAGCGCCAGAATCGATTTTGCTGAGATTTTCTTGGAGGTCGGTATCCTTGATGTCAGAAAACTTGACGTTTCTCTTCTTTATAATCTCTTTAAAGGTTTCCCCGCTCACCTTTATCTTCCTCTTAGTGATATACGGGAACGCAGTAAAAATCGCGTCTTGACAAATCCTATATGGGAAACTGTTGTCTTTCAAGCTTTCTTTGTTTCTCACAAACAACTTGACACCCATATTTAGCTTTTTCACCAGTCCTTTGAAAGAAAGAAAGTCAATCAAAACTTATTTACGAGGAATTATCATACCTTTAGTGTCACAATCAAGAAGCTTTTTGATGCCCGGAGTAATCAAATACACATTTTTATCTCCTTCGTTGAGCTGGATGGTGAGTGGTTTAAGCTTGCTTTCATCAATTCCGTAGAACTCACTGATTCCTTTCCAATCAGGTGAATCAAAGTATACAAATTGAGGTTTTTTATCCTTCACGTAGGTGTTCTTTTTTGCCTTCTTTCCCTCTTGTTTCATGTCCTCTTCGCTAATCTCAATCTTTTTAGGTTTAGGTTCTTCGATATCTATAGGATCAGCTGGTGTATTGTTGGGTTCTGCTGGTATTTTCTCTTCGTCTGCTTCTCCGGAGTCACCTTCGTCCTCACCATCAGCTTCTTTTTTTTCTTCTTCGATAATTTGTGCCTCTTTTGGATCTGCCTGTTGTCCTCCTTCCTCAACATCAGCACCTTCAGTTTCCTTAAGAATTTCTTTTATTTGCTCTTCTGTAGGTTCATTTTTCGTGTTAGTTTTGCTGGAAAACACGACATGATTCTTTTTTCGGATGAGAGCAATGAAAAATCCGCCGGTGTTTTGATCATGAGGTAATATTCTCATGCTATGGTGTATCTTATACACGTTTTTCATAGTCTCTTCGTCATCAGGGAAGAGAGTTGGTCCAACAATTCCATTATAGTCTTTTGGAAGATCTGAAATAGAAGAGTATTTATTGAAGATCTTGTCAGTGTCAAATGGCTTTTCTTCTTCCTCTTCGATGCCAGCTCCTTCCTTTTTCTTTTGCTTTTGAAGCTCTCGGTCTTTCTTTCTCTTGGCGTAGGCCTTATATTCTTCAGTTTCTTCGTAAACTTTCCATTTAAGAAGGCCTCTTCTTGCAATCAGACCTAGCAAGGAATGATGATCATGAGACATAATTTGACATTTAGATTACCAGGATAGGCATTGTGAATATCTATAAGTTCGAAAGCGTCGGAATTGCATCTTCTAAACACCTCAGTTAAGACTGCTTCGTCCTAATGAAAACCCATTAGCTCTCACGTCAAAATAATAGTGGCGCACCTCGGTTGGATTGAGAGAGCATGTCGAGTAAACAATTAATCCACCGATTTTGGTAATCTGCAGCGCTCTCTGTAAAATCAATATTTGCAGATGATGAAGACTGATGCCATCTTTAGTCGACCAATTCGACCATCGATTTGGAAGCTTACGGATTGCGCCATCTCCACTGCAAGGGACATCAGCAAGGATCTTATCGAAATACAGCTTTGAGTCAAATTGATTTGGTTCGGGGTTGGGGATGTTCAAAGTTGGGAAATGTTGAGCTCCGTGATTAACGACAGCTATTCCCGCTGCATTCATGCGCTTGATCTGATGGATAAGCATGTATGCCCTGGTATAGTCTGCATCGTTTGCAATCACTCCACCTTGCGTCATTCCTTTCCCTTGAGCTTCGTCACGATACATTGTCTGGATCAATTGAGCTGTCTTTGATCCTAAGTACAAATTGTTAGGAAGTTAGCTCCTCGAAAAAAGATAGATAAATGTACCAGGAGCTGCACACATGTCAAAGACTAAATCAGTGCTCTGGACGTCAAGAAACAGAGGAGGTAGCATTGAGACCAACTCTTGTCTGCTAATCAATCCGGAATCGGAGGCTTTTTGAATATATTTGTGCAACTTTTTTAACCCCTCACTCTTCTTGAGAGCTTGACGGAAAGTATTCAATTGCCAAAGAAGCTCCTGTGGATACCACTTTACGTTCTTCAAACTGATTTCTTCAATATAATCGGACTCGTTATCAACTCTCCTCTTTTTTTCAGCTTTAATCTGGTCCGCCCCTTCATCATCACCTTTCGTTTCTATTTTTGCTTCCTCTTCTCCTTCAGGCTTTGCCTCTTGCTTTCCTTGAGCAAGTAAATTTGCGATAAACTTTGAGTCTTTCAATGTTTTGAGAAAGTTTTGGTAGTTTGGAACGTTCTCATTGATCCTGAATGTCACAGGCAATCGTTCTTTCATATAGTTCAGGCACTGCTGAAACTCCGAATCATCTTTGAAATATTCTTGGAAAATTTCCTAATGAGGTAAAAAGGGATAACGATTATTAGACAAGAGAACTATTACTCTGTAATATGTTTCCATAGGAGGGCAACTATAAGCAAAGTGTACGAATTCTCCACCATCGTCCTCCTTTTTTATTTTCTTGTTATTTTCTCTCCGCTCCTTCCAGGTGGTTTTCTTTTGTTTATTTTTTCTACCCATTTTGAGATTCAATAAAGATAAAGCTAAGATTTTGGTCTCTTCAATTAGAATTAGCGAATAGGATTTTATCCCTCGTTTTTATGAAGTTTTAAGAGTATGTCTCAAAGAAATATATAATTTCATGGGGACAAAGCATTTCCTTTCCTAGATGATGCGATGTTGTATTGGAATACACATATCAATTTTCCTATTGAGATAAAAATGTTGATTATTCGTAGCGACTTTAGCTTCAAAGTGGCAGGATCTACCGCATTTTTAGATTCCAACGCGTAGATCGAAGATTTGAAAATTTCACCCTCTTTTGAATCAACGAAACAAAGAAATTCAGAAATAAGTAAATCAAGTGAATAGCTAAAAAGTGTCTTTGAAAAGCGTTCATTTTTCAAATGTTGTAAATGTGGGATTTCTTTATTTCACTTTGGATTGATTTATCTTAAGATTCATGAGAAAGTCATTAATGTTTCATTCTTCTCCTTTCTGAACTTTATTGCTTAATTCATGAAACATTTGATTGGCCAAGAAAGCTAATATGATCATTATTCCTACACATACTGCGAGAAGGTGTGTCTGGAATTGTCTCTATTCGTATTTAGTTCTAACCAGAAGTCTGATATGCATGAAATAAAGGAGAAAAGACTTATGTTTTGCAAATATCGGTTTTTATTTTGCCTCCACCTCACAACCGAATCTATTAGCAGCAGAACATATGTAGATACCGGGATATGAAATGCGAGGTTCTCTCGTCGTCAAAAACATGTAAAATTTACAGTAATAAATCTTCAAATGTTCTCAAGAAGACATCTACAAATCCATATTGACCCTCAATAATAATCTATATCACGACCGGTATCATCATCGTCAGATCTTTTTGGTTTTTTCTTGAATCGAGAAAAATCGACTGCATTCGAGACAGTATCATAAGCTCCTTTCACATGTAAGTCGGTCATCACTTTTTCTGGTCCAGTGGATTTAATGTAGAATCCTAAAACAGGTATTAGAATGATCTTCAATGAACGCTACATTACCAAGAGGAAGCCCTATCACAAAAAAGCCAGCGACGAAGCTTGCAATTTGACTGCTCATTGTATCGACAGATATTAAGAGAAATACGAAATTTATCTCAGCCTAAAATAAATTGAAATTAATTTGAGTTCCTATTAGAAGTGCTTCTCAAAATGAAGTTCTTTCCAAGTTCGTGGATTTTGACAATTAAAAAATATATTAGGCATAAATAGGTTCGAATTAGAGTGGTGATCGCATATTCTTTTCTTTTGACTTCGATTCTTCTGAGCAGTGCGATGTTTTTTTATTTCAGCAGTGCTCAAAAGTGTAACTAAAAAGAATTGAAAAATTGGTGGATGAGTATTTTTGTTCATGAAATGCCAACAATCTTGCCAAATTTCATAAAAAAGTGATGCTTTTAGTGCGGAGAGAAAAGACTTCTTTTTAAAATAGATATATTCATTGATACTTATGTAAAAATAAAATCCTACAGTATCCCAAGGCATTTTCTCTACAACTTTAACAACAAAGTAATTTGAAAAAATCTAATTGTCATTCATAATCTGCTGAATTTCTTGCATAGTTTCCCAATACACATTCTTCACTTCGGAAAGACGGTTTATGAGAGTTTGTAGTCGCAATTCTTTTGCGGATAAATTGAAATCATTCTTTTTTTGGTCCTCGACTCCTGTACAAGCCGTTTGAAATGGTGGATTTATGTAATTTTCTTGAGCATAAATTTCAGAAGTATAATTCTGCGATTCAATACAATGAGGATTGTTGACAAAGGCCCTGAATGACTGAGATCCTAACTCATCCATTTCAAGGTAATCATTTTTCTGTATTGCCGGTGTATTAAAGTCTATGAATGAAACATCTTCATGATTGTCTGTTTGAACATTTGTGCCGAGTAATCGATCAGAATGTCCGTTAGATAGGCAATTGTATTCAGGGAGCGCATAGCTAATATATTGTGTTTGATTCGAGTAGCTTCGATCGGTTGCAGCAAGGCTTTTCAAGAAACTATCCGAAAAATTATTTTGTACAGGTGGCATATTTAAATTTTGATATTGTTCTGGGGGAAGCTGCTGGTAAACTTGATCATTTCTCGCAGGCAAACAGTTTACTTGAGTTGAAATATGTTGATCATACTCAGGGGTCATAGTCGTAATTCCAATTTGGTTGGTTGTGCATAAGATGATAGGCTGCTGGATGAAAGATGATGGACTGACATATTGAGAAATCGATTCATTGCTTGCCTGAATAATTTCTTTGCTAGGTTCTTTGCTTCCAGATAAGTATTCTTTATATTTGCAGTAGAATCTGTTTTTTACCATTGTCTCTGATCTTCCAGGGAGGTTTTTTGAAATTTCACTCCACTTTCTGCCATGAAGCTTAAAGAGCGTTAAAAGTTTTTCATCCTCATCATCACTCCATTTACTATTAGAGATTGAAGGATGCAATTTATTCAAATATCTGTCTCTGATTTGCTTGCCTGAGCGGCTCCCGCCTAAATTCTGAGAAATGAGACCCCAATTTTGCCCGTGGATTTGAACTTGTTGAATTAATTGATCATCCTCTTGCTTAGTCCAACTGCGACGAGTGAATTTCTGCTTAAAAGTCTGCTGTGAGAGATCCTTTGATATTTTCTTGGAAGCTTTGTGCAATTTGTCACAGCTTTTTAGCGTTCCGTCACTCTCAAAACTCATATTATTCTCAAGTTGCAGGAGTTTTTCCTCACTCTCTTCAAGCTGAATGTGTGATTGGTGCATAAGAAGTATCTTGAGTCAATATTTTTTGGTTGTTAAAAGAATCTGGTTATTATAGTTTTAAATGATTCCAAGTATTTGTATCATTCTGGTAGTAACGCATTTGATTATTTAATTAAAATATTATACACCAGAAATTTCCAAATGCAAATCTGTCTTAACAAGACTTTTTTAAATTTTAGCAACTATTAGACTGTTCCAGCGCAAGTCCACAGACTTTTTCGCTCGAACCTAGCTTCGTTTCATCGAATCAGGATTAGTTGTAGCGATTTCATTGTTTTATCTCGACCTGTATTATACTAGGTGCTTCCTTTTATTCTAGAATGATTTAGTTTGTTTGGTTCACAGAGTTTATAACTCGAACTGGTTCGATTAAACGTATTTTTTGATTCAAAACTCCTTTTTTAATAAATTTTATTTGGCGTTTCTCAAAGTTCCAGATGAAAAAAAATCAAATAAATTTAATTGCTTCCTTTGGATTCGTTTAATTGTTTTAGTTGGAACAGTCTTATTTTGTTGGACTCTGAGAATTTCAACTAAAAACCACTAAAGGTAAAGTTTCAAGTCAGAGAAGATCCAAAGATGATAATTTAACTTTTAAGGGACCTGATTTCATGAATAAGTTCTGCTCTCAAATGATCTTTTTTTTCCCATTGACACATTGCATAAGTTAATCGTGATAGCAAACAAGAATTCGCTCTTACAAATGGATAACTGAATATGAAGAAATAACAAATAAATACAACAACGTTCAACATGAATTTTATGTTTTGACAAATTTGAAATTAACCATTAACAAATCAATAGACGAATCAATAGTCACTAATGTCATTTGTACTACGGTTGAGGCTTACATGATGGGTTCCAGTGCGCTTTGGAACATCGTAAGGCTTGATGCCTCCAAAATTAGTGAGGTCTTTAAGTTTATCTGGCATACTGATGCTCACAGTAGAATGAGTGCTGTCTGTGCTTAGCGGGCTTGATGGTCGACTTTTATTGCTGTTTTGAGTGGATCCTTTTGAAAGACTGATACTTGCAGTTGGGACAGCTGTGGTGGCATATCTCTTGCTCGCTCTGTTTTCATTTTTCAGTTTCTCTTGGTCCCTTGTTAGCGACTCAATTTTTCTTTCCAACTTTGCAATCAGATCGTTACTCTCTGATTTTTGGGTGAGAAGATGATCTCTTTCCAGGTTCCATTTAGCTCTATCCTTCTCATGTTCAAAAATCAAATTATTTCTCTTTGCCTCCGACTCTTTCAGTCTCTTTTCGATTTCAGCAGCTTTCTCTTTCAGAATCTCTTTTTCTTTCTCAAGGAGCTTTTGGTATTCATTGGACTTTCTGTCTCTGCTCTCTCGAAGTTTCTCAACTTCAGCTGTGAGCCTCTTTTCGTTTTCAGTGAGATCAGCAATTCTCTTCTCATAGAAGCTTTGGCTCATACCCTTGCCACTACCTTCGACCAGCTTTTTGTCATTGGCCATCTTTAATTGCTTGTCCAGCTTCTTGATTTTTTCTTCAAGTTCGTACACCTTTTGTCGATGGCTCTCTGTCATTTCATTAATTTGATTTTGATATCTGTTTTCTAGCGATGCCAAGAGCGCATTATGACTGCTTTCAGTTTCTTCTTTGTCGACATTTCTATGCTTTTGCAACTGCTGAATGGTTAATTCGAATTTCTTCTGGGCATCATGAAGGTCGCTCTTCGCTTGATCTTTTTGTTGCTCCAAAAAGTGGAACTTTCCTTTCCAAAGAGCTTTATCCCTTTCGTAATTAGCAACAACGTCACCATAGTCTTGATCCAGCTGCATATAGAGATTTTTGTATTTTTCAATATCTGATAGCAAGCATTTTTTCTCCTGAACAGTCTGTTCTTTGAATTGAGTCATTTGAGTTTGCAACTCTTGATAATCTGCAGCCATCCGTTTTTCTATTTCAGAACGTTTAGCTTCTATCGAAGTCAATTTCTCTTGAAGATGAGCTTTCTCTCTCTCAAGTTGGGAGAGTTGACCGTTGTATGTAGACTCAACCTCTTTCAAAGATTTCTTGACTCGATCATACTTTTCTTCGAGTTCTGCTCTGTCTTGCTTCGATCTTTCAAGCTTATCGTTTAATTCTTGAACGAAATCTTGTTTTTGAGATTCTTTTGCCAAATTATAGGGAGGAAAGATCGAATACTCTTACGTAATTTATCCTCATAGCGTTTGATCAAATCCTCAATTTGCTTTTGTTGCTCCTCGATTTTCTTGGAGAAGAATTCACTCTATACAAAATATTTAAGGCTATGACGAATGTTTTAACATAGATTACTTGTTGCTTTAACAAGGCTGTCTCACGAGCGTATTCGACTTGTCTTTCCAGGTTCTCATCATGCAGTTTTTGTTGTCTAAATTATAATAATAGATATGTAAAGATCCGATTCATGTAGCTTACCTGGCCTTTAGCTCCTCAATTTTCTCGGTAAGAGCCGATTTTTCTTGAATAAGTTGGTTCCTATCACGCTCAAACGCCATTTCTTTCTTAACAGCGTTCACTTCAGCCTGCTCTTTTGCTTGGCTAAGCGCAAACACTTCTTTATCTTTCTTAGTCACTTCAAGGGTCAAATTCTCTATCTTTGCCATCATTGTGGCTCTCTCTTCAGAGAAGCTCTTCAAGTGTTGATCAAGAGTTGCTGCGTTGCTGCTCTGGAAGCGTTGGATTGAGTCTCTAGTCTCATGCAGATATTTCTGTAATGTTTGAATCGTCTGTTCTTTGAGTGAGATGTCTTGCTCGAACTGCTGTTCTTGAGCAGTCAACCTTGATTCAAGCTCATGGAGTTCTTCCCTCAAACTTTCGATCTCATCTTCTTTAGCTTGTATCTCCTCCCGCAGTCTCGTGTCGTATTCTTCTATGAGATTGCTGTTCTTTCTTTCCCATCGTTCTTTTTCCTCAAGAATTCTTTTTTCAAGATGCGCTCTTTCATCTTCATAAACCGATTTTAATTGAAGCAGATTGGTCTCGGCCTGGCTTTGAACTTCTTGCAACTCCTTGTGCGACTGTTCATTCATCATTTCAATTTGATTCTCTAAATCTCTAATTCTTGTTGCATATCTCTCTTCAGCTTCTTTCAAAAGCTTGGCTCTATTATTTTCGAGTTGTTTGACTTGATCCAATAATTTCTGGCATTGCTCATCTTTTATCGCAAGCTCCTCTTTAAGGTTGAGTAACTGGTTCCCGTATTCTGAACCTTCGAGTTTGCATTTCATCTCCAATTCGTTGTTACGCTCAGTCAGCTGGTCAATTTGTGAGATCAGTCTCTTTCTTATGCTTTCAAACTCATTTTCAATTCTGATGATTTCAGATTTGTGTTTCTCTTTCAATTCATTAATTTGTCTCTCATCGCTTCCTGTGGATATTGGCTGATTCTCAAAGAGACCCAACGTTGTTTCATAGGCTCTCTTAATTTCACCGATCTGAGTCTTTGACTCTTCAAGTTGGAGCTCCAAAAATTCTATCTTCTGCTTCAGAATAGCCTTTTCTTTGTCGGTGGTACCTCTAAGAGTTTTATACTGTACTCATAATATTTAAGCCTTCTGAAAGCCAAAGAATAAAGTCTTACATTTTCTTCCTTCGAGTGCAACTGTTCCTCTAATTGCGCAATGCGATTGGATAGTTCATTCGTAGTTAACTCATGCTGATGCTTCAGATCAGATTCGATTTTCAGGACTTGTCTTTTCGCAACAGAAAGCTCATTGTGCAATGCTTGGATAGTATTTTGTGCCTCTTCAAGTGAAGAATTTGTTTCCGAGTCAAAATTGCTCTTCTTTCTTCGCTCCTGCTGTAACTCTTGCTCTTTAGTGGAGAGGTCGTTCTTTTAAGGATCCAGTTAAGACTCTTCATCTAAAAAAATGATTTTATTTACCTCCATTTCGGAAAGTCTCTCTTCCAATTGCTTGATGCGATTTTGTAAGATTCTATTAGCGCTTTCATATTTATTGGCTGTATCCTTGATTTGGTTGCTTGACTCCTTCTTGTGGTTTTTCAATTCAGAAACCAAGTCCTAGATACATCGAATGAATATTTGTCAATAAATGGTAGAATGTTACCTTTTCTTTCTTTGTTAAATCTTCTAGAGATTTTTCATAGTACTGAATTTTTTGTTGGAACAAGGCTTTTTCTTTCTCAAACTCTGATTGAAGCAAGAAAGTCTTTCTCTCAGCTTCCCTAGCGCTTTCTTCGGCTGCGATAAACTTGCCTTTAAGCAGTTCAAGTTCTCTTTGCATCTGTTCTTTTTGCTGAGAGAATTCTTCTTTTGTCTGGTCCTCAAAGCGGGATTTTTCCAACAAGACTCTCTTCAATTCTTTCTGAAGATGTTCTTCTTTGAAATGAAGATCTGATTTGTCTCTTTCAAGCTCGTTCAGCCGCTCACGCAAACTATTCTGTTCAGAGGCAGCTTCACGTTTGATGGTTTGGATTTGCTCTTCAAGATTCTGTTGCAAGTCACTATTGGGGAAAAAAAGAAAAGTCTTTCTTTGCATCATGAGAATCTTATTACCTTGTGAGAGTCTGCTGGAGCTCAAGTTCCTGTTGTAATTTCCTCATGAAAAATCCAGCGCCTTCATTCAATGTTTTGTGAATGAACTCAAGGATGATAGATTTCTTGGTTGGTCCGTTAGGTCCATTCTCCATAAAATAATTATAGAATATCCGCAGCTCTTTCTCAAAATCGTAAAAGTTGCGATACTCATTTCCTTTCAGTTTTTTTGAGATGCTTGTGAATTCCTTCAGAATGAAATTGTTACAGTTTCTCTAATTGATGTATGAAAATATTAGCTCTTCAGAATTTATGAAAGTTAGCATTACCGAACATTCGTTTTCATTTTCTTGCTTGGTATTTTGGAAACGAGACTTTATTTTCTTTCGAAGTTCTTCTTCGTAAGGAGCAACTTCGTCTCCGACAGCTTTGTGCCTGAAGTTTGTGAGAGCTGATTGTTTAGCCTCAACATGAATTGCTTTGAGATCCTGAATAGAGAGAGGAAGGCGATCTCTAAGATTCTCTTTCATTTGTGTTTCATAGAGAGCGATAGATTCCTCCATGGCCTTGATGCATTGACTTTGACAGACATAAGTCCAAGCATTAGAAATTGTCGGGCAAGAACCTTCGTTAATTGATCTAATGTATGATTGGATGAGTCCCAAGAACATAGATCCATCCAGAGTTTGTCCGTTGATCTGCTTTGGACGTATTTTGGTGAGTATCTGCTTCCTGAGAGACATCATTTGGTCCACAAATTCAGGTCTAAGTTGACTAAAGTCGTATTTTTCTAGATTTTGTAGTCCTTCTTCATTGGTGAGTGGTCTAACCATAGTGAAGCAATCTTTCTCTGGGAAGAAAGAGCTGATAAGTCGTCGAATGCGATTTTTATTTTCGATTTGGTCAGAAAACCCTTTTTGAGGAGCCAATGCACGTTCGAGGTATTCTTTCGAAGAAATTGGCTCGCCTTCAGAGTCAAGGAGTTGTAAAGAGAAATCTCTCACTACCCAATAAAAGCTTGGGAAGTAACGTGCAAAGTCTTCATAGTCTGGCTCCTTGTCGTCTTGCTTCGTATGAATTTGAATGTTTTTTGTGAGGTTGACAACCAAAGACAAATTGTCAATAGCGGTCTCGTCAATACTTCCCACGGAGTTGTAGAGAAAGCAGGAGCTGACCAGAATTGTCATTGCAAAGATACGGGAATCATGTGACGACTCTTGGTCCAAAGCTCCAATACCCTCGGAATCCACGACTAGCACCTTTATCGGTTGCCCGTCAGCTGTAGTGCCATCAATTGGCCGATTCCAAATCCAGAGTCCCTAAAAATGAACTTAAGCACTGGAAGTTTGAACAATGTTTCTCATACCTTTGTGCAAGGATTGATTGTCGGTCCAACTCCGAACCCTGAAGTCCGATTGAGGATCATTCTGTTGAGCAAGTATGATTTTCCTGTACGATATAGCCCTGCGACGCCAACGACGGCGATAGGATCTTGGATAGATTTCAAAAAATCAATTGCTTCGTCGTTTATCACAAATTCTGCAATGAACAGATTAAGCCTGAGGTTTACATGCTAATATCTTTTACTATTTGATTTAGGATCAAGGGATATCAAAGGAATGGCTTCCTCTTTGCTGCTGCTCTCTTGCAGAGAGAGATTATGGTCCATTTTTAGTATAAATTCGAAATTATGATTTTAAATTTTGAATCCGCAGGATCTATTTAAATCAAACTCTAACGTTCGCATTTGTTTAAAATAATGTCCTTGTGACCAAATCGAAATCGAGAATTTCATGACAATTGAAAGCACCCTCAAGTGCTCTTACGGTAAGAGCATATCGCTTCAAGAATTAATTATTCATTTGGCCCGAGTGATAGAATATCTCAGCAGTTTTGTCTCTTCTATCTGTCTGGCATGTAGGAAATACAAACATCTTAGCATCTGGCTATAGTAAACAACATTTTGAGAGTGAGTTCATAATCAGAAATTTCAATCTTTTGAAGCTTTAGTGAACTAAGGTCAGGCTCTTTGAATTTGAAGTTCCATGGCGTTACTGATTGTGAGAGTACGTTAGCTCTTCTCGTAGTAGAATACATAAATACTAATAGGAAAAACTGCTTTTTCTAATGTGTTTCAGGTTACACTGGTAATTAATCATATTCTTAATAGCAATATGCTATGGAAAATGTTCCGGCATCTCATGAATAAGTTCCACTCTTCTTGGACAACGTGCGCTTTCTACCCTCTCATCAAATACATCCTCTTTCGAGAGAGAAAGGAAAAAAAGAGAATTGTTTGTTTCCTTTCGTCTTAGTCGGCAGAATAACAAAATGAGTTTAATATCATTCAAATTTGCATTGAATTGGCCCCACTAAGCAATAAGGAGAATCCAAATTTTTGTGTATTAGCTCAAGCACTGCCTATACCTAGCCAATCGAGAGGCTTTAAGGACTAAAACGAAACGGATTGCAATTCCATTTTAAAAAATTATTTTCATTTGAATTCAATTTTTTCTCTTTTTTTTTTTGTTTAAAAATAATACTTCCGAAATAAAGAAAAAGTAATTGAACCTATTACCTATTAAGAGCTTTTGAATATTTGCTCACTCTTGAATAGGAATTTATGGATGATGCAAGCTGCAAAATTACTAGCATCGCTTTTTTTTGTTTATTAAGAAGTACATGCTTAATTCATAAATATTGTAGCCATTTTGGAAAAGAAAAAAGAAAGCAGATTATATTTTTCACATTGATAATTCTCATTATTGCTCAAAATTTATTTTTACAAATAATTAGTGGAGGAGATGCTTTGCTATGATCATTGGTCAACAGTAGTCTTGCTGGGAGCTTTTATGTAAAAGTAAAAATAAATCGATTGGAAAATTATTTTTTTTTACTTGGATTTTTATGCTCTGCAAAGTGACTTGGTTTACGTGAGTGTGTTTTGAGATCTGTCTCTGAACTTGTTCCAGAGGAGACAACGTATTTAGAACCTTCGATTTGAATTGAATGGAGGTTCTTCTTCATATTGTCTGAGCTGAGTAGTTCACTCAATGATGCAGACCTTTCAACGTTTGGAGAGGGAATTCGACTTTTCTCCTCGTTCATATCGAGGTTAATGTGCTCGTGCTCCTTGATGCGCTAACCAGGAAGAAAAAATTTTATTTTTTGTTGCCAAGAGCTCATTTACCTTTGTAATATATAGATGAGGTCTAATATTCTCGAGTCTATCCCAGCCATCGGACTTGATACGTCGGTGTTTTCTGTTGACCGAATCTATCGAAAGATCGCTACGGTTATGGTCTGACAGGCGATCTTGGTCAGTTGACAGATGGCCAGAATTCTCAAATGATCGGCGTATATGAGGAGAACTTCTTTGTCCATGATGTCTTCTAACCTGATCAGACTAGAATTTGTTATGATTCATTTAAATTGGATTGATACTCCTTTGAGCAGATCATAATGCTCTTGATGTGAAAAGTGGTTTGTCTCTTGCTTGTTCTGCTCTCCAGCCGCGTTTGTCACTTGGTCTTGATGTCTTGCATCATTATACAGATTAGAACGTGCGCTTAGACTCTTTAATAAATTGTCGCTTCCCATGGCTTCTTTACGTCTGGCCCTTGGGTTCATAAAAATAAAGAATTGCCTCAATGATAATGAGAATACGTCGATGCTAAGCCAAGGCCATGTGAGTGAAGAAGCTGCGCGATTTCAGTCTGAGACATGATCTGCTTGTCGAGCCTGTCGCATGTTAGTACATGGAATTACACTTTATTTGATACATTGAAGGACTTGCTATCGTGATCGAACGAGCACTGAACCCGAAACGTGAGCTATACATGTCACCTGTACGACCTTGCAAATCATCTTGATGGCTCGGGCTCATAAAATATCTCAGATCCGGAACTTTATTTTCAGCCAGCGGATAATCTCCTCTGGGTGAACTGAAATCTGTTTTTCCCCCAGAATCTTGTCGGCTGTGGCTCTATAAAATTACGTTATTTCTCCAAATTGTAATTATTGCTGTTACTTTGTGCACTGGATACAATCTTTCCCTCATCTGAGCCCTTTCAAGTTCAACTTTCTGTGACCATTCAAGATTTCTTTTGTAAAATTCGTCGAAATTCACTTTGCTTGGAGCTATGTTCCTTGCGGAAGCAAAATCTTCTAACCCATTAGGCTGTCTCCCGAGCTACGATAACAATTTTATAAGATCTACCACAGAATTTAATTACATCGAACATGCCAAATTGATCTTTCTTATTCCTCAGTAGTTCGCGATTTCGAGATTCAGCAGATTTGTTTATTGAGTTTTCTTTTGTTTTCTTGGCTTTTTGGCGATCCAAACCATCTGGACTCACCTGAATTTGATTTTTCAATTGCCTATAACAATAATCAGCAATTGTCACTATGTGTCGCATATATACTTCATTCCCATTGCATCACTCCCCATTCCTCGAGTATCAACGAGCTGCTTCGCTAGAGATTCGATTTCCTTGGGCGATAAGTTTTTCTTCGGTCCTTTTGAGCTGCGCTGAAGCTGTTTCAGGATCTCAGTAGGATGAGTATAGTCAGTTAGATCGCGGCCCATTCTTTGCATATTTTGGGTTGATTTCAATTTGTCTGCAGTTTGGAGTTTGTTCATATCTTGGAATTGATATTTTTCTTGATTCGAGGAACCCTTTCGTTCATTTGATTCAGACTTTTTGGTAAGGAGTGCTTTGGGTCGTACATCAATTTTCTCAGAATTTTCGTCTTTTATATGCTGATTTTTCTCTTCTGACTCTGCTTTTTGCCTAAATCAAATATGATGAGTTAGAAAAGCTTAATAATCAGCAATTTATTTACCTTTTAGACTGATATTTTGAAAATGATGGGATCTCGCTCTCACGTGTTTTAGTTTTTGAGTTTTTGTTATTTACATGAATTTCCTGCTGTTGTTGTTGATCAGTATTGCCTATTTCTTGAGAGGGACTCTTTCTCTCTCTATTTGGTGTATTTTTATGATCATCTTTCTTTGGAGTCTGATATTTTGAGGAGGAAGTAGGTTCTCCAGCTTCGAATAGACCTTTTTTTGATTTGTGAGGATTCATCAAATCTACTTTTTCCAGTTCTTTACGATTTTTTACAGTTCCCATTTCCTTTGAGGAGTGCTCTTTTGAAATTTTATCGGCTGATTGTGTTTTTTTCAGGTTATTATTGTTCCCTTTACCATTTGAATTTTTATTTTCCTCCGTATTTTTTGTCGTCTCCTGAGGATTCCTTCTAGTAGCAAACCGAAGGTCACCTGGAGTTACAAAAGGATTATCATCGGTTTGTGTCTGTGAATCTCTCAGCTTGAAGTTCGCTGGGTGATGTGGAGATTTCATTTGATTTCCATCAAATAGGCTTTTCGATTTTCCATTTCTCTTTTTTTTGGTATTATCTGAGAAATCCAGGTAGTTTTCGAAATTGTTGATTTGTTGCATAATTTCTTCCTGCTTTTCTTTGACCTGATCGATCAGATTCTTCTGCTTCTTTGATGTTTTATTTTGGTTCTTCCTGGCCTGTTTCAAATCCTCTTCTGTGCAGAACTTGCCTGTCTCAATTATATTTTGGAAATCTCTTAGGTCTTCTCCTGATAGACCTGTATTGTCGTTTTGCCCCTTTAAGCTTGAAATATCCGCATTTTTCATGTCATTTCTTCTCGATTGATTCTGAATATTTTTCAAAAGTTCAGAGTTAGGATTCTTCTTTTCGGTAACTATATTGGCTACACGAGTCTTATTCGAAGAAGGGCTCTGGACACTTTTTAAGTTTGCATTTTCCTGGTTCTGCTTGTCCTGAGGAGCAGAAAGCTTCCTTGAACTTAATTTTTCTCTGGGCTTTTCAGCAGGACTTAGCTGCTTCTTTAACGGTTCTATAATCCCATTTCTAGGGGTGCTTTGCAAATCTTCCATAAATGTCTTTTTTCTGCGTAGGAAGAATAGAATTAAAATTCATTGACTGTTAAAATCTTTTACCCACTGAGATAATAATTTGAAATGTCATCTTCATTGAAACCATCCTGCTTGACAGAGCCTTGTGGAGCTAGTTGATTTATAGTTTCTTGATTCTTGGGAGAAAGTAAAAGTTTCTTTTTGTCGGAACTGTCGAAACAGATTAAGTTTTTGTAAGCAAAATTATAATTAAGGTACCTCTTCAAATTCTCATTTTTTGTTGTAGCCTTCTTGTTGCCTTTTTGTTCTACTTTCGAGGAATCACTTTTTGGTCGTTGAGTGTTTTGTGAATTTTGCTGCATTTTAGAAGCGCCGGCTGGCTGGTTTTTCGAGTTAATATTTTGCGAATTTTTTGTTGGAGTGCCAATAATCATTTGTGAATTTAGAGCTTGATTTAAATCATTATTCTGCGAGTTTTTGAGATCAGAGTTCTTTTTAACTGATAGTTCCTTGCTCTCACATACTGATAGAATGTTTTTTGAAACTGCTTGCTGGTTGCTTCCATCATCAATAATACGATTTTCTGTTTCTGTTTCTAAATTTTTTCGTGCTTTTGTGCTAGTACTTTTTTGGCTTCTGGCCCTGGAATTCTTCATAGGATCCTCCTGTAAATTCTCACCTGGAGCATTGGATTCCATAGTTCTCGATTCTCCTTGAGCTGGATCCTCCCCCTCATCAAATTTAGAGCTTTTTTTGAGTTTCGCAGCGTTTTGCTTTTTCGTCACCTGCCCAGACTTCGCTTGGTTCGCAACTGTTCCTTCTTGTGAATTGGCTCTATTCATCCAACTGCCTTGAATAAACTCCTCTTGGTCCTGCATCCGACTGTTCGTCTCATGATCACCGTTTGAAATGATTTGATAGTTGCACTCAGGGTCATTTTTTGGGTTTTCTATCCCATTCCGATCACCTTGTTGGTTATTTGCATCAGAGCTACCGATTTTTTTCTTTGATCGAGATCCGGTTTCTTTGACAGTTAATTCTTGGTTAGCTTGTTTGTTCCTCAAGTTATCATCACTTTTCGGATTATTGAGGTCAGAACTGCTTTCTGTTGATGTTTTTGTGAGAAGTTTCTTGTGAGTCGCCTCCTTGCTGCTTTTCGAGCCACTGTGTCCCTGTCCCGTCTCGAATTCAGTAGATCTCCCTTCGCTTAGATATTGATTATCAGAGAATGCATTTAGTGGAATTTGCATGTTGGAATCATGATTATTTTTGCGGTTTGAGGTCATACTCTTTCCTGACTCTTGTATTGGTTCTTTTCCCGGCTCTAGTGATTTACTGGGAAGAGACCTTTTAGCAGGATTCTTCGTTCCGTTTCTCTCCTTTACTTCTCCAGACTGCTTTTGCTGCACTGGATTTGTACTTTCTTTCTGTGGTTCAGTCTCATTGTTTTCAATAATTTTTTTCTTACTCGGATTTTTTTCTGAATTACCGTTTTGTCCCATGGGCGAGTTCTTCACAAAACCTTCCTGCGAATTCTCTTGAAGATCCGAAATTTCGATTCGAATTTTATTTGTGTCATTTTGAGTATCGTCAGAGGCTAATCGAGATAGATTGTCTTTCTTCGAGAGACTACTTTTCTTGCTTGAAGAACCCGATGTTTTGCTCGGATGTTGCTGGATATTTTCGACAGTATCAGTATTTTTTGCTGATTTAAGAGTTCTGCTCTTAGCCTTTGCGTTAGTAAGAGTTGTTTCTGTCGACTCTTTGATTTGTCTTCCATCATCGGTCAGCAGAATCAAATTTTCCTCCATTTCTACTCGGTCCTCTGCAGCCTGTTCTTGCATAGTTGTTAAGGTTTGCTTTCGAGATTTGTTCCCTCCAGTCTTCTTTGTCTCTTTTACTTGCTCTTGCTCCTCTCGCCCCTGATTCTGAAGTGACCCACCCACTTTTTCATGGTGGGTTTCCCAGGTATTATTGAATTTTTGAGGACCTAATCCAGTTGTTTCGGCTGCAGATTTTTTGATGCGCTCTCGAGTCATTCCTCCGGCCTCAAGACCTGTTTCCTGAGCTTCAATGAACTGATTTCCACTAGATGCGAAATTAATAACTTCAGAGTTCTCTTCTTCGACCCTTTTTTCTACGGACTCACGAAATTGTACACTATCTTGCCGTTTTTGAGACTGTTCATTCAAGTTTCCATCTTTTGATGAAACTGTTCCTTGGCCCAAATTTGAAGGTGTCGATTTGGCTAACTGTGAGAGTTCCTTGGAGCCACCTTCACCAAAATTTCCTTCTAAATTTTCGTGTCCTTTCTTTTTCATATTCTGTGACTTCCATGCTTCAGATTCTTTTTTCCCTCCCTATATGTAGAAAAATAATAAGCTTACACCATATATTTTTTGATAATTACTGGAGACTCTGCTCTATACATTGTTTCTGTGAATCTCTTGTCCCCAGGAATGTTAGATTTTTGACTTCCCAAATTCAATGTTTCCTGGACCCGTCCGAATTCCATCTCAGCCCTTAGAACTCGCTGACTATTACTATGATGCCCTTGCTGCCCTTGTTCCTCCATACCTTGATTTTGATCAAAATTGACCTCGTGATTGTTTATCACGATCTCATCAAATCCTTCTTCGACTCGCTCTTCCTCGTTTGCTCGTAAAGGACTGGTATTGTTTTTCGTTATTGCTTTCATTGAGTCTGAATATTGTGGATCTATTTTTCTACTCCACGCTCTTTCTTTCTTCTCCTCTTCCGCTCTCTTTGATCTTATTTGTGCTATCCTTTCAAGTTCAATTTTTTCTTTTTCTTTGGTTTCGTCCTGAGTTTGTTTCACTCTTTGTCTGAGCAAATCTTCTAGACCCTTTTCTCTATTTTTCGCTTTCTCTGCGATTTCATGATTATTAAGTCGAGCAGTAGATGCAGATTTCTGGCTCATAGCAAAATGGCTTTGGTGAGGTCCAGAATCAAGTTTGCTCGGATCAGAAACCACGATGTTATATCCTGACGCTTTTCGCTCACTCAATGAATATTTTTTGCTCACATCACTCACTTCACTGGAAGACCGTCTTGATCTCTGCCCAAACATTTTTTCCATTGAATGAACCCACTCTACACCGTGTGGCTGTGTCTCTTCCACAAAACTATGTAAAGATAGATTCTTAGATCGCGAAGTGTTCAGTCTTGAACTTTTAGCCTCTATACCACCTTTATTTTCACTTATTTCTGAGGGGTTTATTAATAAAACACGTGAGCTAGTGCGACTCCGACCATGAGATCCAAAAGAATCATGTGATCGATTTGTGAGTGATACGGTGGATAATCGCTCATCATATGGGATTTTAAGACGATCATCTTGTAAATACGCTGGTTTGTTCTGGTGAAGATTTTCTGAAATTCGGCGAGAATGGCCAGTGCCAGGAGTTGGCGGTTTAAGTCCGCTAGATTTTTCATTTTCACGGCGGCTTGTACCAAGCCTATGGACAATTTCCGGGCTGTCATAAATATCGGTTTTCTTTTGAGCCTTTAACTCACCTAATGTGCTTTTACTAAATATTTCTTGTTCAGGTGCATCTGCCTGGAACTCAAAGCTATTATTAAAACTTACGACCTCTTCATCCTTATTTTTCGTATCTGAAGATTTCACTTGAGCAAGTGAATGAGGAATAGTTGTCAGACTTAGAGATTGTAGACTGAGTTTGTTGTTCTCGGGCTGCTGCTTGGAATTTGAACCTAAAATATTCCATTATCTCGAGAAGAAAGAAAGAAAATTGGTTTTTTTAAGCAAAAAAGATCCCAAAAGTAGTGCGTTTCAAAAATTTATGAAAAGGTTCTTATCAGAATTCTATGTTATACTTTTTTTAGGATCATCTGTAATCCGAACTTTTTGCTCATCAATATCTGAAGCTTTTGAAGTGAGTGCGCCTGCAAAACCAGGTCCATTAATCGATCCTGTGGATAGTACAAAACTTCTAAATGAAATGTAGAAATTTCAATTTTACCTGCTGAGTTTACGGTATTATGGGAATTGGAGGAACGGTTTCCCGTGTTGGCTGCCGGCTTGGGAGATGTGGAATGGGTGTTGTGATGTTTTGCTCCAAAACTAGGAGTACCCTCTGCAGTATGCTTATTTTTCCCTCTTTGTTCTTTTGTAGGGTTTTTATTAATATTGTTTAGCATGGTGCTGAAAGTCTCTTCTCTTGCTTGTTTTTTTGGATCATCTCCTTTTGAAACCGTTTTATTCCTCACACCGAATTGAGAACTATTCGACATCTTCGGTTTAACTAAGCAAAAACCAACGTTTATTTTTTATTAGCTGAAGTATTTTTTTGAAATTTTTATTCTTACTCGTAACTTAATTTGTATCTCAGCCAAAAATATTCTGGCCTCACTGTCTAGCTTGCTTTTGCAGGATTAAACAGTAAAAATGCCCTCAACGATTCAACTCTCTTAAATAATATGTTGAATGTTATAGAATATACAAATTGTGGTCGACATGCAAATGTCTATTGTTCATTTTGAGTTTTCTAATGTTATAATGGGTAACATAGCTTATTATGATCTGCTATTACCATTATTGAAAGGGAAGATCTCTTTTTTTTAACGCAACATATTACATTGATATGAAAAAGGTCATAGATATTAATGATGATGGTGAATTAATAAAACGTAGATACAAGAGAAAAGCGAAGCAACATTTTACAGCAAGCCTTTATTCTCTGTAATCTTTCTGATGATCGTTTTCATCGCATTATCGATATAAGACTTGATTTGCTCATTCAGCTCCTCATTAACGGTGTACATATTCTCTTTAATCACACGAACTTGGTCTTTCATGTTCTCATCAACTGATCGGATGTCATTCTTAATGATATGAACTTCGTCTCTTACGACTCTAATCTCACCTTTCAGTTGACGAATCACTTCGGCTTTGATTTCAGCTTTAGTTGCTGATATCTTATCGCTCAGTATTTCAGTCGACTTTTGTAGATTGAATTCATTATCGTCTTGAAGCTGGAACTCTTGAACCACAAGTAAAAAGTACTCCTCTTGCTGCTCATTTTGAGCCCTTCTTCGGCAAAATAAGCATCTAAAAATATTCGAAACCGTGATGTTGACCGATGAAATTTCGAACATCATTGAAAGTCTCTCTCTTCCATCGAAGGCTTCTGTTTGATTTCTGACTCTGGCGTAGGTATCACCCATGAGCGCGACAAGCATGTTAAGTAAGACCAAAGGCTGCAAGAAGGTTGCCATGAGGAAGAATGGCAGAGTGACAGTGAGGCCTGTGTAAGTAGTTGTATCCCAGTTCCCGAGCACCAAATCGTACATCTCGAGAATCGTGCCTCCCAAAGTGGAGTTATCCTCATTTTGACTTGCTTTACGGCTTTGGAACATGAGTAGTGCGAATGCGAACGTGTAGACTAGAATGACCGTCATGAACGAAAGGGAATCTCTGAGAATCTCCCAAATCATACGAATGAGATGCCTGAGCTGATCAATGACTCTCAAAGTGATCAGCAATTTGCTGTAAAGCAACAAAATTGCTACGGATATAAATAAACTTTGAATTTGAGTGTCAGCGTCAGTCCAAAAGAGCACGGAAGCCGTAATTTGAGATGTAATTGTGGCCAATTCAACGAAGTTCCAAGAATCTGAAAGATAATCGGTTATACTTGCTGAGGCTTGGAACAGCTCGAAGAGAAGCAGTAAACTATTTATTCCCACTGTCATCATCAGAAATACTGAAGCAATGCTGTCCAGTGTTTCAATGTGTCTCATGAGCGTGAAGGCTGTGAATAAGACGACTGGAACCATATAAAAAGCTGCGTTGAACCAAAGATATTTTTTCGTATTCAACCAGAAATAATCAATTAGATGCATCACGACAGGGTTCTGGTAGAACAAATTGCTGTCAACTCCGAATTTATTGAAGACTTCTATAATTTCAAGAGTATCTGAGGAGGTAATATCGTACGAGAGCGGTAGCACTATCACTTGATATTCGAGCGCTGTATTACCTTCTTTAGAAACAGCGGCTGCAACTTGGCTCGGTTTGAGGACAAGATCGGTCAATTGAGCGAATCCTTTTGACTCGCCGCTCAAAATTTGTCCTTGGAGAGGCAGAGATTGGTAGTTGATGACGCATTCTCTAGGGTCCATGATGAAACATTTCAAGTAATTCAAGAATGAGGTGTTTGGCTGGGTTCCAGCAACTTTCTGGACAAGTTTAGCGAGATGAATCAGCAATCTTCCTCTTTCGACTGGTGGAGCATTCAAATTTATAAACGAGGAGAGGTTCTTGAAGAAATGAAAGTTGAATTGATGGACGTTGATGGTCAGTTCACCTTCGTATTTGAGGAGGTAGTCAAGTTGAGTCTGATTGTCCGAATCAATCGAGAAGTAGATCTTTCTCTCCATAGCTAAATCAAGTAAGGATAAATGAACATTCGGAAGCAAAAAGATCACGAAGTTCAAGAAATTCCAGCCTTTTGGCATGTAATATAGATCGGTAAGTGTGGCTAGTTCTTCCGCTGGAGGGGCTACTCCTGAGATAATCGAAGCTGCATAAGCACGGAAAGCAAAAAGCAATGGAGGTATGAACCTCGCAGTCGTCTGGTTTTCTGGAGACACGAATTTTGGTTGATGAATCGTGATATTGCTGAACCCTGACCCCGAAACGATGTACTTGTTGTCAGGAGTTACAGCGACCGAAGAAATCCAATCTGTGATATTATTCTGTATCTTGTAAAGAAGTCTCTCACCGACGATATCCCACAGACCTATAGTATTATCGCCTGACCCTGTCACGATATGCATACTGTCTGGAGTAACAGCTACTGAAAAAATACAGTCGGTGTGAGCGCTTTCAAATCTGTAATAGAGCTTCGGTGGTTGGGCTTGATGATCCCATAGAGCAATGCTCAAATCTTCAGATGTTGAAACGACAAATCTGTTGTCAGGTGCCACAGCAAGTCCGGTAATTCCGCCTTTGTGTGCTTTGGCAAATCTATGAACAAGTTTCTTGAGTTGGATGTCCCAGATAGCTATGGATAAATCACTTGCTCCCAGAGAGCCTGAAATGATGTACTTGCTATCTGGCGTCACTACAACGGAAGAAATAGCTTCTTTATGAGCCTCAGCAAATCTGTGGATAAGCTTACCACTCCAGATGGCAACGCTCCTGTCGCCTGATCCAGTGACGATATATTTATTATCTGGAGAAACGGCCACAGATCTCACGGCGTCCGTGTGCCCATCAGTGTAGGCCTGCACAAGCGTCCTCTTTTCTATATCCCAGATTTTTAAGGACTTATCTTGAGAACCTGAAGCGATATACTTGCTGTCTGCAGTGGTAACCACTGAATATATAGAATCTTCATGAGCATTGTCGAATTTATGTAAGAGCTTCTTTCCTTGAAGATCCCAAAGGCCAATACTTCTATCATAAGAGCCAGAAACTATATATTTGTTATTGCCTGAAACTGCAACAGACTCAATTGCGCCTTCATGTGCGTTTTCGAATCTGTAGAATAACTTGTTGTCTTGGATGTCCCAAAGAGTGACTGTACTGTCTTGAGACCCGGTCACGATATAGTGGTTATTTGAGGTCACAGACGCGGATGTAATCGAACCAGCATGCGCGTTTTCTATCTTATGTAACTGCTTCTTTCTGCGAATGTCCCAGAATCCAATGCTCCTGTCGTCAGACACTGAAATAATGTGGTTGCAATCTTGTGTCACAATTGCTGAGGTGATATTTTCGGCGTGGCAATCCTTGAATTTATAGACCGCAGTTCGGTCTTGAATATCCCAGACTCCTATATTTTTATCGAAAGATCCAGATACGATATACTGACTGTCTGGACTAATGGATAAACAATTTATTGTGTCATTATGAGCGAATTCGAAACGAAAGACGAGTTTCTTGTCTCGAAGATCCCACATAGCAATTGATTTGTCTCTATCACTTCCTCCTGAAACGACATATTTGTTATCAGGAGTCACCGCAACAGACTGGACTGAATCGGTATGAGCATTTGGAAGTCTGACGATATCTCTGTCTTCGATTGAACAAAAGACTAAGGATTTGTCGTCTGAACCCGATATGATCAGTCTATCATCTTTGGAAACAGCTACAGCTCTAATTCGCTCCTTATGTGGCTCATATCTATGAACCAAAGATAGCGTCTCAAAGCTCCAAACGGCAATAGTTTTATCTTCACCACCTGAGATGATATATTGTCTATTATCTGTGAGAACGATCGCCATTATGGGCTCATTATGCGCGTTTTCAATTCGATTCACTAGTTTCTTATCCATAATATCCCAAATCGAGATATTAGAATCCATGGCTCCAGCCACAATGTTCTGATTATCCGAAGTCACCGCCAGAGCCGCTATCGAGTGGGAATCCATACCACTAAATCGATGAACCAAGCTTTTGAGGTTAAAATCCCAGATAGCAACAGATTTATCGTCTGAGACAGAAGCGAATTTGCTGCCAGAGGTGGCTGCTATATTGTGGATCCATTCCGAATGGGCATTTAGGAATTTGTGATATAAAGTTTTCTCTTTAATGTTCCAAATTGAGATAGAATTATCACCGCTCCCAGCAATGATATAGCTACCATCATTTATAAGAGTGAGAGAGGAGACCATATTATTATCTGGAAGTTCGAAAGTGTGGACTTTAGTTCTTGAATTGTAATCCCAGATGGTAATTTTATCATCTGCTGCAGTGATGAGGTATGAATTGTCAGGAGTGACAGCCAAATAACGGATCAATCCCTCATGCGCTTCTTCAATGCGTTCTAGAAGCATTTTGTCACCGAAATCCCAAATACCAATGCTCCTATCTGAAGAGACAGAAATAATACCTCCATCAGGAGCTACTGCAACTGCATTGATTATATCCGTGTGCGCATCATCGAATCTATGAGCCAATTCTTTGAGGTCAATATCCCACACCCCAATTGACCGGTCCTGGGACCCAGAAATGATATATTGGGAATTAGGAGTTACGGCAATAGAGAAAATAATATCGGTGTGCGCGTCTACGAATCTATGAAGTAGCTTCTTCTGTTCCAGGTCCCAGACTGCAATCGATCGGTCTTGTGAGCTTGTAATAATGTATTGACCATCAGGTGACACTACGAGAGTTGAGACCCAGTCTCCATGGGCATCCGCCACTCTCATAATGAACTTATTCAGTTCAAGATCCCAGAATGAGATGGATTTGTCCGCCGATCCAGTAATAGCATAACGGTTGTCCGGAGTTATTGCGACGGATCGAATTGATTCTCCATGGGGATCATCAAATCTTCTCAAAAGCAACTTATCTTGGAGACTCCATATGGCGACTGAGGAATCTTGACTTGCAGAAACAATGCATTTGTTGTCAGGAGTAACTGCTACGGTCCTTATTCCTGCTATATGAGCTTCTTCAAACTTGATGACGTTCTTCTTCTGCTGAATGTCCCAGATAGCCAGAGTTCTATCTAAGGCGCCTGAGATAATAAGCTTGCTATCCAGCGATATCGTAATGGAAGTGATCCAATCATTGTGTGCGCCTTCGAACCTATGAGCCATGACCTTTCTCTGAATGTCCCAAACCGCAATACTTTTGTCATGGGATCCAGAAATAATATACTTGCTGTCGAAAGTCACAGCAATTGAAGTGATATGGCTATTATGTGCGTTATTGAACCTGTGAATCAATTTCTTATCTTCCACGCTCCAGACAGCTATTGTTTCGTCTCTCCCTGCTGAAACAACGTATTTTTTGTCTAGAGTTATTTCGATTGAGCTTATCATATCTCCGTGTGCGTTGTCGAATTTATAATGCTGTTCTCGAGTCTTCGTGTCCCAGATTATGATACTTCGATCGTCAGATCCAGACACAATGTATTTATTGTCAAAGGATATCGAGAGCGCAGAGATGAATCCATAATGTCCATCTTCAAATTTGAGGTACGGTTTCTTGGTCTTCAGATCAGAAATTATAATGGTTCTGTCTTCTGATCCTGTAACGATACATTTTCTGTTTTCAGTCATTACCATTGCAGTAATTCTCTTTTCATGCACTCTTTTGAGGTAGTATACAAGCCTATGCTCATTAAGACTCCAGATTTCGATGTCATTTTCGTCATTTGACTTCAGATAAACATTTTCGAGTTCGTATTCACCTAATACGATTTTTCCGCAAGTACAACCTTCAACCATGAGTCTCTTCGGCTTGATATTGATCTTCATGTCTCTGACCAGTAAACTTCTCTGCTCTTTTAAATCGCCTTTCTTCTGTTTCGATTCCATGTTGAGTACAATTTTTCCTGAATTAAGCGTTTTTATTTATTATTCTTATCTGCGTGTTGCTTTAGTAATTTAAATCGGACAAGCGACCGGTTTCGCAACCGTTTAATTATTATTTGGCACAAGTGCTTTTAAACCGTTTCGGTTTTTTTATTTAATTGGCTAACGAAGCCAAAATTGGTAGTCTTGAGAGTGAGTTAAACCGGACAACACTTTTTGCTACAAAAATGGATCCACTCACTTCAGATCCGAGAAATGTAAGATATCCACCGACATAGAAATCTGTTACGAAAGTTTCTTTAGAATCAAGCCAATTGTGAGTAGATATCAACTATTATTCGTTGAGTTGTTAGAAATTGGTGAAGGAGGCTAAAACGAGGAGACGTTGAAATAACAAATAGAGCAATTCAAACTCATTTTCATGAAAAGATTTTGGTTTGCAAAAATTTTCGCATTCCTATTTGAAATTTCTTTGCAAGTGCGTTTTTTTATTAAAAGTTAATTAGTTAACAGAAGAAACGCTTAAACAAAAACTGTTTAAAAACACTTGTCTTGAGCAAGGTTATTTTTCTCAAATGAATCTAAAAATGAAGTAATAAAGCCAATTTTGAAGGGAATTCTTTTTCGAGAAGAAGCTTTCGAAAAATCGATGAGGAAGAGTGAATAAAACTACTACTTTGATCGTGAATGATAATCGCAATTCCTCTCTTCATCAATAGACTCTTCTAGTCAATGATGCTGAGAAGAGTTCAAGGTCCGAAGCCAAATCCCCAGCAAACAAGCCAACTAGCCAACTGATCGAACCAACAGTCTGCAGTTCGTTGTATAGCTGCTGATATCTTGAAATAATATCGAAAGTTGATTGCGAACTCAGCCAGTCATTTGTCTTTCTGATAATTCTTGTCCATCAAATTGCTCTCAATAGAAAACGACATGGACATTCCTTGATGATTTCTTGAATAGTAGTACAAAAGATATTGGATTCGACCAAAGTTAACCGCGCAGGAAAATTAAAAATAGTCTTATTAAATCAGGAATAAAATCATATTGATAAAAATAACATTGAAATCTTCGTTTCTCTCTGGGATTACACGCTTGAAAGCATCCAGAGGCCATAGATCTTTGATATTTCTCTTTAATTCTTTTATTAAGAACGTCTTAGCCTAAGAACTCACTAATTTCGGTGATTGGACGGAGTAATTCTCCGTATCTCAGGACTATCTAGGAATCTTTTCTAAGTGAAGATTTGTATACCTTGCTTATCTTGGAAAAGTGCTTGATAATGAGAAGCGATCTTCTTTGTTGCGAACTCAATGTATATTGTAATGAGTAAAGACCAGAATTTCACAAAACCGGAGTTAAGCCTGCCATCAGGGCTGAGAGTTCTGATGTTGGCTTGAAGAGCTAAGTAGATATTGAGAAAGTTTCACTGAAAATCGACTATTTTTCGGTTCAGTCTCCCATAACCATCACTAATAACGCTGGAAAATAATGTATTGCTTTGAGATATCAAAGACTTAAGGTTACTCATCCTTAATATTTAGTGATTTTGGATCAACTGTTCAAGGTTATAATCGGAACAGTTTTTTCATTATAATGGACTAATTACTCCAATAGTTTGTTACTAAACCTCAGAAAAGAACTTTAATTCATTGTAATTACTTCTCCCATACATCCTAATGTTTTTCGACCCGTTCAGGTTCTCCACAGAGAGTCTTTGGAAAAATTAAGAGCAAGAATCAAGATCAAGTTAACTTCGAAACTGTTAACAATGATTAACAATAGATTTAAAATAAAAGTGCTGGTACTTTCGTAGGAAATCCACAATGGAAGGTAGATCGACATTCATCCCCTTTTGTACTATTTGAACAGCTAGATACAACAAAGAATACGAAATACAGTTAGTTGGTGATGAGTTCAAAACTTGGAAAAAGAATGCTTTTTCTTTATATGACCTCGCAATAACTCCAGTCCTCGAGTGGCCATCGCTCACTTGCCAGTGGTTACCTGTGAAAGATACGTAAGTGTATATCGAATAATTTTCAGTCAATCTCTCCATATTTCCATGCAGCCCACCTGACAGTGACTATAACATACATAAATTGATTCTCGGCACAAATACTTCAGGATCGGAGCCAAATTATCTCATGGTCGCCAAAGTCAGAATACCTACTGAAGATATACTGATAGATATCGCAGACTACGATATGGCACTTAAAGGTAATACATTTCTGAGTTCGAAATCAAGCTACGTTTCGGATTATAGACCAAATGGGACCGTCAACCCTTTCAACGAAAAGCAGAATCGAAATCGAAACTAAGATTCTTCATAAAGGACCAGTTTATCGCGCGCGTTATATGCCACAAAAATACAATATTATAGCTACTAAAACATCTTTCGGCGAAGTTCATATTTACGACTATGCTCAACATCCCCCTACTCCTGATAGCACAGAACACATCAAACCAGATCTCATGTTAACTGGACATACAATGGGTGGATCTGGATTGATGTGGAATGAGAAGAAACCTGGATATATCCTGTCGAGTGGAGAAGATGGGAAGGCAATCCTTATTATAATTTAGTCAACCCCAGCTAACTTTCTGAAAAAAAATAGGTTTGTTTATGGAATATCGATGAAAGTAACCAGACTATGAGAAGTTTAAAGCCTATTCGCGAGTTTACCAATCATAAAGGATCTGTCGAGGTATTCACTGGTTGAAATGGGGCTGGGAATTAATTTTGTAACAAAGGATATTTGCTGGCATCCGTTTCTCGAAGATTTGTTCGGTTCTGTGGGCGTTGACAGACATATTCTTATGTAAAAATAAACGAAAATCAAGAGAAAAATGAACAATAAATTCTTCTATTAAAACAGATGTGATTTAAGACAGAAGAACACGAAACCCACGCACGATATTTTCGCTCATTTTGACGAGATTCGCTCTATTGATTTCAACAAAAATAACGAATACATATTCGTGACAGGAGGCGCCGACAACGCGATCTGTCTTTGGGATATCAGAAACACTTCGAAGAGCGTGAACATCTTTGAAGATCATAAGAAAGAAGTATTAATTCTACCAATTAGTCGCCTCCATGAGAAATTTTTCATAGGTAGTTAAAGTTGAGTGGAGTCCAAATAATAGCAATTTATTTGCTTCCTGCTCCAAAGACAGAAGACTAAAAGTTTGGGATCTTTCAAAAATCGATCAAGAAGGCAGCAATTCGGAGCTTTTGGTAGCTTTACAACTCAATGATTGTCTATTGATATACCACATTAGTTCGTACATGAGGGGCATCAGAGCGCAATTCCCGACTTCAGTTGGAATATTAATGATCCGATGCTAATGGCTTCTGTTGAAGCAGAAAATAATCTTATGCACATCTGGCAAATGGTATTAAACTTAATTTGAACTTGCTTCATGGACCACAATTTAGGCATCTAGCTCTAGCATATACACTAGTGGAGAAGGAGGGAAGATTTGAGGGTTAGTTTTCTCAATTTTTTACTTTCCTTCACGAGAAAAAAAAAGTGCAAGAATTAAATTGCTTAGTTTTCATGCCCTAGATATCTCAGTATTCTTCCTTGCGTTTGTCGGCTTTAACATAGGAGAATTTGGTTTTAACATTTTGTATCTTGACAGCAACTAATAATGTCTCTTGTCAGTTTAAAAATTGTATTGATAATTTTAATAAAATCAAATATCTGCTACAAATTACATTCAAGAGAGTGATAAAAGAAGAAGAAAAAATTTTTTCGTTCTTTGTTTGTACTCGTTGCCATTATACAAGCAGCAACAGCAGACCAACAACAACATCTTGGATTTCAACCATCCAGCTTCTTCGGTTTGCGTCTATCTGGTCATTTCAAGCTGAATTCAGCTTGTTATTAAAAATTATCGACGAAAATTACTGACGAGTAGTTTTCAGAATGCTCTCATAGGATTGATGCTGATTACAGCAGCTCGTTGCTAACAACGTTAAATATCATTTGGTGCATAATTCACAGTCAAAACATTTTTTGGAATACACCATTACGAGGGCAATGTTATCCCTCCTGGAGTTTCATTTTACTCAAGGAGAACCGCTAGATTTTAATCATTTTCTCGAGCAAAAGTGACATTGATTCGGGACATGATAGCCTTTCAATTCTTTGACCTTATTGAAATAATTTATAAAATTGATCAATTTATTCATTTAATCCTTGTTTAAGCATATCTAAGCCATTTGCTGATGAAACTCTCTCACAAAAACTCGGTGATTGATAAAGAAATTGAGCTCATGCTACTTCAAGACACGCATTCCAAGGCATATCCAGAAATTTCCATTCCAATTCCTTCTGCTCACGAACCTCATAAATATAACATCAAAGGCATAGCTTACGCCTTAGCTGGAGCTTTTCTCAATGTTATGGCAGGCGCTATCAAGAAAACAATACCAGACGTGCCTGTTCCTCAGTTGCTTTTCGTCCGAACGATCTACACAGTGATTCTTGTTTCAGCTATTTTGCTAGTCACTAAACAGACTCAAGAACTCAGAAAAAGCTTTACGGTTCCTGTCATTCTGATGGCAATAGGCAGAACGCTTTGCAACCTTTTTTATTTCACATCGCTCATAAGTCTAACAGTAAGTGAGCTTATTACAATATATTCGACAAATGGGATGTTGTCAGGGATATTGGCCTCTGTTGCGCTTAAGGAACCATACACAGGTATTGAAAAAATACTCGGCTTATTGTGCTTTGCTGGAGTTATCCTGATAGTCCGACCTCCTTTTTTGTTCGGCCAAGAGATCGGTCCTGATCAGGTGGACCCCGAACTGCCAAGGTACATTGCTGGCATCATGGGATTTCTCGCGGCATTCTTTTTCTCAGCAAGTCAGGTGACAATTCGATCCATGAAAATTAAAATTCCCACATGGATCCTTGGCTTTCATATTCAGGTCAATGCGTTCTTATTCTTCGCAATTTATCTATGGCTTATGGGTGGATACCGACCGTTGAGTTATTCTGAACATTGGGGAGTGTTTTTGAGTGGGGTATGCACCTTTGCGATCATTCATCTTAATATTAGAGCGATTGAACTTGAGAAACCAAGTGTAGTTGGGGTAATTCAATACTCTCAACTATTATTCTCATTACTATTTGATGTGTTAATAATGGGAACGTTCCCTTCAACTTCTACATTCATCGGAGCAGCATTCATCTTTGGGAGTTGTTTCTACTTGATAAAGTTGCAGAATTCTGACGGCAAATAAGAGACCTCGAATACTCATAAGAAATATAAAGTTCATTTCGATTGTGAGCAAGAAATACTAAACAGATAACGACCTCAATGAATTATTAAGCAGCTCGTTAATCTTGAAGAGTAATTTTGAAATTTTCTTTTATCTTCATCTACAGCATGAATAGTCGAAATAGCCAAATTAGTTTTTTTTTTTGATTTGTTGTTGTTGTCGCTACTTTTAATTGAGAAGAAGCTCTCCAACTAAATCAATTGTTCTTTGTCAAAGTGGCCAGTTTTCTAAAAGTAGCAGTTCTCTACGCATCTTCTTGAACTGCAATTAAAAGTAAACTTAACTCTTTTGAAATAAACTTTCGATAATTTTATTAAAACTCCTGTTGCTGTTAGCAAATTAAATGTCAAACTCTGTAGTGTCAAGAACACAGAGGTCTATTTCAGCCCATACAGCCAAAAGAACTCAAGGAGAGAGCTTGATTCAAAATTTGCAGAAAGAGGTGGATTATTACACAAGACAATTAGAGCAAGAAAAAAAGTATTTTTAAAAATTGCTTTTTCCCTTCTCACCCACTCAATCAAAGGAGACTTTTTGGAATCAATGAAACTCATCAAGCTCTCCAGAAAGAATGGAAAGAACGTGCTTCGAAAGTTAAAGTCTTGAAAAGTCCACTCAAAGGCGAGAATGCTAGGATTTCTGCTAAAATTGCAATATTGGAGCGAGAATATTATCAAGTAGCAGGATAATCTGGTCCTTATATCTCATTTTTTCCTCTTTTCAGATAACTCTACGCTATGATCAAACTCAGGCTGAAAACGGCAAGTTAAGAGATAAAGTTGATATTTTAAGAAGAGAGAGGCAAAACTTCTATGAGGTTCATCAAAATATGGAAAATGCTCTCCAGAAAAAGAACCTTGACCTCAAAGAATCTGCTGTCAAAGCGAATGTTTCCAATAAAATGGCAGGTATATTCCTTCTTTTATATAAAATGAACTCACTCTGTCTGAAAAAGATGAGTTGCATTCACAAATCATCCGATTGAAGACGAAGAATGATGAGCAGCAAGAGGAATATTTGAACAAATTTGAACTTCTTCAAGAAGATCTAATGGAAGAGAAGAAAAAAGCAAATTACGTTAATCGAGCACACACAGCTCCCAATGAAAATTCATCGGACTACGTAGACCCCGAAGAGTGCCTCAAGCGGTTACTTCAAAGGATTATTCTTGTAAAAATGTCAAAAATCAGAGTTGCTAAAATTATTATTGTCTTTTCTCAAAGAACAACAAAGAGAAAGTTAAAGTCATGAACGAATATATGAGCCAGATTAAAATTGTCGACGAAGCTTTTAAGGTCTTGAAAGACACCAGCGGAATCCAAGATATTGAAGAAATAATGAACACTTTCATCAAATCTGAGGAGCAAAACTATTCCCTCTATAACTATGTGAACATTTTGACCCAGACCAACGATAACTTGGTCTCAGAAATCAAAAGCTCACAGGAAGAACTCGCAGATTTAGAAGTTCCTTTTTTTCTGTTGTTATTCGCTAAAAGTCGCTATTAGAAAGAGCTTGAAACTATAAGAATCCAAGCCGAAAGTACCCCGGAGGAAGAGATTCAGAGGCAAAAACTCAAGGACAATCTTGCTGAGAAGTAAGGCTACAACTATTCTCTCTAATTACATCACTCTTAAACAGAGATAAGCAGATTACCGAGCTTAAACATCAATTAGATGAATTAAGAAAACCTCTCGAAGTATTTACCTTAATGAACTCTCCTGAATTTTTTTTTTTCTCTCTCTCAAAAAATAGCCTTTCTATCAAATGCTAAGCAACACAGAGTTTGCTGGAGAGCGTCCTGAAACTCTTGAAGAGTTTTCAATTAACGAAACCAATCTAAGTTCCTGCTTAGGTACTAGCAGATACAGTTTTGTTAATTTTAAATAACCACTTTCAGCGACATTGGAAGACGACGTAAACCGAATGATGATGTACATTGCTAAGAAAAGAGATGAAAAAGCGATCTTTACTGCTGGATTGCTCTTGGATCAGTTGCAAAAGAAAGAATTTGAGCATTTATCCAATGTACTCAGAGCATCGAATTCAAGATTCAATCTAATGATTTTTTTGATAAATAGAGTCAGATTCCTGATATGAAGGAATTTATGTTTTCTGAGGGAAATGTTGGGGACAAACTTCTTGACGAATCAAAGTTTCTGGAAATTGCAAACGAATCTGTTGAGAGGAGAAAGCAGAATTCGTTTATTAATACTACACATATGACAGCTGCCACAGGCCGTGATACTACTACGGGACGAGAGCTCTCTCCCACCTTTGTGACAGTAAATTCGACCCATCCCGATTCCGCTGATATTTTAACATTTACAATAGTCAAGACGTTAAGTCATTGGGCTATAAAAGAAGGCTTGCTAGACCTAATCTATTCAGCTGACATCAGTGATTTTTTTTGGAGAAAGAATTATTCTCCTTATTATGAACTAATTATATAAGCCATGATTGATTACATAGAGAAATTTTTAATAATAATGGTTTACTTTTGGAAATATTTGATATTTTTGAGAATCCACCAAGATTTACATACAAGATGGATGTGAAGCGAATACCTCACTAACTACTTTCTTTCGAAAATCCAGCTGATTTCGAATAAAATAGAATGAAATTGAATTACAGACCTGGATTTGTATTGGTGAGTATTGTAAGTTATACATATTGCATCATAATTAATTGTACAATTTCAAACGCGGATAGGTGGTGTTGACGAGTTGGTCGATGCCAACACTTAGCATTGAACAAAGATGGATACACATAGCAAATGCATTATATATCCCAACAAAATTTGCGTAGTGCTTCCGATTCCAATAGGATTATCATATTACCATGAATAAGTCTAGTGCTCCGGTGGATCTTGATAATAATAGCTAAAGCTCATCCTTTCTGATTAGAAAGAAGGCTTGAGAAGCGTTCGGAAGAACGTCAAAGTCTAAAATCTCAAGATGATGTCTATTCGACGATTTTAGATGTTGATATCCCTGCTTGTTTTGGGCTTCTTCTTTTAGCTTACAGTCATCAGTAGACATGCCCGAATTGATTGGGTTTAGCTGAACTCTCATGAAAGTAGGGGACGACGTAGCTTTCTTCTCGTACAAGTCGCAATTTGACTGAGGCTTGCGATTTTTATTTGGATTGAGAAACAATATGGGATCGTTGCAGTCCTTTTCCTTGATACTCTGAGAAGATTTGCTTTGAATAAACCAAGGTTTGGCATGCAAGGCATTATCTGAACCTGTTTTGTCATTCATCGGAACCCCGCTTAAATAAGTGTGCGTTTGATTGTCTTGACTATCGTTGATGCTAGCCCTTTTTTGGTTTTGGGTCGCTCCACTGCTTGATATTCCTCCAGTATCACTAATCGAAATTGGGTCTTGATAATTTTTTTTGTTTGATGGATTTTCTTCAGTCAAATTTGCTTGCTTAAATTCTCGGTTCTTGGTCGGAACCACAAATTTTCGAATGAACTGCTGTGGCTGGGTCAAGACAGATTCCTGCAGAGTGTTGTGGTTACCTGAATTTTCTGGTCCACTCAAAGTTTTTTGCTTCCGCAAAAATGAATGCGTTGAATTAGCATCAGATTGGAGAAGCTGATGAGGACTATTGTTGTCCTTACTGGACCTCCTAGCTACACTACTTGGTGATAACTCCATCGTTAACTCGTTTCTTTTAGACGCAATTAGCCTCTGGAAAAACCTACTGCGTTTCTCACTGATATCAGAAATTACCACCTGACTAGAATGCGTTTCATTCTCATCCATCGTTATTATCTGTCTTGATGGAGTCATATTAAACTGTTCGGATACACCCTCTTGCACAGCAGTTCCGACATCCATTTGGGGAAAAACTTTAGTAGATGAGCAATATTTTGTGATAGTGTAAATTAGCTCACCAACAGAGAGAAAAACAGCACTATATATGAATAGAAGCACCAAGACAATAAAAGCCCAAGCAAACCCATCTCTGACACTCACATTGTAGTTTTGGATAAAATCCATTATCCCACTCCCCGTTACGCAAATGAGCTGAAAGATAAACAGACACTCAAAAAATATTGTAACTCCAAGATCATATTTCTTGGCGAAAGGGTTGAAGATAATTGTAAGGACAAAGAAAATTAAATTGAGCGTCAGCAAGCAAATTAAGAGTTCAAACGGGTAGCTTGTTAGCAATCCAATCAGCAGCCCATTGATGAAAAATCGTGTAAAAAAGGCAAGCGGGTAGTACTTTGAATATCTACGATCAGTTCTCCATTCTTTGAAAAATATCCCCTTCCCCACTGAATCATCGAGAGAAATTCCAATGTCTTCACTCAATGTCAATTGTCGAATCCACCGAAAGATCACAAACACCGCAGGAAAAATGAGCACAAGAAAAACACAAGACAGCGTGAAGGAAAGTATTGCGTAAGGAGATTCGAAGTCTAGGACTTGGTATTGAACCACCGCCTTGAATGAAAAGCTAATAGCATAGGCAAGAAAAATGATAAACAAGAGATTCCACTGTACATAGTTCTTGACTGCGTGAAAAATATCTGCGGTTCTTGAAGAAACCATCTTTCGTAAGAGATAAATCAAGTTCACCACACCCAATAAAAAAATATAGGCAATGAGAGTCCATATCTCCGATCCAAAGTTGTCAACAAAATAATAATTCAGGTTTGTTGCTGAAAAGTAAATGGGTTTCCAACCCGAATAAATAGTGGGCGAAAAGCTTGCAGCACTAAATATATTGCAAAAGAGATTAGGGATCCAATTTACTCTCATTGGGAGCGTATCAACCGCATCGAAGTAAGCTCTCCAGAAGTCAGTGGGAGCGAAATTAATATATTGCGTTAGATGTGCACAGGACAGCATGAGAATCAGATGAGACGCTCGAGCTCCGCCCCAGTTCTTTAATCCCGTTAGAAAAAGAAGTGCAGTTGCAGCTACTCCTCCCCATCTTACGAGATATGGAACATATGTAATCGTATCTTTTTGAGCAGTTGAGAGTGAGTAAGAGACTAGAAAAGGCTTTGAAAAACAGTTGATAAGTGTGTGATTTGAACAGCTGCTGCAGCTGGTCGCACATTCAGCACCACAAACCAAGAGAAAGATTGTGATGAGCAGAGTAAATTGTAACTTCATTAAAAAAGTGACTTTTTATTTTTGGTGAAATAAAAGTGGTTCATCTTGCCAGAGATATCCCCTCTCAGAATTTAATTCAGGGTATTTAATGCTTGCTACCATAAGATAGGTACTTCAGATAGTTTTAAGAATGAATAGCTTTTAAGTCTGCACGATAATTCGGCACGATTTGATTCTGTTAATACTCATGAAAAACTAGCCACTTGATCTCGTCGGTGTCGTGTGATCTGATCTTCCTTTTATCGATAAAAACGTTTGACGGAGTATTAGTATATCAAATCGCATCGGTCTCAAAATAATTCTTCGCTGCCGAAGCGACCTTGAAGCGTCTTTCTTTTATACCCTTTCAAGCCTCAGTATAAAAGAGTCAGATTATCAGTTTAGAAATTAAAAAATTTATCAGGTTTCAAAATGATTTGATTGAATGAGTCAGCTATTGTCCTCTGGAATGCAGTTCATTGGACACGAATTACTAAAATAAATTGCTTTTTGAGAGTTGCGGAACGACTCACCGAGACTATGAAGCTTTATTTCTTAGAAAATGCGGATTATTGGTGATTTATGAGTAGTTTTGAAAATTTATTAATTGTATTAGTCCGAAACTTGATTTCTAAGAAGAGGGTTATTGGATTGATTTGTGCGGCTGTCCATTTTACTTTGAAAAATATTCTATTGCCTATCATGAGTATATGCTACTGCCAGATCTCTACAATTAAGTTGTCATCAATGATGGACATCTATTGCATGATTTCATAGAATCAGTAGCAGCAAATTCTTCCCTTTATTCTTTGGAGCTGATAGCCTAAAAATGTGTCTGACGTTATAAATTTAATAATTGTTTTTGTTATTTGTTAAACAAAAAACTCAGCAAAATATATTTAAACGGAAATCAATTCTCTTTTTGAATTCAATTTCTCTGTGAAACAAGCAAAATTTACAGAAAGTATTGTGTATATTAATGTTAGCAGCAAATATCTGCGCATCAAAGACATTACAGTCGCACGTTAGATAATATTAAGGAATTAATTGGACATAGCACAAATCTATGGAGTGAAAGTTTGTAACGGTATCACGGGCTGTTGTTTAACTTTGGGTCTCAAAATCAACTGAGAACTCTGAAGATAAAGCAAAACCTCATAATCTAGGAAGGATTACTATTAACAATTTGAAATCCTGTCTCAACAGAGCAGTTACTCTTTCTCAATTTGAAGCAGCGTATATTAGTAATGAATAGTATAGTCTATATACATTATGAAGCTAGCTGATCTAAAATACCCTGATCATCAGATACAACTAGTTTTACATACTAAACTTTTGTGTTTGGAAACAATTCATGCTTGCAAATCGTGAAGGATACTTGGCGATAGTAGCAGCAACATTTTCCGTGGTATTTCTGAGCACTATTTTCGTAAAAGAGCAAAACTATTGATATAGCAGTTGATTATAGGAATTTATATGTTGTGCTTTGAGAGCGAAATTACCTAGCTAAAAATATGAGGACAAATCTTCTCCACTTAATGTCGGCAAAAATAGAGGGTTTGATTATTTGTGATTGTGAAGCTTTGATCACTATCTCTTCTTTCATTAAAGGCAAAAAAAACTCTTTTCAGCCAATGTTATATAGAAGAAAGCTACTTGTCAATCGTTATTGATCTAAAATCTAAATTCATATATGGATTTTGTTGGTTTCGCCTCTCTGCAAATGAGAACAAAACTTTTATGTCGGGATTCCTATAACATCTAATCAATTTCTTGCAATCTTCTCTGATCATGATAACATATATTTTTTTTTGTAAATTCCCAATCGAAAAATTTGATGATTTTTCGACCATTGTTGATTGGACACAACTTTGTCTCCAAAATCTTCTTCATTGCCGCCTAGAGAGTAATGCATCAATTTAAGAGCAAGATATAAAATAGATTTATCATGAAGAAGCTCAGGTTATCGATCGATCGATAAATTGGATCTTGTTATTAAAATAGATCTGTTGATTTTTTCTGTTAAAATTTGAATGCATAATTTTTTGAATTTGATTTTGGAAGTTCTAACTCCTATCCCCTTTAAATGCATTTGTCTTCTAATTACAATAGTTGATTTTGTAAAAATTTCCTTCATCGACGCGTTTTTCATTTCCAGCGTATTCTCCTTCCATGCTGCACAATGTAACCTTTTTAATCTGATTGATGCTGATTGATTCATTATCAGAACATGCAAAATGAGAACATCAACGGTGGGCAAAAAGTTAGAACCTACCATATACTTACAAGATCGAACACAGCTGCTGCGAGAACCTTTGGAAGGGAACTCACCAACCTTCCTGCTGAATTAGGAGGGATTAAAAAAAAGGCAGTCGGGAAATCTCACACCATGATTGAAAAAATGGTTATCGAACAACCCAAGGGTGAAGATGATCGAATGGCTGATGAAAGTATGGTTCAGTTCGACGTTGAAAATGCGCATAACCCTCAGTGTGTGGTACCTTATGTTAATGAGGTCATGCAATATGTTCGAGACCAGGAGGTAAGCTTAGCAAGTTATCTCAAATGTCTAAGTTAACTTTCATTTTTAGAAATTCTTTCTCAGCGATGCTTCCTATATGACCAGTGTTCAAAAGGACATCAACGAGAAAATGAGAGGGATTCTCGTTGATTGGCTGGTAGACGTTCATCTGAAATTTAAACTCGTCCCAGATATACTTTTCATGACGGTCAATCTGATCGATCGAAGTCTTTCACAATTTTCTGTTGCACGAAGCAAGCTTCAACTCGTTGGAATCACAGCACTTTTTATTTACTCCAAATATGAAGAAATTTATCCGCCAGAGCTTAAAGAGTACGCTTATGTTACTGATAAAGCTTATACAACAGGTGATATTTTGGATATGGAGGGGAAAATCCTTACAACTATAAACTTCCGCCTTGCTTATACTTCCTCATATCGATTTTTTGAGAGATATAGCAGGGTTTGTGGACTCGACGAGAAAAGCCAATGTTTAGGAAGATATTTGCTGGAATTATGTCTGATTGAATACAAAATGCAAAGACATAAGGCGAGTTTGCTTGCTTGTACGGCTATTTATCTTACAAATAAAATTGAAAAAAGGGAGAACTGGAGTGATGTTATGGTAACAAATACGAATTACACAGAGCAAGATCTTCGCGCATGTGCGAAGGAAATGTGCTTGCTTCTTCAAAATGCTTCGAAGAGCTCATTACAGGCAGTGAGGAGGAAGTACTCTTCTACCAAGTTCTTCGAGGTTGCCAAACTCCAGATCGAGAAGATCTAAAAAGGCGAGAAAGTCGCTGGAACATCATGGATTATTTAGTACATTTTGTGAACTCAAGATAGATTTATGGGTAAAAACAAATAGTCTTGGGTTATTATTGTAAAATCGTTTTCTTGCATATGCAAATAGAATATGAAAGCACATGTCTATAGTTTTATTAGAGAAAAAAATTTTCAACCCGATGTTAAATTGCTTGCCTTAGAATCCGAAACTTGCAATTCCCTTGATTTTCTGTCTGCTGGGAGAGATGGGGAATTGGTAAGCAAAGAAGCAGCAAATGAGTTATTGAAATTTCTTAGAAAGTTTCGACTCTGTTGAATTTGAATTGAACAAATACGCAATCTGAACTGAAGGAATAATTAAGGGGAACAGTTTTTTCTGAAGGGCAATTCCTCTTGAAGATTCAAGAGTAAACAGCCTTTAAGTTTATTTTAGCTTGAGAACATATACACACTCTTCCACAGGAACATATCCAAAATCCGTAAAATTTCTCTTATGAAATTTAAATCCATACTTTACAAGGAGAGAAATCGCAGCGACGTTATTCGCAAATACTTTTACAACGAGATTATCATAGTTTTTCAGTTTGCTGAACTCAATTGCCTTCTCAAGAAGTTTTTTCCCATTGCCTTTCCTTCGAATCTCAGCTGCTACAGTCAAGCGAGTTAATTCTGCGACTTTTCCAAGCTCGTTATTAACTTTTTTCAATTTAAGCAAATTTTTGTCCCAATCATAAGGTAGGAGTGCAACGCAACCAACTATTTTTTCTTTCGGTTGGTCGTTCTCTCCTGGTTGCGTAGCTATCCAAAAGCAAGCATCTTCTTTGTCAAGATATTTTCCGGGGACATCAAGCATCTCTGATATGATGCGTCTGGTATTCAGTTTCGTTAAACTTTTTATCAGGTGCCTTGGAGCATAGTTTCCATAGATCAGACGTATGATCATAAACATCAGCACAGTGGAGAGGAGGAGAGAAACCAATATATTCGAAGTCTGAATCACCAGGAACATAAAATTGGGCGTGTATATAACCAAAGTTAGAGCAATCAGCCAGACTGGTCCGTATCTGTTCATCGAAGCTTTCACAGTAGAAGAGAGAGTAGGTATCGATGTGTGCAAAAAAGTCCGAACGCACATCTCAGCTAGAGCTTTATCATCAATTCTTTCATATTTTTTCACAGTGATTGAGGTTGACATCCTAAAGAAATCAAAAAATTATTTTAAAATCTAAATGTTCCTATTGTCAAAAAATTGCAAAGAACCGAGTTTGCAAAGGTTTCTACTTGGCTTGCAGGTTTATCAAACATTTTAATGAACTCTGTGTGACCATAGCGGTGATTGCTCTGGCCAGATTGATTGCAATTTTTTGATTTGAAGATGGCTTATTTCACTTTTTCAGACATTCTTGTGGGAACTGTGGATGAGACTTTCTCGAGGGAGAGGTATGTGCTTGCCTAAAGCTTCGGTTTTACTCACTTAGAATAATTAAAATTAATCCAATTTCACCCTCCGTTTTTAATTTCACTTCAAACTCGTCTCGATTATGGATACTAATAGAAATAATAGAAAGGGATTTGATTTTCTTTCAGAATTCTTTCTTGACTTTTTTAGTCATTGGTTCTTATACTTTTCGTTTATTAAAGCTTATTAGAAAGAAAAGTTCGAAAGACATTCGTGTATATATATATCTATATCATTTTCCTTAATGTGAGCGCTTACTAAATCGGAGTTTTAGGGTTCCTTGGGAGTTAAAAGATCTCCAATCAACTTAATTTCCAAGCTGTGCTTGAAACCAACATTCTTGTTATAGATTGACTTTGCGAATTCTAATCTTCCAGCCTGCACAAGCCCAGCGAAAAGAGGTTTGACGAACTTCATTCTTCCGATTGTAGTCAGGAATTGCTCGAGTTTCGCATCAACGCCTGTATATCCTTGAAGGATACACAACTCAAACCATTTGCAGGCAATCTCTGCATTTCGGTCAGAAAATTTGTATTGCTGATCCAACCAGTCAAGAGCTTTTGTGTCTATTTTCTTCTTCTCAGCCCTGATTAATTCAGCAAGAACTTCAAAGAAGAGCACTACTTTCACTGTAGGCCATTTTCCAGCAACAAGCTCATCATGACCTGCGAGCTTCTCGATATTGTCCAAATTTTCAAAGAATTTTTGCGCCAACTCTTTAACTGCAGTGTAATCTTTGTACTCCAATTTCGGTGGCTGAGGAAGGCAGCCAGGCTGATGGAACCATGCATCCCAGTCAACTTTTTTCAGTTTCTCCAACCCTTCTTCCAGTAATTTTTCTTCTACTTTCTCTTTTAAGAAATCGTAGAAATCATTGGATGTAATTGCTTGAAGTCGAAACTCTTTTACGTATTCCTTGAAGAAGTATTTCATAAACTCTCGACCAAAGAGCTGTTCAAGATATAAGCAGAGGAAGAATCCTTTCTCGTAGTAAAGAGGACTAAAGGCGTCATCAGGATCGATACCTTCTAAATTGGTCACAAGGATTGTGAAAGGGTGTTTTTCACCAATGTTTCTGATATAAGCTTCCAATTTTTTCAGCCCTTGTAGAACCTCAAGGATATACACACTCTCACCATAAATTTCTTCTATTACTTTCCTCTCATGATAGACATTTATTCCTTCATTGATCCAGAAATGAGACCAGGTTGCATTTGTCACCAGATTTCCAATCCAACTGTGAGTCATTTCATGAATAACCACGCTCACCAAAGATCTGTCGCCAGCAAGGACGGTTGGCGATAAGAAGGTGAGACAAGGATTCTCCATTCCACCGAATGGAAAAGACGGTGGTAGAACAAGCATATCATAGCGAGTCCACTCATAAGGGGTCAAGATATCCTCTGCGGTTTTCAAAAATTGTTCTGCAGGTTCAAATTCATATTTTGATTTTTCAAGGTACCCTTCCTCACTATAGACGCGGATTCGAGGGGAAATATCCACATATGAGATGTCTCCAGCCGCAACAGCGAAAAGATAGGAAGAGATGGGTATTTTTTGCTCGTAATAAAACACATTGAAATCCCCCTCAGATTCTTCTTTCACAAGAATACCACCTAAGAGCGCTCTCAGGGGTTTTTCTACCGCAATCTTTGCGGAAAAGGTGAACTTAACGCCTGGAGTATCTTGAGCAGGAATGAGTGATCTTGCATGAATTTCTTCACATTGTGAGAACATGTACGGGTGCTTTTTTCCAAGAGTTTGAGAAGGCTCTAACCATTGAAGAGCGGAAGCTTCTGGTGCTGTCGCAAAGGCGATTCGAATCTTTGGTTTTTCTAGATCAGAATAGCTCCTTGCTAATTCGATAGTGAGAGCGTAACCAAGAATCTTGTTCAACTCGGAGAAGGAATACTTGAGAGGTTTGCCATCTGACAGATCGGTCACGGATTCAATCTTCAGGGTCGTAATATCGAGAATGAGTTTCGAGCGAGTAGGATCATTGATTTGCAAAGTGAGATCGGCATATCCTCCAATCGTTTTCGTCTTGAAGTCTACACGAAGGTTAAAATCCACATGAGAGATTGATATTTCTTCCGGGTTGGAGTGTGAGCTCGAGTCTTTTTGGTTGATTGAGAGGTTTTGTGAGATGGTTTGCATTGTTGGATTTAAGAAATTAGAATTAATTTTCAAGATTTCGGAATTAATTAAGATACAGGAGGATCTCAAAGAACCTGCTAATTTAAGAAATCAATTCAACAATAACATGGTATCTAATCAACTACAATGCGCACTTCTCCATCACTTCTGTTTTCTAAATTTCTTAATTACGAATTTCTATAAAGCCAACTCGAAAATCCCCATTATTCTGATTTATTTTTCAATGGATGTTGATGATCTAGCTTTGCTGTGCGAGTCCACTTTTTTTTTCTCTCTCTTTCGTAAAATTCTCTGGGAATACCATGATATTTACTCTTTGAAAACGCCGTCGTATTTTCTTCTTTCTCAATTATGGAATTGAGTTATAGGAATACCATTTTTTCCATCAAAATCACGTTGATCAATCTATGTCACAATTTTGGTTTAGATTGCATTTCCTCATTGATCTTCTTAAGGAAACCATAATATCATATCCGAGCTTTTGTGTCGTATTCCATTGTATACGTTTTGCACGCATCCAATTTGAAAATTTAGGATAGTTTTCAAAGCCAACGATCTCAACTCGATGTATCAACGATTAGGAGTTTTTAATCTAGAAGAAAGAATTCAGTTTTTGGCAAAAAGACGATCTCATTTAATGACTTAATCAAGTCCTGAATTAGAGAATATAAATTAACTTCGTGAATAGCGAATTTATTCTTAGTCGGGACAAATTGCTAAAAAATGCAGGCAACCCCTAAGCCTCATGTTTTGAAAATTTGCGTCCTTGGAAGTGCAGGAGTTGGCAAAAGCAGCATACTCAAAAGATTTGTTTCAAATGATTACGATGATAACGAGGAAACTACGCTTGGAGCAGCATTTATGGATAAAATGTACACATACAAGGATCAACCTTTCAGATTCCAGATTTGGGATACTGCTGGTCAAGAAAAATATGCACCTCTTGCCCATATGTATTACAGAGATACACATGTTGCCCTGCTTGTATATGACATTACAAATCCCAACTCGTTTGATGCATTGAAAGAATGGCACAGAGAAATCTCTGAGAGAGGGCCTAAAGAGGTTTTAATAGGATGTGTAGGCAATAAAATAGACCTTGCAAGCGAAGAGAAGATTGATTTCGATACAGCTAAATCATTTGCAGACTACATTGGTGGATTTATACAATTGACAAGTGCAAAAGAAAATAAAGGCATTAGTGATTTGTTTGGACAGATTTGTGAGCATGTGCTCAAAGAAGCCAGCACTACTAGAGAAAATGAGAATAGTGAGCCAAAGCAGACATTGAAGACTTCAAGCCCCCAAAAAGTAGAGGAAAAACAAGGCTGCTGCTGGTTGTAGTTTTATTATTTTCTATCTTTACGTTCAATGGCCAAAAGAAATTTTTTTTTATTTGCCGATTGAAAGATGGATAAATTTTAGTTGCTAAAGAGAAAGGAAAGTTGACCCTGTTAACCTTTCTACTCAATCTATATCGTCATTTTGCCTCTCACTCCTTTTCTTTATTCAGAAAGAGTTGGTAAATTATGGACTCGTGTTAGGACTTTGATGTTTTTCTTAAAAATACTTTGTTTTTCAATTCTTCTTTATGACTCAAATATTTCCGGGAAAACACACATAGAGCAAAAAAAGTTTAAATGATTTGAGTCCGCAAAGTTTGGCTTTGGGGACAAGAAATGCCCCCAAAAAAAACTGCTGGCAGTACAAAGTGTAAATTCAGGGAGTCTTCAAGATTTCATTCGCTGATCAATTCACAAATAAGGTGCACGTCGAGGAAGAAATTTTTTGCATTATGTTGATTCATACACAGATCGTAAATTCTGTAAATGATAGTTAATAACATCAAGTTCTTTTTCAAGCTCAATCTTCTTTTTCCTCTGCTCTCCTGACTTGATGTGAACGGGGAACTTGAGAAGTGTATTTTCAATCTACAAGTAAGTATAAAATGTTATGGTGTAACTTGTTGAAGATTGTAGAATTGATACGAGAAGTTTCTCATGATGCAAAGCTGCAAACTCCTTCTCAAAGTCAATCGCGATGCTTTCATCATGATTATCAGGTACCGAGTCAATTGGCGTTGTTTGGCGCTCTCTGCCTGGACTCTCAAGATTAAAATCTTCAACTCTCCTTTCATGCTTATGGGTCCTTGCAGGTTCATGAAGAAGCAATTTGTCACGAGGTGGGCTAATCTTTCTTTTGTTGATTGGCTCGGCGGACCAATTTAACACGTTTTTCAGTTCCTGCCCGCTATTTCTATCTGAAGTGGAACTTATTCAGAATAGGAAGCAATTACTTCAGCTTTATTTGTTCATACTCCCCATGTCTGTGTAAGTCTTCGCCTGCAGAATTTCTTTGTTCGATGGGGGATAATTGCAATTCACGCTTCTGAGCCACTACTTCCTTTGGAGGTGGACTATATCTATTGGTATCAGCTTCAATCCTATCCTCGTCTACGAAATTCATCAATTGATATTCCATTTTCAATCTTAAGACTTATACTTGCAGTCTTTATCATCTGGACAAGTCTATGCTTAATTTCTTCAAAGTTATCGATAAGCCTTTTGATGTAACCAGATTCCCTAGTGAATGGTAACGTTCAGTAAAAAACGCTCTTTTGTCAGTTGATACACTTCAAGATTTCCTTTTCGAATTTGCTCTATTTCCTGCAGAGCTCTTTCGCAGCTTTCGTAGATAGAATTATTCACACCCTCACTCTTGGGGAGAAAGAAAATTTAAATCTGCCAGCTGATTTTGAAAATATACTTTTCGGCCGACTGCAGAAGGCCGCTTTGAATCCAAACTGAATTGATTGGAGTTTCCTCGAGAGTCAAGATTGTATTGAACGGCATATTCTTTTGTATTGTGGGGCTCAATTTCGTGGAAATGATTTTCAAGCATCTCTTCCGAAAGTTTAAGTTGATCCAAGATCGTCCTTTTCTTCAATGAGCATTCAATCCACAAAAAATGAAGTACTTGTGATTCTCTAAATCGTGTGTAATGCTTTCTAATCGTGAAGATTTGATCGAATTTTTTGCGAGACGAGCTTCGGAAGCCTGAAGAAGAATAAGCCATCAAGTTATAAAGAAAGAAGTACTTGAAAGGCTGAAGATAGCTTCTCTAAATTAGTTTTGAATTCATTTAGCTATTGAGGTTAGGTAAACTTTTCAGATAATGGTTATTTTCAACTTGTTTGGCAATCAAATCAGCTCTTGTTCTATAATTACTCGCTTCTTTCCCTTTTTCAGCAAGAGGAAGATCTAGCTTTGTGAGTTGGTCTTGCTGCTTCCTTATATTGTCGTTTCGTTCTTTCATTTTCCGCTTTGAAGTATCATCATCGTATGGATCAAGAAAGTTTTTGCTTGTTCCCTAATCCGAGTATGTGAATGAGACTCTCTTCAATTAGTCTGAGAATTACCATTGTCTCATTCTGTAATCTATTTAGATTTACATCTGATATACCTCTCATATCAATGTTGCCTGTGCACAATGAATTTCGGCTTGACAGAATATTGAGTTTTGCATGGCTTGAGACAGGGGATTTTTTATTGTTAGGAACTAAAGTCCAAAAGATTAGTAACTCTGAAGTTTTAAAGCGGTATACCGAGGTCAACAGCATCACTTAGCTTTCTAGAAGAAATATTAGACGCTGACTTAGGATTTGGAGAATTCTTCGAATCAAGATCAGCTACAATTTTCTCGTGCTTTGTTTGAGTATCTCCGCCAAATTCACCAGTTTTTAAAAGTTGAGCAGTTTGATTGTTTTGCTCTGGTTGAAAAATTGGATAAAGTGGTTTCTGTGACAATAAACTGGTTGTTGCAGTAGCTTGCCCGAAGTTGTTGGAGAAAACTGATGGAGTTGAGTGGGTCAGTGTCGGGAATGGCGTGATGTAATTATATTGTGGAAAGGATGTAGGGAATATCAGATTTGAATAAGCAGAGGGCTGAAGGGGACTCCATTGCAATTGTTGCAGCTGTTGTGGAGATAACTGTGAAGACGCTGGGGGAGACTGTTGTCGAGAATCAATGTAACCGTTGGAAATTGTGTTATGAAATTTGCTCTCTAAAGGAACCCCAATGTTTGTAGAGGGAAATTGATTTGGGTTCAAGCTATTATTATTTCTTAATGATTGAGACTCAAGTGTTTCAACCTTCCTGCGAAGAAATTCGAGTTCTTGTTGTATTTTTTGAAGGTCTGAATTGGAGTTGCCATGAGAGTCGAGTCTCTGATTTTGAAATGAGATATCTGCAGCAGGTTGATTATCTGTTTCGCTAACGACAGAATTTTTCAGAGGAGAAAATTGTTTTTGCTGATTGGTATTTGTATCGAATTGTGGGTCTCGATTGAAAAGCTTACCGAGATTTAAAGATTTATTTGTTATTTGCTGGGTAGAATCTTTATTAACTCCAGTGCCTGGATGTGGCTTGATACTTGTTGCCATGAAGTAATGGATTCCTCAATTTGTTTCGCTGTATTCGAAAGCTTTTATTTTTTTAATTACTGAATTAACAATACAGTTGCTAATTGAGCACAATTTTGACAACTGAAAAATCTTATTGTAATATTGAAGATGCAAAAAACTATTATATTTTAATGAATAGTTAAACTGTTAACTACATAGCTCTCGCAATATAGCTAATGAATATGAAAGAAATTTACGGTCTAATCCGCACAGAATTATTTTACAGACACTACTGTAATATCAGTATCTCTTATTTGAAAACTCGTCGATTCTGGGATATTCTTTTCTTGTTCATAATACCTACGATGCTCATAGATAGATTGAAGATCTCAGAAATGGCATTTTTTGGGTTTTGCTTCTCCCAACCCAAAACTCTTAAAATTATGACTTCGAAAATTAATTACTTCTGGACTCAATAAAACTACAGAGAGCAGACTTTCCTATATCAACCTGAAAAAACATAAAATGCATTGTGATAAAGAAAGTCTTTGGAGCAGGACGCTCCGTCCAACCTCTTTTCGAAAAGCAGAAGCAATAGTTCTCTCCTCTTTAAAAAAAAGCAAGTAGAATGGCTTGCGTCTGGGCCAACAATGAATTGATCATGGATCTCTTTAGATCAGAGATTCTTTCTGGGCATAGTTTTGGTCAACTTATAATTCGGCGCATTCCCGAGCAGTGGTTGAATATCATAACTTCCTGGGCCTGGATCGATCCCTTTTTTTGAGCTAAGCGTTCTGCGAGGTTCTGTTCCTATTCTAATTTTTGACAGAAATTTATTATAACAATTAATCTAGCTAATCTTTACTTCCATTGCGGCCCTTGCAAACTAGCTTTCAGATCATATAGGCCAGGGCCAGGTGTATCAGCAATTTGGGAAAATAGTTTTCTTTTTTCATAGCCAATTCTAATAAGTTTTATGGATCTATTAGATTTGAAAGCTTGGAAATTTTACGGCATTGACGGTTCTACTTTCTTTGTTTGTTTTAAAATTGGGTTGTAATCACTTGGACCTGGCATATTCATAGTTTCATTGAGACGTTTGTTGTCTCCATGCCTTCCACCCATTGAACACTATCAAAATGTAATGCGATTATTACATAGAGATTCAGTATATTTTCAACTGCTGATTTATTCGAAATGGCTGATTCGTTGAGCATGGAATACGTTCCTGGGCCTGGAGTGTCCAATTCGGAATGTAATGGCCGTCGTTTAGCAGTACCAATCCTATAAATTTCAAATTCCGGTTTGAATAACCAGCAGCAACAACAAAAAATACTTATAAGAAGGTGCTAATTTGCGTGAAATAGTTTTGGGATTGTAGTCCGCTGGACTTGGTGTCCACGGATTCCTGGTTATGGTTCCACGGGTTTCAGATCCAATTCTTTGAAAAGTGAGCGTTAGAGACAGATAAATTTTCAGTACCTGACAGCTGTTTTTCGAGATTTGATAGCGGTATAATAGGGAGTGGGATCGTAAGCAGCAGGACCCGGAGAGCACCGATCGAGGGATAGAGCTTTAGTTCTAGAAGCCAATTTAATTCCCCTGTCGGTTGTAAGCGACGAAGGTTGGTCATAGGCTCCCGGTCCAGGGAATAAAGCTGACTCATCTTCCTTTTTGTTTGTTCTCGGGGCAGTTCCGATACTTCCAAAAATCCCGTAATTAGCCTGAACACACACACAAAAATTGTTATTACATCAATTTAGGGCCTGGGATATCGTCGGTGCGAACCTCGTAGCTACCAGGTCCAGGCGTATCAATTGTTGATCGAAAAACACTACGCTGGCTATTTCCAATTCGAAACGCAGGTGGAGAATGACTCAACGCATTATAGCTTGGTTCATATGATCCTGGTCCCGGCCCATTTGTGGTGACATCGAACCCTCCTTTGTTATTGCGAGTAGACATTCTGAAAAACTTTTGAATGCATATATCATTCGACACATTTACGTAAATGCTGGTTGCTGTCGTTGGTCTACAGACACATTTTCCACACTATATGTACCTGGACCAGGTGTAGTATTGTGGCCGGTAGATTCGCTTGACTTTTCACTCTTTCCAATAACACATCGTGGTGCGATTTTGCGCTAGAAAATGAATAAACAATAAGCGCTGTCAAATTTCTACATCTATCCTATAATTTTCGTAGGTGCCAGGTCCCGGAGTTGTACTCTTTACGTCTTTTGACCTTACAGACGTTCCTATCCTGCAAAACAATAGTAAGTCTTGATTACGATTGTAAGCAACTTCCAGCGAGGACTCCCATCCCTTCTGAAATCTACATCATATGCTCCCGGTCCTGGATCTTCTGAAAAGCTTCTGAAATGGTTCCCTACAATTTGCATAGTTCTTTTCACGATCATCTTTTTTTCGAGAATTACCTCTCCGGCTCGAGCCGATCGAATAGAATGGAGATGAAGAATAATTTGCCATTCTTGACAAACTCGCTCCCTTTATTTCTATTAAAATTTATTTGAAACTGATCTTGCCTCATTTTTTGATCCGAACAACACATTGTCACATCGTTATTTTGTCTACGCTCGAGGTTCTGAAAAACGAACTTTTATGAAAGAGCTCTCAGAAAAGGAACAAAACATTCTATAATTTTATTGAGTTTCTTCGAAGCAAGGCCTGGGCGAGCACATCCGCTCAGAAAATTTTCCAAATCGCAAACTCGTAAACTTCAAGAATTACCAGGAATTGGATGCTTGCTAATCAATCTGTGTTTCTGAGCGTTTTGAATCTCATCTGTTTTATTTTTCCCAAATTTATTTCTCACAGCAAAAGAACAAACAAATGAAGAGTCAACATAAATTTCATCATTCTCATCAAAAAGATTTGCTAATACTCACTCTCGTATCCCTCCTTATATGGGGGTTCTAATTATAGAGAACAGGAAATCCTGAAATTGAAGTCGTGTTAGATTGATTTAAAGAGAAAGCAGCAGAGGTTTGCTTCCTCTCGAGACTATGCCTACCTCGATAATTGAAACACATTATGTGAATAGATGGAACAGCCTCACGGATTTTACCCAAATTTTAGTGCCCCGTCTTAAGTTTGAAGAGAGAGAGAAAAAAAAATCAAATCAATTCTCCTCAGTTTTACTTTGTATGTTTGTATATTGTTAAAGAATGAAGTCTAAACGGGACTTTTGCAAGATGCTATAAGGATAACATTTGTCAAAAGTTTATGTAGTACAAGGGAATAAAATAATTGATAACAATTTGAAAACCTCAAACAGCTGCACTGCCGATTAATTGAGGGTTGATCTATTCAAACAGGAGTACCTATGTCAGAAATTACACACTTAAAACAATTTTTTTCTTTCAGCCTCTTGAATTTAGAAAGAAAGAAATAAAATTTCAAAAAGAGACTCAATCAACTCGATAACTTAATAAATTTTGAGTACGTGCAAACATTCCATACATGCTGACTGTAACTAAAAGGAGGTTCCAGCTGCTGACTGCATTACTAATCACTGGATTATTCGGCATCCTCAGGGCAGGTCAAAATACTTCTTGTCAATTCTACGTGGAAGGAAATGGAGCATATTATAACTTGGAAAAGTTGATCCGAAATTCCTCAGACTATGTTCATTATATTGAACAAAATGAAATCAGATTTAATTTCTGCAGGCCAACTCAACAGGAGTGTCGTCTCGTGCCCCCATCCTACGCGATCGTTGAAAACTCAGAGACAAGATTATGTGAACAGTTGGCTCCTGCTGATCCAGATTTTAATGTTACTCCAAAAAATAGCTCCGATCCTTCCCAAGGAATCTTGATCTCTTACAAAGAAGGCCGGAAAAACCCATTCACTGGACAACCATTTGTTCTGCAAATTGACATCTCATGCTCGAATGACTTTTTTATTGTGAAGAATCATACAAATTTCAGTTCAAATATGACTCTCTATGCTGCTTCTCAGCACGCGTGTCCTGTGGTCACAACTTCGAGCATGTTTTTCTTCATTCATTCTAATGCCAGGTTCTTCTTTCTACCACTTGTAATTCTTGGAACATATTTCCTGTTTTTTGGCTTCCGTTTCTACAGGATCACTCGCTTCATGTTGGGATTGCTTCTATGGTGGTATATCATTCCTTGGATCATATTAACATATCACCCCATCAAGTCAGAATTCTGGATAGTCGGAATGAACGTCATAGCGATCTTGCTAGGTGTCTGGTTTGCGTTACTCTGCAAGAAATATAAAGCACTCGGAGCATTTATTGTCGGAAGCATTGGGGGATACTTCTGGAGCCTGATGATCTACGATTCCATCCTTGTGTTCTTAAAGCTCGGGTTTTATCATTTAGTTTATACCGAGACGGTGATGATCGTGACTGGTGGAATACTATTCCACGGGTTCTACAAATCTGAGAAATTTAAGCTAGCCATTGAAGTTTTGACGAGCTTAATAGGAAGTTATATAATAGTCAGAGGCTTTACTCTGGGATGGAATGGCTTTTTGAGTGAAATGGTTACTGCTGAAGCAATAAGTAAAGGAGTCTTTGAGAAGCCGGATCCTTGGTATCCCCTCGTGCTCGGTGTTCTATGGGCTTTGGGCGTTTTAGGATGCATCGTGCAATATAGAATCAATAAGACGAGAGGAGTCAAAGCTGTTGGTGCTACCGACCAAGAAGAAGCGACGATAAGGAAACAAAGTCAAGTCAGAAAGGCGATTATGATGCATGCGAGAGAAAACGACCAAGAACTTCTGAGCCAATTACGTAAATTCTATTAATTACTTCTTAGCTAAACTCATTCTGTTAGGCCTCCCTTTACTCAACAATAATGTGGATCAATGTGAAAGAAACTATGAATCGTATGAACCAACAACAACACTTTAGATTTTATCACCTATCAGTTGCACTGCATAAGAAACTCGAATGAATTTTATTAAGAATCATCTTTCGTGTTTTCTTACGTTATATTTTTGCTTCTCGATTATATCCTCAGATTTCTTCAATCCAATTCGAGCATTCACTTCTCTAAGTTATCGAATTAGGTCTAACAGCAGCCTAGAGTTAAATTCCGAATAATGATTTACGAAATCACAGTTAATCAATAAAACTCGAATTGTTAAACAAGGATTTCTCACAACCGTCACAGAGAGGTTCTGAAAACAGTGGTATATTTATGCTTTTCATACTCTTTGATTTTGTGAAAGTGAAAAAAAAACTGATCCCAATTGCTGCATGTGCATTGACAGGAATTTCACGTTCAAGTCAGTTTTATCGGAATGAGGTCCCACCTGTAAATTTCATTCGCAGAATCTCTACTTGTGCAAAATGGAACAGGAGTTTATTTGACTCTATCTATAAATTTAACTCAATCTGATTTATAAAAAATAAAAAAAACATTTTTCTTCTCAAAAATAGGCATTCATGTCATGCAACTCTGACATATATGTGATTTTCTTTACCCATTATGAGTATAAATTAAAGTTAGGATCTTTCCTCCTTTAGTCCAGTCTTAATTTTGTTGAATTGAAAACGCAAGCGTGGACCTGGTAGCAACAAAATGCTTGTTACTGGAAAAATTTCAAGCAAGGGATTAACAAAATACTTTCAGCTGCTGGACCACTTGAGAACCTGAAAACTTGAACATTATCCAGCAAGATCTAGGACCACCTTGGTAAGCTTTTTTAGTAGATATTCTTATTTGCAAGGATTCTTAAGAGAATCGCGTGTGCAATTTTACATCAACCCATTGATTGCTTCAAAGATTTTGCTGAAATTAGTGAGTAGTTAGTTGCCTTTTTCTTGTACCTCTTAACTTAGCTGATTTGATCGTAAAACTTAGATCCTAGTTTCTGGCTTCAACTCTGCTTCCTTTCAAGTGGTGTGTGAGGTAAAATCTAGTAAAAAAAGACCTCTTTCCCAAACAATTAAGAGAGCTTCATAAGTCAAGGTTAGGGTTAGGAATTGATATTTAAAGATGGTCATACAATATGAAATGAGCCACTTGAAAATATACTGAATTAAAGCTCAATTTAAATTTTAAAGTAATCATTTAAGCAAAATGCGTGTTCAGAGCACATAATCTCGCGAATATTCAGACCTGAAAATATCTAATTAACAAAAGATTTATTAGAATTTGTACACATTCTACGGATGCAAGATAATAATTTTGGTCACTCCCTAGAACGTCTCTCATCAAGACTGTTCTGCAGTCATTTGGAAATTCCTCTAAGCACTACCAATGAATCCTGGAGCATCGGAGGAAGTGAAGAAACAGTTGACGAACTGCTCAGTCCGAGTAAAGATATAATAATGAGAGAGCCATTAAGTCCTAATTTTGTGGATTCTGTCAATAAAGGATTCCTGAAAAATACTTCCCAAAAAAAATCCAAATTGAAATCAGAGGTACGGGAGAATGTGAACAATGGACTATGGACCAAAGAGGAACACCAACGATTTCTGATATTTTGGGAAGGACATGAAAAGAAACCGCCGCAGGTAGAAGGACTCGAATTAGCCAGCAAAAAAATAAGGAAGAGAAGAAAAAAGAAATACTTTGATGAAATGGCAGAGTTTATAGTGACTCGTGATGCCAAACAATGCAGAAGTCATGAACAAAAATTTTGTGAATATCTCAAAAAAGTGTCTAAGAAACAAGCGCGATCTAAACCTTTCAAAACTGTAGGAAACCCAGAAGTTGTTGAAGTTAGAGACTCCTCAAAAATGGAGGTAGGCAAAAAAAGTTTACAGTCTGGTGGTGCATTTATGATAGGGTTGGATGGCCAAAGCTCTTTGAGTACATACAATAGAGAGACAGCAATGTCGAATGAAACGAGAGG